>WLWD01001306.1_pt1 | contig 168599 bp, 95 predicted proteins | sample 6712731 | NCBI WGS metagenome assembly WLWD01 (sample SAMN12718690, study PRJNA576275) | sponge metagenome | isolation source: marine sponge | host: Mycale hentscheli | place: New Zealand: South Island, Marlborough, Capsize Point | collected 2014-11-01
GTAAGTGGCATGTACATCTATGGAACCTTTTGCATGTTTTTAGTGAACTACTTTCTTTATGCATCCACAGAAATTCAAAATGGCTGCTAGGTTGAGGATAATTTTAATTAAAACGTGTATGTTCAGAAAGTAACAGATATAATGCATGAATCAATAATGACTGTGACAGTTTTATGCTATAAAATGTAAATGGATGTCAGCGATTCCTATTCAGTAACATATTTTAGTATCTTCTTCGTGATCATCATCGTCATCTCCACTGAGCTCCTCATCATCTCCACTGAGCTCCTCATCATCTATAGTATTGTTTGCCATATTGTGTTTTGTCATCAGATTAAAGCACCTATCAGACCCACCACATTTGCAGAACAGAGAGCAAGGAAGCTGAACTGATGCACATCCACATCTGAGAGATGAGCAAGGCTGATCACTGCTGCATGTGCACTGAATTGTTTTGAGTACTTCTGGTGGTGCAAGAGGAACATCCTGTGGTAGAGGAATTGCACTGAGTGACTTACTACTGTCATCCTTAACCCATACAAATTTCAATGGGTCAAGGTTTGGAGGTTCCTCATCTAGAGCAGCTTTCCATATGCATGTCTGAAAGTGAGCCCTCTTCGTATTTTCGTTAAATGATTGACTAGTCGGTGGTATTGTTTTAAGTTTTGGTAGTAGGCATGCACTTTTTCGTCCAGTTTTGGAAACCCATACTTTGTAGCGTATGTCGGTCATTGTTTCATGAGGTTGACATTTCTGACCATAGCATGCTGCAACAAATGCTGCTGATTCACAAAGGACATCCTCTAGGCTGGCCATGGGGTTACCCAGGTGGTTCAACCTATTTCCTGCCTCAAGAGTTTTTACAACCTTCGTTTTACCAATGCCGAAGTAAGATGCAACAGTGTCACACCCAGTCAACGCATGAGCTGGAAGAAGTTGTAGGGCAATACTTTGGTGCTTGGCAACTGTAGAACCAATGTTAACTGATGAGCGTCCCTGACTAGTTGGTTCCATGACAAGCGTTGATGTCAATTTCTTGTCAGCATAGTAATGAACTAATAGCACAAACACATCTGTGTCGTCACTGATAACTTTGATAGTGCAATCCAAGGCTTGCCAGATACACTACTTGGTTAGGAATGATAACGTCTGCCTCTTCGTGCATTGTCTTCAGGTCAGGTCTTATGATTTGCAATCCACTACATACCTCTGTAGGTATTGGTGATTTTCCAGTGACTACAAAACTGTTGGGAAGATTTAGCAGTGCTACTGAAGACACAAGTTCATCACAAATCTATCAATGAGCTGTATTTTATTTTTTGTAACAGTTAGAGCAACGTCTTGAGGAGGCAGAGGAGAGCTGAGACACAGTTGATGCTCTCTAGAAACCTGTGCTTTACGAGAGCATCTAGTTCCACTTTTAATACTGTATTCACAATAGCGGTCAAATATTATGTGTACTCGAGTGCTGCCTTTCAATTTACTTGTGATGTGTTTCACAACATTTGTCACCAGGTCTTGTACGCTCCCCTTACTAGGCCAATGCACAACCCAAAGTATGGCACAGCCATCCATGACAATAGCATCTGGTTGTCCTGTGGCACGAGCTGATTGTTCCACCTGAAGTTTGTTCTTTAGCAATGACTTTGACTTGGCAATACGCAGATTTCTAGTTATTTCATCAAACATTGACGTAGGAACTGATGCTAGTTCATCGCTAAGAATGTATTCCACCTTAATGTCTCGAGAGTTCATGAGTGCTAGGGCCCTAGCAAATATCAGTCCAGAGTCAAACTGCTCAGCAGCAACTGTTGTTTTTTTTCTCTTGTTCTCTTTCATTGTACGAACTTTCTTCTTGAGGGGTTGGTGGAACCCCACTGGCCAGCTAGCTTCATATTCTTTCATCTGGGATTTTCCCAGGTCAATAGCGTTATGTACATTTACTTCATCCGTACATATATGCCCAGTAACTATGTTCACAAGATGACTTGCTGTGTTCAACGGGTCGATGCAAGTTTGCAATTTATCCCTAATGACTTGCCTGTCATTTTCATCATATTTGACTCGTGATGCTAACTCCTCCTTGTGGGAGGTGATCTCCACTGATGAGGAATCCTTCAAATCTGCCACATCCTTCATCAATCTGCTGCAGATGTGCAAACTCATTGCCCATTTATGGACAGCTTTCTCATTCAGTGTTATTCCTATAAGACCATTGGGTCCATGCCCATATCGCATAAAAGTGGTTTCTATGAACATGTCTGTCCAAATACCATTCCATAGTCCCTGTCTGTGGCGTTGGACATGTTCCCCTTTCAGAAATCTCTCTAGGACTTCTCCATGTAGCTTTTGCATTGATCGGAGGTACAGTAGACCATATCGGGCATAGTGAACATGCCCTGCAGCAAAAAAGTATGGTATCATTTCATTTACTGCCCACAAATGTAGGGCCCACTCTCCTTCTCGCTCAGCTCTAACAAACATTAGCATCAGGAATACTGGAATAATAAGATTCTCCACCCAGTGTTTTGTTGTTTTACTTCTTGATGCTCTAGCCTTTAGTTGCTGCATAAGTTCATCCATGGTATTGACTTCACACAGAATTTCATGTAGCAGTTGCTCAACCACGATTCTCAGGGCTCTGGTGTTCTGGGGGAAATTTTTACCAGTAAGCATTTTCGTTACACCCCCAAAGGCAGCTTTCATCACCTCTTCCAGCCCACTTCCAGCCATCAGAACCCCCACAGCACCAACATAGCTCATTAGAAAGTGCATTCCTCCTAGTCGAAGGATGAAGTTCTCACCAAAAAGTTCTGGGTCAGCCCACTTCACATTAAGACCCACACGATAGAGCTGAAGATCTGCGGTGAAAATAGTTGCTACTTGGCCAGCTTTCTCTGTTAATCTTCTTGCCTCTAGCATAGCAGTTTTCATTGTAGTTGGGTCTGAAGGAGTCATGTCAATCAATGGTGTGTACATAGCTTTGGTATGAGGTTTTACACCTTGTCCCTGCATTCGTGTGAGCTTAGTATTGAAACCACCAAACTCAGGTGTGGATGGTGTAATGGCAACACTCTTCAAGAACTCGAAATCATGAAAGTGTGATCTTTGAACAAGAATTACTTGCTGCGCCAGCACTCTGAGAGGAAGGACAAATTTCTTTGAAACTTCTTCTGGCATGTCACACCTTTTTGGACCGTGGTAGTAGGAGACAGGTATACCAGGTTTTATCGAATCCTTCAGATTTTCCTTCTTGAGTCGTTTGATTTTAGAGTCTTCCTGACTATCTTCAGTGTTTGGACATACCTGTGTCATCAGCAAAGCCAAAGCATGGGTTGACTTTAATCCATTTGGTGAGGCAATATTGGCATCAAAATTATCTGCAATGGCTTGCACCATACCAATACTAGACGATTGGATACCAGTCAGTCGTGTTTCACTTGATGCTGCCGCTGCAGCTGATGCTTTAAATCTCAATACTTCATCATACGAGCAACAAATACCAAGATCATGAAATTGCTGTATAAGGCTTTTCTTACCAAGGGTAATACCAAGTCCAACTTGAAATGGAGTTGGCTGATTTGTGACTGCACTTGTAATGATATTTCCTATAGTGATTGACGGCAGTTTGAATCTGGAATCATCTGACAGACTTTCTAACAGGGACATAAGGGTTGCACTAACAAAATCAATCCCAGTCTGTTTGTCTACCCGAATGGTATACTCATCTTTATTATGCACAAGATGTTTACACTCCTTAAGAATTGTTTTACTGATATTCTGAATCATTCCATCATCATCATTGTCGTCCAAAACTTTGAACACACTTGGGTCTGTATCACGAAACACCAACAGACTGGAAAGTCCTGGAGCAGAGAAAACAATCAAGTTGTCAGTAAAGTGTTTCTGCAGATTTGCAAGGATAGATTTGCGGCATCCTTTACCACCATGCAATAAATAGCTTTCATGGACATCACTGAAAGTCCAAATCTTGGATTTGTTACTAGTGATGTCTTCCACAAGCTTATCAAATGCCGAATCAGTGCTTGTGAAAGCATGGCTATAAACTTGCTTCGTTTTGAAGAGCATAAAGTTCTTCCTACAGTTGTCATGATAACGTGCTTCTGCTGCATGTAGATCACTAACTGCACCTTGTAATCTTACTTCAACCTGGCTTGCCCATGCATCTTTCCGTCTATTGCAGACTTCAAGTATTGAGTCTTTGAAGGATAATCCAGTACCACGGCCTACTGTTTTACAAAGATAGGCAGGTCTCCACCTGGATGGGTTGCGTGGGTCAGATTTAAGATTGCATGTTTCTCCACAGAATATACAGTGCAATTTAAAATCAAACGAAGATAAATCTGAACGACATCATCGTTTTCGTGGTGGCTCACCTTTTAGCCCCACTCTACCCACCTGACGTTGTATGTGGGTTTTTGAAGTGTATGAGGAAACACAGCTTTTATGGCACACGATGGTATAAGTTGAATCTTCATCCAGGTGGGATTGAAGACTTTCATATAGGTTGTCACCACGCTGATGACTGGCAGCAATAATGCTCCTGATCCTCGGTGCTCCAGATGTAATCAACTTTTCTGACTGCTTACCACACTTAAAAAAACAATTCGACCGTCAGCTACTTCTACTTCTGGATAGAATAATAGGATATTATAATGCTTATTTGGTCAAAGTAAAAGTATGCATCTAAAGACTAAGAAAATGTATTTATTCTTAAATCATACCTGCCTTCCTGCTAGCTTGTGTATAGACCAATGAACTTGTTCAAGTTTGTTTCGAAGACAAGATGACAACAATAACCAGACACAAAAATGGCTCATCCAACTCAAGTCTGACCAACTTACAACTATCACAGTCTTATATACTATCACAATGCAACAAATTAGGGCTCAGGTTCTGCAGGCTTGTGCAAGCTGGACAACAACAAACCACATAAACACACATCAAAGGGTTCAAGTTTTGCAGGCTTGAGCAAGCCTGACATCAAAACCACATGCTGCATGATTGATTCTAGCTCATCTGACATGTAAATTATTTTTATGATCTGAAAAATTAGAAAAAAATTTGAAAAACTATCAGAAAAGTGATGAACTCTATCATCAGAGGCCATTGTCGGCCATCTTGAATTCCTCAAATTCCTCAAGGGTGACGGAGTGGCACCCGGTGGATTATCCATCTGGACCCTTCAAAGATTTCAAATACACAAAAAATAATTATGCGTCCAAAAATTCCAGGTCCCTCATAAAAATCAGTGTTTGGCAACCGGACTATTAGCAAATTACTGGGGAATGGGCTCCTCAAATAGACATTTTTATACTACCGTCAGCCACCCTTTAAAGCTAAGTTTAGCAAGTAAAGTATGGCTTGTGAGTATCTGTCTTGTCTACTACTGCACAAATAGACTAGTGGTGTGCTTGAGCACAAATGGTGAGTGAGCCTGCATAAAACTACAATAGTGTTATATGATGTATTTTACCTGAAGACATGGTGACAAAAATGGATTCTATATATATACAACAAGAGGCTAGAGACTAGTCTCAGTTGGAACAATCACAACCTAATCCTTGTTATTTATTTATTATTTATTTAGCTATTTGTTTTGTTTGACTATTTTATTATTGTTGTTATTATTATTATTGATGTTATTATTTATTTATTTAATTAGCTATCTATTATTGTTGTAATTGCTTGATCTTTTGTCTAGCCAGCAAAAACAAATAATAAATATAAGTATAAATAAAATATATATACATATATAGGTATTGCTGTTGACCATTAATTAACAGAACTACTCTCTCACCTTAATTTCCTGAGTAGTGATAACACTGTAGTATCAAGTTTAAGTTATTCTGACTATTTTTATTACCAGTAACTCTTGAACAAACTCTCAGCTACAAAATAAAAGTCCAGAGTTATTTTAATAACTTTAGTTATAACAAATATGAAATTTTGTACTTATCTCAGCTTTCCTTCATTAGAAGCCATTCTGACTACCGTTGGCTCTTGACAACCCCAACAAGGGGCACTTAGAAGCTCTAAAAAAAAGGCTAGTTTTAAATTACGCATATACCGTAAAGAGGATTCAATGCCATAGTAACCACTCCCCGCAACTGTTTGAATTAAAAAAAAAACAAAAAAACAAAAAACAAAACAAAGCAACAAAAATACAAGTTATGTTGTTTAAATGTTTTGTTTGTGATATTCTTATAGGGTGGGGGTGAACATAATACCCAAATTAAGAGCACAGGTTATAAGCAAAAATATTGCCTGAGCCACATTTCGTTAACTGTAATGCATTTTAGTAAATTAGGCCCTGGTACATAATAAATACCAAAAAAAAGTTCTGGAAGTTAGTAGATTACTGGCCTCATATTTTCTTATGGTTCAACTAATAGAGCACAATCCCTGACACATACTTACCTTTCCACTACCTCTTCCTCTTTTTACATTCATATAATACAGTTCTACCCTTCTCAATTTAAATTTCTTGGCCTTGTTCCGAATAGCCCTTTTTAAATTCAAACTTGATAGAGTAGATAGGAACCATCAGACAAGTACCGTTGAACAGCCTCAACTAGATCAACCTCCTTCTTCTCAGATCTTTTGCCACTTTGTCCTCCATCATTTCTTCCAAGCCAAGAGGATATTTCTACCAGTGGATAAGATATGGCGTGGGCGGATCACTTATGACGACTATAACAGATCCGGCCGGAGCAATTATTGCACGGGACCGGATATTGCGTTACAGTCCACCTCTAATACTGTCTCGCTCACTTAGCTTACTCACCAATAACATATACCCGATTTTGCATTATCCACCCCTAATACTGTCTCGCTCGCTCGCCAATAACACAATTAGAGGGACTCTACATACATATAAAAGCCCTGCCCTGAAGGCGGGGCACTACATATAGAATCCCTCCCTGAAGGACCTAAGAGATTTAAAGTCCCTCTGTCACACAAAAACTACACCAGCTATGTTCTAATAATAACTTTAAATTAAGAAGTTGTTTAATCTGTATAGTATTTCATGATTGTTATCTAACAATTATCTTTAACAAATATGCGTATATTTACCATGAAATATCATCACTTGTGAAATTCAAGCAACAGAAGAACCTTTGTAATACTTTAGGCTATTAAAATATAATTTCTTTTTGCAAATGTATGTGACAGATTTTCATGAGAATGGGGATTCCTCGGGTCATAACAACTGATCAAGGATCTGAGTTTCGTCATCAACTCAACAGTGAAATAAACCAGGTCTTGGGTATAAAACACCACTTCACAACGGCTTACCATCCTCAGGTAATATTGATCATTAGCTTTAATTATATAATATAATGTTGTATGATAATTAATATAGGCCAATGGGTTGGATGAACACTTTAATCAGACACTGCAATGTATGCTTGTCAAATTTGCCCAAAGTAAGAAGGAATATTGGGATCTATTTTTAGACACTAGCGTATTTGCATACAACACGTCCCGCCATGATTCTCCCATCTGTACACCATTTGAGTTGATATTTGGACATTGAGTCAGACTGTAAAGAGCGGGAATCGTTCCAAGTTGATCCCCCAGATCGTAGTTTGTCAGAGGAGTTATCATTTCGTGATTTTGTCTCCAATTCATCTAGCTTGGAATCTGAACGTCAACCATCTGATGAGCTGACAAGTACACCGATTAGTAAGCTTGTGTTAAAAGCATTTCCAAAACAAAATTCCAAAACCCATTAATTTTATCCCAATTCCAGAATTTTTCCAGTCAGGAGTTCGTTCAGATATTAAATGTGTCTAATAGCCACTGGATATGTGTATCTAATATTTTTTGTCCCCAGGATGTTGTCGAAGTTTATGATAGTTTACCGTCTATTTCAAACAGGTAGCAAAGATATTGAAAACCAAAGCAAATCGTTTTGAAATTAGGTATGTGGACGTACAAAGGCAAATGGGAGGAAATGACCGTTGTCTTTTTTCTATGGCCTTTGCACTTTCTATGTGCTTGAAACAAGAGCCACATGCAATTAGCTATTCGCAAGGGAAAATGCGATCTCATTTAGTTGAAATATTTGAGAAAAAATCTGTTCTGCCCTTTCCTCAACCTGAGTGCCCAAAAAGGACGAAGAAAGAAAGAATTCTTTTCCAGAAGAAAATTGATATCCATTGCATCTGTAGGATGCCATGGAATTAAAAAGAATCTGAAAATGGCTTGTTGGTGTGTTGTAATTATTGTAACATTTGGTATCATCAAAAATGCATGACTGATATACCAGAAAAAGTTATTCAATGCAGTGCCAGTTCTTATTGTTGCGATGGCTGCAAATAACCAGTTTAGTTAACTTAACATCAATTGTAGTCATATAACAGTGCTCTTTCACTTTCATGAAACATGACATGTGTGCATATTTCATATTGGCAGAATTAAAGTTATTTATATATAGTAGGGAGTGTAAAATTGCTCTGGATAATTATTCCAGGAATAATTTGGGAATGATAGGTGTCCTTTAGTTTCAGAGAATAATACGTGAATAAGAGGCACTATTTCCAGAAATAATCCTGGTGACATTATTTTGTGGGTGTCGACTATTATGCTATGTGAATTGTAAATTGTGTTATTTTATCCCCATCAACAGCTGATTAGCAAGTACACACACATCTATGCATTTACATCAATTTTCTTTGAAAAGTCCTAATTCAGACTTTATATGCAGCAGTTAAAAGAGTACTCTTTAGCCACAATTTAATAATATAAGAAGTTTACTACCAAAATAAGTTCTGAATGGGATTTTATTTAGATGCATAAATTTGCTGTTAAGTTGATACTGTTGAATGTTTTAGCTAGTTTGGTAAGAACTTCTGAGGGGGGTAGTTATATCAGTTATGGTGACCACAACTGGTCCCCTATGTGGTCGCTGGGGGAATGGGGAAGGAACAATGGTCGTCAACCGAAGTGGCCGCCGACAGGTTCCAGGAAGGTACGCTGCCAACAGAATTCAGAAAGCCTGCCGCTGCTACTCGCAAGTTATCTAGGGGTCGCCGGAGCTCGTGTAACAATGGCAGCACAAGAGAACAGAATTTTTACTAAACACTTGTCTTTATGATGTCTTTATTGAACTAACTGTGCGCATGCGTGGCTTTGGTATTTGTACTAGGCCACGCATGCACTCACACAAAAAGATAGAAACATCCGGTTCACATACCGGGGCACAAATCAATCAAACACACGCACGGCAATTCCTCTGAAAAGTGACCTCTAGCTAGCTAAGTGTTTATAAAAATTATATGCATATAAGGGCATACATACACCATAACATTAAATGAATGCCGACTCTCTTTTCAGTTCAGTCCTAGTCTTCTGTCTTCCTTCTTCTCTCTATGTCTTGCTTTCCTTCTCTCTCTCGGAGGCCAGACCCACATCTCCCCCCGCTAAGCTCAAACCCGAGGTTTAATGCTGACAAACAACCGGGATGTAGATATTTGATGTTGAGGTCCATGCCCTGTAGCTTTAGAGCGAACCTCATTAACCTCTTGTTGAGATGGCTGCTGGTGAGCAGCGAGACACAAGCTCGATGATCTGTATTATTGGAAGTACACCACAGCCGAGACGATCGCCAGTGCTTCCAAATCCGTGACAGAGTAATTTCTCTCAGCACCTCTCAGCTGGCGGCTAAAAAATGCCACGGGCAGCTCCTCTTCACCCCTCCTCACATGAAGGCACGCACCAATACCCGCACCTGATGCATCAGTAAACAAATAAAACACATCACCACAAACAGGCACAAACAACACTACACGCTTACACAATGACTCACGTAACCTGGCGAAGGCCACGGACATCTCCTCCGTCCACGTCACCCTGGCTGGAGACGACAGAGATACAGCCGGAGTAAGCACAGATGACATGCTAGCAAATCCCTCAATGAAACGTCTGTAATATGATATACGCTCCCTAGGAAGGAGCGCAACTGCCGCTTAGTGACTGGTCTCCTAAACTCTGCCATCGCTCTAACCCTAGCTTCAGGCACCGCCAATCTTCCACACCCAACCTGGTGGCCCAAATATTCTAAATACCTCCTCCCGAACTCACACTACCTCCGCTTGATTTTGAGACCAACCTTACCCAAACATTCCACAACACTCCTTACATCCCTCAGGTGGCTCTCCCAATCCTTACTGAACACTCTGATGTCGTCTATATAGTTCCTGGCTACACTGCTTACAGGCTTGAGGACGTCCTCCTCCACAGATTTGAAATATCGCCGGGGCGTTCTTGAGCCCAAAGGGCATCCGTCTAAACATGTACTTTCCCATGGGACACACGAATGAAGTGAGGGGCATACTCTCCTCATCCACCTCTATTTGGTGGAACCCAGCCGTGAGGTCAAGCTTCGACAAGCAAGAGCTCGGTCCAACCTTTTCCATGATTTCCACTAGGGAAGGCAGCCAAAACCTCCTCAGAGGCGTCCTGGCGTTTAGTTCCCTATAGTCAACGCACACCCTCATACTCCCGTCTTTCTTTCTTACGGGAACCATTGGACTAGCCCAACCAGCCTCACTACGCACTATAACCCCACTCTTCGACATTTTCTCCAGCTCGTTCTCAACATCCTTCCTTATACCCACTGGCACCTGCCTAGGCGGCAAGTTAACCACATCAGTATCATCCCTTAACTTAATACTACATGTCCCCACCGTGCACAACCCTGGGACCTCTGAAAAATATTCCTCCAAACTACTCACAACCTCCTGTAACTCATCCTCCCTGTATCCATCACATTTCTCTGACCCTAACACAGCCTTACTAGCATCCAAATCCTCTACAATACCCTGCTCTTCCGCTACTACACACACTGCATTCACACTCACACATCTCTCCTTATACTCCTTGGTGTTATTCAAATGAACTATTCTCACTGGATGACCATCACCTTTAGACACCCGGTAAGTTACCCTAGAAAACCTTGTCCTTCACTATGTATGGTCCGGTCCTTCCCAGGACGCTTGCAACGAGGCGTGCAGTTCAGGGATACGAACCAGCACCTTGGATCCTACGTTCAAACAACGACCACTCTTGTTTTTGTTGAAAGACAAACATCTCTTCTCCACACAATCCGATTCATGTGCCACCGCCTAGTCGTGCAGCAGCACCAACTTCTCCTGGAGTCTCAGTACCCACTCCTCAACGTCAACTCCCTCGTACTTGTCATCCACCCACCCTGAATATAGAATATCCAGGGGGCCCAACACACTTCTCCCATAAACCAACTGGTGTGGGGAGAAACCCACGTCCCTGTTCGGGACTTGCCGAATGGCAAACAATGCCACTCTGACCAATCCAGCTCTCTCTCACATGCCTTGGCCAACATAGGCTTTAACGTCCCATGCATCCTTTCAAGGGTGGTAACTATCTGATCTATACCCAACATTTCACACTCTACTCATCACCCTGCTAAGGAAAACACTGCCTCTGTCCGAAAGGACCTTCAGTGGAATGCCCGTACGTGATATAACATCGACAAAGCATTCAGCCACTTCATTGGCTGACGCCGTACGCATTGGGCATGCCTCTAGCCACCTACTGGCCAAACATACATAGGTGAACAGATATCGAACACCCCTCTTAGCCTTGGGCAAAGGACCCACTATATCAACCGCCACAGACTCGAACGGCACACTGACAATGGGCCGCTCAACCATCTTAGCTGCTCTATTGCCAGCCTTGTTCACTCTTAGGCACACATCACACGACTTGACAATGTCACCATGAATGCCCGGCCAAGTTAATTTCGACTGGAGCAACTTTCTCATGCCTCGAACTCCCGTATGCCCACACCTGTCATGAGCCAATTCTAATACCTTCTTCCTGCGTGCCCCAGGCACGACTATCCTATCGACACTAACACCCGTCTCCTCCAGAATACTATGCATTAACAACCCCTTGGACCACTTATACCCGTTTAACTCCTTGGTTGCTAATTCTCTACAATTGCCCAGTGAATCGTCAAGTTGCACTTGGGCAATTAGCACACTACTACCGGAAACATCAGATGGCAGGGGACAACCTAGATCAACCAGTCCCTCGTCTTCCTTAGACTCTACAGCAACAATACTCTCATCATTCTCAACAGCAACATTGCTATCAGAATTCTCATGCACACTCTGTACATCCACTGTCTCACTATCCCCGCTCACAACTACTGGAGCATTCTCCTCCACCAAAGAAGATGGATCTGCTACTACCTCATCCTGCCTGTTATGGGTCTCGTCGGACAGACTATCAAGCCATGATCCCGCTCGAGTCACAACATTAAGCAGGGTCTCCTCAATTGCTGAGATTCTAACTGTGGGGCATCCACCACCCCAGCAGAGGCTGCATTTTTTTCAGGGGATGACTGGGTGTCCGGGGTATCACCGGAGTGCCCCACCCCACTGTCCTGTTCTTCAGGCAGAGGGGCGGCACCCAGAAGGAGCTGCTTTGCCATGGAGTCATCCATAGGCACAGCATACAAAACTTTCCTGTTGAGCATACCCTCTTGGGCTACCGCTACAACCTTACTGAAAGACCTACCCTCCAACTCAAACATAACTTCTGCAGTACACAAACTCACTGGACCACCCGTTGCTCCTCTAACTTGAACTTTCTCTGGCAAAATCTGAGCTTCATAGACCAAGCAACCCGGAACTACCGTAACCTCTGCCCCAGTATCGGGGATAATGGAACACTCAACATCATTCACTCTACCCTTAACCACTGGTGTATTTTCCTCAACTGCCACCCAGTTGGTATTAGGTTTACTGCCAGACTTCAAACCTAACTTCCTATACCCTTCACTCTTGACTTGCTCTTTCTGGTAACCTTGGCTCTTATTTGGACACTCAGGGGCCTTATGTCCTGGCTGATGGCATGAATAACAAACCACCCCAGACTCCCCTCTCCCAGCCCTACACTCAAAGGACTTGTGTCCAAGCCTATGACATTTAAAGCACTTCACCTGATCACCAGCACCACGCCATTGCCCTCTTGCGCCTCCAGAACGGTCAGAGTTGAGTGATAAGGCTAGTTTGTTGAGGTCCTTGAACGTGCGCATTTCACGTCATTCATCACTGATCGTTGCAGAGCGGTGAGACTGGCTCTGTAAATAGCCACTGCAAAAAACAATAAAACATCGGAACGGTCGAGCACTGTCATGTCTACTGAGTCCATAAGACCCTTTAAGTGCACATATTTATCCAGGGGGTTCATAGCTCGCACCTCAGTGTTGAACTCCCCTACAAGCTTACTACCCAGCGAGGTTCTTCCTGAACCCAACGAATCAATCAAGATCTGCTTTAATTCTTCATAGCTACAGGACGAACGGTCAACTGAGGATACAATTGAAGCTGCTGATTTGGACAACAGTTTCTGGAACAATATCGTCTTATACTCTCTCCTCGGGACTCCAAGATCAGCAAAGTCTGCTTCCAGCTTACGGATGTACTTTGCTATATCCATGCCATCCTTGTGTGGCGCTAGTCCAATGACCTGTCTCGTTCTATCAGAATGTGAGGGCGCAGGCGGTGGTGCGGTTCTCCTAAGACTCGTCAATTCTCTCATATATCAGCCACCGACAAAACCATACCCTCAGCCTCAGGATCTCTCTCTCTCCTCCCACTATCACCCCTACCATGTTCACTCCTGCTCGTCTCCAACTCATCACTTCAACCATCCATATTATCTCTAACCGTCTCCAAACTCATCCTTGAATTACCAGAACTACAAGTGGAATCGGACGAACTGTCACCGACACTCGCGATGCTACCAGTCGTATACACAACACTATCTCCACCGCCAACACTACTACTCTCACACACACCTGAGTCCGATGAAGAAGTCACACCAGGAACAGACTGAATCTCAAACCCTCTCTTCTGCTTACAAGCTCTTTCCGGCTGTGATCTCTGACTCATCCAGCAAGATGGTAGACTTCAGAGACTCCGCAACCAACTACATTACAAAAATCAGTGAACAACAGTCAAACAACAATAAAATAACAACAGGCAAACACTAACAAGTATGCAAATGCAAAGCAAAAGACAAAAGGTCACAGAAAAAATTGAAAGGTCACGAAAAATATGCCACGTGTGGTGGGCACTAAACGAAAAGACACAAAACTTAGTTCTCGAATGAAGGTCAATCGATGGTATGGGGCTTCTTTATCTTCTCTGTAGGGTGATCACAGGAGAAGAACACCCGCCAATTGTGGTCGCTGGGGGAATGGGGAAGGAACAATGGTCGTCAACCGAAGTGGCCGTGAAGCTTCTGAGTCGCCGACAGGTTCCAGGAAGGTACGCTGCCACCAGAATTCAGAAAGCCTGCCGCTGCTACTCGCAAGTTATCCAGTCCCTTTATAGCGCTAGGGGTCACTGGAGCTCGTGTAACAATGGCAGCACAAGAGAACAGAATTTTAACTCGGTCTACTTGATGTCTTTATTGAACTAACTGTGCGCATGCATGGCTTTGGTATTTGTACTAGGCCACGTATGCACTCACACAAAAAGATAGAAACATCCGGTTCACATACCGGGGCACAAATCAATCACACACACGCACGGCAATTCCTCTGAAAAGTGACCTCTAGCTAGCTAAGTGTTTATAAAAATTATACATATAAGGGCATGCATACACCATAACATTAAATGAATGCCGACTCTCTTTTCAGTTCAGTCCTAGTCTTCTGTCTTCCTTCTTCTCTCTATGTCTTGCTTTTCTCTCTCTCGGAGGCCAGACCCACACCCTAGGATATGTTATGGATGGGATAGGTTATTGTGTGACAGGACAATGCAAAATCGGGTATTATGTTCGATGTACGTAGATAATATACGTATGCCCCTTAAACGCGCGTGCGGGTGCCGTTTTTTCTCCTAAAAACACGGCCTTTTAGGCTTGACTCCACTTTCTTCTGATACTACAGCATTAAGAAAATCTTACTTGAAACTTGGGCTCCAAATTGTGGGATAATTCCTGCGTAACTCTTGTTTTCAAGTCCCAAAAAGTTACTGCGACTGGTTACTATGCCATTGAAAACCCTTTACCAGACTTAATTTCAAAACTTCGTCGTTTTTGTGGGCTACTAAAAATGCCGCTTGTTGGTTGTTGTCAAGTGCCACTGGTAGCCAGAATGGCTAAATGATAATACTAAGGAAGCCACCATTACTTGGAAGAAGCTGATGTAAGTACGTAGTTCCATACTTTTTAGCTAAAATTACAAAAGTAACTCTGGCTATTATGTTTTGAGCTGCAAGCTTGTTCACTGATTACTGGTGACTGAGGTAGTCAGAATGGCTGAAATTGGATACTACAGAAGGTACCACTGTCAGAATACATTATAATAATTCTGAAGAAGCCACCACTACTAGAGGGAAACTGAGGTAAGTACTTGAATCTATATTTATAAGTTAAAATTACAAAAATAACTCTGGCATTTCTTTTGTATAGTCGAGAGCTTGTTTTCAAGAGAGACTGGTAGTTCAGATAGTCAGAATGGGTTCAATTTGATACTACAGAAGTTACTACTACTCTAGAAAATGAGGGAAGAAAGTAATTTTGTATTTGTTTGCTTAAATTAATTGTCTTTTGTTTTGTAGCTGAGAGCTTGATGTCAAGAATTACTGGTAATTGAGACAGTCAAAATAGAAAAATAGCTTAAATTTGTAACTACAGAAGTTAACAATACTCAGGAAATTGAGGCAAGTAATAATTCCATATGTTGACTAAAATTACAAAAATAACACTGGCCTATTTATTTGTTGCTGAGAGCTTGTTCAAGAATTACTGGTAATTGAGGTAGTCAGAATTGCTCAAGTCTGATACTACAGAAGTTACCATTACTCAGGTAAGAGTGTAATTTGGTATTTGTGTTTGCTACTGCTATTATACAGTTCTGCACGAATTAAGCTAAAATAATAATTCTGTAGTAACAATACTGTAGTTTTATTAACTAGGCAGGCTCGCTCGCTATTCGTGCAGGGAAACATTTTTCTCCAAAAAAACAAGGCTTTTTAGGCTTGACCCCAGTTTATTCTGAAACTACAGCATTAAGCAAGCCTTACTTTATACTTAAGCTCCAAAGTGTAAGAAAATTCCTGCGAAAACGCTTGCTTTTCAAGAAACAAAAAGTTGATTCGACCGGTTACTATGGCATTGAAGATACTTTTCCAGATTTAATTTCAAAACTTCGCTGTTTTAGGGGGGATACGGAGTGCTGATTGTTGGTTGTTAAGAGCTATTGGTAGTCAGAATGCCGTAGTATTAATGCTAAGGAAGCTACTACAACTCCAGGGAAGCTGAGTTAAATACGCAATTCCATATTTGTTAGCTAAATATGCAAAAATAACTCTGGCCTCTTTTTTTTGTAGCTAAGAGCTTGTTGTCAACAGTGACTGGTAAATTCAAATAGTCAAAATGGCTCAAATTTGGTACTACAAAGTTACCACTGCTCAAGAAAATGAGGTAAGAAAGTAATTTTGTGTTTGTGTGCTAAAATTGATTGTCTTTTGTTTTTGTAGGTAAGAGCTTGTTGTCAAGAATTCGAGGTAATTCAGATAGTCAAAGTAAGTTAAATTTGATACTACAGAAGTTATTAATACTCAGGAATTATCAGGCTCGCTTGCCATTTGTGCTTAAGCACATCACTAGTTGGTGAGCGAGCGGAGTGAGCGAGACAGAATTAGGGGTGGATAATGCAAAATCGGGTATATGTTATATGTATATATGTGTGTATGGATGGTACGTATGCCCTTTAAACGCGCGAGCGGGGAACTTTTTTATCCTAAAAACACGGCTTTTTAGGCTTGACCCCAGTTTATTTTGAAACAACAGCATTAAAAGCAAACCTTACTTTAAACTTCAGCTCAGAAGTATTCTGGCGAAAACGCTGCTGAGACCGGTTACTAAAGCATTGAAGACCCTTTTCCAGACTTAATTTCAAAACTTTGCCGTTTTAGGGGGATACGAAGTGCAGATTATTGGTTGTCAAGAGCCATTGGTAGTCAGAATGCCGTAATATTAAAGCTAAGGAGGCTACTATTACTCTAGGGAGGCTGAAGTAAGTATGTATTTCTATATTTGTTAGCTAAATATACAAAAATAACTCTGGCCTTTCTTTTATGTAGCTAAGAGTTTGTTGTCAACAGTGACTGGTAAAGTAAATAGTCAGAATGGCTTCAATTATACTATGGAAGTTACCACTGCTCAAGAAAATGAGGTAAGAAAGTAATTTTGTATTTGTGTGCTAAAATTGATAGTCTTTTGTTTTTGTAGTTGACAGCTTGTCAAGAATTCACGGTAATGCAGATAGTTAAAGTAACTTCAATTTGATACTACAGAAGTTATCAATCCTCAGGAAGTTGAGGTAGCTAAGTAATAATTCCATATTTGTTGGCTTAAATTACAAATAATAACACTGATTTTTTGTTTATTCTAGCTGAGAGTTTGTTCATGAGTTACTGGTAATTGAGATTATCAGAATGGCAGGTAAGAGAGTGATTTTGTATTTGTTTGCTGAAATAAAATGTCATAACTGCTATTATACTGTTTGCATAAGCTAAAACATAGTAACAATACTTAGTTTTGTGTTACCTAACTATCAGGCTCGCTTGCCATTTGGGCTCAAGCACGCCACTAGTATATATATATGTATGGATTAAACGTGCGTGCGGGTACCATTTTTTTCTCCTAAAAACATGGCCTTTTATGCTTGACTCCACTTTCTTCTGATACTACAGCATTAAGAAAGTCTTACTTGAAACTTGGGCTCCAAATTGTGGGATAATTCCTGCATAAGGCTTTTTTTCAAGTCCCTAAAAGTTACTTACTATGCCATTGAAAACCCTTTACCATACTGAATTTCAAAACTTTGTCGTTTTTTTTTTGGCTACTAAAAATGCCGCTAGTTGGTTGTTGTCAAGTGCCACTGATAGCCAGAATTGATAATACTAAGGAAGCCACCATTACTTGGAAGAAGCTGATGTAAGTACTGTATGTAGTTCCATACTTGTTAGCTAAAATTACAAAAATAACTCTGGCTATTATGTTTTGTTAGAACTGCGAGCTTGTTCACTGATTACTGGTGACTGAGGTAGTCAGAATGGCTGAAATTGGATACTACAGAAGGTACCACTGTCAGAATACATTATAATAATGCTGAGGAAGCCACCACTACTAGAGGGAAACTGAGTTAAGTACTTAAATCCATATTTGTAAGTTAAAATTACAAAAATAACTCTGGCCTTTCTTTTGTATATGTGAGAGCTTGTTTTCAAGAGAGACTGGTAATTCAGAAAGTCAGAATGGGTTCAATTTGATACTACAGAAGTTACTACTACTCAAGAAAATGAGGTAAGAAAGTAATTTTGTAATTGTTTGCTGAAATTAATTGTCTTTTGTTTTGTAGCTGAGAGCTTGATGTCAAGAATTGCTGGTAATTGAGACAGTCAAAATAGCTTAAATTTGTAACTACAGAAGTTAACAATACTCAGGAAATTGAGGCAAGTAATAATTCCATATGTTGACTAAAATTACAAAAATAACACTGGCCTATTTATTTTGTAGCTGAGAGCTTGTTCAAGAATTACTGGTACTACATTAGCTGTGGTTTGATAAGTAGGGATACTGATGTATGTGTAACAATGAGGAGTTAGAAATTATATAACGCAGTAACAAAGTGATATGTGAAAGTGATATAATAATACACATGTACAAATACAGAAGAATTGTGGAGGCTAGCTAAGTATAAATGTGGAATGATAGTGAAATGACTAGCTAGTATTGACAAGTGGAATATTTAGCTTTGGCTTTGGTCTTCAACACACACAATATATTTACGGAGAGCATTGGCTATGCTGTCACAATTGAAACTACACATTTTGAGGTGTGTATGGAAAAACTTAACACACACACAAATACACATGCACACACACAGAGAGCCATATATGCACAGACACACATACAATGCCAACAGATGAAAATATATTCCAGGATCAATTATATTTATTTATTTATTAATGTTTTACCTATTTAGGAGTGCTTCAAATTTCTGGTAATGGCTTGGGAGAGACGGAACTTAATCAAGAAGAAGTAGACTGTGAGCTAGAAAGAAGGTATATTGTCAACCATTTATATATCATATTATAGTAGATAAGATATGCATTGTTTTGTAACAGTGTTCAGTAGGTCTCATGAACGGTTCTGAATTTCATTTTGTGGAAGAACTGTAAATGAGTGCAGTCAGCCATTCATTCACTGTTTATTAAACTTTGTGTGCATGCATGACAGGGTTCTAGTTGTTGTCCTGTCAGTTTGTGTGTCCGTATGTCTGTCACGCTGTGATTTTAGAGGTTGTTGGCAATTAACCCTTGATTTAGGTAGGAACTTGCTCAGAACAAAGATTTAAGACCTTTTATTTTGTTACTTTTAAATTATGGGCTGATTTTTGAGAAAACGCAAAGCTATCAGCTCCGCGTATACTCTTTTCGTCACGTTGTAATCACGTACTCGATTTGTCTGTCAGTCAGTTATTCTGTCACACGGATCTTGAAGATGGCAACCTCCTGAAGATTGAAACAGCATCAAAATGCACTAGACAAGTCCCATTAATGTGCCAGAATTTTTCATGTGGACTTATTTTTTTCTGAAAAATCTATTTATTTATAGGCTGTATGAGCGTAAGTGATTATTGGTAATGCCCCCTATAGTCACACCATACTCATGTGGACGAATAATTTCTTTGCTTCCCATGGTAGTTTTTGCATTATATTTTTCTCAGCAGTTTACCTGAGTGTTTGGAGTTTCCCATTGACACTACTGGTGAGGTGAGTGTCGCTGATAAGTTACTCTCATGGAGAAAGCAGTCATTGCACGAGTGCTCGACTTACTCAAGCTTTATATCGACATACGTGAACATACATATTGGCATATTCATATTCATACTACTCCAAATAAACTTACTTTTGGTCTTTGTAATAGCTAACTAATGTATAGTAATGCTGAGGGTTCGCACCCTTAATGCTCAATTTCCTTAATATCCAGTCGATTTGCTTTTTGCTGAAAAGTTAACCGAGAACTTGAATTGAAGTTTCTTGTTGAAACTATCAGGGTGTGTCCCTTACCTGATTAGATTCTCTTAAAAGATAGCATTTAAATCTACCTGTTTCATTGCACAGCTTTATTGATACCTCATTGGTCTGAATAATGGATTATAGTAGTGCTGAGGGTTCGCAACTTTGATGCTTCAGTTACTATTACATTCTGTACAATTCAGACTACATTGTAGTCTAGCTCTAGCCAGAAACTCTTCCATGACTCTCTAATTATAACTGCAGTTCTCACTCTCTCTTTTCTATATAATGTAAATTTATACTTAACTATACTTTAGACTTTTTTTTCTGAATGACGAAGGTTAAGAGACCTCTGGAGCTCTTCCGGATTCTGTTCCGTAGTATGGCCGTAAAACCGTAGTCTTTTTAGTAGTTTTTACCATTGCATTCTGTACCGTTTTGACTAAACGGCCGACATTGTATACAAAAATGGTAAAAACAAAACAAAAAACAACAACAACAGTTAAAGCTTTTCCGTCAATTCACTGATATTTTCTAGCTAGAAACTCTTCCATAGTTATATCAGCAAGCTAAGACCTTGTATCGCCCGTTAAATGCTACGGAGATAGTGCAAAAAAGCTCTTACAAATTTAACTTGCTTCAAAACCAGGTCCGCACTTTGCAAGTTTTCTGTTAGCTACTGATGGACTTTCAGTAGTCAACAACAAAAAACTCACCTTATTTACCTGAATAACAAATTTAACTTTTGTTGAACTTTTTGTTATACTGTTCAGCCGTAGTTATGTGATTGCTATAATTGAATAAACAATCAACTCTTCAGGTGTGTTGACAACATTTTTTATTTTTTTATATATATTTTTTTAAATTTTTTGGTGTTTTTTTCCCCTCTAGCTATATATCTCCCTTTGTTTTTCGCTGTTCTGTTTTAAAAAATGACATGTAGTTGCATTTAAACTGCTCATTTTCCAATTGTTTTTTGCTAATTTTTGTGCACTCAGTTTTCCTCAACTCGTGGTGATTAGACCCGTAGCTATGATTTGTCAGAATTGAAGTTGTGTATGAGATGATTGTAATGGTGAAGTTTCTTTGTTTGTGGATTGACACTTTTAAAGTTATCTCACGTTATTTGCCTCATGCAGGTGTAATTTACACGAAAAAACATTTTTAATTTTTTATTGTGTTATTGTTTACCATGTTCATTTTTAATGGGTATTGTTTGCAGCCACTTTTATATTTTTTTGATTGTTCCTCAGAAACCTATTGGCAGAAGGTGAGAGGTAAGTGGAGCTTTGATGAGGACTGCAGCTATGACAGAAACCAGAGGCAAACAACCCAAATTGTTCTCACTTCGGAGGTTCTACTTTATTGATTTTATATGCACGTCTGAGAACTTTAGGGATTTCATCTGACCAGAGCATCAGTTGGGTGATCACCTCATACAAATACATAAACTGTGCAATCTTGCGCCCATGCATCACAGATCTTTGACCCCACTAACTGGCCTTTATTAGTATTATAATATTTGTGCCGTTTCTACAACATCATTCAATGTGAGCCAAAAATATAGATGATGACAATATACAACATGATATTGTAATATGTTGGTCCTGCATGAACAATCCCAAATCCGATATCCCGAAATTCCACTCATCAATTAGACATATCCTGCTGTGATCCCAGACATGAATTGGTTGCCGCTGTCCTGGAGCGATCCCAGTGCTGCCACTGGCTTGATGTGACATACTTTCTCTAAAGATAACATTAAAAAGAACAACTAGAATAGACCAAAATGAGTATAAATTTCACTTACTCGCAAGCAGATATAATCCACAACTTGAAGCCTCACACAAGCTTCACAAACTTCATTGTAATAGCACTGTACACCATCTCAATAAAACTGTTGCTCTAGCTCAATAATCTATATACAACACAACCCATGTTGTAAACTCAACCATACCAAAAACAACAACAAAAACAAAAACAAAAAAAAATACAAAAAAAATGAAAAAAACAAAAACAAGAAACATCAACAACATGGCACCCTAAATACATCATCATGCTGAAGTACAAATCATTTAAAACATCCCCCCCCCCCCCCCCCCCCCCACACACACACACAAAGAAAAAAAATAAACAGACGAACAAACTTTAAAGAATGTGGGTGGATCAATGTTTTAATATGCAAGCATTTGTTTGAGTGCTAAAGGTTTAGTTGCCAACCATAGGCAATTCCCAGATATATCTTGAAGTACTAATTGTAATACAGTGTAAAATTATCTGTCATTGCACCATCTCAGTATTATAGTCAATGGAAAATTTAATTAATTTAATTCATAGGCATGTTGGTAGGTGTGGTCCGTCATCGGAATGTTGGGAACTATATTAAGGAGGGAGGGGGGTAGGGGGTGGGGAGAGAGAGGGAGAAGTGTGGTAAGAGATTGTCAAAATTTGCACTGCCCTGACTTTATTTGCTAGTTGATCAGAATTTACCCTTTCAACCACACCACTCAACACTTCCTGGCCAATGCTTTAGTAGTGAGTAGTGTGTGGTGAGGTTATAGAGCAAGGGGCCCTAGTGTAGAGCAAATGACAGCGCAGGGGTTCAGGTGAGGAACTAGAGGGAGAGCGTTGCAATTCCCCACCCACCCACACCTTACTTGATAAACAGGAGAGGGGGAAGGGATCCTTATTATTTATTTCTATTTATTTATTTATAATTATTCAAAACGTGGGTGCCGGAATTAAAGGGGCTTGTCCCGCCCCATTAATTATGCCACATTCAGCCCAAGCTGATTAGGGGGTGGGGTTTCCGGCCCCGCTTGTGCCAAACAACTTCGCTACTAGAGCTGTGGCGATTGATGGGTGAGAGTTGATTATGCTAGCTGCGTTAAATCATCCTTCCAGTCTGCAAGCTTGTCTGAACTTTGTCATATCCTTGTCCTGCTACTCAGATCAAAAGTCAACTCCTGCATTGCTCTGTTTATTTCTGCACATGCTTTTAATATTAAACTGTTTTTTCTGCTGATTTGAGAATCTGTTGACTAGTTGTAGACAAATCTTGATCCCTAAGATCCTTAAGTATTTGATTAAGTATTCTTACAGCGATATTCCATGTGCACAATTTGAGTCTTATTTTAGCTAAAACCTACTGTACAACAATACTTCTTATCCAGCTGAACATTTTATTGACTCTTTTCCAGCTTTACTAGCCTTGTTGATGGTAGCACTCCCTTTCTCTCCTAGGGTAACTCTTAATGATGGGTCTACTGTTTTTTCCAAATAACACACTCAAAATCCTCCATCTTTAGGCAGCAGAAGTGTCAACATGGCCAAAATTAGGTCAAAGGTCACTTTATTGTTGCCTCAAATAATCAGTCAGAATTTTTTTGCTAATTTTGTGAGACAGTGTGATAAACTAAAGCTAGCAAAATTATATTAAGGTTCAATAGTAGCAAAAACAGAATTGTAGTAATAAATAAATAATTAAAAGAGTTAGTGGCCATTTTGGGGGTGTTCCCCTCATAGGATTTCTCGAGATTTTTTATATGTTGTAAAGCACATTTTTCTGTACAAGAAATATTCAATAACATTTGTGTTTAAGGTTAAACCATAGAATGACTGGACTATTAGCAACAGAGCTTGTGATGGTGATGTTTGATTTCAGATTTCTTGAGTAGTGGAACCTCAACATCTAGTCAAGTGTGATGACTTTTAAAATGTTCCAAAACAGCCTTTTCTTCCTATGTTTAGCAGAAATTCGTGAAGGATTTCTCCTTAATTTCCCGGAACCAATGTAGAAGATCACCGCCTGTCAGTTCAGTGACATGATGAGAAGTAATAGTGGGAGTACACGGACTTGTGCATCCAGACAGAATCCAACCAAAATGAATCTTGAAAGCAGTGGGTGACCCTACAGGTCCCGTGTGTTGTCCTAGGAGCATTACCTCAGCAAAGACTTCGATAATCCAAAGGCAGATCATTTCTTCCAGGTTTCCAAATCCAAGACCAGTCCAGTTCTGGTCAAAAATGACATTATTTTAGTATTATTTGGAGTGAGATTAGCACCTCTTGGTGTGAGACAATAACTGCCAAAAAGTGGAGCTTTTAATTTATAAACTAAACATGTGTAACTACTTTAATGTAATTAACTTGAACTCTCTATATATACAAACTGGTTGCAACTATGTTCACAATGGGTTTTCAAATTGTAACTTCACTTTTTGGCTCATTGAGTAAGAACTAAACAGGAAGACTCCTAGTAGTAAGAAAATTTTCATTTTGCTGACCAACAATGCTGGAAAGACCTCTGAACTACGCTGTACGTTTGTTTCCCCCAAAATATAGCTTTGGTATAGTAAACTAAGGACCAGACTGGTGTGGATCCAAAGGCTCGATGTTAGACATTAATCCTGGCAGAAGTCATTTCGACCACTCGATTTCGAATGCCTAAGTTTGACAACTACGAGATGAGATAAAGAGTAGAAAAATAATAGACACGCTCCCTTTTTGTTAAAATATTGGTGCAGCCATGGCCGCGTGGTAGTCTCGCGTAGCCAGACCCTTTACCAATCGCTGGTAAAGGGTCTGGCTACGCGAGACTAGCCGCGTGGCCGCACCCATTTCAACTCCCCTGCTCAATGGAAGGGACCCAAAATGAATTGGTGAATATTAAAAATAAATGGTGACTGGAGAGTTTGGGGACAAATGAGTGGTCCAAAGATTTTCCAAACGAAGGTGAGCGCAGCTACGAAATCGTCATGTTCGTCGAGATTGCTGTCGCACCTCCACCTCAACATCGATCAGGTCAATGACAGCTTAGTGATGAACTTTGAACTCCGTAACTAATGATTCCACACGTGTGGTAAGGCGTCGACGTTTCTACTCTTATGTCCGCATAATATGAGTTATAGTTTATGAGAGCCATTTTAGTGTAAACTATTAATGGAAATGCAATTGTAGCTATGTGGAAAGTGAATATATGAGATTATCTGTCATTGGATATACGTGGAACTCGTTTTTTTTTGAGATTTTATCAATGGCAATGAGCTAACATCGAAAAGGCTTCATTATGCAACTATCATAATGCAGACAATTCAAACATTATGTTTCCACTATCTAGCTTTAGAAAAATAGTGCCTAATATCTTACTACTTAGCTTCAAGTCAGTTTAAAGTACTCATTTGATCTAGAAAGGTAACACCCCCATTAAAGATACTCTCAAATAATGAATGGTAGAGCCCCATATTCAGACAGTCTGTACTTTAAAAATCAAAAGCATAGATTTGAAATGAGCTCTGCTACGTATGAAAAATTGGCACTGATAGATAGGAGGTGGCGTTCTTAACTGGCTAGCTCACTCGCTGCCTAAACTAACAATTATGTTCGCGTGCAACCGTCGCTGGATGGAGATGTACGAGGTTTTACGTCTAGGTTAGTTATTATAACTTCAGTAAAGGTTAGGAAACTAAGAAAATTAGTCCCAAATAATGGTCTCATTCCAGTTGGAAATAAAGATATTTTTGAACTTGGTAGATATAGCATTTTTAATCATTAGTGCCGACATTGCTGTGGCCACTAATTGGCGTTCTATACGAGTTAGGTACGGTGAAATTGTTCCTGTGGAACTAAAAGTGTTCCAATATGGTACAGCTAAAATTCATTGTGGCAGTCACTCACCAGTACTTGTTTGGAGCTTCACTAGAAGAAATGATAGCGATTCAATTACAGAAGTAATTAACAATGGTAGACATAATTTAGGACTGTATTCTGTCACTTTGAATAATCTTCAACTAGAAGACAGTGGAATGTATTCATGCTACGGACGGCTTACGTCAAGGCGCCTTTTTAGAGCAGAAACGAGCATTAAAGTCGTGGATAATATCTCTGATGGAGAAGTTATACCAAATAGGATAGAGATATCTAAAGGTACCACTGTCACACTTACTTGTGGCAGCACTAAAGATGTGTTGTGGATAAGTCAGAATGTGTTGATTAAAGCTAAAAAAATTCATGGTAATCGACTTGTCTTGAAGAATGTTAAAAGAAAACACAGTGGGCGTTATATTTGTAGAGGTGTCGATGCTAACAATGACATTTTCCACTCTACTGCTATAGTTATCATTGATGGATTCCTGGTAAGACATAATTCTAGTAATTTTCAGTCCAATTCTTTTGAATCTTATTCTTCTAATGAAGATTCAGACACTTCTTTAGAAGATAATGGTGAACATCAGGGGGATCGGCCATCAGTGCCAGAATACGAGTCAAGGTTAAGCCATTCTTTCCATCCACCTCCGCCTTTAGTTTTGAATCATTTACAACGAATGGCCAGACTTAGAGATAATGTACACCCACGTGCTATCTATCCACAATCACAATCACCTTTCAATACAGATACCTTCACTTCGTGGGCAAATTCAGACTCCATCACGCCTATTGAAGAATTACAAGGAGCTATGACTCCACCACAAGCTTTATCCGATTCTCCAGACTTAGTGCCAATGTCATCAAGGTATGATAGAGTTTCAAGAAGAAGTTCTGTTTCAGACACCGTCCAGCGTTAATTAGACTTTTTTGTTGGAAAGTTGAATGTATAACACTATCAAGAAACTATATTTGTATCGAATGTTATATTTCCCACTAGTTAACCGCACTATATACCCGCTCGCTCGGCTTCTCAGTCAGGTTAGATAGTTGGCGAGCCAGCGTAGCGAGCGAGACAGTATTACCGGTGGATAATGCAAAATCGGGTATATGTTATATATATGTATGTATGTATGGATGATACGTATGCTCTTTAAACGCGCGCGCGAGGAACGTTTTTCTCCTAAAAACACGGCTATTTAGGCTTGACTCCAGTTTATTCTGAAACTACAGCATTAAGCAAACCTTACTTTATACTTAAGCTCTAAAGTATGAGAAAATTCCTGCTAAAACGCTTGTTTTAAAGACACAAAAAGTTGATTCGACAGTTACTATGGCATTGAAGACCCTTTTCCAGACTTAATTTCAAAACTTCGCCGTTTTATGGGGGGATACGGAGTGCCGGTTGTTGGTTGTCAAGAGCCGTTGGTAGTCAGAATGCCGTAGTATTAATGCTATGGAAGCTACTACTTCTCGAGGGAAGCTGAGATAAGTACGCAATTCCATATTTGTTAGCTAAATATGCAAAAATAACTCTGGCCTTTCTTTTTTATAGCCAAGAGCTTGTTGTCAACAGTGACTGGTAAATTCAAATAGTCAGAATGACTCAAATTTGGTACTACAAAAGTTACCACTGCTCAAGAAAATGAGGTAAGAAAGTAATTTTGTATTTGTGTGCTAAAATTGATTGTCTTTTGTTTTTGTAGGTGAGAGCTTATTGTCAAGAATTCAAGGTAATTCAGATGGTCAAAGTAACTTCAATTTGATACTACAGAAGTTATCAATACTCAAGAATGATGTAAGTAGTAATTCCATATTTTGTTGGCTAAAATTACAAATAATAACACTGGTTTATTTTTTATCGTAGCTGAGAGCTTGTTCAAGAGTTACTGGTGATTGAGATTATCAGAATGGTTGATGTTTGATACTACAAAAGTTACCATTAACCAGGTAAGAGAGTGATTTTGTATTTGTTTGCTGAAATTAAATGTCATAACTGCTATTATAGTGTTTGCATGAAGTAAGCTAAAAATAGTAACATTTTATGTTACCTAACTATCAGGCTCGCTCGCCATTTGTGCTCAAGCACACCACTAGTTATGTATGTATGTATGGATGGTACGTATGCTCTTTAAACGCGCGCGCCGGGAACTTTTTTCTCCCCAAAAACACGGCTTTTTAGGCTTGACTCCAGTTTATTCTGAAACTACAGCATTAAGCAAACTTTACTTTATACTTAAGCTCTAAAGTGTGAGAAAATTCCTGCGAAAATGCTTGCTTTTCAAGAAACAAAAAGTTGTTTCGACCGGTTACTATGGCATTGAAGACCTGCAGCTTGTTAGTTGTCAAGAGCCACCTGTAGTCTGTACTAAGAGAGCTATCACTACTTCTGAAAAGCGTATGTAAGCACATAAAGTATTAATGCTAAGGAAGCTACTACTACTCGCGGGAAGCTGAGGTAAGTACGTAATTCCATATTTGTTAGCTAAATATGCAAATAACTCTGGCCTTTCTTTTTTGTAGCTAAGAGCTTGTTGTCAACAGTGACTGGTAAATTCAAATAGTCAGAATGGCTCAAATGTGGTACTACAAAGGTTACTACTGCTCATGAGGTAAGAAGGTAATTTTGTATTTGTGTGCAAAAATTGATTGTCTTTTGTTTTTGTAGCTGAGAGCTTGTTGTCAAGAATTCGAGGTAATTCAGATAATCAAAGTAACTTAAATTTGATACTACAGAAGTTAGCAATACTCAGGAAATTGAGGTAAGTAGTAATTCCATATTTTGTGTCTAAAATTACAAATAATAACACTGGTTTATTTTTTTATTGTAGCTGAGAGCTTGTTCAAGAGTTACTAGTAAGTGAGATTATCAGAATGGCAGATGTGTGGTACTACAAAAGCTGTACTTCTTCCCTCTGCTGCCCTTCTTCCCTCTGCTACACTTCTTCCCTCTGCTGTACTTCTTCCCTCTAGCTACCATTAATCAGGTAAGAGATTGATTTTGTATTTGTTAGCTGAAATAAAAGGTCATAACTGCAATCAGTGTTTGCATGAACTAAGCTAAAGCATAGTAACAATACTTATTGGCAAGCGAGCGTAGCGAGCGAGACACTTACAGGGGTAAAAATGAAAAAATCGGGGATGTTTGTTTATTTGTTTATATAACTAGTGGTGTGCTTGAGCACAAATTGCGAGCGAGCCTTAAACTACACTATTGTTATTCAAACTACTAAAATAAAGTCGAGTTGTTAAATTACGCATATACTGTAAAGGGGTTTCAATGCCATAGTAACCACTCCCCTCAACTGTTTGAATTGAAAAAGAAGCAACAATAGTTGTAACGCACAATACTTTCACACAACTGAACATACCTACGCAAGACTTACCTTCGTGGTTCGTCTAGTGCACAATGAATTGTCAAGTAAATGCTGTTGAGTAGTGCTTATTACTGTGACAAATAGTGTATTAACTTACCACCGCCACTAACTCGAATAGAAATGGAGCTCCCATAAGTTTTTGAGTTTTAGCTGCACCCGCAAAACAATTCAAAGCGGTAAACAATTCAATTTCTAAGGTGATACGGGTAATGGTCGCTAAACCAGAGGATTCTGTTTAGTGAAGTTTGGGACGGGGTCGAACGCCGAGCGAACACAAAAATACGGAGGGTCAAAGTACAAAATAACATACATACGTCCAAACATATATATAAATAAATAAACTAGTGGTGTGCTTGAGCACAAATGGCGAGCGAGCCTTAAACTACACTATTGTTAAATGATTGATTTTAACAAGTAACACTCAAGCTACTAAAATATAGTCAAGTTTTTAAATTACGTATACGGTAAAGGGGATTCAAAGCCATAGTAACCGCTCCCAGCAACTGTTTGAATTGAAAAAGAAGCAACAAAATCAAGTCACTTTATTTAAAGTTTCCTTTGTGACATTCTTAATAGTAGTTGTAACGCACAATACTTTCACACAACTGAACATACCTACGCAAGACTTACCTTCGCGGTTCGTCTAGTGGACAATGAATTTACAAGTAAATGCTGTTGAGTAGGGCTTATAACTGTGACAAATAGCGACTAACTCGAATAGAAATGGAGCTCCCATAAGTTTTTGCGTTTAAACTGCACCCGCAAAAGAATTCAAAGCAGTAAACAATTCAATTTCTAAGGTGATACGGGTAATGGTCGCTAAACCGGAGGATTCTGTTTAGTGAAGTTTGGGACGGGGTCGAACGCGGAGCGAACACAAAAATACGGAGGGTCAAAGTACAAAATGACATACATACGTCCAAACATATATATAAATAAATAAACAAACATCCCCGATTTTCAACCCCTAAGTGTCTACCTCGCTCGCCAATAAACAAACATCCCCGATTTTCAATTGTGTTACCCCTGTAAGTGTCTCGCTCGCTACGCTCGCTCGCCAATTATATGGACGTACGTATGTCATTTTGTACTTTGACCCTCCGTATTTTTGTGTTCGCTCCACGCTCGACCCCGTCCCAAACTTCACTAAACAGAATCCTCCGGTTTAGCGACCATTACCCGTATCACCTTAGAAATTGAATTATTTACGGCTTTGAATCGTTTTGCGGTGCAGTTAAAACTCAAAATCTTATGGGAGCTCCATTTCTATTCGAGTTAGTGGCGGTGGTAAGTTAATGCGCTATTTGTCACAGTTATAAGCCCTAACTGAACAGTATTTACTTAAAAATGCATTGTCCACTAGACGAACCACGAAGGTAAGTCTTGCGTAGGTATGTTCAGTTGTGTGAAAGTATTGTGCGTTACAACTACTATTAAGAATATCACAAAGAAAATTTTAAATAACGTGATTTGATTTTGTTGCTTCTTTTTCAATTCAAACTGTTGCGGGAGCTGTTACTATGACATTGAAACCCCTTTAGCTCATAGTAATGTAAAAACTCGACTTTATTTTAATAGCTTGAGTGTTAGTTGTTAAAATTCAATTTAACAATAGTGTAGTTTAAGGCTCGCTCGCCATTTGTGCTCAAGCACACCACTAGTTTTATGTTACCTAACTATCAGGCTCGCTCGCCATTTGTGCTCAGGCACACCACTAGTTAGGGGTGGTTAATGCAAAATCGGGTATATGTTATATGTATGTATGGATGGTACGTATGCCCTTTAAAGGCGCGCGCGGCCAACTTTTTTCTCCTAAAAACACGTCTTTTTAGGCTTGACCCGAGTTTATTCTGAAACTACAGCATTAAGCAAGCCTTACTTTATACTTAAGCTCCGAAGTGTGAGAAAAGTCCTGCAAAAATGCTTCTTTTCAAGATACAAAAAGATGATTCGACCGGTTACTATGGCATGGAAGACCCTTTCCAGACTTAAGTCCAAAACTTCGCCGTTCGGGGGGGGGGGGGATACGGAGTGCCGATTGTTGGTTGTCAAGAGCCATTGGTAGTCAGAATGCCGTAGTATTCATTCTAAAGAAGCTACTACTACTGGAGGGAAGCTGAGGTATCAGCATCAAGAAAGTCTTACTTGAAATTTGGGCTCCAAATTATGAGATAATTTCTGCGAAACGCTTGTTTTTCAAGTCCCAAAAAGTTGCTGTGACTGGTTACTAAGGTATTGAAACCCTTTACCAGACTTAATTTCAAAATTCGTCGTTTTTGTGGGCTGCTAAAAATGCCGCTTGGTAGGTTGTCAAGTGCAACTGGTAGCCAGAATGGCTAAATAATAATACTAAGGAAGATTCCATTACTTGGAAGAAGCTGAGGTAAGTTCATAGTTCCGTACTTGTTAGCTAAAATTACAAAAATAACTGTGGCCATTATTTTTTGTTAGAGCTGCGAGCTTGTTCACCAGTTACTGGTAATTGAGGTAGTAGAATGGCTCAAATTGGATACTACAGAAGTTACCTGTCAGAATACCTTATAACAATGTTGAGGAAGCTACCATTATTAGAGGAAAACTGAGGTAGTACACTTAATTTCATATTTGTAAGTTAAAATTACAAAAATAACGCTGGCCTTTCTTTATTATGGTTGAGAGCTTGTTGTCAAGAGAGACTGGTAATTCTGATAGTCAGAATGGGTTCAATTTGATACTACAGAAGTTACTACTACTCAAGAAAATGAGGTAAGAATTGTCTTTTGTTATGTAGCTGAGAGCTTGATGTCAAGAATTACTGGAAATTCAGATAGTCAAAATAGCTTAAATTTGTAACTATAGAAGTTACCAATACTCAGGAAATTGAGGCAAGTAGTAATTCCATATTATGTTGACTAATATTACAAAAAGCTGAGAGCTTGTTCAAGAATTACTGGTAATTGAGGTAGTCAGAATTGCTCAGGTCTGATACTACTACAGAAGTTACCATTATTCAGCTGCTATTATACTGTTCTGCGTGAATTAAGCTAAAATATAAATTCTGTAGTAACAATACTGTAGTTTTAACTAGGCAGGCTCGCTCGCCATTTGTGTCCAAGCACATCACTAGTTGGCGAGCGAGCGAAGCAAGCAAGACAGTATTAAGGGTGGACAAGGCAAAATCGGGTATAATGTTCGATGTATGTATATTATATGTATGGATTGTGCGTATGCTCCTTAAACGCGCGTGCGGGTACCGCTTTTTCTCCTAAAAACATGGCCTTTTATGCTTGACTCCACTTTGTTCTGATACTACAGCATTAAGAAAGTCTTACTTGAAACTTAGGCTCCAAATTTGTGGGATAATTCCTGCATAACGCTTGTTTTTCTCCTAAAAACATGGCCTTTTATTATGCTTGACTCCACTTTCTTCTGATACTACAGCATTAAGAAAGTCTTACTTGAAACTTAAGCTCCAAATTGTGGGATAATTCCTGCGTAACGCTTGTTTTTCAAGTCCCAAAAAGTTACTGCGACTTGTTACTATGCAATTGAAAAAACCCTTTACCAGACTTAATTTCAAAACTTTTGTCGTTTTTTTTTGGGGGCTACAAAAAATGTCGCTTGTTGGTTGTCATCAAGTGCCAGTGGTAGCCAGAATGGCTAAATGACAATACTAAGAAAGCCACCATTACTTGGAAGAAGCTGATATAAGTACGTAGTTCCATACTTGCTAGCTAAAACTACAAAAATAACTCTGGCTATTATGTTTTGTTAGAGCTGCGAGCTTGTTCACTGATTACTGGTGACTGAGGTAGTCAGAATGGCTGAAATTGGATACTAAAGAAGGTATTACTGTCAGCATACATTATAATAATGCTGAGGAAGCCACCACTACTAGAGGGAAACTGAGGTAAATACTTAAATCCATATTTGTAATTTAAAATTACAAAAATAACTCTGGCATTTTTTTGTAAAGTTGAGAGCTTGTTTTCAAGAGACACTGGTAATTCAGAAAGTCAGAATGGGTTCAATTTGATACTACAGAAGTTACTACTACTCAAGAAAATGAGGTAAGAAAGTAATTTTGTATTTGTTTGCTAAAATTAATTGTCTTTTGTTTTGTAGCTGAGAACTTGATGTCAACAATTATTGGTAATTCAGATAGTCAAAATAGCTTAAATTTGTAACTCACAGAAGTTAACAATACTCAGGAAATTGAGGCAAGTAGTAATTCCATATTAGTTGGTTAATATTACAAAAATAAAACTGGCCTATTTATTTGTAGCTGAGAGCTTGTTCAAGAATTACTGGTAATTGAGGTAGTCAGAATTGCTCAAGTCTGATACTACAGAAGTTACCATTACTCAGGTAAGAGAGTAATTTGGTATTTGTGTTTGCTACTTCTATTACACAGTTCTGCATGAATTAAGCTAAAATAATAATTCTGTAGTAACACTACTGTAGTATTAACTAAGCAGGCTCGCTCACTATTTGTGCTCAAGTACACCACTAGTTTGGCGAGCGAGCGAAGCGAGCGAGCAACTCTAAGATGTAGTCTATGGAAATCCTGAATACGTCACGTCGTCCTTTAAACGCGCGTGCGCATTCCAGAACTTCTCTTGTTAAAACGCGATACGTCGTTTCCATTTGCGCATCCTGAATACGTGATGGTCTTTTAAACGCGAGCGCATTCCATTTGCGCATATGGCTCATGCGTGCGCCAAACGACCCCAATGCAATTGAAAGTGTCAACATTTCCCCAGAACCTCGCTCGCCCAACCAATGCTACACGAGCATTTTCTAGTATATATGTATGTATGGATGGTACGTATGCCCCTTAAACGCGTGCGGGGAACCTTTTTTCTCCTAAAAACATCGGCTTTTTAGACTTGACCCCAGTTTATTTTGAAACTACAGAATTAAGCTAGCCTTACTTTAAACTTATGCTCCGAAGTGTGAGAAAATTCCTGCGAAAATGCTTGTTTTTCAAGACACAAAAGTTGCTACGACCGGTTACTATGATATTGAAGACCCATTGAATTGTTTCCCGTTTTGAATTCTTTTGCCGGTGCAGTTAAAACGTGAAAACTTACGGGACTTCCATTTCTATTTGAGTTAGTGGCGGTGGTAAGTCAATGCGCTCTTTGTCATGGTTATAAGCCGCAATAGTATTTACTTGAAAATGCATTGTCCACTAGACTAATTGCGAAGGTAAGTCTAGGTGTATGTCCAGTTGTGTCAAAGCATTGTGCTTTACAGCCACTACTTAGCTAAAGAATACCACAAAGAAAACGTTTAAATAGCGTGTATTGTTTTGTTGTTTTTTCCCCTTCAATTCAAACAGTTGCAACGAGTTGTTACTATGGTACCATAGTTGCCAACTTTTAGATACAAAATGTAGGGACAACTCGGCGAGCTTGCGCGCCTGAAATTTTTTGCCCGACCACGCCCCTTTTAAAATAAACCACGCCCCTTATGCCACGTCCACATGCACATCGAAAAGATTCAGTGGTACATGGTGATTGATCGTGAACTGACGATTTGTTTTGTGAACTGATGATTTGTTTTGTGAACTGATGATTTGTTATGTGAACTTGTTTTTAGTCTTTGTGAAGTGATTGGCGAGTTGCTTTCTTGCGTTATGACTAAAAATAACTGTACTTTGACCCTACTCGGGCCATAGCTAGCTAAACTAAGTCTCGAGCTGTACTGTTACAGTTTAGCCTTCATTTCCTGGCCTCGGACCCTCTCTGGTCGGTGATGTCGGGACAGGAGCGGGACTGGAGCTAGAATGTCGGGATTGCCCGCCAGAATCGGGATGGTTGGCAACTATGATGGTACTGAAATCCCTTTACTGTGTATGCGTAATTTAAAAACTGGACCTTATTTTCAGTAGCTTCAGTGTTAGAAGTCAAAATCATAAAAATAGTATAGTCTTTAGGCTCGCTAGCCATTTGTGTTCAAGCACATCACTAGTTAGGAACTGTTGCTAGGTTCTAAATTAGTTAGGCGCTGTGCAACAGTCGTTAACTATTGTTCTTAGGGTCCCTCAGGCCCTAAGTGTAACTCACTGCACTCGGGACGCTACAATCAAGGGCCTTCCAGAAAATCATTCTAGCATAATCTAGCACAGCCTACTGAGTGAAAGATCAAAAGAATTCAATTTCATACTCTCTTCTTGGAGTTGGAGATTTTGTAAGTCATCTCTTGCTTTGGTTAAAATTATTCTATTATTGGAAAAACTTACCCTGATACAGCCGATATCTCTAATCATGGATTTTTAACAAATATATAAACAAAAGGGGAAACTATTGCATTGTTAATTCTGTATTGGTTTGTCCATCCGATGTAATGTTTGCAACATCTCTTTATAGGCATTGCAGTTACAAAGTGAAAAAGAGTTGTGATATGAATATGTAGTACTCATCACATTTGAGTGTACTACTGATATGCACTTCCCCCCCCCCCCCCCCCCCCCCAATACCAATTGCATAGTTTTTATGGCATTTGGTGTGTAGTAAATAGGAACTGATTATATAAAATTACTAGATTAAAAAGGTCACCATTGTTTGCTAATTAAATATAAAAAATCCAATAATGTAATTCTTCATTTTGTTGAAGATTTGAACTCAAAATATTGACATAAATGTTAAAATTACACTAGCTAATTTAATAAATTGTGTTCCATAATCAATTTTAGTGGCTGAATATATCTTTTTTTAGTGTTGGCTCACAATTATCCAATAATAAGCAATCTTTAAACTTTAGTATAACTCATTCATTTCATTCTTGATCCTATATTTCTCTTGCAATAATGTACTGTATTGTACACTCCATTGTTTGTTATACAATCACAGTAGTTCTGGCTGTTGACTCTGTTTCTGTATTACCTATTGCAAGAAGTCCTTCAGTTGTTGAAAGGAACATGTACGATGGTTCTAAATGTCCTTGCAACACAGACATAGACCAAGAGACTAACACAAATCGGAACTATTTGAAAAGGTACCTCCCGTTTCGTCCTTGTGAATGTGGCAGTTCATCATGGACTCAGATTGCTCTCTATAATTATTCCATACATGATTGTCTCAGCGATACAACTCCTTATAATGTAACTGACAGAAACACAGAAAGAAATATCACGGGATGTATAGGAAGCCCTGCATCAGTTCTATTACCAGTACGTGGTCGGAACTATTCCAAAGTATGTGGGAGAATATTCGGTTTTGGTTTTGGACGTGCATTCTACCGGTTTTTAAAATATCGAGATTCTACCATTAATTATTTAAATGGAGTTTCTCTCACACATGGACTACATGATAACATACGGCACATATGGCACATATGGTCATTTGCATTAACATGGTCTAAAGAAAGTTTAAATGATCTATCTTGGATCTGTCCTTGTACTAAGAAGAATAGCACCTGGTCTCACCAGATACCAAGTTTTGTGGGAAATGACTATTTCTGTGATAGTTTCAGTCAATATTGGGATAACTTTCTGTGGGATGGAGAGATGTGTGTCTCCACCAGTCCTGCTGCTCATTCAATAATCCTCCTTACTTTTGTAAACATCTAAACTACTCTACCAATGATAACATCGACATGAAGTTAACCTCATTTTTTCAGAAATAGCATTGGTATTTTTTATGTGGAAATTTATGTGAAGTAAAATATTGAACCTTCTCTTGCATTTCTATGAATGAGTGAAACTATTAATTTATCTCTCAGCTAGTATGATGTTGACAAATTCACTTGATGTTTAGTCTTCTTGTCCAAGTTTTTCTCAAGAACCAATATTAATTCAGACTGATGACTGTATATAAATTATTTATACTCATACTGTTAATAATATTATTAGCTATTTCTACAAGGGTGAGTGTATTTTAAAACTAATTCATTGCTGCCATTATAGTCTGTCCAAGGGGTATAAAAACCTCTGAACAAAAGTAGAGACCATTCCAGGGTTTGTATAAAGAAAGTCTTGTTGCACAGTTCAATACAAAGGTTCATGAATAATTTAAAAATTCATACAAAGCTATAGTATAAATGACAAGCAAGCTAGTGCAAACTTTTATAAATGAATAAAAAAAATGTAATTTTCAACATTATCATTAAGTAGTGAGCTTAGAAAATCTATTGTTTACGAATTAAACAAAGAAAAGGTCAGCAACAGATTAAGCCACTTAAAATCTACACTTTTTAAATTCTACTTTCTTGAAGCTGTAATGTCCACTATCAGCACTCAGAATTAAAATTGTGTTCCGCATTATGCCAAATTAAAGTCCTGCAATTACTTTTCAGTTGCACGCCATAATGAATGTGTTGTATAAAAAGCCAAAACAAAGTATCCAGTAAAGAAGGAAAAAGAATATATGACAACTGAAATAGTATGGTATAGGATTAAGTTCACCTTAAACACAGGGTGAAGTTACTCTTCTCCAGCAATGCCACATAAGGATGTTCACACGAGGCCTTATGAGCTGGATCACCACATCCTCACACAGCTATGGCATCATTTTTGTTTCAATATGGGGTATTTCCTTTTTGGCTTTAAGTATTATTTACAAATAGTTAATAAAACCACCTTTTTTGGCAAATAGTTCATTTCAGAACTGGAATGGCTGTTACTGAGCATATCTGTGTAGTCTTCATTAGCTAAAGTAGACAATTCTTAATCATCCTTGTACAGCCGATTAACCTCATTATAATGGAGGCACAACCGCATTCCTTGTTTTCCTGTGGTGGCAGGTGATCAATAAAATAGATGTTTTGATTAAAAGTCATTCCAGCTAGTAACAGGATGAGGTATAAATAGACGTTGGAAGCACCAAGGTTATTATTTTGCTATTGCAACTGTGGGCTTTTTTGTTATTAGCCTGTACTGCATTATATACTCCTATTGAGTCACATTGAAATTATTAAAATATAAGAAGAAAGAGTTGACCACATTATCATTTCAAATTGCAGGTAGTAAGAATTGCTTTCCATATCTTGATAGTTTATCAATCTAATTCCAGCATTTTTTATTGTTAAATTATAAGTACAATCAAGTGCAATATTTTAACAATAATAATTGTATTTTTCAAAATAATACATATGAATAATGCATAATGTCATTATAATAGGGAATGTTGTAATACAATAGCAATACTAATTAACCAGTTGTATTGCTGTTCCATATTACTTGATACAACCACTCTTGATATAGCATACTATTGATGAATTGTCTAAAACCATTGTTTCATAATCCATTCCATCAAATACTCCAAATATAGTTGTTTCTGAAGGAGCTCTTATTGCAGAGCTTATATAAAATTTCTTCTTTGTATTGTATCTACCTTAAATTTAATTTAACATATTTATATTTTTCCATTTTGAATTTCTTTTGTTTTTTTCCATATTGAATTTTTTAATTTTTCCATTATAAATTTTTTTGATTTTTCCATTTTTATTTTTTTTTATTTTCCATTTTTAATTTTATCGATTTTTCCATTTTCCATTTTTTTTAATTTTTCAATTTTTTTAATTTATAATTTTTTTAATTTTTTCCATTTTGAAATTTTTTATTTTTCCCTTTTGAATTTTTTATTTTTCCCATTTAAAATTTTTTTTTATTTTAACTTTTCCATTTTGAATTCTTTTTTTATTTTTCCATTAATTTTTTTTTGATTTTTCCATTCTGAATTTTTTTGATTTTTCCATTTTGAATTTTTTTTTCAATTTTATGTTTCCATTTTGAATTTTTTTTGATTTTTTGATTTTTTATTTTTTTTATTTTTCCATTTTTTTTCCATTTTTTTGCTCTTTTTATATTTTTATTTGCATTACCTTATGTGCCATTAATTATTGGTGCTAGAGTGTTCTTGTAAAATGTAAGTGTGAGTCAGTGAATTTTTTTAGATGCAGGGTGAACATGTAAGCCACAACTCGATGTGCATCCAGTATCAGAATTGAGAAGAAATTGATTGTGTAGACTTGTTGACAGCTTGGTTATGTATTCCCACAAAACTGGGGAATTAAATGGATTCCAAGAAGAAGAATATTGTGTTGAAGAATGAGATGAAGATACCTGTGTTTTAAGTGTGCAAGAATCGACCTTTTTTGAATTTTTTTGCATCAAGTCCTGTTTTTGAGAAGAGTTTGTCGTCATTATTTCTGTAGTTTGAGAGCTAGAAAAGCTACAGAAAGCTTGATTATTACTGTTTTGCGATGTTTGAGTGTTATTCTTTTGAGAAGGCATAAAATTGAATCTTTCCACAGCATTTGAGGACTTTTCTGATTGGTTCGTAGACTGAAACAATGAAACCCTTTTGGACGAAGAAAATGCACATGGTTCAATTTGAGGAGGCAATACAAACTTAGTACATTGCCAATCTATCTTCGAACTAAACGGAGTCCAACCTTTAGATTGGTCAATTGAGTTGGCAGAAACTGGACCACTTGGAGATAACATGCAAGATGTTGATGGCAAATGAGTAGATGTATAGGTGAACTCATTGTTTTGATTGCAGATATTATATGCCTTGTGGCTTGTAGTTGTGCAAGTTATGTTTGATGAAGCATCAGTTGTAATTTCACTTGGATTAGTAATACTGGGTGAGGTCCCAGTACTTGAAGGTAAATTTTGATGCACTTTGTTTGTGAAAGCAGTATTTGATGTATCTTTGATATTCCACTTTATCTGAGAATTGAGAGGATTCCAATCATTAGCTGGTGAAGTGTTATGCTCATATGAATGATTTAACGGTGAAAATTTAAGAGGTGATGTGTTACCTTGTAATGGAGTGTTAACAGGCAAGGAACTGTTATCAGGTAAAGGATTGTTAAGTGAAGAACTGTTACCACGTGAAGGACTGTTACCAGGTAAAGGACTTTCACCAGGTGAATTACTGTTACCAAGTGAAGGACTGTTACTAGGCGAAGGACAGCTACCAGGAGAAGGACTGTTATCAGGTGAAGGACTGTTATCAGGTGAAGGACTGTTACCAGGTGAAGGAGTGTTACCAGGTGAAGGACTGTCATCAATTTGCCATTGTATTTGTGATTCAAAAGGATTCCAGTAGGTATTGAACGTCAAGTTAGGTGTTTTTGAATTTTGGTGTTTTGAATGTGAGCATTTCTGTGTTTGTACAACAACTTTAGCTGGATTATTGCATACCTCTTTACACTGCTTGTTAGAATTATTTCTACTTGATGAATGATTTGTACTTTTGGGTAGGACATGTGAGGATATTTTAAAGCTTTTAAAGATGTCAGCGGATTGAAACGAATTCCATGACTCTGGAACAGCATTGTTGACTGAAGATGGATTTGTGTTATCCGGTCTGAAAGTGTTGTGAGTAGAAGGCTTATTAGGTGATGTAGTAGTACTAATATCCCATTGAACTTGGGATTGGAAAGGGTTCCAGCTTGTACACATCTGTGTCGGTGAGACTACTTTCTTGGGACCATTGCCTACTGTTTTATCAACTTTAGAATTCTTTTTACTGGAAAGATCGTTCTTACTCTTAGGAAGAACAGACGAGGGTTTTTTTAAGCTGCTAAATAGGTCAGGTGATTGGAATGGATTCCATGCACCTGGAAGAGCATTATTGGGTGAAGTGTGTTGTATATTTGTATTACCAGGATTCTTGTTTGCAGTGTTGGAGTGAACGGATGGTTGTGTATTTTGTTGTGGTGGTCTCATGGAGGTGCCATAGTTCCATACGTGATTCATTGTCTGAACAATATCAAACCTTGTTCCAACATTTACGTCCAGCATTGACTTTATCAAGTTCTGACACTCTGTGAGGTAAAAGAAATAAAATGAATAAAGTGATTTAGAAAATTGAACGGTCAATAAAATAGACAGGCATATCTATTTATACTTTCCAAACACATAAAACTTCTATATCTTAAATGTCTGCACATACTCACATTTCTTATGAATGCGATAAGACCAAATATTTATAGATATATTTGGGGAGTATGAAGCCAGATCTTATTAGTGCGGCCATAATAACTACACCCACTTACCACACACATTCGTTTGTTCAAGTAGTGAGTTTTATTAATAGAAAAAAACTAAAAATAATGGTTTTTCTACCTAATGAAGCAAAGAGTTTAAGTGTATGCTCTGCATATTTAATAAATTGAAACGACACTGTAATCACACCAAACAATTCAGTACAAGCCATTTTATTAAATTACACAGCAAATGATTTTTATAACAATCAGTAGATTCATTTAAATGAACAATGTTAAATTATAGTTATAGCTATTAGCTATGTATAGTGTATATATATCATCTAGCTATAGCTACTTAGACATATTATAAAACAAGCATAATAGAATGTCAAAAAAAACAAAAAAACAAGAAGTGAATCCTTCATAATTAGAACTTACAAATGCCTACCATTTGTGGCAGTCTTATTTTTGTTTTCTTCAAATACGTGTAGCAAATAACTGAGTGATAAGACTCCTAGTGTACCAACATTGCTGGAAGGATTTGTGAACTATGTTTGTTTTCCCAAAAGATCGCTTTGGAATAGTAAACAAAGGACAGGCTGGTCTGGAGTTTCTTAAACATTTTTCAAAAAGGTTCGATATTAGCTATCTAATCCTGGCAGAAGTCATTTCGACCGCACGATTTTGACCGCTCGACTAGTTCAGGTAAAGAGTAAAAAATAATAAACGCGCCCCTTATATTAAAATATTGGTGTAGCCATGGCTGATCGGACGCACCCTTTCTGACGCCCCTGTATAGTCAAGTACATAATTAATAAATGTCGCCATCGTTAATGTGGTGTGTTAACAGATTCTATAATGTTTTGTTGGAACAAGATGTTACTCTATAACTATTTTGTAGCAGTAATTATGAGTTTTAAGAGGTTGTTATAGTGTACAGATACTTACAGTATATCTTGTAAAAGTCGGTCAAAAATTTAGTACAGCATTAAATGTGAGCTTACGGTGTGATTATATTTACATACAGTATAAAATTAATGACAGCTATCATTAATCCTAGTGCGCATGCGTGAGAGGGTTATAGTAGTCGTCCTGTCTGTTTGTCTGTCTGTCTGTCTCTCACGCTCTGATTTTGAAGATAACTGACAATTAACAGTTGATTTAGGTAATGAACTTACTCAGGACAAAGATTTAAGACCTTTTATTGTGCTACTTTATTAATTTCGGGCTAATTATTGTTGAGAAAACACGAAGCTCTCAGTTATGTGTAGGTACTAGCTCTTATGGGCAATGCTCCCTAGCATCACATTTTAATCACATGAGCAAATAATTTCTTGCAGCCGGTGGTGTAGTTCGCTATATGCTCAGGGAAGTTAACGGAGTTGAAAAAAGTGAAGTTTCGCTTTGAAAATGTATATCAGTGAAAGCTTCTGGGTAGTTTAGCTTCTTCAGTTATGAAGACAGCGTTTCCATGTACCATTTTTATTGGTCGAGCTATTTTGATGCCTCATTAAAATAGCTAACATATTGCTTGTTCTTTTGGAAGGAGATTTGTAATAGCTAGGTAGTGTTTAATAGCACTAAAGATTTTGCACCTTTGGTGCTTCACTTAAAATGGTATTAATAGCTACAATTAGCAGGCTAAAAGTTTTGGTCAGCATGTTTTCTTCTCATTTGACCTGTTGTTCTACTCCTCCCCCACCTTTTCCATAACCTTTGTTAATTATAAGGACTAATATTAGCACTAGTTAAAATAGGTAGGCTAGCCTAGGTATATGATTCAGAATAAGTTTCTAATTATCTCTTGAATGTTTTATCGTTATTTTTTAAATCACAGTGAGCAAGTGTAAGAGTATATATCACACACAGAGCCCCACACTAATTTTTGATAAAATACAGTTTCATTGAAAACCAATGGTTACAACATTAAAGTACATTACATGGCTAATTCTTGACAATAATTACAGTGGGAATGTTTTACTGAAAATAGTACCTTGAGTAAGAGTATTGTTGAAGTGAAGGTTTTCATAGTCAGCACGGCCTTGTAACACATTTGAGTCATCTCCAAATGGTAGATTTGTCATTACCATAGCATACAAAGTGACGCCTCTGAAAAATTAAGACAATATTATTATAACACGTTTAGTTAACTGTATAGTTTATAAGTAAGCCTAATTAAGAGCACATTTTTATTAGTTTTAGTTCACTTTACTTAGACTAGCTTGTTTCATTGAACCGTTAGGCTGATGTATATAATATATATTAATACTGTATTAAGAATTATTAATTAGCTGTGTATCTGTCAGTGTCTCATACAGGATTTCAATAACTTGCAACATATAAGCAACTGTAAATGCTAGAATATAACAAGATACATATATTTCTTTCTCTCAATATCAACCAGATTTTGAACTTTTCATAAAATTTAATTTTTTTTTAATTTTCATAAAATTTCACAGGGCAAAAAGTAGAATTTTCTGTATTCACGTAATCATTCACCTTTCTGGTAAAGGATTAAGCTAAATGTCTGATGTGCAAGGCATTTAGCCCCATCCTCTACTGAAAAGGTGAAGCAAACATGAAATTTTGATTATTAAATAGATGTGGTTTGAGTGCGCTGCCTTTGCACTAACTCAATGCTTCCTGGTGACAAATAAGTAGTTAGCTATGGGTGTTTAGTGTCTTATTACTACTATACATAGGATCTCAGATCTGGTAAAACATAATATCATTAATTTCATCACATGTGCCAGGAAATTTTAAAGATTTCATAACATCTTATTTTCTCTCGATCAAGGTACAAAACAATCGGGAGAACTGGGGGAAGGTGAGGTGGTTTGAAATGGGGAGGTGGTGGGACTGAGAACAGTGGCTATCAGTAGCTGCTAGCTATCAGGACTAATATACTTGTGCCCGGGTGCCATTGCCCCACGTATGACCGCTTAGCGCATGGTCGCAGTATTCGCAGGTCCTCTGCCGACCTTTACCTGGGCGCATGTGATGCGTGGGCTACATCTCCGTTAACTACGTTTAACTATGTTAAACTACATATAACTACAATTCTCATAGGCTTAGTGATGTGGCCATCCAGTGACTACGTATTGGTTCCTTGGAGAAGGGAGTGGTGCCACCGACCTTGGAGTTGTGATCAGTGCCTGGTACCTGGATGACTCCAACCACCAGGTCTGTCTCGGGTAACCCGAATGGGCACAGCTTCAGTAAACCATGGTGCGCCCTGTATACTCCCATCTCACCTGCTTTCACTGCACACTGAAGTCGAAGTAGACTCTAGGAACACAACCAGGGTAGTGGCTGTCGCGTGAGGGAGAATGCCCCCAGTAGTGGTTAATACGTGAGGGATCCCATACCTAGGTAAAGAGACCTGAGTGTATGTATTGCAGTTAGTCATTAGCTGAAGGGCTGCTTGCCCTAGCAGCAGGGAGGGGCAGTACACAGTAGTATTTGATGTTGACTGAGGGGCAGCCTGCCCTGTACTGATACTTTAAGGTGGTCTGTCTGACCGTCACACCCCCTATTGGATGGAGAATCTAACCGTATGTGCTAATAGTACCATAACTACTCTCTACACCACTCTTGCCATAGTCAAGTGGTGTGTGACTCCAAGACTTACTCCTATATCCTAGTCCTACTGTTCAACCAACCCCTGATTGCATTATCTGTTCCACATGTGCCATTCACACAGAACTTTAAGCCGGTATTAGCTATTCAGTTAAGTGACAGCGCCTTAGTAGTAACAGTCAGTGTGCCAGTGTGGAGGCAGCAACAGACACAAGTGAGAAGGAGCTGTCCTGATTGTGTGACGGGATAATTGAGTGAGTACCGTGTAGATGCATACGAGAGCCTCAGAATAGATAGGCAGCAAGCCTGAGAATAGATAGGCAGCGAGGAGAATACATAGGCAGCAAGCCTGAGAATGCATAGGCAGTGAGCTTGAGAATGGATAGGCAGTGAGCCTGAGAATATATAGGCAGCGAGTATGACAATACATAGGCAGTAAGCCTGAGAACAGTTAGGCGGCAAGCTTGAGAATACATAGGCAGTGAGCCCTAGAAAGAATAGTCAGCGAGCCTGATAATATATAGGCAGTGAGCCTGCGAATGCATAGGCTGCAAGCCCGAGAAAAGATAGGCAGAGAGCCTGAGAATACACAGAGTGTGAGCCTGAGAATAGATAGACAGCGAGCCTGAGAAGAGATAGGCAACGAGCCTGGGAACAGTTACGCAGTGAGCCTGAGAATACATAGGCAGTGAGCCTGTGACTGGATAGGCCGTAAGCCTGAGAATAGATAGGCAGTGAGTCTGAGAAAAGATAGGCAACAAGACTGAGAACAGTTAGGCAGTGAGCCTGAGAATACATAGGCAGTCAACCTGTGACTAGATAGGCCATAAGCCTGAGAATAGATAGGCCGTGAGCTTGAGAATATATAGGCAGAGCCTGTGACTAGATAGGCCATAAGCCTGAGAACAGATAGGCCATAAGCCTGAGAATAGATAGGCAACGAGCCTGAGAATACATAGGCAGTGAGCCTGAGAATACCTAGGCAGTGAGCCTCTGACTAGATATGCAGTGAGCATAAGAATACATGGGCAGTGAGCCTGTGACTAGATAGGCAGTAAGCCTGAGAATACAGAGGCAGTGAGCCTGAGAATACGCAGGCAACAAGCCTGATAGTGCATGCAAGAATAGATAGGCCCTGGGCCTAAGTGCGAGATTAGGTAGGCAAGTCTGATAGTGCAAGAACAGATGGCAGCGAGTCTGAGAGTGCACGAATAAAGTATGACAAATGACTAGATAGGCAGCAAGTCTGAGTGTGAGAATGGATAAGAACAAGAACAACTACTCAAGTGTGACAATACTACTTTGGTGGTGAGTCTGGCTGTGGCAAGGTAATATACAAGTGCGAGATAGGTGGCAAGCCTGATAGTTGGAACTGGATATCTGGGTGTGGGACCAGACAGGTGGCTACTTTGAGTACAAGAATAGATAGGCAGTGGGCCCGAGAGTGCCCGAATACAATGGTGAGCTAGCGTGTCAAAAAGCCTTAATGGCATTGGGTGTGAGGACAGATAGACAGTAACATGAGTGTGAGAATAGATGGAGAGTGAGTCTGATACTGTGAGAATAGATGGCAGCGAGCCTGATAGTGTCTGAATACATAGGCAGTGAGCCTGATAGAGTGAGAATGGATGGCAGTGAGTCTGATAGTGTAAGAATAAGTATAGGCAGTGAGTCTGCTGGTGTGAGAATAGACAGGCAGTGAGCTTGAGTGAGCGCAAGAGAATAGATAGGCAGCAAGGCTGAGCGAGAGAATAGATAGGCAGTAAGCCAGATGGTGAGAATAGGTAGGCAGTAAGCCTGATGTGGAGAATAGACAGGCAGCGAGCCTGAGTGAGAGTGACAGACTAGATAGGCAGCAAGCCTGCGAGTAAGAGTAGACATGCAGTAAGCCTGATAGTGAGAGAATATGAGCCTGATAGTTTATGACTAGACAGGCAGTGAGCCTGACAGTGAGATAATAGATGGCAGTGAGCCTGATAGTGCAAGAATTGACAGGCAGCGAGCCTGACAGTGAGAGAATAGACAGCATAGTGCAAGAATAAACAGGCAGAGAGCCTGATAGTGCAAGAATAGACAGGCAGAGAGCCTGATAGTGCCAAGAATAGATCGGCGGAGAGCCTGATCAAGTGAGAATAGACAGGCAGAGAGAGTCTGATCATGTGAGAATAGACAAGCAGAGAGCCTGACAGTGAGAGAATAGACAGCCGCAAGCCCGATAGTGCAAGAATAGACAGGCAGAGAGCCTGATCATGTGAGAATAGACAGATAGTGAGTGTAATAGTGTGAGAATAAGTCCAGTACCAATAGAGTGAAGGGCAGCGTGCCGTGCATAGACACTTTTAAAGGGGGCCCCGACGGACCGTCACACCTCTAATAGGTGGAAATCTAACCCTAATTACTACAACCTACTACCCATGTTCTATATAATGTCGCACTGACGATAGTGTAGTGTAGCTTATGAGTCCTAAGACACATCCAGCACTACTGTTCTTTCTCTACTCTCACTCGTTATGTAATCCACCTCCCTACTCATATAACACTCTCATGTCAGCATATATATCAATTACAGCATGCAACCTGACTGATTCAGGAGTTAATACAGCTCACTTCGACAGAGCCAACCTAGCTTAGCAACACCGTGAGAGGGTCTAACCACATACTGCAGATAGTTACTAACATGCACTGTACAATAATGATCATAATTTTCTTTTCGAAAAAAGGTTGTAAAGCGGAGAGTTGGAGCCGGCAACGCACCCCACACATATGTAATGAAGGCCTATGCCTGACCATAACGAGGGTTGGCAGCACATTCTCGTGATTTAGAGATTGCGACTGTGGGTAGAGTAACAGCATCAGGACTAGAGTCCAACTCTTAACCCAGCTGCACTAGTTAAGCAAAGCAAATGAATTGGCCGCATGCCCATGTATTGTCGAGTCATATATAGAATTCCTGTTTTCGGCTGATTGCATCTGTAAGTATCAATTCACCACTGATTGATGATTTAGATCCTATATATCCTACCTGACCTAGAGAAAAACTGATTATTTAGAGTACAATATATCTCCAGCCCCTTACTATTAATCCAAATAATACCACCACTGATGAGCAGCCACCCTGAGAGACCTAATATTGTCAGTGGATTGTTGTGGATCAGCCATTCTGGGCATACTATTTTCCTGCTGAGAATTGCAAGTTGTAAACTTACGGGACCTTCAGGGGGGCTGGCCTCAAACCCTCCTACTACACCAATGTCAGCAGACTAGCCTCAAGGCAGTATCAGGTAGCTGCTAGGCTTAGGCTACTGAGCACTGTGAACAGTGGCTATCAGTAGCTGCTAGCTATCAGGACTAATATACTTGTGCCCGGGTGCTATTGCTCCACGTGTGACCGCTTAGCACATGGTCGCAGTACTCGCAGGTCCTCTGCCGACATTTACCTGGGTGCATGTGATGCGTGGGCTACATCTCCGTTAATTATGTTTAACTATGTTAAACTACATACAAGCACTTTAATGCATACACAATAACAAATAATAATGTTCTTACAAGCTCCATATGTCAGATTTTTTGAAATCCCACTTTTTGTTACTAATATTCCATCCTTTGCGATCTTTTGAAAGTAGTTCAGGTGCAGCATAGCAGTAGGTACCACATGGTGAAACAAAGGATGTTGATTTCAAGTCCACTGCAAAGCCAAAATCTACAAAAAAATTACTCCAATTAACAATGGTATTCCAATTATTTCAAATGAGGTAAAGTACATAAATTACAACACAAGTGTAATAATGTTTTTACAATAATTTAAAGGTTACAGGTACCTCCTATTTTTATATTCATGAATCTGTCCAACAGCATGTTATCACACTTGATATCTCTATGGACTATATCCTGAGAATGGCAGTAGTGTATGGCACTACACATTTGTTGAAACATAAACCTGGCCTCAACTTCGGGCAGAACGCGCCTCAGATTAAGATAGTCCAAGAGGCTCCCGCTGTCCGCTAACTCTAGCGCGAGGAAACAGTGACGGTCAGTTTCCACGATGTTGAATACGTTAATGATATTAGGATGAGACAATCTGGGGAGAATTTCAATCTCTCTGGGAAGGAAAGTCGTTAAACAGTACTTTGAAGCTTTGCTTTTGTCCACAATTTTAAGCGCAACCTAATATTTATATATTAATGACAAAATAGTAAAATAGATCTAATTCATACTTTAACCTTATCTTTGCCACTTTTCAATTTAGCTTCTACCACTTCAGCATAAGTTCCAATTCCCAGAGTTTTTCCAAGGACATAGCCAAGGGCTTGAGGATTGGGAACTAGCTTAGAATTGAAGACTGAATATATAGAGGTCAAATGTGAGTCACCCATAACTTTTTTAAGCAAATAGCTGAATAAAATGTGCACACAAGAAAGAAAACATTGAAACTACCATACTGTAGTAGTGTGTGACTGTCAAGCAGCGTCTAAGCAGTTGTCTAGACAACTTTTATCCTGTTGTTTCTGACGCACGCTAAAGAGTTAGCATAAGGCAAAAGAAGCATATAGCACACTAGTCGACCATCGACGGTCCCCCACGTGGTTAGCTTAGAGCGTTGAGATGGGCGAAGAAACGGATATAGCTATTTCTTTTAGTGACTTCACTATTGTTGGATTTTCAAGCAAGAACAAATCTGTTACGTAAGGTGTATAGAAATGACGAACAGGGAGTTCACCAGTAAACTTGCTACCACCGCTAAACAAATAAATGAACTGGCTAACTTTGGAAGACCTAACTATGAACGTCTCCTCATTCTGTCTCCGCAACACTTTGTCGTTTTTTAAAAATTATCCTAGCATTCTTTTAAAGTCTTTTCTCCCGACTTTCCTGCGCCAGCGCTAATGTCCGAGGGTTGACGCGCATTAACCTCTTTGAACTTTGCCATAAATATATATAATTTATTACCAAAATCTGGAATTGCGACCCGTTAGTGAGAGTCTCGCTTTGCTCCCCCAACTAAAAATATAAGCAGAAAGGGTCAGTCACAAGGACTATCAATATTATTATGCAGTAATAATAGACATCAAATTATTCATAGTAACAATAATTTGGTTGGTCTGTTGAGGGTGAGACTGTAGCATAGCAGTACCCCTTAACAGTATAAATATAGAATTGGAGTGTATGTTTGCGGGCTGGTTGTCCTCAGTGGTAGAGTGCTTGTGCATTAAACAAGCTGTCCTGGGTTTTAAAAACAAAAAAGCCTGTGAAAGAGAGAGAACACATCTATTGAATAATATCATATTATTATAATTACACTAAATACTACAAATATAGAATAATCAGTGACATCTATGTCTCTAAGCATGCTTGGGAACCAACCATGCCTCTTGACTCCCCCCACCCAATCCCCTCTGCATAATGTAACTGTTCTAATGTACTAATTTTGAGTCACCTACACTCATCATTTGATTGACTGGCCCAGAGATAGCATTTGTGATATACCAGTAAAATATCTTATTCTACTTTAGATATTTTCACAATCATGTCTTTAGGTACATGACCTATAAAATAACTCAAGATATTTCAAGGTTGCTATTTCACAGGTAGTTATTTCAAGCTGCATTGCACAAGCTTATTACCTTTGTAGTTATTTCATGCTTTATTACACAAGCTTGTTACCCTTGTAGTTATAGCAACCAGCAGAACTAGCCACTTTGCCAAGTTTATACAGCTACCTTCCAGTGGTGTAACTACCCAACTGGGTTAGAGCCACCTCTAAAATATCAGCTGGGAGTGTAGTAGCCCTATACCACCAACTTTACAGCCAACTTTATGTTGTGAGCTACCAGTCAGTATGGCTAGATATTTCACTCTTAGCTTAGGCTTTATTTTCACTCCGCCTCAGCTCCTGAAAACACACAAGCCTGCTCTTGAAATATTTCGCCATATCACATATTATATACATTAAGTTACAACAAGAGTAACTATAATATTTTATTTAATCCTTACTAAGTTACAACTGGAGTAAAACTGGTGACCCAAGAATAACTATATTCGATTTACTCCATATCTAGCGTTTATATAAGGCATGGAGGTTCTGCCGTATTCTTATTTTGGTAAATGGCAAGTAGGCTGAGAGTGAAAATTTCAAGTTTTTTATGGCAGCTTGCATCTTTAGCCACAAATATAGATATCTCTATTAGTGTACATTCACAAGTCACTTGAAGACTCACTAGACAAGTTGGTAGCATTTTCACATACTCGATTTATACAATCAATATAGTATTTTGGACATTTTTTTAAACTACACATATTGTTTGTATAGCTAATGTTAATTGTCTATCTTGTTTATAATACTCATAATGGTTTCAGTACAATACATCAGAATTGATCTAGAAAATAAATAATACTAGGCAAGATTGCAAATTACTCCCATGCTTCATAAGAGATCAAGTGGTCCCTCTCTTGAGAGACCACCCTATGGTTACAGATTAAGTGGTCTTTCAAGAGGTGTGGTCTTTCGTCAGGGGGGGACAGAATATTCTACTCTTAGTCATGCCAGAGAAATATTGTTTTCCATGCTTTAATTTTGCCATTTAGTATTTTTCTTTTCAGCACATGCCATAAATAAGTCAGCTCTGTGTATTCAAGTGTTAATATCCACCGACCATAATCAGCACTGAGTTTTTTAATGTCTGAGTTTACCACTTCATTGATATGCCAAATGTCTTCCTTGTTCCTAGTAGTTCCAAGGCATTCATCTGCCACTAAATTAAACGATGGACTACCTTGATTGTAATGCAGCGTCTTAATGCTACAAGTTTCACCAACGTGAGCATACTTGTAATTTTGAGTATCTTCATTTGTCTTGAACCTGATGTCTTGTTTAACCACTTGAGTTAATTTTAATCCAATATCATCCATGTCATCCTTGTGCGTATAAACGCAAATAACCCCTGAAGTACTGGGGGACCAGGTTTAGCACAGACTAGATTGTAGAACAGTGTGGAACATTTTGCCTTGCGACATTTACCCAACTTGTCTTTTCTCATTGCCATTACTACAGCCTTCCATGTGTCACTGAGTTTATCGTAGTCTCTGAAGACCAGCCATTTTCATAGATCTCTTTTGCCTGCAAACTCTGTCTGTATATTACAAGCCCGTAGCAAGCAAATTTTGGTTGGTCAGGCCAGGATGTAGGTGTGGTCTGTGGTCAATTAATTTCCTGTATATTATATATATATATTTAATCATTTATTTGTGTCATCTACTACAATGTAGTTTATTATGCAATTTCAAGAAAATTACCTTCTTCAGCAGCCAAGTGCAAAGGATGGGATAAGACAATATATATTTTTTTGATTTTGTTATACTTTTGTTATTTGTAGATTGATTACATGTATATATTATTTATGCATAAATGGTAATTGTTGACTAGCACTTTCCAAAAATATTCGATCTGTAAATGGAATCTCTAATAAAATTATTTACAACTGTTTTGAGACAAATGGCATCTGTTCTTTATTTATGGGCGTGGAGAAGCATCAGGTTATTTAGACCGAGGCTTACTTGGCAGAAAGGAATCAGAAGAAAACTTCCGAAATTGAAGGACCAATAAAGCTCCAGGTGAAAAATAGCGGAAAGAGAACCTAACAGTTGCAAACCTGGAATAAATCAGCGTGCACGCTCTCTACACACAGCAACTAAAGTGGGTGTGGCTACGAGGTGAAAATATTGGTCCGGAAAAAACCGGACGCTACGGCCATGAATATGCTCCACAAGTGAATAACAACGTAACAGTTGCAAATCCTTAGACTTAGGCGCATGCTCTACGCAGCAACTTAGGTGGGTGTGGCTACGTGGTGAAAATATTGGTCCGGCCAAAACCGGACCAACCGGACCGCTTGCTACGGCCTTGTATTATGCAGCTAGCCACATCATCTGGACCACCTGGGTTTAAAAAGCTGTCTTAGATTATTGTGTCTGTTAAGAACAAAATATTATGTCAATAAATTTAATGTTTTTGTGAAATGAAATACGTTAGTGTTGCTAATCTAGAAAGTGATACTAAATTAAACAATATGTAAGTGTTTGCTCAATATTTCAATTGCTATTGCTATATATTATCACACCGTCAAATCTGGTGAGGAGTAAAGTATTTTTATACTATGTGATTATAAAATTAAAACCACAGCTAGAAATAAATGAAAATCATAAATTACCACTCAGCTTACCTTCTTCTTTATTGGTGATCACAACCACATCCTCCTCCCAATGCTCCTCCTCAGCATCACACCGATAAGGCTGCCTTGAAGCATTAGAAGTAACGTTTGAGGCCATGAATACGCCAGAATATCGGTCAAGAGTACGCCAAAATATCCGTCACACCCTCCAGATTGTTTCATTTAAAAGCAGGTGGGAGATCTTTTCCCGTAACAATCACCACAATATTGGGCAGTACTTCTTATTATGAATTGTAGGTTTTAGCCTCTAGTGTTAGCTTAAAATCAATTCTTAGCAGCTCGTAAAGTATCCCGCAATTAACAAAATTCAGCTTCTGTGAGGCAACAAGTCTCTTCTACCATTGTACGTATTATATGCTGCAGCTGAGTATGTTTTCTCCATTCATTGAACATTTTTGTGGAGGCATTCAAAGCTTTAAATCGAAGATGAGCTAGCTTATTGAAGCCTAGAGTAGCACTGATCCGATTACAGCACTTGGTGTAAATATTGGTGTAGGTTATATAATGTGTGGTGCATAAATTATAAGCAATGAATATTATTCAATCAGTAGGGAAGGTCAGTATATTACTCCATTGATCTTTAGCACCGTTAACATCAAACATTATTTCAATATTTCACTGTGACCAAATCTTGCTGCTCCAAACAGTCTGATGAATAATTTTGCTGGAGTTACTGCTTTCTCTCAAAGTATTGAAAGTTGTCAAAACATATTTAGTAGCTAGAATCCTGGTGTTCTTTAAATTACTTTTTAAAGCCAACTTAAATATTTGTTCACTTGCTATAATAAAATCTATTTCCAGCACAACAAGCAGAATACAAAACTATAATATTATTTTTATATAATCTGTGGTTGCTAACTATATACATTGACTTTGCACTTTTTCTTTTTTCTGTTTATTGATACTTTATAGTTAGCTAATGTATAAAAGGCCTTTATCTCTTACACCGTTTTGTTTTTATTTAAATTTCAATGAGTCCCACTTTCGTTGGTGCTCACAAAAATATAATTGTAGCAAAAAGAAGAGATAGGACATGATAAATATTTAAAAAATTTTCTTAATTTTTATGAAAACACAGCAATGAAAACTGTATTTAATACGACACAGCCTATGAAATCATATAATCAAATTTCATGTAAATATTTTCTTAAAATAGAGCACTAATAGTGCAAACCTTCTGAGCAAGTTAGTCTGTTTAACGAAGTCACTATTGTTGCAAAAAGTTCTTAAATTTCCAGCCAATAATTGTTTGCTCTATCATGAATACAAATCTAACTATAAGTGTAGTAATAATGCTAACTATGGCTTAGTTAGTGTAACGAGAGAATCACTGATGTGGCCTTACAGCACCAGATAGTGTCCATATGTGGTAACCACAGGAATATCGCTATGGAGATTTCTGACATGTATGTTACACGGACATAGAAGGCACACTTGTTCAAAAGAAGGCATACTTACAGTTGAGGAAAGAATCACACCTCCAGCAACAACAGTGACTTCCTTCCTAAGGTCAGATACACCAGAACAAAACAGGGATTCTGTTCTTTTAAAGCCGAAATTTACAAATAAAATAAAGAAACTTAAATCAGCCTCTAGTCTGAGTTCTTCTCTCAAGGCATCAAAGTACGCTTGACATTAGTCATAATCTTTCCAAACTTTTTCAATCAGTTAGCTTGCGGTTGCTTAAACTTCAACCTGTTTTGTTATAAAACTACAGCTAAATCTTTTTCAGTCAATTAGCTTGGGCTGAAGCTTGAAGTTTGGTTCGGGTCTTACTATATAACCAAACAATAATAAAACAGTTATGCAGGACATATTAGAATAGGCCGACTCTGGTCCGATCTCACAGCTAGCTAGAGTCTAGATGCAAACAATTGTTATAGATTGTCAAATCAACGGCGTGACATTACAAATCGAGAGAGAGGGAGCACGTGATTACAACATTACGTAATGCATGATCATTCCGTATGAATAATGTTACAATTACATACACACAACGCATGATATGAATGAGTCTTGAGTGCACCTCGTATTCCAACAGGACAAATGTTTATAAAAATAACTAGTGATGTGCTTGAGCACAAATGGCGAGCGAGCCTAGAGACTATACTATTTTTATATGTATGATTTTGACTTCTAACACTGAAGCTACTGAAAATAAGGTCCAGTTTTTTATTTTCGCATACACGGTAAAGGGATTTCATAGTAACAACTCTCTGCAACTGCTTGAATTGAAGGAAAACAACAACAACAAAATAATACACGTTATTTCAAAGTTTTCTTTGTGATATTCTTTAGCTAAGTAGTGGTTGTAACACACAATGCTTTGACACACCTGGACATGCACCTACACAGACTTACCTTCGCGGTAGTCTAGTGGACAATGTATTTTCAAGTAAATACTGTTGCGCACGGCTTATAACCATGATAAAGAGCGCATTGACTTACTACCGCCACTAACTCGAATAGAAATGGAAGTCCCTTAAGTTTTCAAGTTTGAACTGCACCCGCAAAAGAATTCAAAAAGGTAAACAATTCAATTTCTAGGGTGATACGGGTAGCCGTAAACAATTCAAATTTCTAAGGTGATAGGGGTAATGGTCGCTAAACCAGAGGATTCTGTTTAGTGAAGTTTGGGACGGGGTCGAACGCGGAGCGAACACAAAAATACGGAGGGTCAAAGTACAAAAAGACATACGTACGTCCATATATACTAGTGGTGTGCTTGAGCACAAATGGCGAGCGAGCCTGATAGTTAGGTAACATAAAACTAAATATTGTTACTGTGTTAGAACTTAGCCTTAGTCCGCCTAATCCGCACGGCAATTGCTTTCGGAATCTCGTATCCAGGTAGCAATAACGCGGGTGCTTGGGTGATTTGATATTAGTGGTATTGTAAGCACAATACTGTCACACAACTGAACATACCTAGGCAAGACTTACCTTCGTGGTTAGTCTAGTGGACAAAATAAATGTTGTTGAGTAGGGCTTATAACTGTGACAAATAGCGTATTAACTTACCACCGTCACTAAATCGAATAGAAATGGAGCGCAAAACAATTCAAAGCGGTAAACAATTCAATTTCTAAGGTGATACGGGTAATGGTCGCTACACCAGAGGATTCTGTTTAGTGAAGTTTGGGACGGGGTCGAACGCTGAGCGAACACAAAAATACGGAGGGTCAAAGTACAAAATGACATACATACGTCCAAACATATATCTAAATAAATAAACAAACATCCCCGATTTTCGATTGTGTTACCCCTGTAAGTGTCTCGCTCGCTACGCTCGCTCGCCAATAAATAAACTAGTGGTGTGCTTGAGCACAAATGGCGAGCGAGCCTGATAGTTAGGTAACATAAAATGTTACTATGTTTTAGCTTACTTCATGCAAACACTATAATAGCAGTTATGACATTTGATTTCAGCAAACAAATACAAAATCACTCTCTTACCTTATTAATGGTAACTTTTGTAGTATCAAACATCAACCATTCTGATAATCTCAATCACCAGTAACTCTTGAACAAGCTCTCAGCTACGATAAAAAATAAACCAGTGTTATTATTTGTAATTTTAGCCAACAAATATGGAATTACTACTTACATCATTCTTGAGTATTGATAACTTCTGTAGTATCAAATTGAAGTTACTTTGACCATCTGAATTACCTTGAATTCTTGACAACAAGCTCTCACCTACAAAAACAAAAGACAATCAATTTTAGCACACAAATACAAAATTACTTTCTTACCTCATTTTCTTGAGCAGTGGTAACTTTTGTAGTACCAAATTTGAGCCAATCTGACTATTTGAATTTACCAGTCACTGTTGACTAGCTCTTAGCTACAAAAAAGAAAGGCCAGAGTTAATTTTGCATATTTAGCTAACAAATATGGAATTGCGTACTTATCTCAGCTTCCCTCAAGAAGTAGTAGCTTCCATAGCATTAATACTACGGCATTCTGACTACCAACGGCTCTTGACAACCAACAACCGGCACTCTCGTATCCCCCCATAAAACGGCGAAGTTTTGAAATTAAGTCTGGAAAAGGGTCTTCAATGCCATAGTAACCTGTCGAATCAACTTTTTGTGTCTTGAAAACAAGCGTTTTAGCAGGAATTTTCTCATACTTTGGAGCTTAAGTATAAAGTAAGGTTTGCTTAATGCTGTAGTTTCAGAATAAACTGGAGTCAAGCCTAAATAGCCGTGTTTTTAGGAGAAAAACGTTCCCCGCGCGCGCGTTGAAAGAGCATACGTACCATCCATACATACATACATATATACTAGTGGTGTGCTTGAGCACAAATGGCGAGCGAGCCTGATGTTAGGTAACATAAAACTAAGTATTGTTACTATGTTTTAGCTTAGTTCATGCAAACACTATAATAGCAGTTATGACCTTTTATTTCAGCAAACAAATACAAAATCACTCTCTTACCTGATTAATGGTAACTTCTGTAGTATCAAACATCAACCATTCTGATAATCTCAATCACCAGTAACTCTTGTTCCTCAGCTACGATAACAAAATAAACCGGTGTTATTATTTGTAATTTTAGCCAACAAATATGGAATTACTACTTACATTATTCTTGAGTATTGATAACTTCTGATTGAAGTTACTTTGACCATCTGAATTACCTTGAATCCTTGACAACAAGCTCTCACCTACAAAAACAAAAACAATAGATTTTAGCACACAAATACAAAATTATTTTCTTACCTCATTTCCTTGAGCAGTGGTAACTTTTGTAGTACCAAATTTGAGCCAATCTGACTATTTGAATTTACCAGTCACTGTTGACAAGCTCTTAGCTACAAAAAAGAAAAGAGTTAATTTTGCATATTTAGCTAACAAAATATGGAATTACGTACTTACCACAGCTTCCCTCCAGAAAAGTAGTAGCTTCCTTAGCATTAATACTGCGGCATTCTGACTACCAACAGCTCTTGACAACGAACAACCGGCACTCCGTATCCCCCCCATAAAACGGCGAAGGTTTGAAATTAAGTCTGGAAAAGGGTCTTCAATGCCATAGTAACCGGTAGAATCAACTTTTTGTTTCTTGAAAAGCAAGCATTTTCGCAGGAATTTTCTCACACTTTGGTAAGGCTTGCTTAATGCTGTAGTTTCAGAATAAACTGGGGTCAAGCCTAAAAAGCCGTGTTTTTTGGAGAAAAACGCTTCCCGCGCGCGCGTTTAAGGGGCATACGTACCATCCCACATACATATATACATATAACATATACCCGATTTTGCATTATCCACCCCTAATACTGTCTCGCTCGCTTCGCTCGCTCGCCAATAAACAAACATCCCCGATTTTCAATTGTGTTACCCCTGTAATTGTCTCGCTCGCTACGCTCGCTCGCCAATAAGGAAAAATGAATGTAGGCCCAACAGAACAATGTAAAGATACCGTCTGGAGATCACATGATAAACATCAGTCTCTGACAAACTGTAGGGGCAGCCCACCATCCTAGCCAATCATTCAAATTGCTATCATGTTGTTAAATTTGTGCATGTGATCTAGTCTTTCAGTTTTGCCTTTACCAAATTATCGACAATATCTCTAGCAATAATGTATATGTCATGAATTAGGAAATATAGAACTTGGGCATGACCATTTGAAGTATGAGTACTGAAATATTGCACTTGTTAAACAAGTATTACTTTATTGTGGGACAACAAGATGTAGTTTTAAATTCATCATCGGAATACCCCCATAGCCAAGCTATTTATTGAATAGTAGTGCTCATCTGAAAAATTTTAACTGTTACACATATGACGATTGGGCATCAAATAAGTAGCCATCTATATCTATGAAAATTTACTAATTGCTTTGTTTGTTTTTTTGTTCTTTTTTTACATGTCTTCTCCAGTTCTCCAATTCTTGGTGATTCCTTTTCTGTTGATTTTCTCATTACTATAATTATTCTCCATCATTCCAAAACAGAGTTCTGTATTGTGGATAACCTTCTTTCCTTTCAAACGTAATGTTGCGACGTACTTCCAAGATGAGATCAGATCCGACAATTCTTTCATTCTCTTGACTGGTATAAACCTGAAAGACTGGCTTTTCATAAGGAGATGATTTTCTTTGCTTAGGAGGATAAACCATTTTCCACGCTTTAATTTCGCCATTAGTATTCTACTTTTCAGCACATGCCATAAATCAGTCAGTTCTGTGTATTCAAGTGTTAATATCCATCGGCCGTAATCAGCACTGACTTCTTTATTGTCTGAGTTTACCACTTCATTGACATGCCAAATGTCTTCCTTGTTCAGTAGTTCCAGAACATCGTTCTCCTATTAGTTCAAACGATGGGCTTCCATGATTGTAATACAGTGTCTTAATAGTAGACCTTGCGCCACGTGAGCATACTTGTAATTTAGACTATCTTCGTCGGTCTTATATTTGATGTCTTGCTTTACCAATTGAATTAACTTGTACCCAATATCATCCATGTCATCCTTGCATGTATGGACACAAATCACACCTTTTGTACTGGGACCTGGTCCAGCACATACTGGATTGTAGAAAAAAGTAGAACTTTTAGCAAAGCGACATCTTTCCAACTTGTTTTCCCTTATTGCAATTACTTACGGCACAAGTCTTCCTTTTCCTTCTGTACTAAACACCAGGCTACATCCTCTCTACCACCAGGTTAAAATACTGGTCTAGTCCTTTATCACAAAATCTTGATTCCAGAATTACTATGGCCTTCCAAGTTTCAATTTCACCACACAAGTCCTCAAGGAAAAAAAATGGAGCTAAGATCTTAATCAAGTGGGGGACTATCCAACCAAGAGAAACCTATTTGTGCTGAAAACTACATTTTCATTTGACTGTTGTGCCAGGATACTGTTCAAGAAGGAAGCAAACATAGCCAAGATGCTATCTTTTGTGACAGAGTAATATTCGTGACTGCACTGATGTTGTGCTGGACTGTCACTTTCTGCTTTTCAAACGTTTTCCTCTACAAAAGACCCGTTTTCTGTCCTTGCTACCTACTACCAACTACACAATTTTAGAGTAACCACCCAAGGATGAACTCTCCAAATTAAAGCCCTGGCAGAAGCATTTTACTCTTAGAAGCAGTAGCTGCCGCCATACCACTTCCTAAATATACTCCAACGAGCACGGGCTGCTCTAGTTACTGTAGCGGGTCACATGAAGACAATTCAAATTTATTTATCAGCTGTAATTAACTTACTTTGTCTTTGTGTTCATATTCAAGCCAACTATCATAATAGATCCTAATGCGATGGCTACCTATAAAGAAGATGTTGTTGTCGGTCACAGTCTAACACAAAGGTTGTCTGCTTATTTATGAAGAGACATCAACAAAGCTTTGCTCAAGTTAAGGGTGAAAAGGTAAATAGAGGTACTGGCTACGACTTGGAAATTCCCTGTGTCTATCGTTTGTATGGACCAAACATAATACATAGACAAGATGAGATATATTATGTATAGTTCATATACTTTAGCTGCTGCAGGACAGGAAAACTACAAACATGTCACAGGTTAATTTTGTCCACATTTTGATCATTGAAATGTTGTTGTGTAATGATGAGTGATCGCTATTTTCCAGTAGGTGTGGCCTTTGGTCATTAGAATGATGTTAATTCAATTGTACTTGGCCTAGCTATATGGGGCCAACTTTCATGAATATATAAAAATTATATTATATTAAATTCAGTCTACACTATTTGAATCACTTTATTATTACCTATAGGAAAGAAGAATTGTGAAGTAAATTATCACGAAATATATACTTTCATACATGGTGTCCATAAGCAAATAGTTAGAATGGCTAATTAAAGGTAAGATTTGGATGGAATAAGGAATTCTGATGGTGTATATAGCTAAGTGAAGAACTCATAATTATGGTTGGAAACACAAAAACAATTGTCTCACTAGGTACAACATATTGGCAAATGTATGGCAGGAAGTGGCTACAGCTAATTAGTAGTTCCAACAAAACATTTTTACGCTGTTTGCATTAGCTAGCTATCCAAGGAAAGACATAGCTAAAACTTATATTATTGAAAGAGACAATTTTAGGAACACTAACTTGAATTTTAAACTTTTTATGAAATACTGTCACCCACTAGTGAGACAAAAAATTTATAGAAATACTGCACTCACTAGTGAAACATGCATAGCTATAGCTAACTGCTCCAACTCAGTTACTTATAAAACACAGTCATGTTAACAAGAATAATCACAAAGTTTATACTAGTGCAACTAAATCAGTGTTTTTCTTGGTATGCCTGTCCATTTCTTTACATGTATTCTCACATGGACAACTTACAAAAGCAGGGGCATAGGAAGATGATTTGGAATGAGGGGGCCCCAGTACTTGAACCTGACTACACCCATTAAAACACTGCATTCGTTTATTTGAAAAATTAATGAATCAAACTAATGCTTTTAGTTGTTATCTGTGAATAATTTAATTGAACAAGTAATAAATCAAACAAAGTTTCCAAAATAGTTCATCCTTCTCTGGTTTACAGACACAAATGAGTGCAATTGCAGCCAAGTTCAGTTTATCTGTTATTTCCTATGTACATATAACAATACCAAGTTGTTCAAATGACATTCCATCATTGTACTTCATAAGTATGTCTTTATGAGACGGAGAGAAGAAAATGAACATTCTGCGGTAGCCGAAGTTACTGGAAATGTCATGTACAGTTTGATAAGTTTTATCAATTTCTGGTAGTATACACTCTGTATGCTGCACTATTCTTCCAATTGCTGAAATTCCAGTTGTGAGAACACATTTTGACTATTGCCTGGAAAGCCAAGAAGACCCTGGCTATAGGCAAAGCGGCAAGTGGCACAATAGACTTTATACTTTGAGGTGCATGCAGTAATCCAGGGATATCTCTTATATCAACTATACATAGTTTGTATCTTTCTTAAATGTGACTTACGTCCATGCTTACTCTGATAAGAACAGCACATTTTTGAATCAGCAACATTGATGGTTGATAGGGACTGGACAGATTGGTACAACTCTAACATTGACAGGAACCAGAAATTTTTTCGGAATCTTCTGAAGTATCCACTTCTACTTCCTCTGTCTGATTCTTTAAGTCTAACTGGTCATCTAGCTGACTACTATCAGATTGATATTAAGACTGAGAAGCAGGTTTGAACATAAGCTTCTTCTAAACTAGAGACATACCTAGCTATCAGTTATACTGGAACTAAGCAGCTGCTCATGTCATAGTTCATGATTTCATGTGGTAATAATTACAAGCAATTAATACCAGCCACATTCTACCTACAAATTTCATGTATTTATTGAGTTGAGAATTTCAGCTTAATAGAGCAATAGTTAAATAATAAATATATGAAAAAATTGCTTTGCTATTGTTTGTGCATTCATCTATTACAATTATGGTTTAATATGACATGTCATTTTTTTCTTAGTAGACTGTGTACAGCAAGTTGTACAAGTATCCAATGTTCAGTACCACTGCTCTACTTAGTGGAGCAACAAATGTTCTGTATTCTGACAAGTATCGATGTTGGACAGGTGTTGGATACTTACATCGATCCATGTATAGCTACTGCATATACAATTGATCCAGTTGAAATGTTCCCTGTTTCATTAGTGATTGTGTACCTAATATTACGTTTCCAATTCCCTTGTTCATCTATGGTAACTTAAAACATTAAACAATGCTTGTCTAAAGTCTTCCCATATTAGCTATTTCCTATAGCCAAAAGACAATTGTTGGCCTACAAATGCAGTATTGCACATCCGAATCTGTATCAGTTGTTAGATACCCATTCATGAGATTAAGAGACAATGTTTAATAATATATTAACCAATTGTATTGAAAGTAATGAGATAAAAAGTAAGAAAATTCTAAAGAAACTTCTAGTGCCATAGTACAATGAGGAAAGTAACTAACAAACCTTCACTAAAACTATAGTTTAGGCTTGATCTTTGCCACAACTTTGTTAGCAACATCAATCCCAGCAAAATAAGCTCCATGAAGAAATCCTGAAAATTCATAACTAGTGGCTGCTCCACCAAAGTACATGTTTCCCACAGGCTCGGAGAGAGTGTTGGCAACATTTTCACCACAGCCAACAGAGTTGACCGTGTACATGCCTTTGAACAGTGGGTTAGTCCACCAGTCTGGTACAGTCACGTGCACCGGGTCAGGAGTATCCTCTCCGTAAATTAGACGCAGAACTTTTATGATTTCATCAGTGACATCACCAATAGACTGCTCGTACGCTCGTTTTGCCATCTCGTCTGTCACAGTGGTGAACAGTATTGGAAGAGATTCTCTGACAGGCTGAAACTGGACGTAATGTCCACGCCATTTATCAACATGTAGAAAGTTGTCTACATTGGTATCATTCTTCCAAAATATAGTATCAAATTCCAAGAATATTTTTAGATACAACACAAAGGGGCATGAATTTATGGCTGCAATTTTTGCAGGTGGTAAAGATGGTACAAACTTGACTGAATCTGATTGGAGAACTCCGAGGCTAAATGTCGGGATGACATAGTTAGCGCAATACTGCTTAATTCTGCCAAATTGCGTTACATTTACGCACGCATAATTAGCACTATCGTTCCAGTGAATCTCTTGAACTATAGAGTTCAAAACCAACCTCTTGTCATTTTCGGACAAGAATTGTTTAGCCAGACATTGAACTACTTTTTCAAATCCAACTTTCTGATCCGTAACAAAGTAATTCTCAGTGCGATTTGGGTTACCAAAGTCATCATAAGAACTAGTAGGATAGCTATTGTAGAGGGAAATGTTCTCTGGAGAAGTGGCCATTTCATCCAGATCAAAGCCATACCACTCAATGAGGTCATCCAATGGCGTTCCAGGTATCCATCCCAGATAGCGAAGACTATCTCTTATATTTATGTCAGGCAGGCCTGCCTTCTGTCGCTGTATTGAGTATACTGGTAGTCCAGGGTCCAGTGCCTTGTTCCAGAAAGCCAGCCTGTCCCTGAAGTCATTGCTCAGTGTAATGTTCTTGCCTGACTCATCATAGACGTGCATAGTTCCACTGTTGAAGTCCTTGACAAACTCACCTTCCAAGCCACCACACTTACCTGCAATATGCCACAGTGGATGCTTATCTGGATTGACAGGGTCAACTCCGTGGATCCAATTAGCACCCAGTTCTATCCTCACTCCAGTGTGCTCTAGGACTTCACTCTTCACTCTGCCTCCTATTCTTCCTTCAGCTTCAAGGATAATGAAGTTGGAGATATTGTTCTGGGAGAGCGTGTACGCTGCACTAATCCCAGACATACCTGCACCCAAGATCAGAACTTCTGCATCCAAAGTGACTTCCTCTGTATGTATAATTGAAGGCAAGAAAACGACTAAAAGAGCTACTTTCCACATTTCAGTCATGATGGTAGTAGAGAATAGACAAGCTTCAGAGGCTTGGAACTATTTCGGTGGGGCAGAAGCACTACCAGGAAAGCGGACTGCTGAGTAATTTTACTGGTAAAGGGAATCCTTCATAATTAGCACATTGTTTCCCAAGTTTATATACCGCGCTAGTTTCCGCTTAAGGGTGCTGGCACACCGGATACGCGCTCCGCCCACACTGTATTGAAAAACAAAAACGACTACTTTTATTACCTTGTTAAGTTACGCCGCTGTACCAAAATTGAAACACTAATCATCCGCCTTTCTGTACTTGGAGTACAAAATAGATTCCAATTGTCTCGCACTTTTTTGCCACTGTGCAATTTTCTAGTCCCGCCCTCCGTAAGCCGTGTTAACTATACTTACCATGGTCTGCCAGGAAGCTCTTATCTATGCGCGGGTATTTAAGGACCGCCCTCTATCCCTACAACTCGGTGGTTTCGTTGTTTATTGCTCAATTAAGCCGTGCGCGAGCATTGCTATATGCCAGCACCCTTAATCAGCTGCGAGTGAACTCCTCCCTTTCTTATCTGGCGTAGCCAAACCCTTTACCGAACGACTACGCTGGGAGTGGGTCCGGGGACATGGCCGTACCAAATTTGTTCTGCCACACATATAATACGGCGGTCAATTACCGTTAGCAAATCACTGGGAATGGGCTCCTCAAAGAGACATATCTATACTTAGTCTGGCGTAGCCGAACCTTTACCTTCCCGTTATATGTGGGCGTATAACAGGAAGGTAAAGGGTCGGCTACGCCAGACTATATGTGGCTCGTTTGAGATCTGTCTACTAGGGCACAAATAAATCACTGTATGTGTCAGCCACCACCCTTTCACTGTTTAGCATGCATGGTCAGTATGAGTAAGTTCAGGAAAGGGAGATATGCAATGCAGATCGTATTCAGTTAGAAAATTTCCGAATATGTCTCTTCCTGCCGCTAGCTAAAGGTATAATCACCGTTACTGTAGTGAAACAGTCACTACATTATTAGAACTTGAACTATTACACTGTGTTATATTATTATTATTTCTAATTAGGTTTACCTGTTTCTCCCTGATGTCAAGAAATAGCCATCAATAGCTATTATCATTATTTCACTTATTCATTCACCTGTTGTAGTTATCATTTTCTTTCATATTTCGTCGATGTTCGTCAATCGTCGATGTTCGTGTTGTTTCCAAGTCATATTTTGTTTATTTATCCTCGTTCTTTCAGTTGTTGTATTTCCTGCCTAGTTTAAAGATTAAACTCTTTATACACCTAAGAGTTAACCCTCCAGGTGATTGGGCAGCCCCAGCAACTCTGGTGGCAGCCTACTCGCAAGTATTCAGTTAACCCTGAAAAGCTTGGATCCTGTGGCCTTCAGTTAACCCGGCTTCCTCACAGTTACTAGCAACTCTTTCAATTTATTATAGCCAGTAGTCGGGCACTGCCGCATCCTTCTAGGATAAACTTTGGTATGGTCGTGTCACCAGACCGTCAGGGCGCGCGTGGGTGTAGCTCCGCTCAGACTACCTCTGGCATACGTGAAGTCAAAAATAAGAAAAACAAAGAACCCAGCAAACAAGAAAAACAAACAAAAAACAAACAAACAAACAAACAAACGAACCAACCAACCAAAAAATAAAACAACAAAAAAATCAGAACTGATTTAAGTTGATGACTCAAAAACCTTCTTCTTTCAATGAATTGAAAATGGTGTGTAGAGATGAAATAATGAAAAATGTTAATTAATGCTTCAAAGCGATTCTTCTCTGTTATAGTCCATAGGTGTCACTGAATCATTTCATAGGTAGCGTTTTAGCATTAAAATAAGGTAGGTAGCAATGTAATTATACTACATATATATATAGCTATATACAATATATACTGCATAATTATATATAATATATATAATATATATATAATACTTATAGCACGAGTCAGAGTACAATATGGGAAAATATTTTACGAGCACGCAAAATATTTTCACGAGCCAAAGGCGAGTGAAAATGTGGCGTGAGAGTAAAATATCATTCCCAAATTGTACGAGAGGGATAAGTGATTTATTGCTTCTTTGAAATTTTTCTCCAACCGGTTACAATACAATTTCATTGATTTTTATCGCTTACGCGAGCCGCCTACAACAAAGCGTACAATATAAAACCGTACAATAGGGAGAATACAGACAAACGCTCGCGTGATGCGGAAATATTCAAAGTGTAAAAATATCAAAGCTGCAATAAATATAGAGGATAGATAGAGATATAGATAGATAAGAGGAAAAGATGAAGGACTGTGTAGAGTGACGAATAATGACAAAAGGCCCGACGGCAGGAGCGGGGGAAGAGAAAAAAAAAAAAAAAAAAAAAAAAAAAAAAAAAAAAAAAAAAGACAACAAAACAAAAAAACTAAAAAAACCAAAAACAAGAGAAAGAATAAAAATAAAAAACAAAAAAGAAGCAAACCCCCCCCCCCCCCTTCCCCCCACCCCCCCCTACCCCCCCCACCCCCCACCCCCCCCCCTTCCCCCCCCCCCCCCCCCCCCCACCCAGAATAATGATGTGCTGGTGTGGGGCCAGCACAACAAGAACAGAGACATAAGAAACTATTAATGTGTGTGGAAAATAATTATTGGTGAGAAGAGACATTTGTAGAGTGGTTGTGCATTAAACAAGCTGTCTTGGGTTCGATTCTTTGGCCACAAAATATTTTTAATTCTGTATTGTTAAAAACAAAAAGCCTGTGAAAGAGAGAGAACACATCTAATGAATAATATCATATTATTATAATTACACTAAATACTACAAATATAGAATAATCAGTGATATCTGTTTCTCTAAGCATGCTTGGGAACCAACCATGCCTCTTGACTCCCCCACTGACTGACCCAGAGATAGCATTTGTGATATACCAGTAAAATATCTTATTCCACTTTAGATATTTTCACAATCATGTCTTTAGGCACATGACCTATAAAATAACTCAAGATATTTCAAGGTTGTTATTTCACAGGTTGTTATTTCAAGCTGCATTGCACAAGCTCATTACCTTTGTAGTTATTTCATGCTTTATTACACAAGCTTGTTACCCTTGTAGTTATAGCAACCAGCAGAACTAGCCACTTTGCCTAGTTTATACAGCTACCTTCCAATGGTGTAACTACCCAACTGGATTAGAGCCACTGCTGCTTGGGGTGTAGTAGCCCTGTACCACCAACTTTACAGCCAACTTTATGTTGTGAGCTACCAGTCAGTATGGCTAGATATTTCACTCTTAGCTTAGGCTTTATTTTCACTCCGCCTCAGCTCCTGAAAATACATAAGCCTGCTCTTGAAATATTTCGCCATATCACACCCTGACTGATGTAGTAAGTATTATACACATTAAGTTACAACAACTATATTTTATTTAATCCATATTAAGTTACAACTGGAGTAAAACTGGTGACCCAAGAATAACTATATTCTATTTACTCCATATCTAGCATTTATATAAGGTATGGAGGTTCTGCCGTATTTTGTGTTCTTATTTTGGTAAATGGCAAGTAGGCTGAGAGTAAAAATTTCAAGTTTTGTATGGCAGCTAGCATCTTTAGCCACAAATATAGATATCTCTATTTGTGTACGTTCACAAGTCACTAGACAAGTTGATAACATTTTCACATACTCTATTTATACAACCAATATACTACTGATATATCTCTATTTGTGTACGTTCACAAGTCACTAGACAAGTTGATAACATTTTCACATACTCTATTTATACAACCAATATACTACTGATAACTGTGTGGCAATCAAAGGAATATAGTACACTGGCATAAGAAAATGATTTTGAGTAGTTTGGGGAAGTTGGGGTGGGGGTGGGGAAGAGTGGGGTGTGGGGCAGGGAGGGGTGTGGCTGTTTTTTTTAGTGATCTCTTATGAAGCATGGGAGTAGTTTGCAATCTTGCCTAGTATTATTTATTTTCTAGATCAATTCTGATGTATTGTACTGAAACCATTATGAGTAATACAAACAAGATACACAAGTAACATTAGCTATACACATCTAAAACTATAAGTGTAGTTTAGAAAAATGTCCAAAATATGATTGCTCGTGTTGTAAAGGTTACATAAAAAGCTACACTGTATTACAAAGATACTTTCACTTTATTGTGGGACAACAAATGATAGCTTTAGTTGACTATTCTTTCTATTTTGTCAGTGGAATACCCCAAAACAAGCTGTCTATTTAGCTGTAGTTCTCATTTGAAATTTTGTAAATGTTATGGCCTAAATCTATGTTATATAAAGGCCAATGAGCACTAACACATGAGCCATATAAGTATCAAATAATTAGTTGGCTATTCACACACACAAAAAAAGTTTTGTCTTGTTTTTTACATGTCTTCTCCAGTTCTCCAATTCTTGGTGATTCCTTCTCGGTTGATTTTCTCAATAGCAATATTCTCCCTCGTTTCAAAACAGAGTTCTGTATTGTGGATAACCTCTTTCCTTTCCAATGTAAGGTTGCGACACACTTCCAAGATGAGATCAGATCCAACATTTTCTTCATTCTCTTGACTGGTATAGACATGAAAGACTGGCTTTTCATCACGAGATGATTTTGTTTGTTTAGGAGGACAAACCATTTTCCATGCTTTAATTTCGCCATTTAGTATTTTTCTTTTCAGCACATGCCCATAAATAAGTCAGCTGTGTATTAAAGTGTTAATATCCACCGACCATAATCAGCACTGAGTTTACCACTTCATTGTCTTGTACCTGGTGTCTTGTTTAACCACTTCAATTAATTTTAATCCAATATCATCCATCATCCTTGTGCGTATAAACGCAAATAACCCCTGAAGTACTGGAACCAGGTCCAGCACAGACTGGATTGTAGAACAGTGTGGAACATTTTGCCTTGCAACATTTGCCCAACTTGTCTTCTCTCATTGCCATTACTACAGCCTTCCATATGTCATTGAGTTTATCATAGTCTCTGAAGACCAGCCATTTCCCATTGATCTTTTTAGCCTGCAAACAGTGTCTGTATAATTATTATGCAGCTAGCCACATCATCTCGACCACCTGGGTTTAAAAAGCTGTCTTCGATTATTATGTTGTTAATAACAAAATATTCTGTCAATAAATTTAATGTTTTTGTGAAATGAAATACGTTAGTGTTGCTAATCTAGAAAGTGATACTAAAATAAACAATATGTAAGTGTTTGCTCAATATTTCAATTGCTATTGCTTTATATTATCAAACCAACCATTAAATCTGGTGAGTAGTAAAGTATTTTTATACTATGTGATACTAAAAATAAAACCGTAACAACAAATAAATGAAAACACACAGCTTACCCTATTCTTTATTGGTTATCACAACCACATCCTCCTCCCAATGCATCATGCCAATAAGGCTGCCTGGAAGCATAGAAGTGTTAGAAGTAACGTTTGAGGCCATGAATACGCCAGAATATATGTCACACCCTGCAGATTGTTCACTTAAAAGCAATGGGCAGATATTGTTGCGTAACAATCGCCACAATATTGGGCGTGGCTGAACGGTATTGCAAAAACCGGTTAGCAATGAGCTATTCATAGATGCTTACTACCCAAGCATAGATTGAAAATACTCCACCCCCCACTCCTCCCAGCCGTTTAGAATTTGCAGTGTGCAGTACTTTCTACTATGAAGTCATCTATTGTAAAAGTATGCTGCTGTTTGCTGTTGACAGAGTGAACGAAAGCGACCACTACAACCCTCACGCTGAGGATTAATAAACTATCAGGAGGTTGTTTTGATAATTTCTGTCCAGTAATCAAAAACGTTTGTACAGTAGGGAAAAAAGTGATTGGGAATTGATTTTTCTGACTGTATGTAGCTAAATATTGACATCAGCTATAATCTTTCCAAACTTTTTTTCAATCAGTTAGCTTGCGTTGCTTAAACTTCAACTTGTTCCGCTATAGAACTACAGCTAAACCTTTTTATGTCAATTAGCTTGGGCTGAAGCTTAAAGTTTGTTTTGGTCTTACTATATATTATAACCAAACGATAATGAAACAGTTATGCAGGACAAAGTGTTTATAAAAACATTAGGTAATAATGAGTGATTGGCCAACAAAACATTGGACAAATACTATCTGGAGCTCACATAATAAACATCAGTCTTTGACAAATGATAGGGGCAGCCCACCATCCTAACCAATCATTCACCGCTATCATGTTAAATTTGTGCATGTGATCTAGTCTTTCAGTTTTGCCTTTACCAAATTATCGACAATTATCTCCAGTAATGATGTGTGTGTCATGAATTAGGAAATATAGAACTTGGGCATATATTTGAAATATTATGAGTAATGAAACTAAACAAAGTATCACTTCATTGTGGGACAACAAATGATAGTTTTAATTAGACATTATTTTCTATTTCATCTTCAGAATACCCCCATAGCCAAGTTATCTATTCATCTGAAAATTTTAACTGTTACACATATGACGATTGTGTATCAAATAAATAGCTATCTATTTCAATGAAAATTTACAAATTGCTTTGTTGTTTTTTTTGTTGTTCTTTTCACATGTCTTCTCCAGTTCTCCAATTCTTGGTGATTCCTTTTCTGTTGATTTTCTCGTAGTGATGTTCTCCATCATTCCAAAACAGAGTTCTGTATTGCGGATAACCTTCTTTCTTTTCAAATGTAATATTGCATCGCACTTTCAAGATGAGATCAGATCCGACATTTCTTTCATTCTCTTGACTGGTATACACATGTAAGACTGCCTTTTCTGATTTTCTTTGCTTAGGAGGACAAGCCATTTTCCATGCCTTAATTTCACCATTTAGTATTTTTCCTTTCAGCAAATGCCACAAACGAGTTAGTTCTGTGTATTCAAGTGTTAAAATCCACCGACCGTAATCATCGCTCAGTTCTTTCATTTCTGAGTTTACCACTTCATTGCCATACCACATGTCTAATTCATTATGAATAGTTCCAGAACGGTGTTCTCCCACTATTTGAACAGATGGACTACGTTGGTAGTAATAATCTCCTTCATTCCAAAACATAGTTCTGTATTGTGGATAACCTTCTTTCCTTTCAAATTTAATGTTGCGACGCACTTCCAAGATGAGATCAGATCCGACATTTCTTTCATTCTCTTGACTGGTATAAACATGAAAGACTGGCTTTTCATAAGGAGATGATTTTCTTCGCTTAGGAGGACAAACCATTTTCCACGCTTTAATTTCGCCATTTAGTACTTTTCTTTTCAGCACATGCCACAAATGAGTCAGTTCTGTGTATTCAAGTGTTAATATCCATCGGCCGTAATCAGCACTGACTTCTTTAATGTCTGAGTTTACCACTTCATTGACATGCCAAATGTCTTCCTTGTTCTGAGTAGTTCCAAAACATTGTTCTCCTATTAATTCGAACGATGGGCTTCCATGATTGTAATACAGTGTCTTAATAGTAGACCTTGCGCCAACGTGAGCATACTTGTAATTTAGAGTATCTTCATCGGTCTTGTACTTGATGTCTTGCTTTACCAACTGAATTAACTTGTATCCAATATCATCCATGTCGTCTTTGCACGTATAAACACAAATAACACCTTTTGTACTGGGACCAGGTCCAGCACATACTGGATTGTAGAACAAAGTAGAACTTTTAGCATGGCAACATTTTTCCAATTTGTTTTCCTTTATTGCCATTACTATAGCTTTCCAAGTTTCACTGATTTTGTCATAATCATTGAATACCAACCATTTTCCATATATTTCCTTATGGCACACATCTTCCCTTTCCTTACATACTACACACCAGGCTACACCCTCTCTACCACCAGGATTAAAATACTGGTCTGGTCCTTTGCCACAAAATCTTGAGTCCCTAAGGTCTATTGCAAGAAAATATTCTACTGTTATGTTCAAATCTGAAGCTAGATATTATAAAATTCTCATATTGACAACCAAATAGCATGAAAAATACCCCTGTTATAGTAAGTCATTGAGCTACGAATTGAACAATAACTTACATGCTCCTTCTACACTGATAAAAAGCACATCCTGAGGCTCGTCTTCCGCTGGAAAGTCGTAACTAGTAGGCGGTCCGTTCGCCATTGAGTGGTTGAGTAGTCGAGCTGTCGCAGTGTTTACCGTGTACGCACGCGTTGGCGGTCACGCCCCATTTTCAATTGTTTAGATGGGTCGATGACGAATAAAGGGGCGTGTACTAACTATTTTTAGAAAAATGTTAACGTCATGAATTAACCCCCCTCCCCCGCAGCTAGAGTCTTCATGACGTGTTTTTTTTTGCATGTTCTCAAGGTACTCGAAGCGCCCGCCCCGAACCTATTCGTGTCCTGGCTTTATTCGAAACTTCTTTGCACGCGTGCTATTTAGCCATTTATATGGTACAAATCACTAAGGAAGGAGTTTAAAAAAATGCATTTTTAACATAACCACACCCTTTAAAGGGTCTGCCTAGGGAGTCTAGATACCATCAACAAAGATGTTGATCAGCATTGAAGACATCCTAATTTAATTTTAATCTTTACACAATTCTGAGAAAAGAATGTAGCCACAAATTGAGTTCAACCCTGGGGCAGTTAATGTAAACAGTTTCACTGACTAGAGGCAAGTGTTAATGCACATTGGCCAAGTATAAAACACCTGACAACAATATAGTGACGAGATCTAAGTACACCAATAATACAGTGTGTAAACATGTTCACTTGATTGCAATGAAAAATTACAGACACTAAAATGTGTACAACATTTTCAAATAATCATCTTATCTTGAATACTATGAAAGAGTAACCTCATTTGATTTTCCTACTGAGAAAAATTTTAATGCAGACAAGACTACCATGATAAATAAAATCAATGTTACACAATCTGTCAGTATAAAATGGAGGATATAAACTACTTGGAATCTGTATGATAGTATTGAAACATAAAGATACTATACAACAAGAAAAAGAAGAATAGTGGAAATCAAACCACTCTAAAGGTTAAACTAAATTTAAATATTACAGGGCATGAAATTTGAGTAAAGAAGATGACCAACTTCTAACATGTGTGAACATGTGAGTGGGTATCATGTAAACTATGTTCATTGTGGGTGCACTAGAACGGTGTCTTTGCTAAAACCTTGGATTAAGAAAATTATATGTATATGTTTATATTATTGCTGCTAATTTTTTGATGACTTCACTGAGTTTTTGCTGTAATATTACACTTAGCCTAAAATTGAAATGAATACTGATTTACACTTTTTTGGAATTTGTTAGTTAGCTAGCTAGCTAGCTATGTAATCAATATCACAAAAATATGTTGAAATGCAATCAAAAAATAATACAGAACCAACTTGCTGTAACCGATAAGGCTATCATTAATAAACTGTAGTTAGCTATATAGCTATATAGCTATATATGTATGTTTCCTGTGTTAGGTGAACATTTATTGTACTATTGATAAAGCTTTGCTAATAATGAATTTATTTCCTCTAAAGTCATGCTTGTGGTAGACAAATTTTTAGATAAAAATTTATTCATTTTTTTAGGTGACTACATGATTACCAAAGCAGTATCTAACTAGCCAGAAATTATTGATTAAAAAACCAAACAAAGAGTATATTGAATTCCAATAGGTGAATTGGTCCAATGCTATGGGTCTTATTGAGCTATCTAAGTGAAACTACTTTCCATCTAGAACACCCAAAGTCAAATTATTTAACCAATGGTGCATTGCCGTTCCTTGCTTGTTTTAGTTCCATTGAGCATTTGACGATCTTAACCAATTCTAACTTACTCTCCCTAGCCGCATGTGCTGAAGAAAAGAAAGGTGGGGGATAAGAAAAAAGCCGAGATTGTTTTGAACCAGGAAAGGGGAAATTTATGTCACCTTCTTACTGTGCAATACATCAAGCGCCACTGTGTGGGGGGTACTTGCTAGTTAAGTTTATTTTTGGTAATTGATTTCATTATTTAAAACAAAGATTAGTATGTAAAGCTTTCATTCCTTTCTTAATGTTATCAGTATTTCCAGGTAATCTATCCCAAGACTTTAATAGAATGTTTGCAACTCGCTGATCAATAGTAGTAGTAACACCCAGTACAACATGCTTGATTAACAATTTATAACTGCAAACAGAATAATATAACAAATCACAACAAAGAGTGTTATGAGTATTGCTACAGTTATCAAAGTTTTTCTTCAGCTTACTAAAGCAATGATATAATACAAAAGTGAATTACATGGTGTCACCAGTTCTCCAATTCTTAGTAATTCCTTTTCTGGAAATCTTTTCATAAGCATACGCTCCATCATTCCAGTAAAGAACTCTATAATGTGGATAACCACTTTTCCTTTCATACTTGATATCATGACAAACTTCTAAAATAAGAAGTGATCCAACAGCTTTGATGTGTTCTTCATCTGTGTAGACATGAAAAATAGGTTTTTCATCATGGGAAGATCGCCTTCTTTTGGAAGGACAAACCATTTTTTTAGCTTTTAGTTGGCCTTCTTCAATCTTTTTCTTCAGCAAATGCCAGAAGCGAGTCAGCTCTTTGTATTCCAGAGTTAAAATCCACCAACCATAATCAGGACCAAGAGTAGTGATAGTAGGGCTAATGACTTCATTTATATGCCAAATGTCTTCCTTATTTCTAGTAGTCCCAAGGCATTCATCTGCTACTAGATCAAACGATGGGCTTCCTTGATTGTAATACAGCGTCTTAATGCTACTAGTTTCACCAACGTGAGCATACTTGAAATTTTGAGTATCTTCGTTTGTCTTATACCTGATGTCTTGCTTAACCACTTCAATTAATTTTAATCCAATATCATCCATGTCATCCTTGTGCGTATAAACGCAAATAACCCCTGAAGTACTGGGACCAGGTCCAGCACAGACTGGATTGTAGAACAGTGTGGAACATTTAGCCTTGCGACATTTACCCAACTTGTCTTCTCTCATTGCCATTACTACAGCCTTCCATGTGTCATTGAGTTTATCGTAGTCTCTGAAGACCAGCCATTTCCCATAGATCTCTTTAGCCTTCAAACTGTGTCTGTATATTATGCAGCTAGCCACATCATCTCGACCACCAGGGTTTAAAAAGCTGTCTTCGATTATTGTGTCTGTTAAGAACAAAATATTCTGTCAATAAATTTTATGTTTTTGTGGAATGAAATACGTTAGTGTTGCTAATCTAGAAAGTGATACTAAATTAAACAATATGTAAGTGTTTGCTCAATATTTCAATTGCTATTGCTATATATTATCACACCGTCAAATCTGGTGAGTAGTAAAGTATTTTTTATACTATGTGATACTAAAAATAAAACCGTAACTATAAATAAATGAAAACACACAGCTTACCCTCTTCTTTATTGGTGATCACAACCACATCCTCCTCCCAATGCTTCTCCTCAGCATCATGCTGATAAGGCTGCCTGGAAGCATTAGAAATGTTAGAAGTAGCGTTTGAGGCCATAAATACGCCAGAATATAAGTCACACCCTCCGGATTGTTCACTTAAAAGCAATGGGGAGATATTGTTGCGTAACAATCGCCACAATATTGGGCGTGGCAGAACGGTATTGCAAAACAAGTTAGCAATGAGCTATTCATAGATGCTTACTACCCAAGCATAGATTGAAAATACCCCATCACCCACTCCTCCCAGCCGTTTAGAATTTGCAGTGCGCAGTACTTTCTACTATGAAATCATCTATTGTAAAAGTATGCTGCTGTTTGCTGTTGACAGAGTGAACGAAAGCGACCACTACAACCCTCACGCTGAGGATTAATAAACTATCAGGAGGTTGTTTTGATAATTTTTGTCCAGTAATAAAAAACATGTACAGTAGGGAAAAAAAGTAATTGGGAATTGATTTTTCTGACTGTATGTAAATATTGACATCAGCTATAATCTTTCCAAACTTTTTTTCAATCAGTTAGCTTGCGGTTGCTTAAACTTCAACTTGTTCCGTTATAGAACTACAGCTAAACCTTTTTATGTCAATTAGCTTGGGTTAAAGTTTGGTTTGGGTCTTACTTTATATTATAACCAAACGATAATGAAACAGTTATGCAGGACAAAGTGTTTATAAAAACATTAGGTAATAATGAGTGATTGGCCAACAAAACATTGGACAAATACTGTCTGGAGCTCACATAATAAACATCAGTCTTTGACAAATGATATGGGCAGCCCACCATCCTACCCAATCATTCACCGCTATCATGTTAAATTTGTGCATGTGATCTAGTCTTTCAGTTTTGCCTTTACCAAATTATCGACAATTATCTCTAGTAATGATGTGTGTGTCATGAATTAGGAAATATAGAACTTGGGCATGAATATTTGAAATATTATGAGTAAAGAAACTAAACAGAGTATCACTTTATTGTGGGACAACAATGATAGTTTCAATTAGACAATACTTTCTATTTCATCTTCAGAATACCCCCATAGCCAAGTTATCTATTCATCTGAAAATTTTAACTGTTACACATATGACGATTGGGTATCAAATAAATAGCTATCTATTTCAATGAAAATTTACTCATTGCTTTGTTGTTTTTTTTGTTGTTTTTTTCACATGTCTTCTCCAGTTCTCCAATTCTTGGTGATTCCTTTTCTGTTGATTTTCTCGTAGTGATGTTCTTTATCATTCCAAAACAGAGTTCTGTATTGCGGATAACCTTCTTTCTTTTCAAATGTAATATTGCATCGCACTTTCAAGATGAGATCAGATCCGACATTTCTTTCATTCTCTTGACTGGTATACACATGTAAGACTGCCTTTTCTGATTTTCTTTGCTTAGGAGAACATTTTCCATGCCTTAATTTCACCATTTAGTATTTTTCCTTTCAGCAAATGCCATAAACGAGTTAGTTCTGTGTATTCAAGTGTTAAAATCCACCGACCGTAATCATCGCTGAGTTCTTTCATTTCTGAGTTTACCACTTCATTGCCATACCACATGTCTAATTCATTATGAATAGTTCCAGAACGGTGTTCTCCCACTATTTGAACAGATGGACTACGTTGGTAGTAATAATCTCCTTCATTCCAAAACAGAGTTCTGTATTGTGGATAACCTTCTTTCCTTTCAAATTTAATGTTGCGACGCACTTCCAAGATGAGATCAGATCCGACATTTCTTTCATTCTCTTGACTGGTATAAACATGAAAGACTGGCTTTTCATAAGGAGATGATTTTCTTCGCTTAGGAGGACAAACCATTTTCCACGCTTTAATTTCGCCATTTAGTACTTTTCTTTTCAGCACATGCCACAAATGAGTCAGTTCTGTGTATTCAAGTGTTAATATCCATCGGCCGTAATCAGCACTGACTTCTTTAATGTCTGAGTTTACCACTTCATTGACATGCCAAATGTCTTCCTTGTTCTGAGTAGTTCCAAAACATTGTTCTCCTATTAATTCGAACGATGGGCTTCCATGATTGTAATACAGAGTCTTAATAGTAGACCTTGCGCCAACGTGAGCATACTTGTAATTTAGAGTATCTTCATCGGTCTTGTACTTGATGTCTTGCTTTACCAACTGAATTAACTTGTATCCAATATCTTCCATGTTGTCTTTGCACGTATAAACACTAATAACACCACTTGTACTGGGACCAGGTCCAGCACATACTGGATTGTAGAACAAAGTAGAACTTTTAGCATGGCGACATTTTTCCAATTTGTTTTCCTTTATTGCCATTACTATAGCTTTCCAAGTTTCATTGATTTTGTCATAATCATTGAATACCAACCATTTTCCATAGATTTTCTTATGGCACACGTCTTCCTTTTTCTTACCATTAACAAAGATGTTGATCAGCATTGAAGACATCCTAATTTAATTTTAATCTTTACACAATTCTGAGAAAAGAATGTAGCCACAAATTGAGTTCAACCCTGGGGCAGTTAATGTAAACAGTTTCACTGACTAGAGGCAAGTGTTAATGCACACACTGGCCAAGTATAAAACAGGGCATGAAATTTGAGTGAAGAAGATGACCAACTTCTAACATTATTGGTGTACTTAGATCTGACGAGATCTAAGTACACCAATAATACAGTGTGTAAACATGTTCATTTGACTGCAATGAAAATTACAGACACTAAAATGTGTAACAAAGTAGAACTTTTTGCATGGCGACATTTTTCCAATTTGTTTTCCTTTATTGCCATTACTATAGCTTTCCAAGTTTCACTGATTTTGTCATAATCATTGAATACCAACCATTTTCCATAGATTTTCTTATGGCACACGTCTTCCCTTTCCTTACATACTACACACCAGGCTACACCCTCTCTACCACCAGGATTAAAATACTGGTCTGGTCCTTTGCCACAAAATCTTGAGTCCCTAAGGCCTATTGCAAGAAAATATTCTACTGTTATGTTCAAATCTGAAGCTAGATATTATAAAATTCTCATATTGACAAGAAACCAAATAGCATGAAAAATACGCCTGATAGTAGTTCAGTAAGTCATTGAGCTACGAATTGAACAATAACTTACATGCTCCTTCTACACTGATAAGAAGCACATCCTGAGGCTCGTCTACCGCTGGAAAGTCGTAACTAGTAGGCGGTCCGTTCGCCATTGAGTGGTTGAGTAGTCGAGCTGTCGCAGTGTTTACCGTGTACCGTGTACGCACGCGTTGGCGGTCACGCCCCATTTTCAATTGTTTAGATGGGTCGATGACGAATAAAGGGGCGTGTACTAACTATTTTTAGAAAAATGTTAACGTCATGAATCAACCCCCCTCCCCCCGCTGCTAGAGTCTTCATGACGTGTTTTTTTTGCATGTTCTCAATGTACTCGAAGCGCCCGCCCTGAACCTATTCGTGTCCTGGCTTTATTCGAAACTTCTTTGCACCATTATGCTAGCGTGCTATTTAGCCATTTATATGGTGCAAATCACTAAGGAAGGAGTTTTTTAAAAAATGCATTTTTAACATAACCACACCCTTTATAGGTCTGCCTAGGGAGTCTAGATACCATTAACAAAGATGTTGATCAGCATTGAAGACATCCTAATTTAATTTTAATCTTTACACAATTCTGAGAAAAGAATGTAGCCACAAATTGAGTTCAACCCTGGGGCAGTTAATGTAAACAGTTTCACTGACTAGAGGCAAGTGTTAATGCACACACTGGCCAAGTATAAAACACCTGACAACAATATAGTGACGAGATCTAAGTACACCAATAATACAGTGTGTAAACATGTTCATTTGACTGCAATGAAAATTACAGACACTAAAATGTGTACAACATTTTCAAATAATCCTCTTATATCTTGAACACTATAAAAGAGTAACCTCATTTGATTTTCCTACTGAGAAAATTTTTAATGCAGACAAGACTACCATGATAAATAAAATAAAATCAATGTTACACAATCTGTCAGTATAAAATGGAGGATATAAACTACTTGGAATCTGTATGATAGTATTGAAACATAAAGATACTATACAACAAGAAAAAGAAGAATAGTGGAAATCAAACCACTCTAAATGTTAAACTAAATTTAAATATTACAGGGCATGAAATTTGAGTAAAGAAGATGACCAACTTCTAACATGTGTGAACATGTGAGTAGGTATCATGTAAACTATGTTCATTGTGGGTGCACTAGAACGGTGTCTTTGCTAAAACCTTGGATTAAGAAAATTATATATGTTTATATTATTGCTGCTAATTTTTTGATGAAAATAACTCCTGAAGTACTGGGACCAGGTCCAGCACAGACTGGATTGTAGAACAGTGTGGAACATTATGCCTTGCGACATTTACCCAACTTGTCTTCTCTCATTGCCATTACTACAGCCTTCCATGTGTCATTGAGTTTATCGTAGTCTCTGAAGACCAGCCATTTCCCATAGATCTCTTTAGCCTACAAACTGTGTTTGTATATTATGCAGCTAGCCACATCATCTCGACCACCGGGATTTAAAAAGCTGTCTTCGATTATTATGTTGTTAAGAACAAAATATTCTGTCAATAAATTTTATGTTTTTGTGGAATGAAATACGTTAGTGTTGCTAATCTAGAAAGTGATACTAAATTAAACAATATGTAAGTGTTTGCTCAATATTTCAATTGCTATTGCTATATATTATCAAACCATTAAATCTGGTGAGTAGTAAAGTATTTTTATACTATGTGATACTAAAAATAAAACCGTAACTACAAATAAATGAAAACACACAGCTTGCCCTCTTCTTTATTGGTGATCACAACCACATCCTCCTCCCAATGCTTCTCCTCAGCATCATGCCCATAAGGCTGCCTGGAAGGTTAGAAGTGCTAGAAGTAACATTTGAGGCCATGAATACGCCAGAATATATTATGTCACACCCTCCAGATTGTTCACTTCAAAGCAATGCGGAGATATTGTTCAGTAACAATCACCACAATATTGGGCGTGGCTGAACGGTATTGCAAAACAAGTTAGCAATGAGCTAATCAATAGATGCTTACTACCCAAGCATAAATTGAAAATACCCCACCACCCACTCCTCCCAGCTGTTTAGAATTTGCAGTGCGCAGTACTTTCTACTATGAAGTCATCTATTGTAAAAGTATGCTGTCTGCTGTTGACAGAGTGAACGAAAGCGACCACTACAACCTTCACGCTGAGGATTAATAAACTATCAGGAGGTTGTTTTGATATCTGTCCAGTAATCAAAAACGTTTGTACAGTAGGGAAAAAAGTAACTGGGAATAGATTTTTCTGACTGTATGTAAATATTGACATCAGCTATAATCTTCCAAACTTTTTTTCAATCAGTTAGCTTGCGGTTGCTTAAACTTCAACTTGTTCCATTATAGAACTACAGCTAAACCTTGTTATGTCAATTAGCTTGGGCTGAAGCTTAAAGTTTGATTTGGGTCTTACTTTATACCAAACAATAATGAAACAGTAATGCAGGACAAATGTTTATAAAAACATTAGGTAATAATGAGTGATTGGCCAACAAAGCATTGGACAAATACTGTCTGGAGCTCACATAATAAACATCAGTCTCCTAACCAATCATTCATAGCTATCATGTTAAATTTGTGCATGTGATCTAGTCTTTCAGTTTTGCCTTTACCAAATTATCGACAATATCTCTAGTAATGATGTGTGTGTCATGAATTAGGAAATATAAAACTTGGGCATGAATATTTGAAATATTATGAGTAACAAGTACCCCGCCACATAGTGGCGCTTGATGTATTGCAAAGTAAGAATGCAGTAGCACAAGTTATCTAGCTCAGTTATCATTCTCTACCATTGGTTACGGTTACATAAGTTTCTCTCTCCTACTCTCTTTTTTCTGAACCGTCTTCTACCCCACCTCTCCTATCTTCAGCTCTTATTCTTGAGTCATGGAACCCCGTTTACTTTGTTTGTCTCTCCTGCTTCTGAATTTTTGTCCTACTCTGGAAACTTTTGTTTTATATTTCTACTTTAGCCTTTCTTTTGAAATCTAACCCCCGCCTTTTCTCGTCGATTCCACCCGCTCTTAAGTTATACTTTTTATTATTTTTTTTATGGCTTTCCTTTTTGCCTTCTCTTCCCTTCCATTTTAAACCTATACCGCCTTACCTCGCCGTTTCCATCAGTTATGATTAATCGCCTTTATCTTCTCTTCGGTACTTCCGCCTTCTTTTATGAAACCTACGCCGCCTTCCATTGCACCCGCTTTTTAGTAACCAGCACATACTGACTGTGACGACACTGTACTTAACATAACGGGACGACGCTTTACCGAACCGTACAAAGCTCATGAATTATTCATGAATACACACACCGTCGTCGATCGTCCTCGTTGTTACTGATCACAAGCCTATTATTGTATAGATGAAACTAACAAAGTATCACTTTATTGTGGGACAACAAATGATAGTTTTAATTAGTTTCTATTTCATCTTCAGAATATCCCCATAGCCAAGTTATCTATTCATCTGAAAACTTTATCTGGTACACATAATGACGATTGGGTATCAAATAATAAATAGCTATCTATTTCAAAGAAAATTTACTAATTGCTTTGGTTTTTTTGTTGTTTTTTTTCATATGTCTTCTCCAGTTCTCCAATTCTTGGTGATTCCTTTTCTGTTGATTTTCTCGTAGTGATGTTCTACATCATTCCAAAGCAGAGTTCTGTATTGTGGATAACCTTCTTTCCTTTCAAACGAAATGTTGCGACGCACTTCCAAGATGAGATCAGATCCGACAATTCTTTCATTCTCTTGACTGGTATACACATGTAAGACTGCCTTTTCATCACGAAGTGATTTTCTTTGCTTAGTAGGACAAGCCATTTTCCATGCCTTAATTTCACCATTTAGTATTTTTCTTTTCAGCAAATGCCATAAACGAGTTAGTTCTGTGTATTTAAGTGTTAAAATCCACCGACCGTAATCATCGCTCAGTTCTTTCATTTCTGAGTTTACCACTTCATTGCCATACCACATGTCTAATTCATTATGAGTAGTTCCAGAACAGTGTTCTCCCACTATTTGAACAGATGGACTACGTTGGTAGTAATAATCTCCTTCATTCCAAAACAGAGTTCTGTATTGTGGATAACCTTCTTTCCTTTCAAATTTAATGTTGCGACGCACTTCCAAGATGAGATCAGATCCGACATTTCTTTCATTCTCTTGACTAGTATAAACATGAAAGACTGGCTTTTCATAAGGAGATGATTTTCTTCGCTTAGGAGGACAAACCATTTTCCACGCTTTAATTTCGCCATTTAGTACTTTTCTTTTCAGCACATGCCACAAATGAGTCAGTTCTGTGTATTCAAGTGTTAATATCCATCGGCCGTAATCAGCACTGACTTCTTTAATGTCTGAATTTACCACTTCATTGACATGCCAAATGTCTTCCTTGTTCTGAGTAGTTCCAAAACATTGTTCTCCTATTAATTCGAATGATGGGCTTCCATGATTGTAATACAGTGTCTTTATAGTAGACCTTGCGCCAACGTGAGCATACTTGTAATTTAGAGTATCTTCATCGGTCTTGTACTTGATGTCTTGCTTTACCAACTGAATTAACTTGTATCCAATATCATCCATGTCGTCTTTGCACGTATAAACACAAATAACACCACTTGTACTGGGACCAGGTCCAGCACATACTGGATTGTAGAACAAAGTAGAACTTTTAGCATGGCGACATTTTTCCAATTTGTTTTCCTTTATTGCCATTACTATAGCTTTCCAAGTTTCACTGATTTTGTCATAATCATTGAATACCAACCATTTTCCATAGATTTTCTTATGGCACACGTCTTCCCTTTCCTTACATACTACACACCAGGCTACACCCTCTCTACCACCAGGATTAAAATACTGGTCTGGTCCTTTGCCACAAAATCTTGTGTCCCTAAGGCCTATTGCAAGAAAATATTCTACTGTTATGTTCAAATCTGAAGCTAGATATTATAAAATTCTCATATTGACAAGAAACCAAATAGCATGAAAAATACGCCTGATAGTAGTTCAGTAAGTCATTGAGCTACGAATTGAACAATAACTTACATGCTCCTTCTACACTGATAAGAAGCACATCCTGAGGCTCGTCTTCCGCTGGAAAGTCGTAACTAGTAGGCGGTCCGTTCGCCATTGAGTGGTTGAGTAGTCGAGCTGTCGCAGTGTTTACTGTGTACCGTGTACGCACGCGTTGGCGGTCACGCCCCATTTTCAATTGTTTAGATGGGTCGATGACGAATAAAGGGGCGTGTACTAACTATTTTTAGAAAAATGTTAACGTCATGAATTAACCCCCCTCCCCCGCAGCTAGAGTCTTCATGACGTGTTTTTTTTTGCATGTTCTCAAGGTACTCGAAGCGCCCGCCCCGAACCTATTCGTGTCCTGGCTTTATTCGAAACTTCTTTGCACGCGTGCTATTTAGCCATTTATATGGTACAAATCACTAAGGAAGGAGTTTAAAAAAATGCATTTTTAACATAACCACACCCTTTAAAGGGTCTGCCTAGGGAGTCTAGATACCATCAACAAAGATGTTGATCAGCATTGAAGACATCCTAATTTAATTTTAATCTTTACACAATTCTGAGAAAAGAATGTAGCCACAAATTGAGTTCAACCCTGGGGCAGTTAATGTAAACAGTTTCACTGACTAGAGGCAAGTGTTAATGCACATTGGCCAAGTATAAAACACCTGACAACAATATAGTGACGAGATCTAAGTACACCAATAATACAGTGTGTAAACATGTTCACTTGATTGCAATGAAAATTACAGACACTAAAATGTGTACAACATTTTCAAATAATCATCTTATCTTGAATACTATGAAAGAGTAACCTCATTTGATTTTCCTACTGAGAAAATTTTTAATGCAGACAAGACTACCATGATAAATAAAATAAAATCAATGTTACACAATCTGTCAGTATAAAATGGAGGATATTAACTACTTGGAATCTGTATGATAGTATTGAAACATGAAGATACTATACAACAAGAAAAAAAAGAATAGTGGAAATCAAACCACTCTAAAGCCATCAGTTGACGAAATTAAACTAAATTTTAATATTACAGAGCATGAAATTTGAGTAAAAAGATGACCAACTTCTAACATGTGTGAACATGTGAGTGGGTATCATGTAAACTATGTTCATTGTGGGTGCACTAGAACGGTGTCTTTGCTAAAACCTTGGATTAAGAAAATTATATATGTTTATACTATTGCTGCTAATTTTTTGATGAAAATAACTCCTGAAGTACTGGGACCAGGTCCAGCACAGACTGGATTGTAGAACAGTGTGGAAAATTATGCCTTGCGACATTTACCCAACTTGTCTTCTCTCATTGCCATTACTACAGCCTTCCATGTGTCATCGAGTTTATCGTAGTCTCTGAAGACCAGCCATTTCCCATAGATCTCTTTAGCCTGCAAACTGTGTTTGTATATTATGCAGCTAGCCACATCATCTCGACCACCGGGATTTAAAAAGCTGTCTTCGATTATTATGTTGTTAAGAACAAAATATTCTGTCAATAAATTTTATGTTTTTGTGGAATGAAATACGTTAGTGTTGCTAATCTAGAAAGTGATACTAAATTAAACAATATGTAAGTGTTTGCTCAATATTTCAATTGCTATTGCTATATATTATCAAACCATTAAATCTGGTGAGTAGTAAAGTATTTTTATACTATGTGATACTAAAAATAAAACCGTAACTACAAATAAATGAAAACACACAGCTTGCCCTCTTCTTTATTGGTGATCACAACCACATCCTCCTCCCAATGCTTCTCCTCAGCATCATGCTGATAAGGCTGCCTGGAAGGTTAGAAGTGCTAGAAGTAACATTTGAGGCCATGAATACGCCAGAATATATTATGTCACACCCTCCAGATTGTTCACTTAAAAGCAATGCGGAGATATTGTTCAGTAACAATCACCACAATATTGGGCGTGGCTGAACGGTATTGCAAAACAAGTTAGCAATGAGCTAATCAATAGATGCTTACTACCCAAGCATAAATTGAAAATACCCCACCACCCACTCCTCCCAGCTGTTTAGAATTTGCAGTGCGCAGTACTTTCTACTATGAAGTCATCTATTGTAAAAGTATGCTGTCTGCTGTTGACAGAGTGAACGAAAGCGACCACTACAACCTTCACGCTGAGGATTAATAAACTATCAGGAGGTTGTTTTGATATCTGTCCAGTAATCAAAAACGTTTGTACAGTAGGGAAAAAAGTAACTGGGAATAGATTTTTCTGACTGTATGTAAATATTGACATCAGCTATAATCTTTCCAAACTTTTTTTCAATCAGTTAGCTTGCGGTTGCTTAAACTTCAACTTGTTCCGTTATAGAACTACAGCTAAACCTTGTTATGTCAATTAGCTTGGGCTGAAGCTTAAAGTTTGATTTGGGTCTTACTTTATACCAAACAATAATGAAACAGTAATGCAGGACAAATGTTTATAAAAACATTAGGTAATAATGAGTGATTGGCCAACAAAACATTGGAAAAATACTGTATGGAGCTCAAATAATAAACATCAGTCTTTGACAAATGATAGGGGAAGCCCACTATCCTAGCCAATCATTCATTGATATCATGTTGTTAAATTTGTGCATGTGATCTAGTCTTTCAGTTTTGCCTTTACAAAATTATCGACAATATCTCTAGTAATGATGTGTGTGTCATGAATTAGGAAATATAGAACTTGGGGCTTGAATATTTGAAATTTTATGAGTAATGAAACTAACCAAAGTAGCTATCATTTTATTGTGGGACAACAAATGATAGTTTTAATTAGACAATATTTTCTATTTCATCTTCAGAATATCCTCATAGCCAAGTTATCTATTCATCTGAAATTTTTAACTGTTACACATTTATTATGACGATTATGTATAAAAAAAATAGCTATCTATTTCAATGAAAATTTACTAATTGCTTTGTTTGTTTGTTGTTCTTTTTTCACATGTCTTCTCCAGTTCTCCAATTCTTGGTGATTCCTTTTCTGTTGATTTTCTCGTAGTGATATTCTCCATCATTCCAAAACAAAGTTCTGTATTGTGGATAACCTTCTTTCTTTTCAAATGTAATGTTGCGACGCACTTCCAAGATGAGATCAGATCCGACATTTCTTTCATTCTCTTGACTGGTATACACATGAAAGACTGGCTTTTCATAAGGACATGATTTTCTTTGCTTAGGAGGACAAACCATTTTCCACGCTTTAATTTCGCCATTTAGTATTTTTCTTTTCAGAACATGCCATAAATGAGTCAGTTCTGTGTATTCAAGTGTTAATATCCACCGGCCGTAATCAGCACTGACTTCTTTAATGTCTGAGTTTACCACTTCATTGACATGCCAAATGTCTTCCTTGTTCTGAGTAGTTCCAAAACATTGTTCTCCTTCGAACGATGGGCTTCCATGATTGTAATACAGCATCTTAATAGTAGACCTTGCGCCAACGTGAGCATACTCGTAGTTTCGAGTAGCTTCATTAGTCTTGTACTTGATGTCTTGCTTTACTATCTTAATCAATTTGTATCCAATAGCTTCCATATCTTCTTTGCATGTATTGACACTAATGACACCTGTAGTACTTGGACCAGGTCCTTCCTTACTTGGATGGTACCATAAAGTAGAGGATTTCGCTCGCCAACAATCTCCTAATTTTCCCTCTTTCAATGCCATCACTATGTCTGTCCAAGTTTCACTCAGTTTATCAATATCTCGAAACACTAACCATTTTCCATAAATTTCTTCATACTTTTGTCTGCTACCTTTATTTACAAAGCACCATGGTACATCATTTCTGCCACCTGGTTTAAGCTTGACGTCCTGAGCTATATTTCTCACAGGAAGTCCATCTTTATCACCTATTATAGCAGATATTTAATAAGGTAATATGGGCCACAGCATCATGTTGAAGTTATAAGCTTCCCTAATGTAAACTTTAACTATTAATAGATAATTATGTTTTTTTAAATTAATATTAACAGCTTAGTTTGACATGTCCTAAATAGAGGATATAATGATTCAAGACTGATTTAGCGCTTATGACAGGTAAGTGCCCAAATGCAATTTTTTAAGTCAAAACTTGTGAAATATGTTAATGATTGATTATGGTCATTAAAGAATGAAGAGCATAAGTTAGTGTGCAAGTGGTCTTGTCTTGTGGACTCAATTTCATGTTTTGGTATATTTGTATCATTTATTCAAACATCGTATACAGTTTTCAGTCTATCATATTATTCATCTGATACATAAGAATATCGCGAGTCTTTTGGCTTAGTATTTACATAAGTGCCCAAGCACAAGTGTAAATACAGCCAATTAGACGAGTAATTTTTTGTGGTATCTAATGAATATTAAGTTTATTATGTACTGCTCACGGGTGAATACCATACTAATGAGTTTCTTGTGCAATAAACACTTGCATAGTCTGGGGGATATAATACCACAATGTGATAACTCTGAACACAGGTGTTATGGGAAAAATATTGCCTAAGTCACATCCTGTTTACTTTAATGCATTTCCTATGTGGCAACTGGTATTACGACCTGTTCAGCACATATAAAGTGTGACTAAAAAAAGTGGCTCATATAGTGGGCAGAAAGAAGAAATTTAGCATAATAAAAAACTAACATAGTAGAATATTTTGCTATACATGCTGTTTGCAAGAAGGCCTTTTTGGGTAAGTATCTGATTTATATGATAACTAGAGCACTAAAAGTGCAAACCTCAGCATTATTTAGTTTAAAACATGCAATAATTTGCAAACATAGTCACTACGTAATAGTTAGAGCATAAGCGCTTGGGTACTGGTGCATTTAGTGCACTGAAGCCCAAGGGCCGCGAGGGCTTTGTGCACTAAATCCACCAGTACCTAAGCGCATGCTCTAACTATTTTAGATCCCGTTTACCCAGGCCGGCCCAGTTACCACTAGCAGCTTTGTTTATCAGCATTTTCGGTGTCAAGCGAATTCTTCCATGTTTCAGGCCCAAAATTAAAATTCAATTAAAATTCAATTGAAGCACACCCTCAAGTTTACTTTAGCAAGTTTACTTTAGCATTGTAGCTGCCAGCTGTTATCTCCAGATCTAACTCTACCGGGGTGCTCTGCAGTATGCAGTAAAGCAGCTAGCTATGGTAAATTCCTGCAGTATGAGAGCAGGTATGAGAGCAGCCCGAGAGTTTTATGGTAGGGCTGGTCCCATATAGGTGGATATGAGAGAGTAGTAGACCCTGGCATATCCGGCCTCACATAACCTGCTCCCTGCTTTATCCGGCCTATTCTATTAAACTAAAACTCAAAAATAGCAATACCCCAAGGGTGGTTAGTATGCACAGTTCATATACCTAAAGGCAAAAAATAGTGCACACTTACTAAGTTAGTACACCTAGTAACAATATAGCAACGGGATCTAATATTTAATAAAGTAGTCCTTAAATTTTCAGCTATTAAAAAATATTGGTTTAGATCTATTTATGACTAAATTTTAACACATTTAGCTAGCTGTATACTTATGTTAGCTATGGCTTAGTGCTGACAACTTTAGTCTTACAGTATTACGAAAAGTTCAATAGTTCATTGAATTGTTTCAAAATGTTGTTGCTAAGAATTAGTTAGCACATGCGTACATGATAAATAGGTTATACATTGAATGCAGTGAAAATCACTTGCTTCTCGGGATATTGGCACTCGTACTGGCAGCACTCATTGCCAATACTACCGACAAACTCGTGATATTTCACGGTATTCAATGTATGACCTATATATTTCCATAAATAATTTTTATTGTACATTGGATATTTTCCTTGAGTTTCCGTGTCATGTGAGAATTCAATATTTTTCCATATTGAATGCCCCCTCCCCCAACAAGATGCAGCAGCTGGCGTTGGCTTGCAGCCTTTAGTCTAAGCTTGCCTAAAGTGCGCACTCCTACTGATAGCAACTCAATAGGTTTGGAATACATGAACATTACAGAACATAAAAAGGGTTTGACTAAGGGCAGAGGCCAGTGGTCATCAGAATCATGAATACGATTAAGATTGAACAGGTAAGGTACATGTAGGTGAGTGTCAATGTCACTCTGTCTGGGTAGAGTCCCAGACACCAACTAATTCAAGAAGATTTATGTATATTTTCTTTTTAGCAAGTGAGTCCAAGTCATAGAATATAACATGACAGACTGAAAATAGCGGAGTTAAACACAGGGTAGAATTGTAGAGCTTCAGCCTTGTAAAGTTTATCTACATTTCAGTGGGCTGTGTAACTTTCAATCAGATTTAAACAAAGTATATACCAAAGGAATGAAGTAAAAAGCATGTGATCAGAACTTTCCTTCCTTTGTAACAATGTGAAGTTGGAAAAGGAAAATAAGTGTATTGGGCGAGTAGAGCGAGAGGGGAAGAAGGGAGCTGAGAAGGACGAAGAGGGGAAATCAGCCAAACTTACAAAATTCTCCCTGGTCGGTGAGTCTTATCACTTTCCTTTAATTCGTCCAAGGAGAACAGCCTTTTTCAGAACCACTAGGACGCTTTTCAGCCATTACAAACTACCCGGTGGAGAGCTAGATGTTCGTGATCAGTTCGAAGTGGACGGACCGCTCCGGGCTAATTTTTTTTTTGGACTTACTTTGGACTTAGAAAATGTTCTGATGTGTGGTAACCCGGAAACCACGCCTCTTCCAACGTACATATGGGTAAAGGGTGCCTACGTGGCTTCCTCTTTTTGGAATCGACTTAGTATGGCTTCTTCTGGAGTAGTTCACAGCATAGTTTGTCGGCAGTCTGCTGAACTGAAGAATGTTATTATTCATGGAGGAACGAATTCTTGGTGGATCGGAAGAACCTACCCGGAATTGGCTGTGTGATGAAGTAACTAATCAGAATATATAACTTTATTTATTTAAATTTAAAATTATGTCTGTTTATTTAATAATAGGGAGTAAATGCCATTCTTGCAAGAATTCTTTACTATGCTCAAAAAGATGGTTATGGCAAGGTCGGTTAATTCTGTTGATTTAATATTCTTGTTTATTTTGCAGTTATGGTATGTTACTTTAGAAAGTCTACCTATTTAGTTCATACTTCTATGAGCGGTTAAGAAGAAATTTTGATTATGCATGTGACGTGGCAAGCTCAATTAGGGTGAAGCAGTTATGTATAGTTATTGTTGTGCTACATTGTTTGTATTGTTATGCGTTCAAAAACTGCTCCATGAATAATAACATTCTTCAGTTCAGCAGACTGCGGACAAACTATGCTGTGAACTACTCCAGAAGAAGCCATACTAAGTCGATTCCAAAAAGAGGAAGCCACACGTAGGCACCCTTTACCCATATGTACGTTGGAAGAGGCGTGGTTTCCGGGATACCACACGTCAGAAAATTTTCTAAGTCCAAAGTAAGTCCAAAAAAAAAATTAGCCCGCTCCGGTGTAGGAGCGGTGTGGATCCCCGCGATATGCCCCCCCCCCCTTCAGTCCCAAAATCGCTAGGGGAGTCCCCGATTCCCTAGCGATTTAGAGCACACCCTCCAGTGACTAGGATTCCCCGGTTTTTAGTGGATGTGGGGGCCTGGTCGTTGTAGTCCCCTGAGTAAACCTGTTGTTTTTACTTGGTTTCATCTGATCCAGCTCTTGCTATGGCTTCCCTGGATCCACTTTCTACTAAGGCTCTACTTTTGTTGTACAAGGTGGCCATTTGCAATATGTAGGAGGGAAGGACAAATAAACACCAAGGCTGGTTGTACAAAGTGAGCAAAAGCAGCATAGATTGGTCAAGGTCACTCATGATGCAGCTCACCTAGGGAGGGATAAAGTTTTATCACAACTGAATGAAAGATACAACTGGCCATCTATGTATAGCCAAGTGTGTGAATATGTAAGCATATCTAAGTTTACTAGTTAGTTCCTTATTATTATAATGGAATCATTATTAACATTGATAAACATGAAATAAGCTGCATCAATTATACAAGCAATTGAAATTGCATGAGGTGGTTACTAAAATACAAATTATTTTCATCTGCCAGTTAATTATTTAGTGTGAGCTAGATATAAATTCCTGGGAAAATAACTATCTATTTTTAAGTGTTTTTTTTTATATTAAAGTTTGATCAATGCCTGAAGGTTGAGGGATAATGCATGAAGTAAACAGTAGGTCGTTTAATTAGAATATATTAAGGTTGTCAGTATTATCTTAGATCAAGACCTGTGATACATGCCAATGACAAAATCTTAAATTGAAGAAGACAACATCAAGTTTACAGGAATTGGATGCAACTTGGCAAGGATTTGATTAGCCCACTTCATCCAACTCCAAGAAATATAAATATATAATTGCAGTTATTGATTATTATTCAAAGTGGGCAGAAGCACATCCCCTTCAAGATAAATCTGCAGCTTCTGTTGCTGATTTCTTTACATGGTTAGAGGAAAATTGATCCACACTAATCATCATATTGCTACAGCTTATCACCCTCAGGTAAATTTGCTTAGTAAATGAAAGGTTTCTTGAAAAGCAAGGGGACCTAGTCTGTACTAATTTATGGTTCCTTGTTCAACTTTCCACTAGTCAGTAATGTGCTTACGTAGTAATATGAAACTAGGAGTGCACTACTGTAGCTCAATAATTGAGTGGAATTTAGTGCAGGTTGACTTGGTATACAGCTCTGAGGCACCCTTAATCTCGTCAATAAGTAAGCTCTTTCACGTGGTTTCAGTATGATTTTCACTAATTGGGACTTATTTTCCTACCAATTAGCACCAATTTGCACCTTGGGGCACTCTTTCATACTGCAGTCCCCTCTTCAGTGGAGGAATCTGATACGCCTACTTGCTGGAGCTTCCAGAAACTCAGCCCCAGTGCGTACCCACTAGCCTGCTACTTACAATTCCTTACCCTTTTCAATGCACTATAGTTTAAGAAGTACTCCTTTCCTCCCCCATTTGACGTGGTTGGGTTGGTGGGACAACACACAGTACTGTCATAGACACTTGCAGGGCTTTTTTATCTCTATGTTGCGTGTCTATGCCACCCGGCCCAGTTGTGATACGTACTCGCTATTGCCGCCCTGTGCATGTCTCCGTACATTCTGGAACAGTTTTATCTGCATATCGTGTGTCCAAGCAAAGGTCTACTGGATATTCTCCCTTCTTAATGATGTTCCATTGACAATCACTATTACCAATTGATTCTGAGTTGCTGCAGAATTTACAAGATGGTGAATTGGATACTAATTCATGGCAATGTAAAATAAACTGCTTCTTTGCAAAGTCTCAAAATGCACAAAAAAAGTATTATGACAGCAGGTACTCTACTCAGATATATTACATATTTATTGTTTGAATTTATTTCTGCTTTCCTTTACATTTATAACTATTGTTTGTAGTTATATTTATGGAAAAATAAACAAGTATATTATAATACCTTTTTTATGCCTTGTCTGAATATAAACATAAGTATAAAGAATATTGTAAAAATGTATATCATTTTATAGGGACTTCAGATTGGCACTAAGGCTTTAATATAACACTCTTCATAAAGAACGAAAGGTGGTAAATGGAAGATCTCTACAAAGGACCATATACTGGCAAAGTCCTGAATAATAAGCACAATATTAGTCATTTCGGTATACTGGTAATTATGTTTTTATTATTACATGATATTTGTTTTTATAGATTTATGAAGAACGTCTAATGAATAAGGTTGCCACATCCTCCAAGGTCCTTTCATCTGATAGTTGTGTAATTGATTCTGAGTCTTCAACACTTTGCGAGTCGAAAAATTGTGCTAAGCAGCTATTTAATGCTAGCCTGTTTTGATTGTAAACCGGAGTTGAAGCAAAACAGTTTGAATCTCATGAAGATCTTGAGGCCGATGTACATAATTTAACAAACTAATGGTCGCTCAATCACCGATTCTTTAGTTCACATGAATGGTTAAATTTACCAACTAGGGAAATATGCATGTTTATCATAATAATCTCATAACACTGTCTTTTTCTTTTGTTGATAGGTTTTACTATGAAATAGAATAAATTATTGAACTTAAAAATATGCTATAAGAATTTAATTACTAGTTTTCAATAAAATTCTATTTGCGTATTGTAAAAACCTATTTTTATTCTATAAGAATTTAATTACAAATTTTCAATAAAATTCTAATTGCGTATTTGTAAGATCAATAAATTCTTTGTGGGAGGTTTTTTTTATAAGGGCTAAATATGTTCCAGTAAAATTCTCTTTGTCAATACTACTTCATTAGTTTAGTTCATTGAAACAGTTGATAAAAATAGGTTTTTACAATGTAACATAATTTTTATTATGCAGTTGTCTCATCTCTGTGAACACAATGAAATCCACTCAGCAGCTTCTTTGTCGTAGCTACTTGCTATTATTTTATGCTGTTGTTAGCTAGCTAAAACTAAAGAGATATAGCTAGAATGGTATCATAATTTGGCCCCATTGGTTATAGTTGGCTACTATTAAAGCAAAAACTGTGAATGTAATGTAGTGATGGAGAGCAGGTTAAGCACTACTTTGCTTCCTTACAATGCCAATATCATAATAGATTCAGCTATAAGTTTTATAGCTTTTGCATTTTATGGCAGTAATTGGCTAGCAATTTGTTTTAAAGTAACAAATATAAGGGGTCCCCAAACCGCTAGGGGGCCCTATATCTCTAGTAGCTACGGTGTGTAGTTGGGTCCCTATTTAACTGTTGAAATGGGAACTCCCGCCCTTGATTCCTAGAGACTAGCTGTCATAGCTAGCACATAATAAAATAATGATTACATGATCTTAGAAAAGAAGTAGCAATTTAAAGCACTTGTATGTGCCAAAACTGTAAATCGAGTTTTGAAGCCTTTTCGTCCTTAAAATAAACCAAATCATTATTAATATTCTTGACGCATATGGAAGTTATGATATTTTCAAGAATTGGCAAGTTATGGTGTCAAGCACTGTATCAACATTGATCACAATTGCTGAGAAAAGAATGTAGCCACAAATTGAGTTCAACCCTGGGACAGTTAATGACAGTTTCACTGACTAGAGGCAAGTGTTAATGCACACACTGGCCAAGTATAAAACACCTGACAACAATATAGTGACGAGATCTAAGTACACCAATAATACAGTGTGTAAACATGTTCATTTGATTGCAATGAAAATTACAGACACTAAAATGTGTACAACATTTTCAAATAATCATCTTATCTTGAACACTAATAAAAGAGTATCTCATTTGATTTTCCTACTGAGAAAATTTTTAATGCAGACAAGACTACCATGATAAATAAAATAAAATCAATGTTACACAATCTGTCAGTATAAAATGGAGGATATTAACTACTTGGAATCTGTATGATAGCTAGTATTAGGAGAAATTTTAAATCGTAATCAATTACCTACTTCAGCAACAAAAAAGTAGAATCAAATAAACATATTGAAACATAAAGATACTATACAACAAGAAAAAGAAGAATAGTGGAAATCAAACCACTCTAAAGCCATCAGTTGACGAAATTAAACTAAATTTTAATATTACAGAGCATGAAACTTGAGTAAAGAAGATGACCAACTTCTAACCCAGAACATGTGAGTGGGTATCATGTAAACTATGTTCATTGTAGGTGCACTAAAACGGAGTCTCCGCTAAAACCTTGGATTAAGAAAATTATATATGTTTATATTATTGCTGCAAATTTTTTGATGACTTCACTGAGTTTTTGCTGTAATTATTACACTCAGCCTAAAATTTAAACAAATTTTTCTGATTTACACTTCTGTGGAATTAGTTAGTTAGCTAGCTATGTAATAAATATCACAAAATTATGTTGAAATGCAATCAAAAAATAATACAGAACCAACTTGCTGTAACTGATAAGGCTTAATAAACTGTAGCTAGCTATATAGCTATATATGTATGTTTCCTGTGTTAGGTGAACATTTATTGTACTATTGATAAAGCTTTGCTAATAATGAATTCATTTCCTCTTAAGTCATGCTACAGATTTATTATGCCCAAGACTTTTGAAGAAGGTACACAAATTTTTAAATAAAAATTTATTCATTTTTAGGTGACTACAAAGCAGTAACTAGCCAGAAATTATTGATTAAAAAAACTAACAAAGAGTAGCTATATTGAATTCCAATATAGGTGAATTGAACCAATGCGATGGGTCTTATTGAGCTATCCAAGTTAAATTACTTTCCATCTAGAAAACCCAACGTCAAATTATTTAACCATGGTGCATTGCCGTTCCTTGTTAAGAAAAGAAAGGTGGGGGGGGATAAGAAAAAATCCGAGATTATTTTGAACCAGGAAAGGGGAAATTTATGTAACCTTCTTACTGTGCAATACATCAAGCGCCACTGTGTGGCGGGGTACTTGCTAGTTAAGTTTATTTTTGGTAATTGATTTCATTATTTGAAACTACTAAAGATAGCTATACGTAGTCTGGCGGGCCAGACCCTTTACCTTCTTTTATATGGGCGGGGGAAGGGAAAGGGTCTGGAGTCACTAGCATCAACGACTTGTTCTAGCCACCCAGATTTTGGGGTGGCGGTTTTAGCACATTCCTACATTCGTCATGGGACGTCATTATAATGCGTCATTATATATACGGTTCTTTTTTTTCCCTTTAAGGGTGCTGGCACACCGGATACGCGCTCCGCCCACACAAATCAATTAAGGTTAATTGGCTGTTGCTATGGAAAATAACTCCGATTCTATACCTTGCAGGTTCACGCAGCCAAGCGGATCTACGAGACATGCTGGCAAAATGTGGACTTACCAAGAATGACTGACATACGCACTGAACCAAAGAAGTTATGAAGCCTCAAAGTCCCAAAATAAACGGAACTTATTGGAGATAGTGGAGGACGCACAGAAGCCAGAATTTCGTCCACCGCTTCTTCAGCTCATTGTTTACAATATTGTCGTTTTTGTTTTGTTCAATTCTATTTTGCTTTATGTTTACTCATATTTTTACGTGATTTTTTTCTTGTTGCGTCACAAATGTATACTGTATCGAAAAACAAAAACGACTACTTTTATTACCTTGTTAAGTTACGCCGCTGTACCAAAATTGAAACACTAATCATCCGCCTTTCTGTACTTGGAGTACAAAATAGATTCCAATTGTCTCGCACTTTTTTGCAGCTGTGCAATTTTCTAGCCCCGCCCTCCGTAAGCGGAGTTAACTATACGCGTATAAGGCTCTTATCTATGCGCGGGTATTTAAGGTCCGCCCTCTACCTCTACAACTCGGTGGTTTCGTGGTTTATTGCTCAATTAAGCAACGCTCGCGCGCGGCTTAATTGAGCAATAAACCACGAAACCACCGAGTTGTAGAGGTAGAGGGCGGACCTTAAATACCCGCGCATAGATAAGAGCTTCCTGGCAGACCGTGGTAAGTATAGTTAACTCGGCTAACGGAGGGCGGGGCTAGAAAATTGCACAGTAGCAAAAAAGTGCGAGACAATTGGAATCTATTTTGCTGTCCAAGTCCAGAAGGACGAAGAGTTAGTCTTTCATTTTTAGTACTGCGGCATAACTTAACAAGGTAATTAAAGTTGTCGATTTAGTTTTTTGATATAGTGTACAGTCATGACCCGACTGGAAAAAAATCACGTGAAAATGTGAATAAATATAAAACAAAATAGAAATGAGAAAAACAAAATCGACAACTTTGTAACAATTAGCTATAGCAGGCGGTGGACGAAATTCCAGCTTCCGTAGTCTTCCTCTGTTTCCAAATAGTGGCGTTTACTTTTGAGACTTTGAGGCTTCATAACTCTTGCAGTTCCGTTTGTGTGTTAGTCATTCTTGATCAGTTGGCTGTCAGTTGACGGGTCTCAAAGATCCCCCGGGCAGCGTGGACCTGCAAGGTATAGAACGCCCGGTACGCCCACACAAATCAATTAACGCGTAACCGGATGTATGAGCACCCTTAAGCATGGAAGACTCTTACCTGATGAGGTTTGTAATGTAAGATCACAGCTACTTGCGGCGCAATCTGGAGGAGAGGGCCCAGAATTCTCTTCCAATGCTTCCTTCATTATATTACACCAGGCTAACACTACTCCAGAACGGAGTCTTGAGAGATCTGATCTCTCTGCAACTAGCCTATGGACATATCTAGACTCTGATGGAAGATCAGAGCCACAACCTGAGCAGAACTCCATAGCTAGCCGGATCGCGCAGGTCGAGCTGCAAGTTACAGTGCCATTTCCCGGGAAATATTAAATGCGCGGGGGAATATGTGACGCAATTTTGACACTTTTTAATTAAATTCCTCTGGAACAGCGTTGATGCTAGTGACCCCAGACCTTTCCCTTCCCCCGCCCATAAAAAGAAGGTAAAGGGTCTGGCTCGCCAGACTAAGCTATACGTATTTAAATTCCTTTCTTAATGTTATCAGTATTTCCAAGTAATTATCCCAAGACTTTTATAGAATGTTTGCAACTCGCTGATCAATGTAGTAACACCCAGTACAACATGCTTGATTAACAATTTTATAACTGCAAACAGTATAATATAACAAATCACAACAAAGAGTGTTATGAGTATTGCTACAGTTATCAAAAATTTTCTTCAGCTTACTAAAGCAATGATATGATACAAAAGTGAATTACATGATGTCACCAGTTCTCCAATTCTTAGTAATTCCTTTTCTGGAAATCTTTTCATAAGCATACGCTCCATCATTCCAGTAAAGAACTCTATAATGTGGATAACCACTTTTCCTTTCATACTTGATATCATGACAAACTTCTAAAATAAGAAGTGATCCAACAGCTTTGATGTGTTCTTCATCTGTGTAGACATGAAAAATAGGTTTTTCATCACGGGAAGATCGCCTTCTTTTGGAAGGACAAACCATTTTTTTAGCTTTTATTTGGCCTTCTTCAATCTTTCTCTTCAGCAAATACCAGAAGCGAGTCAGCTCTTTGTATTCCAGAGTTAAAATCCATCGACCATAATCAGGACCAAGAGTAGTGATAGTAGGGCTAATGACTTCATTTATACGCCAAATGTCTTCCTTGTTCCGTGTAGTACCAAAGCATCTCTCACCTGTGAGTTCAGGAGATGGGTGACCCTGATTATAATATAGTGTCTTGATTGTAGTAACCTCTCCAACATGAGAATACTTGTAATTTCGAGTATCCTCATCAGTTTTGTACTTGATGTCTTGCTTTACTATTTGAATTAATTTGTACCCAATACTTTCCATGTCATCTTTATATGTATAAACACAAATAACACCCGAAGTACTTGGGCCAGGTCCTGCACAACTTGGATGGTACCATAAAGTAGAGGACTTCACTTCGCAACAATCTTCCAACTTGCCTTCTCTTAATGCCATTACAATCTTCGTCCAAATTTCGCTGAGTTTATCGTAATCTTGAAATACTAACCATTTTCCATAAACTTCATCTGCCTTTCGTCTGCTATCTCTAAGTACAATGCACCACGCCACATCATTTCTGCCACCAGGATCAAGAACTTTGTCCTCAGCCATATTTCTCACAAGAAATCCATCTTTGTAACCTGTTATATTACATCAGATAAATTATTGTTAGTGGTTAAACAGACAAAATACAGTAAGATGCTCAGTAGTTGACATTTGCTACAATATACTGTATTTGTATGAAAATCTAGAAATTCTAAATAATATTAAATCATTTTTATGCAAGAATTCACTGAGGCACGGGAGGGGGTTTAGATTTCTCAAGAAAATTTCTACCCCCACAAAAATGCCAGTATTAAGTATTTAAGAACAAGCAATATAATATTGCAATTTGAAAACAGGGCTAGGGCTACAAAAAGTGACAAATAAACACAATCCTGTGGTTATTCCCATCAAATAATTCCATAAATTTATTTTGTTGTGTTTGGAGCTTACAATGGCAACCCAATTCTGTCCTGTCAGACTTTGGTAATTTTGGGATACTTTTTAATCTGTGTACCTTATGTGTACTGGTGGAAAGAAGAAGGAGGACTGAGAAAAACTTACATTCTCCCTCTTCAGTAATATGAAGACAGGAATCTTGATCCTCATCACTTTCACATGATTCTTCTCCAGATGAGCTTTCCACAGAATCAGGATACCTTTCAGCCATTATAAATAGCACTAGAGTAGTCTAACCACTATAACTACTAGTAATCAACCTCTTCAGGCTGGACCAACGGGGTTTTACACTCACTTCTGTTTTGAGTTCGACCTGACTGTTTATTAGCCACACCCACATCAAATATAGCGACGCTTTACCGCTTATCAACTAGTAGTTTGCTGAATTAGAGCGCTGGCGTAAGAAGATGACTTTGAGAGGGGACTGACGACTAAAACTATATGTATAGTATACTATTTGGCATATATTCACATGCAAAGTTGTAAGCTACTGTTTTAGACGTACACAACCGACTAGGCCTGTAGGCAGGGTGGCTCCTCGTGTGAGCTTCCCCATTACATACAATTCATTGATAATTTTTTTACTTGGTTTTATCAATTTCATAATCCTGGAGTCAAAAATTCAATTCCATTTGCAGTCATAACCATCAACCTAGGCTAGCCATTTCTTTGAAATTTCTGTGTAGACCTGCTGACTAGATATTTGAATTGTAGATGTTGACTACTTGCAAAACTTGTGAGCACCACTCCCCTGCCCTACTTAACTACCCCCCCCCCCCCCCCCCCCCAGCACCTTTGGTTCTTACAACTAGTGTAGAGGTTGCCAATTATAGTAGACCACAGGCAATATAATACACTGGTTTCATAAGAGTTATTCACTAAATATTACATACAGTGGCTAGCTAATAACTGTCAATCTAGACTTTAAAACTGTAGTACTACTTAGTTGACATCTGTAGCCATTTACAAGTTCCTGATGAAGTATAGCTAAATGGAGGAGATTCAACAGCAAATCCCATTATCAATTCATCTAAAAATAAATGCTCAGCTGAATTGGACAAGTTATAATTCTTAAGATAATAAAGAAATATATTTAATATGTAATTATAATAGCATTAAAACTAGTCTAATTAAGTTTATTTCGGTCATTGTTTTCATATTGATATTTGAAACAATGAAATACGGAAAGCTTTCATTCTTTTCTTGATGTTATCAGAGCTTTCCAAGCAATCTATCCATGGATTTTCATAAAATATGAAGAAACGCTTGTATTTCTTGTGGCAATATCTGGCAAACTTTAATATCATCGATGTACAATGAACACATGGACTTAACTTAGTGTACAAATATACATCTTTGTTACGAACATCCTTGCAATTCATGTGAGCAACAATGGCAGCTTCAGCGCGTACTTTATTTTTTGAGTAGACTGCAATCCAATCATTTCCTCTTTCATAGTATCGGCCATTATTGAAGAGATTCTTTTTGGGTTTTGCTTTCACTATGTTATTACCGTAATAAAACACAGAAAATTGGTGACCTTTATATAATTTGATTACAGATTTCTTAAATTTGTTAACAAAAACTTTATATATGTTTTTGTCACTTAAATTCTTAACATAATTATTGCAAACTGGAACAGGAGTCACTATTAGATTTTTCCTTATTGTTGGTTTTTTAGCCATTCCAGTATAAGCTACGACCAGCTTTTCAAATTTCAAATCTTTTCTACTTTTGCACATTTTGGCCAAGTTGTTTAATTTAGTCCACATGTCTTTGTCAGGAAAACGAGGAAGAAGAATGTAGTTGTTAATTTTCTGCCCTTTTTTGTGATATTTAGTTTTGTGACAGGTTAGATAGGCCTCATTTAGGCTTCCTTCATGAATGGTTGTAAAATCCGAATCAACCTTGAAGTCTTCCTTCTTTACTTTTGCGGGTGTCATAGTTTTGAAATACTCAATTACAATGTCTTCCCTTTCTGCTTTCAAGTATTGGGTCCCAATGAATACACTAGACAAGATGTACTTATCATTGGGAGTGAGCCTATTTCCAGCTGCCGCAGTCGCATAGCAACTATAAAACACTACAATAGTTAATAGTAAAGAATTCATTGTTGCACAAACAGCAATTGCTATTATATGATGGTCTTTTATAGGGTGTATTTAAGTTATATAGCCTATTCATAATTTTAAATATATATATTGCACTTTTCCTGCTAATATTCAAATAGCGACAATTGACCATTTCCTACAATTTCCCTTTTTTCCTGTTTATTTAAGCAAAGAACTGATAATTCTTGTTTTTTTATGGTTTAACACCTATCAGTTGCTACATTTATTGAGTCTGGGGGGGACAAAGAAAATGGTAACATTAATTAAATTGAATACGTACATGTGTTGTGTTTCATGGGCTAGGGCTAGGGCTAGGGCTAGGGCTAGGGGCTAGGGCTAGGGCTAGGGCTAGTGACCAACTACATCCCATTTCTCACGTACATTCTATCTTACTCATTCAATGGCTGTAAGCTACTGTTAATTGATTTGTCTATCAAAAGCACTTCTAGCTGATTCTAGAACTTACGGAACTTTACACAGCTCCACACATTCACCACAAACTACACAGGTTCACGCCATTCTAGGGACTTCTTAGCTAGACATTTCAGAACTTTTTTTAAGCTTACATGGCACTATTTCAGTAATATCACCCATCCCTGAGCATAAAAGTTTAGTGGCTAGATGCACCCTAATAATCAGAGTGCTTAATATTATTTGCTTTTTTTTTAATCATTCTAATTATAGAAAAAATACATTACTGTCAAAATTTGATTTGGTTGCAATATTATTATATGTGCATCATACAAAACTTAATGAAGTTAGTATTGGGTTATTTCAATTACTTTTATTCCCTTTTATTTGCTTGCATGTGACCTAATAGATGAATTCATGTTCTGCTTCTTCTTTCTTAATCACTCAATGGAATATCTACAAGATCTACTGTTAGAGACTACTCCATAGTAAGAAAGGTTTGTCACCAAATCATGTGCATGTGACTATGTTAATTGCTAGTGTATTTATTAAAAACGAGCTAAATACTTCTAGCTGTATGAGGTATCAGATAGTATGCTATGCTAATTTTCAATTAATGTTTATAGTACTATCAGAATAATTTTAACATAGTGGTTATTCTCCATTTGATTATCAAAACTGTTTTTGACCATTTCCTATTTCATAGTAATAATATTTATTGAATCATAATATTAAGCTATGATAAGTGTCAGTCTTACTTTTCTGTATACACGTTAAGGTTTGCTGCTAGTGTTTTATGGCAACTGAGAGTGTCCTTTTAGCTCATATGGTTCAGACAACATGTAATATTCAAATTATAGATGAAGTTTGGCACAAGGAGCTAAAGAGAATAATGTTAAATGAAACGATAAACTAGAATATATTGACTGAAATGATGAACTAGAATAAATTACTTAAAATGATAAACTAGAATGAATTGACTAACACGACATGCGTGTTTTACCTCTAGTACTATGATAGTTATTTTCAGATGGCTAATAGCCTTCCTAGTCATGACAATAACTAAAACACTGATTAAATTTTAATAGGTATAGATTTTTCATTACTGCAAAAAAAGTTAAAAAAATTATTTGCTGCATACCACACATTCTAGCTCTCTTTCTCTGTTATAAGGAGGACAGGAGAGCCCAATACACTGAGCTTCCACATGATAAAAATGTCCAACATCTTCACTCCGTTCACTTCCAGGAACTACTTCCATTCCCGAGTCTACACAGACATATTCTGTGCGTCCATAAAGGTTATTAATTTCATACTTTTCAGACATTAGATAGCCATTGTATTCTACAGTCCAACCACCAGGGCAGGAGCTTCTTGTTGGTATCATTATCACAGTGCTTTTGGGTGATGCTAAGCAAACAGCACACGGTGCATTATACTGGTTGCTGCCTGCTAAAGTGGACTCGTATTCAACTCCATATATTTGACTGTTTCCCTGCACACCAGGGATGTAGCGTAATGTGTATTCAGGGTTATCAGGCATGCAAACATAGTTAGCTCCACCTCCTTGATGTCTTGGGTTTGCTGATCCCGCTCTTCCAGAGTAAAGCAGCTGTGCTCCAATAGGACAAGTGGAATTTCCCCATCTCTCATAGGCTACTCCATGATTCTCCACCTCAGGTGAGGAACCCTTACAACCTTTGTTACCTTTTAGGCCTATGTTTCCTTTTTGACCTCTGTTTCCTTTGATGCCTTGATCACCTTTAATACCAGAAAGTCCAGGAATACCAATAGGTCCAATGGGGCCTATGCTTCCGGTATCTCCTTTAGCTCCAGGGAGACCTTTAAGTCCAGCAGTTCCCGTGGGGCCAGTCGGACCTTTTGGGCCCATAGGTCCCATGGGACCTCGATCACCCCTATCTCCTTTAGGTCCTGGGGAACCCAATACAGGAATAGCTAGTGAGTGAAAGTAAATAATGCAAGAGTTTCATTTACACTGTTCAATCTCAAAAAATGCCATCTCCCTTCCTCATATACACTGTATTATATATAGCTATAGCTAATAACCATAATGAAATTGTCTACCACAATGGTATTGATCTTATAGTTCTTACTTGAATCTGCCTTCTCCAATGACTCAATTTTTCTTTGGTATTCTTGGGAAACCTGTGCTACTGCAATAGATAGGCTGATTATAACTATTATTGATACCACTACATTGCCGATAACAATCACAAGAAGAACTTTCACCAAGAATTTCCACTGATTGAATTCTCTATTGTTTTTAAAGTTATGAGCTGTACTTCTCATGTTTTTGAGAAATTACGGCAGGCTACACATTGTTTAGCAGTGTGAACGTTTAAGGGAGAATAAAAACGCCCATTTTTAGGACGGCATGAATGCGTTTAACCTCCGATTAGAACAACATAACGTAAGGGGTTTCTCACGCAATCAACGCTTTACCCAATTGCTATCGGATATGGTTTTTATCGCTCAGCTATGAGTGTTAGCATCGTAATTTCTTGCGAAGCAAAAGGTGACCATAATTCATCCAGCAGTTATGTAAGTAGAGCTAAGTGAACATTATTAGCTAGTACCATGTGATTGTTTCATGAGTCACTGCAGTAATAATTAATGTTGTTTTGGTTAGTGATTCCAGACTTTCTTAGTTTTAGTTATTCATACTAAAAAAATATGTTGAATGCTTAGTTTTAGTTTTTTCCCCAAATTCTCCCTGAAGATTTAGTTAGTTTTTAGTTTTTCTTCAATACCATGTAGAAGATTTAGTTAGTTATACTATCAATTGTCTTAGTTTTAGTTAATTTATGTTGCCTCTCAAATTCTGCAATAATGAGACTCCTTAAAGAAAGTTGTTCATGTAGTTTTCCCAAAGAACTTAAAAAATGGCACATTTCTGTGAAAATTTGGGTATTATTAATAAAGTATGGTGTTTGTTATGCAGTTTAGAGAATAATTACTTGATGGGAATTTATATTTTCATTTAATAATGACATAATTCAAGGTGAATTGTTTATAATAAAATTGCTTAGTTTTAGTTTTTGTCATCCACTCTACTGGTAGTTTTAGTTATTATTGAATTTACTGTCTTCTAAAATAGTTAGTTTTAGTTTTTTCATGTTCTCTATAGCTTAGTTTTAGTTATTCTTACCAAAAGTAAAATACCCCAAAACTAAGGGGTTTTGGTTTTAGTTTTAGTTAACTAAAACAACATTAGTAATAATTTCTGTTGCTGTAAAAAATACAGAGGCATTTGCTTATTTGTATGCACTTTGAAAGAAAAAAACTTGATTAGACATAAGTACATATGATGAAATCTCCATGAGTGTCGTTCTTCATGACTTTAACCTTCCAAGCTGTTAGTATGACTAGCACTTCCACCATAGCTACCTGTAAGACTACTATAATGGGGAGTATCAGAAAAACTACTATCTTGTGAACGCCAATTAAAGTCTTGATCACTGCGGGAACTAGTTTTTTGAGATCTAGAAGGTCCTGAATGCCTATGAAATAAAATACTTAAGCTAAAATGTAGAAATTGTAATAACTGAAGCGATATCTAACCTTTCGTAATATATTTGGCTAGTCTTACACTGTAATTCTTTTTTTTTAAATTGCCGATAATTTGAAAATCTAATGATGGCCGAAGCTTCAGAGACTGGTGAGTCTGGATCTTCCTGAGTAACGTGTGTAGCTGCCACCAGAGTTTTATCACAAGTTTCCCTCCCAATAAGCACTTCACACTGAACTATATTGATATAGAGGTAAAAATGATATAGAATCATATATGTGTGTTATGCAGGAATTGAAGGAGCCAGGGCTCCACTGACTAATGTGAACTAGTAATAATAATACAGTACTAAATGTCAAATTATCTAATTAAACAAAACATAAATGTTCACTATGTGAGATTAAGAAATAAATGTTCCCTTATCTTTGTATAGTAACAAGGCAATTAATGTTCATCTGTTGAAGATGCCTTACTAGATGATACTTCTCCCACACTAATGCACAATAAAAGGAACAAAGTAAATTTAGTGAGTGAATATTTTAGCAATAATTATAAGTCTTACCAATTTTCGCAGATCTTGTATATATATTTTTTCAAAGCAGTGACCTCGAGCATCATGAAACTCTAAGTGAAAAACATACATGACATCTTAACTTTTTTTCTCTATTCTACTTGTCAAAAATATATTTTCTTCGCAAAAATTTTAATGAACAAATGTGTAAGCCTAAATAGCTATAAATTCAAACTTGTAGCGCAATTGTAACATTTTTTAACTCTATTACAAATGTAAAACACAACAAAAACATATGAATAGTTGCTACAATAAGAACTAGCCAGTGAGTCTGGAGATAGCCAATACTTTATTTGATCATAGCCTAGGTTCTAAGTGGAGCATAAGAATATTATTAGCTTAATGTATATGAAAGCCTCGTCTACCTGGTAATAGTGTATAAATGTAGTAAATAATGAATATTTATAATACAGTGGCATAGGAAGTGGGAGGGGCTCCGGGGGCTGGAGTCCTCCCCCCATAATATTTTGACACAACTTAAAATGTGATTTCTCGCATGAATACAGCAAACCACAAAAGACATGGAGCCTACCCATACCAAAACATGTTGTAGTAAGTCCTCAACCATCTATCATTATTGTTGTCAGCTTATCTCCATTCATTTGTAGGTGGCTGCTTAGCTATATGTAACTAAGGCTAACCAATTCAAAGGTAGAATATGCACACCATGCACTTCAATGACACCAGTGTATTCCAAGAAACCAGTTGCTCATCAAGTGATAAATTTATTTGGAGCCATGTATAATTTAGTCTATAGTACTGTAACAACTGGCCAATACCCATTTGAGTTCATGGCTCAAATAACTAATTCAGTATCGAAATATTTGAACAATCCATGCGATTTTCATGTGTCCTGAAGGTTTTACATTGACAGCTGGTCTCGGAGTAACATTCTTACTTAGAGCACTAAGTATAATCGTAGCTAAATAAGGCTTCCTGATCAAACATTGTAAATCTAAATTTTTAGAATAAAAGGAAGAGAAAGAGTTCAAAAGCCACAATTTATTATTATCACAAGTATATATCTCACTATAACTACAATATAGCAAAAAGCTGAAGTCTCTATACTACTATAGCAAATAATTATCTCCACATACGGATTTAAAGTGACTCTATTGAAAGTGGTGGTCTAAAGTGATTATCTATTGAAAGTGATTAGTAAACAAAAAATCTAGAGTAGTAGCAGTTAGTTTATCCCACCTATGATATAATTTGTCCAGTTATAATTAACAGTACACAAACATTGCCACGCTAAAGCACCCTGAACTCTATAAAATAGGTGACTTCATCGAAGCAATTTCCACATATCTATTGCAACAATTTATCAAGAAAATATTACATCATTAAATATGTACTCAGAGACTTTCTGTGCTAGACATAATGTTAGCGGATAATTCAAAAGTTTCTAAAATTTAAATAAACAGTTTACTTACTATATAATATAATTATATATACATGTATATTATATATAATACTTATTAAATGAGTTGGAATGTGATATGGCAAAATATTTCACAAGCACTAACGAACCAAAGGCAAGTGAAAATAAATCCTGAAAGTGAAATATCTTGCTATTATATCACCTCTGACAGGTGTAATAAGTGATTTCTACTTTACACCATGAGTTACCATATACCTATAGTACAAACTACTGCAGTGAAGACATCTGGCAAAGAATATAATATGATATAGGTATATATATCTATACTGTGATGTGCTTCAGCACAAATGGTGATCGAGCTTGTCTGGCTTTAATTTAAAGTTGAATGCTAGCCAGTAATAATATTTATTTGTTAGTTGAATGTTTTTGTTTAGATTGTTTGTGCAATTCTTTAGCAACACACATTTATATGTGACCGTCTACAGGAAAACCGGGCACAACGCGGCACCCTTAAAAAAATTTTTTTTTGCACTTACAGAGTTGTCGGCATCCAGATATTGAGCTCTTCAAGTTTTATCGTCGTAGCTTAAGTCGTTCCCACTATAATAGACCTAACCATTCCCTTCCGTCGGCTTGAAACAATACATTTTTAAGAAATCGATCGATCTTTTCTCGATATTTACGCACGCCGCGTTGTGCCCGGTTTTCCTGTAGACGGTCACATATACACACACATACTTGTTCACTGGATATACCGGTACAAGATTCACTTAGTATTCTCTTCTGACTTGACTATTGGAGAAAGATTTTCAAGGGTAAACACAATCAAAATTCCTTGGATGTTATAAGTAAGGATCGATTAACCAAAGAATTCTGTTTAAACTAGCCGCCTTTCAAAAAAACCATGCCAAAACGCTATGTTGTACCAAAGCTGTAGTAGATACAGCATTATGTTATATTCTCTTAGTGACTTGACTATTGGAAAATGGATTTTCAAGTAATAAAAAAATCTGCTGCGTAAGGCATAAAGGTTTGATAAACAGCATATTAACCAAGATAACTTACCACTGCTAATAGACTCCGCTAAGTTTGTAAGACCTAACTGCGAGCGTCTCTCCCATTCTGTCTCTGTAGCTTGTTGCCTTTTTGTGTACTGGCATTTTTAGAAGTTTATTCTCCTGAAATTTCTGGCACCTGTGCCAATGTTAAATTTTAAGTAGTCTCCAGGGGTGGACACACATTGATCTTTTTGAACTTTGCCATATATAGTGTCAGTACAACGACAACGATGATGGAGACTGGTGACTACGACGGTGTTTATTCATGAATAATTCATTAGTTGATCAGAATAGGTAAAGAATGGTCATTATCTGAATGGGAAAATGTTGACAAGGGGTAAAATGGGAACTATTTTGGCAGTGTTTGAACATGCAACCAGTGGTTGCAGAGTGCGCACAAAAGCAATCTAACTGTCGGATCTACCAGCTTGGATTAGCTTGAAGTACCTTACAAACTATTGTATCCCATAAAAACTGAACACTGGGTCGCTGAGCTGAGTTAGAAAAGAGTGCTCATCTACAGTAGCTAACCATAATGGGTATAAGAGAGGCAGAGAAGCAGGAAATGGCAAGGTTTAGTAAAAAATTAGACGCAAGTGCGAAAAAGCTGACTGATGTAACTACTTCAATGAAACAGAAAGGACAGAGATAATGGGGAGCAGGAGAGGTAGACAGAGGAGGAGAAGGGAATCCACGAGTTGAAAAAAGAATAAGAAAAACAGGGCCTGGGATATGAGGAATATAGAGAGCAAGAGAGGGAAACCATGTATAAAAATACCTTATGCTACTGTACTCCTAATTTGTACGAGATAGTTTGGTAGGTGCCACTGTGTGGTTTGCTAGTATATAATATTACACACCTTTAATAGCTGTTTCTGTATCATACTTCAGTTGCTCAATGAGATACCTAAAAGAAAGTGACCACAAAAATTTGATAAATCTCAGTTAATCACTAGAATTGAAACAGCATTATACTGATTGAAACGATTAACAATAAAAAAAATATTCAAAGTAATTAATGAAATAAAACTGTCTGATCTGAAATGACTGGCTGGTATCAAATAAACAAAAGTGTAGATTCTGGCTAGTAAAACAATGTATACTGGTTAAAGCAATTATAAATGCAGATGATTATGTACAAACCACTGTAATGTGAAGCTAAATGCTAGAAAAAATTGATTTTTAACAACAAAGATTAATAGTAGGAACTTAATAGGATTTAGCATACTCCTAACACTTAAATACTTAACATAACTATTTGTAACTATTACGTCTTCCTCATGTTTTAGTCCACTTTGACGCATGTTAAAAAACCCAATAATGCAAAGGCTTCACTTGATACTCAGGAGGTTGACTTCGTCCACTGATAAATTCCACACTTCACTTAATTAGCATCCTTCAAAGCTGGTTTATGCAGACAATTCATACTGTGTTATTACCTTTTTTTCTTTTTTCGGGTCAATAAGTTATCTATTATCATTAAACTGTTGAGCACAAATTACTTTGTGGAGGAGGTAGGCGCTGAGCTTTGTCAATTAACTAATGTACTAAATTCATATATATCTTATAAAGAAATGTGTTAATTTCTTTTGTTAATGATTCAGCCATTCTTGTCTGAAATGATTATAATAATAGCAAATTTTCGCTTTCTAACACCTACTAAATGTTAATTAAAACTTAACACGACATTTCGACTTCTTGCCGGCACGAAGTCGAAACGTCAGGTCAAGCTTTAATTCACATATAGTGGCAGTTAGAATAAAAAAAATTTGCTATTATTTCTTTTTGTCAGTCCTGAATGTGTCCTATTTGCTTACCAACAGCTACTACATATGCTATATAAAGACTGACCTGCAAACAAGGTACCCAGTGCGATTGAGGCCATGAGTACAATGAACTGCCAACAATTCCTTCCTACCAATTTCTTCCAACATTCCAGACACAACATGTTCAAATCTAGAATAATCACAAGAGAACAGTGAATTAAACATCTTCAATACACTTCATACTGTCATAATTTCCCTATGCATTAAATATTAGTCCCAGTTATAACATGGTATGCATATACAATATACTAGAGTAAAGGCTAATATACATGAAGGAAAGTGTAACTGCATAATGTGGGTGAAGACAGGCCTGTAAGTCTTCAAATCTATTCAATATTACTAGTGATGTGCTTCAGCACAAATGGCGAGCAAGCCTAAAACTACACTATTGTTAAATGTTTGATTTTAACTTCTAACACTCAAGCTACTAAAAAAAAGTCGAGTCTTTAAATTACGTATGTATGGTAAGGGGGATTCCTTGCCACAGTAACCACTCCCCGCAACTTATTTGAATTAAAAAAATAATAAAGCAACAAAAAACAAGTCACATTATTTAAATGTTTTCTTTGTGATATTAGTTGTAATGCCCAATTTCAATTTCCACAACTGAACATACCTACGCAAGACTTACCTTCATGGGTAGTCTAGTGGTCAATGAATTTTCAAGTAAATACTGTTGCGAAGGGCTTATAACTATTGTCGGCCCTCCCAGACCTCCTCGGATGCCCAGTGTACTAGACTAAGTTGCTGTAGCAACACAGAGTCAGGATCTTAATTCTTTATCTTACTAGTACTGAAAGTTACAAAATCAATACACAGTTCTGCAACTCCACAAAAATGTGACCATATAAGGCAATCCACAAACAGTTCAACAATGACATTACACAAGCATGCGCACACACAAAAAATAGATATTTATTTCTGTCTCTGTTCATCTTCACTTCATCTTCCTCTCTGTTCATCTCTTCTACATCTTCTCATGTGGGCTGGCCCACAACTATGACAAATAGTGTATTAACTTACCACAGTCACTACCTCGAATAGAAATAGAACTCCAGTAAGTTTTTAACTGCACCCGCAAAACAATTCAAAGCAGTATACAATTCTTCTAGGGTGATACGGGTAAAATCAGAAGAATCTGTTTAGTGAAATTAGGCACGGGATTGAAAGCAGAGTTTACACAAAAATACGTGAGGGTCAAAGTACAAAATGATATACGTACGTCCACACATATAAATAAACAAACAAATATCCCCGATTTTCAATTGTGTTATCCCTGAGACTGTCTCGCTTGCCAATTACTTAATTCTTATAAGAGGTTTTTACTGACATAGCAAGCTCTTAACCAATCTCGTCCCTCAGCCTCAAACTTGCAAGACGGACTGGTTGTTGTTCTCTCTCAGGCATTTTGGTGCTTTCTTTGCTTGTTATAAAGCTATAGCTACCTACTTTAGATACCCGGCAGTCTTGCTTATTTACAGTTGTTTGTGGTTGCTTGCGGTAAAAATTCAAAAATCAAATTCAAATTCATAAAACCTGAAGTGTTGAAGAAAGTCAGCATTGAAAGGGTTGCTTATAGCGTGTTTGATGTTCCAATGACAATAGCTTTGTTTATGACTGATTTATATGGATTAAACTGCAATACCTTAATAAAGTAAATGAACTAACAATATATGCAAGTATGCTACTTGGCATACCATAAATTGATACATTATCACAAGATACAAGATCATTTCTTACTCTGCATATATGGAATCACTAGGCACTGCATGACCACGAACTTTTATCTTGTGGTACTTCACTCCTGCCTCTATGAAATCCTAAAGCCAATACATAAATACATTTTAAACATAAGAAATAAACCAGCTAAAAAAAACTGAACATAAAATAAGTCAAATAATGTATTTCTGAAATTAAAGACAGAAGAATTTGCATGCTATATAAGTAGCTAGTAACTTAAGTATATGAAATAAAGCTGGATATAATACACAGATGCATGCAATTGTGAAGTTTTGGATCACTGTGAACATCTGAGTCATTTTTATTCTCTTTACTTAAAAATAACGACCAGTTGTAAAAAAAAACTCTAAAAAATTAACATCAAAAATTGTGTGAGTATGAGTGTGAGTATTTCTGCATGCTAGTATGTGTTTGTGGACCATGGATTGCAGTCATGTGACCTGCATGGCTATTGTGACCACCATTCATAATTTAAACTTACAGGGTGGGCCTAAACATAAAAAAAATCAACTTAAAGTGTTTCTGAATTTTTAGAAGGGGAAAAAAAAGTGACAGGAAAATTATTAAGAAACAAAGTAACTAACTGTTGAGGATTAGAACCAGTGACCCTCATCTCCATCTCTCTGGAACAAATCAGTAGTTAAGTCCTGGGAGTGATTTATTAACCAATTATTAACTTATTCTTTCCTCTTTATTTGCCACCTTTTTATTGTTCACTGTTTTGGGGTTTCTTCCATCTTCCATAGTTATTTTTATAAGTGTTTTCCTTCATTTTATTTCTTTCATCTTCTTCTTGGTTTCTTCCTTTTTTTCATTCTTTGTCCCTCATCTCTTTTACCTTTGTTTGATTCCTAATTCTAACCCTTACTCTGTCCATACCCTGCTCTATAAAAACTTTGTAGACAGAACACTGAGTATAGATAATACAATCCAATCTGAATCAATCTCCTCAAAGTTGAAACTCAGCAGAAGCTGAGTACCACTCTTGGAATTGAAGCATCTCTCAATCAATAATGTGAGCTTTCTGAACCTTATTGCTTTCAAAACAGTATGTGTGTACGTGCTTTCCAAACAGAATGTGTGTACGTGCTTTCAAAAGGTTTGTGTGTGCATGTTTTCATATCATGTGTATATATATATGTGTGTGTGCATGTGTGTGTATTCTTCATTTAATATTGTATTTTTCACCATTGATGGGTTTTTTTTTTACATTTACAATATAATTTACTAAGTTTAATTAAATCCTTAGACTGATCAATTAAAATGGGGAAAGGACTACCCAAATTTAACTTAGATTGGTCATAGTGACCAGCAATGTTTCTATCCTTCCTATCCTCTTGTGTGTATGTGTGTGTGTATATCTGTGTGTGTATATGTGCGTGTATGACTGTGTATGTGTTCGTGTGGTAGCTGTGTGGTGTTGTAGTGGTTGTGTCCTTGGCTCAGGCCCTGAATTCCTGAGTTCAAGCCCAACTCTGGGCAATTTTCCATCTGATTTTCCATCTGCCTCTTACCAGCCCCACCAGTCCACCCAGCTGTGATTGGATACCTGGCATTTGCTGGGGTGCACATTCAAGGCATTTTCTTATGAAACAGCAATGGTCCAGGTGGGACTTCAGGTGCCCACACCACTTGCTGTGAGGAAAGGTCTGTTCTCCTGCAAGTTCCTAGCCCGGCTCCAGAAGCTTTGCTTACATGGCTCACAGTGCCTGCTAATTGCATAGGCATCCTGGCTCTGCCAGGTGGGCGTGACTGCCTAGCGGCAGCAAGAGAATTTACATTATTGCATTTGCACATAACTTTAGTAGAGTGTTACCAGCTTACTTGTGTCATGACACTAGTATCATAAATACAGACATACAAAACCATTCACTGATGAAAATAATAATTAAAATTATAATAAGTTAAAATACATAGTTTCTTACCCTTCCATTGTAATATTTGTCGGTATATGTTAAGTCTATCACTGCACCCAATTTGAAGCCTTCGGAATTTGCTGCAATGCGCTTTATGACCTGCACTGGTGTGAACTCATCCTCACAACTGACACCCCATCTGTATTTTTTTACATCAGCCTGCACTGGTGGACATTTCTCCTTTTCTAAACCATTATGAAACTCCTGCAAAATATTCAATAGAAAAAACAACAACTGGCCATGACCGTATTACTAATTTTCCACTAGCTACTTATACATCTCTTTCGAATATATTTTCATGCAATTATCGCCAATTATATGAAGACTTCTTTTGTAAGAAAAAACTTAAATTTATTTAGACTATGTTGGTTACTTAATACTTAACCAGATTTTATATAATCTACTATTCTATTTACTCAAATGAGAATGTTGACAAAAAAAGTGAACAGTTTATTTAATATGACTCTACTTTATTAATTCCATGTCTTTTCCAGCAAGTCCTTAATATGAATACAGATATTGTGACAAATATTATAATACATTGATTGTAAGGCAAACAGATGCAAAGTTAGTGTAATGACTTCTATTGGGAGGGAAGGATGGGATCAAAGTAAATGTAGCAGTCACACACTAACGTACCTTCTTTAAGGGAGTCTTTATTGCTATAATTCGAGTCCCACGAATAGGTCTTCCAAAGTGGGTATAATTAAGCCACCTAATGTAGGGAGAAAAGAGTATAAAAATAGAACAAAATTTATTTTTTAATCTTCCAGTTAAAGCCATAAATAAATAGCTCTCAATCAAATTTAGAAGAATATTACGTAGCTTCTGTAACAGTGACTTAATACTTAATAATAGCAAAATAATGAAGCAATATTGTTATTAGCAGGAAAAGCAGATTTTCCTTCAATTATATGAGATAGTGTTTCAGTTAATCTATAAGACCCCAAACTAAGCAGATACCAATTATATATTTTCAACTGGGCACATCTTCGACCACTAATCAGTGACGGTTATAGTTATGTCTTACAGACTTAGGAGTTCCTTTTCTATGTGAATTAGCGGTGGTAGTAAGTTATCCTTTGAAATACCTTGGTAACTAAGTGGAAACTAAGTGAAATACCTTGGAAGCTAAGTGAAGTAGTATGGGTAAGTGCGCACATGTGCAACATTAACCTTGGAAACATACGAGTAGTAGTTGACTATAAACTGTGCAGAGTACTTTTTGTACAGATCATTTAGATGAAGCTATCACTCTATAGTCAATGGATACATAACTACTTGTAGTTAGCTACAGTAGAATGTCAGTTATCCAGACACAATGGGACCAGAGAGGATAACTGAATCTGCCGGAAGTTGACCTAAGTAGGTGTTGGGGTAAACCAATGTACATGTTTTACTAATACAGCTGCTGCTATGGTTGTTAAAAGCAGCCTCCAACTAAATTTTTTTGATAAGCCAGCATACTTCCAACTTGTCCTTAATGCTTAGCACCACTCTTTTCCTCTAGCCTGTAGCCATTCTCTAGTACAGTACAGTATAACAGCAAAACTTGGTGGCAGGTGGGCTTTACATTTTGATGTCCGGTTGACCGACTTTCTGACATTCTACTGTACTTTTAAGACTAAATAGACTGAATTATGCCTTCTAAAAATAGGTGAACAGGATCTAAGACTTAACTTCAGGCAATCTAAATGATGAATGTAGTCTCATTGTTACTTTTGTATACAGATTTTGTAGTCAACTATTATCAAAGTCTACCTTGTGTGAATTACTTGTGCACAATGGCTCGCTCGCCATTCGTGCTGAGGCACATCACTCGAATAGAGCTACACCACCTTAATAAACTCACCCTTCCGGTATAGCGGGATACCGTCCGGGAGGAATATCCCTGACACTTTCTTTAGATACTGCACCAGTGACCGCCACAGCCATTTACTACCGCAATTCTTGTCCACACGACGACCAACCAGCATCTAATAAAATTGAATGTAGACTGCGTAATTCCCGGTGTCACGGAAATATGGGTAGCTATCCCGTAAAATTGGGTATCCCGGCGTACCCATATTTCCGGAAATATTGGTATCCTGCCGTAAATTTGGGTACCCTCGCAGCCGATTGTTGGTAACACTTGTGCGTTCTCCTTCTGGTGTGCTCACGCTTACCTGGACCGTACAGGGGTTGGAAAAGAATAGGGAGAGTGTCCTGAGGTGGTGGGCAAAGTTTTTTTAAAGTTGATCTAGGCGATTTATACTACTAGCTATAGCTATTATATCGGAGAGGAAATAGCTATCGTTGCTTAAGTTTTTTGTTTTGTTTTGTAATAACAGATTATGTATTTAACATGAGCTTTGAAGCTAACTGCTTTATGTTCTTTCATGTATGAAGTTGAGTAGCTAACATTAAATGAAGACTCAATCATTTTTTAAAAAATAGTTTGTTTGCAAAGCAAAACAGGAAATACCAGCTAGCACAAGGCTAATATACAGGATTTCCAGAAGCAGAAGGATAAAAGGAAGTGACTAAAAAGTGTATGATAATAAGACAATACAATGCAACATTATCTGAAAATCAGTTTTTTTAGAGAACTGTTGAACGCAGACACTGAGGGAAGGGATACTATGTGATCGGGGACTCTGTTCCACTCATCAATATGAAAATATAGAAAGTATTAATTATTCCTTCTTTTAGAAACAATCAAATTTGGTAATTTTTAAGATTAAAAAATGTAAAACGTGTAGATGTAGATAGCTATAGCTAATAGTTCATTCTTGTCTTCTGATGGAGGTATAAGGAAGGTAGGCTGGGGTGGGGAAAGGTGGGTGAGGAACAGTTTACAATTACAAATTAAACAAAGGTATATAAGTTTTTTGCCTCAAGTAGATTCTGCTTCTTTAATTCCATGTTTTTCATGAGTGGCATATCTTTCAACTACTCAACTATAACAATAAACGCTCTCATAGCAAACTCAATGATAATTGGAACTACCATTCTTGTACCATTTAAAAGTGTACACTTTAAAGATGCCTGCTTTTGAAGCAGAAGTGACATTTGCGAAGGATGGCATTGAACTTTGGTTGAATTAAGCTATTGGTTTCTTGAAGTATGCAGCCATTTTTAGTTCAAAGAAACCAATGATGGAATACATGATTATGATCAAGATAGAGGAGAGGTAGTATTGACAGTCACCATAGATTCTGTAGAATTTTTAAGAATCGTTCTAAAATGATCTAAATCAGGAACTGTTAAAGTTGAACAGCTAGTTTGTTTGCATGTGATAAAAAATGATCACAAATTGCAATTCTATAGAGGAAAAAACTATAAGTATTCTCTTTACCTCTTATGTTATTAGGTAGAGTCATGTGATCATTATCAGCACCGAAACAAGCTAAAGACATTAGCGGGTACACTATACCTTATTCCAGTCAAATCCAAGTATTCCACCAGATGAGAGTAGATTCAATTCAGCCGGTGCCTCCAAATCCACATAACTATTTCATATTTTTTTTGCTTAGATAACATTTATCATCATAATATTTCATAAGTAATGTGTGTCAATTTGTTTGCCCTCATATTTTGATTACTGACCAGGGAAGATGATTTGTTAATTGATTTTTCAAACTCACCACAATATTTCTGGTGTTTACACTCAAACAAGGGATTCTCATTAATTTTAGAAAAAAAGAAGAAAGACTATTTAGCTAAGCAAGGTTATCTAGAAAGAAGAAACTGAGTATTGGAATCATATCGAGAGGAGGACCCGGAGTTCGTAGACAGTTTTCTTTCCTCTATCTACGTTGATGACTTAGTCTCTGGTTCAGCTGATGACGAATCCACTTATGAGTTGTATGCTAAGTCCAAGCTACGACTGGCAGAAGCTGGGTTCAGGTTGAGAAAGTTTGCCACTAATTCCGGCATACTTCATCTTCGTATTCAGAATAATGAGGCGTCTGACTGCAGGAGAGTGGAGGAGGAGTCACTGAACAATACACAAGAGACACAATCTGAAGACCAAATATTGCCAACTCAAGAAGAGGACCAGACATATGCCAAGACTTCACTGGGAACCAATGAGAAAGATAAACCAAGCGTCCAAAGGGTGTTAGGTGTGGAGTGGAATACTAATAGCGATGAATTTCTATTTGATATTAGCGAGTTGGCCAGCATCATGGAAGGCTTGGAACCTAGTAAAAGGAGCATTGTCAGCATTTCAGCAAGGTTTTATGACCCATTATGAGTACTTTCTCCTGTTACAATTCTATTTAAGATGTTTTGCCAGCAACTATGCGAAGCAAGCATAGAATGGGACAACCCTCTCACTGGAGCACTACTTAAGAAGTGGAATCATCTTTTGAAGATGCTGAAGGATGCAAGGGTCATAGCGATTCCACGTTGCCTATTCCGTGATTCCCCACTTCACTCACATTCAGTCAGACTGGTTGGGTTTGTGATGCCTCATCAACGGGCTTATGCAGCAGTTGTGTATAACGACCAAGGAGTTCACATTAAGTTTGTAGCTTCCAAGACGAGAGTCACACCAGTGGGAGGAGCAACAATTCCTAGGATGGAATTATCAGCACTTCTTCTGTCCAAATTAATTGATAGTATCTCCGCTGCACTGAAGTCTTTGATTTCATTAAGTAATCCTGTCTGCTTTACTGACTCGAAGGCAGCTCTTTATTGGATTCAGGGAACACATCATGAATGGAAACAGTTTGTTGAGAACAGAGTCAATGCAATTCGGGAACTAGTCAAGCCACAACACTGGAGGCATTGTCCAGGATCTGACAACCCAGCAGATATACCCTCAAGAGGTGTGTCCGCTTTATTGCTTGCAGAAAATCCACTTTGGTTGAATGGTCCTCGATGGCTTTGTTCTGAGGGCACATTCCATGAGGCAAAGGATGACATCGAAGATTCAATTCCCGGAGTTTGCCAAGCAGAAATGAAGAAGACTGCATTCTCACTTGTTGCTACAATTGAAGATGCTGGAGAATCTGAACTCTTTGAACCCCAACGATGCAGCTCTTCTCATCGACTTTTTAGAATCACTGAGCTAGTGATAAGCTTCTTCGCAGCAAGATAAAGGGTTGTGAATCCTCTGGACATAAGTCACCACTGACTGATCTTGAGCGAGCAAGATGTTACTGGATAAGGCAAGCCCAGTCTCTTCTGCAAGGAAGTTGCAATTTTTATGGATTAAAGCACCAGCTTGACCTCTACTGTGATGATCTGGGCATATGGAGATGTGGGGGAAGAATGGCCAACTCGGGTCTCAGCTTATCAGAGAACCCAATTTTGCTGGATAAAGGGCACCACCTAGCCAAGTTAGTAGTGATGGATGCTCACAAACGTGTATTGCACGATGGTGTAAGAGAGACACTTGCTGAGCTCAGATCCACATACTGGATAGTTCAGGGGAGGCAGTTTATTCGCAAATTACTTCATAGATGTGTTGTGTGTCGAAGGTTTGAGGGAATGCCTTGCAGAAGTAAGCCTTCGCCCCCATTGCCAGCTTTTCGTGTCCGACAATCTCGTCCATTCCAGACCACAGGTGTGGACTTTGCCGGTCCATTTTATATTCGGACATCGAGTGGGCCAAGAAACTCAAAGACATGGCTATGCCTGTACACTTGTTGTTCTACCCGAGCAGTCCACCTTGACTTGGTCACAGACATGACAGCTACCTCCTTCCTGAGAAGCTTTCGGCGATTCTCTGCTCGAAGAGGTGTGCCAAGCTGCATAGTGTCAGACAATGCAAAGACCTTTAAGTGTGCCGCAGTCGCTATCAAGAATATGATTGAAAGTTCAGAATTTGCCAACTACTTTTCAAGGTTGCACATTGAGTGGAGATTCAATCTTGAGAAGGCACCCTGGTGGGGTGGAGTGTTCGAACGCATGGTAAAATCAGCAAAGCGATGCTTAAGGAAGGCCATTGGTCGGAATAGTCTCTCTCATGATGAACTCCTTACTCTAGTAGTTGAAGTGGAATCAGTTCTCAATTCACGGCCACTAACCTATGTTAGCTCTGAAGATATGGAGGAGCCACTTGCACCATCCCACTTGTTAGTTGGATATCGCATCTTGTCTTTGTCAGACCCCACTGTTCACAGTGATGACCCCGATGTTTATTCTTCCGACCCACCAGAAGCACTTTCACGTAGAATGTGTCATCTCACAAAGACCCTTCAGAAGTTCTGGAAACGATGGAAGCGAGAATACTTGCTGGAACTTCGAGAACACCATCATACTCGGTTAGCAAGAGGTGAAACACGTGATCTCATGGTTGGAGAAATTGTGACTGTATATGATGAAGGACGTCCAAGAGGTCTGTGGTGACTTGGAAGGATACAGGAGCTTATCCATGGAGTTGATGACGTAGTTCGCGGAGTTAAGGTCAAGGTTGTTTCCAGCAAGGGAAGTATGAAGATCTTACGAAGACCTATTCAGCATGTCTACCCACTGGAAGTGTATCAGTCATCACATGAAAATATTGAGAACGTACCTGAAGTTGATGCCACCCTCGAAGCTAATGATGACCTTACACCATCAGCTGTCCGCAACTCGAGACCTCAGCGTCTAGCAGCCAAGAACGCAAGGGAAATAGTGTGGTGTATTACAGAAGACTAATATCGAAACATTTCGTAACTAGTGTATCATATGTTATCACTATTACATTTATGTTTGTATTATTCCCGTACATTGACCACTTACAGTAGTCAACGGGGGGAGGATGTGTTGAACCTTGTACTTTGATTGTCGGATCGGGCATGCGCCCTTCAGTGTGTTATTGTTTATGAAATTAAATAGTGTGTGAACTGGCCCGAGTGGTGTAGCGATCGAGTTCTGCATAGTAGGGAGCAGGCGCGGGCCTGCTACATTTGAGGACACTTACTGAGATCCCATACAATCTCTGCAAGTAAAAATGATAATTAAAAATTGACACTCTTTTCAATAATTTAACATACGAAGCTTCCTACATGACATTTTCATGAACTCGCCATAACTTGGGCATTGATGTTCCAGTATCTGAAGAAAAAAATTACAAATATATATATATATATATATATATATTCTATACGGATATCTTCACAATGTTATTTTTAGGTTCGTGACCGGTTAGATAACTCATGTCATCTCATGGTTGTTATCTCAGCCTGCTAGAGTTACGGTAGATGCCAAAAAAGTTCCCATCACCCAGCCTTGATAAAGTCTTTCTGATAATAACTCCCCCAGTTGTTTACCAATTCTAGTTCAGCACACAAAAAATAATCGAACTTGCTGATTACCTAGTACTCCATGCAGTAAACTAGGAGCATTTTGTAATGAAAAGTCCTGGTATAGTCTGGGTTGCTATTGGAACTTTTTTTTGGCCTCTACTATAATAGTGAAGATATCAAGTAAGAATAAACCACTTATTACACTCGTCAGAGCATGATATGGCTGAGATATTTCACTCACAGGCTTTATTTTCACTCGCCTGTGGCTCGTGAAAATAAATTAGCCTGCTCGTGAAATATCTCGCCATATCACGCTGGATTCATGTAATAAGTAATATATATAATAATATAATATATAGTGAATTTATAAAGGTTAAAGGGGGGTTTAGGGTTGTTCTAATTTCTTTTGAAAATTAGCCATATACTCTTAACTTACATATTAACATATTTTAAACTTACTTTCCCAATTTTATCTTTTCAAGAAGGGGTATAAATGCAGAAATTCTCGAAACAAGACTTTCTGTGCTGATTCTTTGAAATTCTACAACATAATTTTTTAACTGCTCCTCTCTGCTGACATTTGACATTAATTTGTAATGTTTTGAAGATGGGTTGTGCAACTCGGGGAGTGGAGATTTTGTGATAGTCCATCTGATTCTGACAAACACTGTAATTCTTCCAAATGGGAGCCATATGGAGATATGACTTGTACATTGTGACGAGGAGTCACTGAATTCTCCAGTCTTTCTTCAGTATGTGGTGAAGAAGCTTATACTATGATCATTGTGGCAATCTTCATCGCTACTACCATATTTAAAGATGTCATTCTCTTTTAATTTTACGGGTTGAGAATTGGGATTTCTGAAAAACTCCTTCAATCTGTCAAGTAACAGTAACAGATTGCTATTCACAATTTTCACAAGAGACCTTTGCAAAGTTTGATTGAATCGTTCAACCATTCCATTTGTTTGGGGATGATATGCGGATGTGACTCTATGTTCTGTTTTGGTAATGGAAAACAAATATTTATTCACTTGGTTGACGAATTCTCTTCCCTGGTCTGAAATTACAACTTTAGCACATCCAAATCTATATATACATATTATACCAAGATTTAATCAAAAACCTAATAGCTTGGCTAATGAGCAAATAGCTACCTGAAAAACATTTTGAACAGAAATAAAACCATTAGTTGTGAATAGTTACCTGATTCCATACTTCAGATTTTATGGGTATAGGGTGGAGAGGTTCAGTTGCCTTTTGAAACTAAGCATCATTCGCTCGTTGACAGGCCTCACACTTATAAATGTAGTCTTGAACATCACTCCATAGGGTTTTCCAATAAAAACGCTTCTTGATTTTTTGGGCTGTTTTGTCCCTTCCAAGGTGACTAAATATTACAGCAATGATAAAGACTTAAACACTTAGTATTTGCTTTTTATTTTCAGATAATGCACCTCACCTGTATGAGAAGCGTTATTAAAGTTCATAACATTTTAATATAGTATTGGCTATTGCTTTTTATCAGCCTGAACCAAACTAATATGCTAAGGTCACAAGCAGAAATCATTGAAGCACAACTTCCAATATAATATATAGCACGGAGTAAAAATATTATAGAAAGATTATATGAAGCTGCGAAAGTGTAGCAGTTCACAAGTACAAATTAAATAAATGAACCTTCAATAGATGCATGGCATGACTTCAGTATTCTCTCCTTCTATTTACTACTTCTAGGAACTTGCTTCTGGGCACTTCCACTCTTGGAGTAATAGAGAAGACCATCCTTTACCTTGTATTACACATTTTTATTTTTTTGCAACAAACATACAATTATCATAATAAAATCATAGCCGACCAAGATTAAATTGCTTTGTAACCAACAAGTGGAAGCTAAACTCTGACACTCACTCTCTACCATATTCTAGCATAAAATAAAAACACATTCATTAATTAGTGTATCCATGTAACTGTTTAATCTAGCTACTTCTTGAGATAGATAATTAGCTAGACAAACAATCAGTGCTACAAAATTGATTGCTTAGTAGTAAGTGGAACTTGTAAAGGTAAAGGGCGGGTGACTCAAACTCCCATGAAGCCTAACAAGTGATAACAAAAAAAAAAATTCTTTATCAGACCTTGAAATTTTTGGTTTTCCTCCTCAGTACTCGTTCTTCTTTGGTAAACGAAATGGGATATATTCCAGAGTACAAGAAATTGTAAATATGATCGTAATTCTCTATTCCTCCATTGTGGGGATCAGTCCCACACATAAAACTATTTTTAATCCATGAGAAACTTGTTCTTAATTTCTACTAGCTGGCAGTTGTGGAACATTCCTATTGGTCATTTGGAAATTGCTCATGGCAGCTACCTCAGGGTATAAATAGCAGCTGCCTTAGAGATTGCTTAGATATACCTTAGCAACTATTTTGTGTAAACTTAATAACTTTGTGGTTAGTTATTATATCATTTGTGGTTCTATGTTATCTTGATGCTATTTAATGTATTATTCTTATTGATATTTAACTAAACTATCTGTTGAAGAATTAGAGACAATTAATTAAGTATTACAGGATTTACTTTTAAAGAAGGATTGGACTAAAACCTTCACATTTGGTGGCAGCGTCGGGATAGATACTTCGCTTTATTCAATTTGGACAGTAAACTCAATCTTCATACTATTGCATTGTTGTTGTTGTTGTTTTCTAATTGTGTGATTGTTATTATTATTGTTTCACTTTTAGCTTATAAAATTGTTCATTGTCATTGTTATTGCCTTTTTGTTAATTTTTTTTTAAACTTGGTGTGTGTGTTCAGGTATTCAGCTTTTCAAAGCCACTTACCAGTTGAACGCTCCAGTACTACTTTTAATGATTGAAAAAATGATGGAAAAAATGATGCAGGGACAATTGCAGGTTGATGAGGCAAGAAGGAAGGCTGAAACGCAAGCACGGTGATGTGGAACTTATTTGTGCATTATGTGTATCATTACCGCTTATTGTACCACACCTTACCACATTCATAACCTGCTGTATTCATAGTATGCCACCCTTTACCTTTCTTTTGTGCGTTGTGATTCTAAGCTGTTAAAAGCCTATTGTTGTAGGCCCTATTATTCCGATGATAAAGTTCATAACAATTTTAACAGCTTATAATCATGGACAAACTCTTACGTCCCAGCAGGCTGGATACCGATCCGGGTTCGAGTGCGGCTGAGAAGGACTGGGTGCACTGGGTTCGAACTTTCGAGAATTTCATTTCCGTCCTCCCCGCTGAAGGTCTCAATAAATTGCAGGTTTTAACCAATTACGTTAGCCCACGAATCTTCGAGTATATTGGGAATTGTGACAGCTATGATGATGCTCTGGCGACCTTGAAGTCTCTCTACATAAAGCCCACCAACGAAATGTTTGCCCGCCATATGTTGGCCACCCGACGTCAGCAAAGCGGGGAGACCTTGGATGGATTCCTCCAGGCCCTCAAGACTCTAGGGAAAGACTGCAATTTCAAGGATGTTACAGCTACTGTTTATAGGGATGAGGCTGTGCGTGATGCTTTCATCAGAGGTTTACAGTCCAATTCAATTCGTCAGCGTTTACTGGAGAGTACTACTCTTGATTTGTAAAGCATGTTCACTAAGGCCCGGTCTCTGGATGCGGCTCAGAAAAGTTCTGACTCTTACATAGTATCTAACCCTCCTTCGTTCCCTGCCGCTACTGTCACCCCATCTTCTCCACATTCTGGTGAGTTTGTGGATGATGGGGAGTGCACCATAGCGGCTGCCACAGGTCCCAAGTGTCACTTTTGTGGATATAGCAAACACCCTCGGTATAAATGTCCTGCTAAAGATGCCACTTGCAGGCGGTGTCAGAAAAAGGGGCACTTTGCTAAGGTATGCAAGTCTAACCCGGTGAGCCACCCAGATACCGTTGCATCTACGCATCCTACACTTGCAGCCATCCATTCTCCCACTCCACCTACTCTCATCAAATCAAGCATGGAGGTTAATATCAATGGTGCGCGCGTCAGGGCCCTGATAGACTCCTGCAGTTCTGAGAGCTTTATTCATCCCTACCTTGCTGATTCCCTTAAACTCTGTATATATCCCGATGTTAAGAGTATTTCTATGGCTCAGTCCTCGCTCTCGGCTAAAACCCTGGGGTATTGTGTAGTCAGTTTGGAGTTAGAAGGTAAGACATACTCTAACCTTCGTCTGTCTGTCTTGTCATGTCTTTGTGCAGACTTGATTCTTGGACTAGATTTCCAAGAACAGCATGAGAGTATTAGCTTTCATCATGGTGGACCAAAGCCACCTCTCGTGGTCTGTGGTCTGACTACTTTGAAGGTAGAATCACCAGACCTGTTTGCCAATCTGTCGTCTGACGTTCGTCCAATTGCTACAAAGTCGCGAAGATATAGCCATGAAGACAGGAAATTTATCGATTCCGAAGTGCAGCGCCTACTTGCTGAAGGAATTATTGAGCCAAGTAACTCGCCCTGGAGAGCACAAGTTGTGGTGACTCATAACGAGAATCATAAGACAAGAATGGTTATTGATTATTCACAGACTATCAACCGTTTTACTCTCTTAGATGCGTACCCGTTACCACGGATTGATGATACCATCAATGCCATTGCCCAATACAGAGTGTTTAGCACCATCGACTTACGTAGTGCTTATCATCAGGTCAGTATCAAAGAGAGTGACAAGCCCTACACTGCTTTCCAGGCAGGGGATGCACTGTTTCAGTTTACACGGATTCCATTCGGGGTGACTAATGGGGTGGCCTGTTTCCAGAGGATCATAATGGAAATTATCGCCAGTGAGAATCTACAGGGTACTTTTGCCTACCTGGATAATGTCACCATATGTGGGAAAGATCAGGATGAGCATGACGAGAATTTGAGGCGGTTCCAGGATGTGGCTGCTGACCGGCAGATTACTTACAACCACGATAAGAGTATTTTTTCTACTCGGCGGCTCCCTATTCTTGGCTATATTATTGAGAATGGTCAGATAAGACCTGATCCTGATCGTCTACGTCCTCTCTTGGAACTTCAAGCCCCTAATGATATGAAAAGTCTTCGTCGGATTCTTGGATTTTTTTCTCACTACTCTCAATGGATCCAGGGCTACTCTGAGAAGATCCGCCCACTTACCACAACATCTACTTTCCCGATGTCACAGGATGCCCAAACTGTTTTTGAAAGTCTCAAAACTGACATAGCGAACTCAGTTGTTAGTGCTATTAACGAGGATATTCCATTCGAGGTAGAAACGGATGCGTCTGACTATGCCATAGCTGCCACTCTCAACCAGAATGGACGTCCGGTAGCTTTCTTTTCTCGTATGTTGCATGGCCCCGAGATAAGCCACGCGTCAGTGGAGAAAGAGGCAAAGGCAATCATTGAGGCAGTTCGTCACTGGAGGCATTACCTCACTGGTCGCCACTTCACTATTACTACTGATCAGCGGTCAGTTGCTTATATGTTTGACAACAAACAGAGGGGAAAAATTAAAAATGATAAGATTATGAGGTGGAGAACGGAGCTGTCATGCTATGCCTTCAATATAGTATACCGTCCGGGGGCTGAGAATGTTCCTCCAGACACCTTGTCACGAGACTTTTGTGCTACACTTCCGTCTTCTGGGGCCCTACACGAACTCCATAAGTCCCTCTGCCACCCAGGAGTTACCCGCATGTTTCACTTCGTGAAGACTCGCAACTTACCGTATTCAATTGACGATGTGAGGCAGATGACGAGGGCCTGCCAGGTGTGTGCAGAGCACAAGCCCCAGTTTTATTCACCAGTTCAAGCCCATCTGATCAAAGCCACCCAACCGTTTGAGCGGCTAAATATCGACTTCAAAGGACCGCTTAAGTCTAACAATCAGAACACATATTTCCTCAATGTCATAGACGAGTATAGCCGCTTCCCGTTTGTGTTCCCTTGCAAAGATGTCAGTACTACTACAGTGATTAAGTGCCTATGTCAGCTCTTTTCTCTCTTCGGAATGCCAGCTTATATCCACTCAGATAGGGGCTCCTCTTTCATGAGTGAAGAGCTTCGTCAGTTCCTCATGAGTCGAGGCGTGGCCACCAGCCGTACTACTCCGTACAACCCTGCGTGTAATGGCCAAGTAGAAAGGTACAATGGTACTATCTGGAAGACTATAAGGATGGCCTTGGAGACTCGCGGACTACCTGTTACACACTGGCAAGATGTGCTCCCCGATGCTCTACATTCCATAAGATCTCTACTGTGTACAGCTACTAATAACACGCCACATGAGAGATTCTTCAGATTTGAGAGGTGATCGTCTACTGGAGGATCGGTTCCAACTTGGCTTTCCACACCTGGTCCAGTCCTCCTCAAGCGTCATGTGCGTGCTAATAAAACTGACCCCTTGGTAGATGAGGTTCAGCTGCTACAGGCAAACCCACAATATGCCCACATACGACATGCTGATGGAAGGGAAACTACTGTGTCCATACGACACTTAGCCCCTTGTGGGAACACTAATGAAACCCCTGTACAGAGTAGTTCATCTGAGAACAGCAGTCGTCCCGACTGGCCAGCAAGCAGAGCCGGTGGCACCAACGAAGCGGATGCTCCTCAACATTCCTCAGAGGATACTTCTTCTACCAATGATGTCGTGCCACTTGAAAATAGTGTTACTCCAGCTGACACTGCCCCAACTCCTGCCCCCACAAGTGAACCCAAAATACTGCGACGTTCTCAGCGCCAGAGACACCCACCTGACTACTACAACCCGGCTACTACCGAAACTTCTTAAAGTGAGGGGCGAATGATGTGGAACTTATTTGTGCATTATGTGTATCATTACCACTTATTGTACCACACCTTACCACATTCATAACCTGCTGTATTCATAGTATGCCACCCTTTACCTTTCTTTTGTGCGTTGTGATTCTAAGCTGTTAAAAGCCTATTGTTGTAGGCCCTATTATTCCGATGATTAAGTTCATAACACACGGGCAATGGAATTGGAAGCAGAAGTTCTTCGGGATGAGAAAAAGAATCAAAAGTCAGAAGAAAGGAGGATAAGAGAGCAAGTGTTGTCAGGTATATAGCTTTGTATAAGAAAGGGGATGATTTGGAAGGATATTTGCGAGTGGTTGAAGATTCTTAGGATGCCAGATCTATTAATAATTTAGAAGAGTTAGCTAGTACTCTGAGAGATTATGTAACAATAGAAGACTCTTTGAAAGGTGGTGAAAAGGCATCATCCTATTAAGTCAGTCACAGCAAAAGTTGTTGCCAAAGGCATGTTAGAAGTTTTTTCCAGAACAGGGATTCCATTGGAGGTATTAACAGATCAAGGGTCTCAGTTTGTGGGTAGCTTGAGTAAGCAATTGCATGAGAATTTGGGCATTAACAAAATAAAGACATCTCCATATCACCCTCAGACAAATGGTATTCCTGAAAGAATGCATGGGACACTTGGATCTATGTTGAGGAAAGTAGTTTCCACAGGGAAAGATTGGGCAGAGCAATTGCCATTCTGTTTGTTTGCTCTCAGATCTATTCCCAATAGAGACTCTAGTTTGTCTCCATTTGAGCTTGTATTTGGTCATGCAGCCAGAACACCTTTGGATGTGTTACATCATGGTTGGCTTGAACAAGATTTTTCAGAATTGGACGTTGAATAGTGGGTTGAGTTACTAAGAGATCGCTTGGAAACAATGCATGAAGTTTTAAGAGAAAGAATGGCAATAGCCAGTAAGGAGAGAAAGAAACATTATGACAAAAAAGCAGTTCAGAGGGAATTCAAGAGAGGAGATTTTGTGCTGAGTAGAACACCAGGAATGAATGGAAAATTAGAAGAAGCATGGCAGGGACCACATGAGGTTGTAGAAAGGGTCAACAGAGTGAATTATAAAATTGCACTTGGAAGTGGTAGAACAAAAGTTGTTCATATTAACATGTTGAAGAAGTTTGTACCAAGAGAAGCAGAAATTCTAGTAGTGGTGAGTGAGGCAGAAGAAGAAGAGAAAAATGAGGGAAGAATGGAAGAGAAAAGTGAGCTCTATGTAGAAGAGGATATTGTGCAGTTAAGAAAAGAGTACGAGAATGTTTTTAGTGATGTACCAGGAAAAGCAGTTGTTGAAGAGTTTCAGATAAAATTGGAGGATGGTGCCAAGCCATTTAAATATCATTCACATAGTTTGCCAGACACATTGAAGAATGGGGTTAAAGAAGAGATTAAAAATTTACAAGAGCTGGGAATTATTAAACCAAGTAAGAGCCCATGGGTATCACCTATTGTACCTGTAGTGAAGCCTGATGGTACTGTAAGAATATGTGTGGATTACAGACAATTGAATAGCATCACGGTTAGTGATCCTTACTATATGATAACTCTGGAGGAAATAGTAGATAAAGTAGGGAATAGCACAGTATTATCCACAATTGATTTAGCAAAGGGGTTTTACCAAATACCAATTAAGCCTGAATCAAGAGACAAGGCAGCTTTTTTGACCCCTTTTGGAAAATTTTCTTTCACCAGAATGCCCTTTGGTCTAAAAAACGCTCCTTCAGTTTTCCAGAGAGCTATGGAGGAAACCTTGGATACAATTAATCATGCAGTACCATATATTGATGACATTATTGTTTTTTCAAAAAGCTGGAATGAGCATTTAAAAGATCTGAGAGAGGTTTTGAGAGCTTTGCAGGAAAAAGGATTGACAGTAAAGGAAAGTAAATGCAGGTTTGGGGTATGAAATATGTGAAGTATTTAGGACACATTATTGGTGATGGCAAACTAGCTATTCCAGCTCATAGGACAGAGGACATCACTTCATATAAGCAACCACGAACAAAGAAAGAACTTAGATCGTTTCTTGGGGCTATGTCATACTTCAGAAGATTTGTTGAGAATTTTGCTAATTATTCTGCTATACTCTCACCAGCAACTGCTAAGACAGCACTTGGGGTGGTTCAGTGGTCGGAGGCAATGCTGGATGCTTTTCACTCACTCAAAGTTAAGGTTAGTAGTAGTGTTGATTTGTATATTCCTGTGTCACATGATTCATTTGTTTTATACACTGATGCACTGGAGTAGGGGTAGGGTCTGCTCTATATGTTTACAGAGATGAAGCTGAACTACCAGTTGCATTTTATAGCAGACAACTGCAAGGATCTCAGAGAAGATATTCAGCAACTGAGTTGGAGTGTCTCGCAGCAATCTACCTATCAATTCAGCATTTTGCTCCACTACTATATGGACGTCATTTCATTGTCAAGACAGATCACAAGGCTCTTTTTTCTATGCTCAAGTCGAAAGTCCTCAACAGAACACTCTACAATTGGGTGTTGCGACTACAAGAATTTTCATTTTCTGTAATTCATCAACCTGGAGTGGAAAATAAAGTAGCAGATGCCTTGTCAAGACAAGCTTGGGAATCCAGTGAGAGTGTCACTTGTTCTGCTGAGGGCAGCAGAGATGTCAGTGTGGGGGAATGGGGATCAGTCCCCCACATAAAACTATTTTTAATCCATGAGAAACTTATTCTTAATTTGCACTGTGCTGCTAGCTGGCAGTTATGGAACATTCCTATTGGTCATTTGGAAATTGCTGTGGCAGCTACCTCAGGGTATAAATAGCAGCTGCCTTAGAGATTGTTTTATACCTTAGCAACTATTTTGTGTAAACTTAATAACTTTGTGGTTAGTTATTATATCATTTGTGGTTCTATGTTATCTTGATGTTATTTAATGTATTATTCTTATTGATATTTAACTAAACTATCTATTGAAGAATTAGAGACAATTAATTAAGTATTACAGGATTTACTTTTAAAGAAGGATTGGACTAAAACCTTCACATCCATCCAACAAGTATACTGTTGGTAAAGGGTACTCACTGTTAGATTAGGAGTCAGCGGTGCTTTCTCAGTGAAACTGATTAAAAATCTATTGGCCCTACTAGTGTGGGAACGCCCACCAACCTGAGCAAGCCGGAGGTGCCCTGTAAATCAGGTGGTGTCCTCAACACAGAAGAGAACAATAGACTTAGTTGTGTGTGTAGTGTGTGCATAGTCAACAAGTTACACTTCATTCATGAACCTATTAGTAACTTCAGTTTTGTATAGCTTAAATAACATCACTTTTGTAAGAGTGTGTGTGGCATGGTTTTATATACCTTGGCCTTGCCTGGTGCAACTCAGAGTTGTGCATTGCCAGATTTTGTTGATATAGATTAAACTCTGTATCAAAACTTCTACAATCCTACTAGGAATAGGCTTAGGGCCTACCTACTCCCGACTAGTCCCACAGCATAAAGGTTGGAGCAGATGCTTGTTCCTTCATATACTATAATTTTGGTAGACCAAGAGTTTGGGATTCCCCTCATTTTTTGATTGCGAGACACAGAGGATTGATTGCTTGGTGGGAGGGTGACACTAAGCGAGAGAAAGAAGACGAACGTTTGAAGATTGCCTCGGGGACAGTATTATCGAACGATAGAGTACGCTCTAGGCTATTGGGAAAGCATAAATTCGACGCTAAGGAGCTGTTCCCGACTTAAAAATAACAAAGTACTCGCACCGTTTGGCAAAAACTTTATGGCATCACACTGAGGCTCTTAGTAAGCACACTAGTAAGGTTGGAAGTATGGTTTCATGGCTGAAGCAGTTTGCTACTTGATCATAGAGGTAAGAGAAAGTGTTTTTGCACGCATCGGTCTTACATTCAGGAAGAATTTGTTGATATTTATTTAGGGTGTGTTTTATTTTGAACTGAGCAATCTGTTATAATTTTTGTGAACAGAGAAGCTTTTTATGGCTTTTGTGCATGAAAACAGGTACATCACAAATAAATGATAGAATATTTTAGTGTATTCAGTTTGGTACTCCAAGGTGTCTTTACTTTTGATGTGCTGGTAGGCTGCATTGTTGACAGAATAGTTAGTGATCTTACTATCAAGTGCAACTGGTCATAGCATAATAGAAGTATGTGTCAGAGGGCTCCCTGCAGTCTCACCTGATGTATAACAATATTTATTTTTACTTATTGTTATAAAGAATGTGGTTAAAATTCCTGTAGAAATCGCTACCTTTCAGAATCATCAATTCCGTTCTCTCGTCAGAGTCCTTGACCATCTAGTGACTGCTGCAGTCACTACACCCATCAGTACTGAAGTCATTCTTGCTGTCATCAAACTCCTCGTCACTACCATCAGAGTTACTGCCATTCTGGTCACTGCCATCCTTGTCACTGCCATGCTGTGCCAGATCAAGCATAACGTCTTCATCACTAGGATGCTGAAGTGCCAGTGTTCCACTTGCCAAGATAGCTTTCTACTTGTTTTATCATGAGCAGTTATAGCTGAAGTAATATTGGTTTCTAAAAAATTATTCTGTGTACCTTTATTATATTATGAAATATATTTTCAATTTATACTTTATCAGAAAGAAGTCTTATTGTTGTGACAAAATTTACTCAACATTTTCTTATGGCAGTCTATGTATTTTTGGCGAGCGAGCGAAGCGAGCGAGCAACTCTAAGATGTAGTCTATGGAAATCCTGAATACGTCGTCCCGCGCATACGTCGTCGTCGTTTAAACGCGCATCCTGAATACGTGGTCGTTTAAACGCGCGCGTTTTTTGACAGTTTGTGATACCTTCAAATATTTTGCAATAAAGTTGGGACAAGGAAGCCATTTTGATAGCTATTAGAACTGAAAGTAAATAAATGGAATTGATGGAATACATGTATATGGATATATACATAACAGCATGGAAAACTGGTATTTGGGGTTAATAGCACAAGTGGGAGGGTACGATCCAGTATCAAATGAATAGCTACTAATACTTATTTACACCATGGTTTGTTCAAACCATCCAATCAATTTGTATATTCATGTGATCAGCTACAATTAATACCTACCTCCTATTGTCTTGGTAATTAAAACCCATCTCCTCTTCCATCTTAATTATGTATGAAAGTTGTGACCCTCTTAAGATAGCACAAGCTCAATCGCACCCCCTCTTATATTAATTACTAAATGAACCCCTATATATGTATATACAGGGTTTCATTTAGGGGGGGGCGAAAGGGGGCATTTGCCCCCCCTTGGGTTCTAAATGCCCCCCCTTGGATTCTAAGTGCCCCCCACCCTTTTGAAAGAACCGATATTTATTAAGAGAAAAATGTAAACCAAATTAATAATAAACAATATTCACACAGCAATTCGTCTAGGTTTTTTGTTCCATACTGTAATAATGTCATTTAATTGTGTAGATGAGAGCGTCTCGGGTGTCTCCATGGCTATTTTCATCAAATAGGATAATTGTGATTGCCCAATTCGATTTCGAATTCGTGTTTTAATTAGTTTCATTTTGGAGAAGCTCCTTTCCACTGAAGCAGTGCTGACAGGGATAGATAGACATATGTTTGCCAGGGTGCTAATGTTTGGAAAAATTTCACTAAGCATATCACTTCTGGTGAGCTCTTTCAACTGCAAGTGCAGGTTACCTTTCGGCTTCTTCGATAAGTAGTTTCGAAATGTTTTCCACTCCTCTCGGGTTTCGCGGGAAATAAGAGCTTCTTTGGTGTATTCATCTCCACCAGCAGTCTTAGCAGGCAGCTCTGCACCATAGTGAGCTAATAGTACATCTATTAAGTCCTCACCATATGTATGGAAGTCAGAAGAGTCAGCAGCTGGCACTTTCTTCGGATCAAAGATGCCAAATGAGGAGACAATATCTTGTGAAATAAATCTGCTGGATATGTTTGCCTTCAGCATCCTGATAAACGGTTCAGCCACTTGTCCTTGGAATGTAGCAATGCTTTCCGTGGTTAACGTGATGTCAGTGACTTCTTCGATCTCATTCTTTGCATCCATCAGTTCTAATACCCAGTTAGCAGCAGGTAACATGGCATCATCAAGTGTATTGAGAGTGGCATCAACAAGAGGGGTGATAGCTGTCAAGTCTATTCTCTCAGTCTGGAGAGCTCTGCTCAACTTCGCCACTTGTGGCAGAACATAATCAAGGAGGTATATGGCCACTAAAGTTGAGGGCCTACATAAGGCTTTACTGATACCTAGAGCTTCAGGTGCATGTGTCTGCTCATAGATATTGTTTAGAGCAGTCACAATTGCACTGTAGCTAGCTTTGACTGCCTTCACACAGCGTTCATGGGACAGCCAGCGAGTATCTGATGGTTTCACAACTTTCAGCTCAGGTAAGTCAAGCACCTGCTGTACTGCTTTGAGACTCTCAGCTCGCTTAGGAGAATAGTGGAAAAATTTCCAGAGGGTGGTGAGTGTGATGTACACATGTTTTATCCCACTGGTAGCATTAGCTGCTTGAACGCATGCTAGCTGTAGCAAATGGCAATGGCAGTGTACGAAAAGTGCATGAGGTGAAATTTTCTTCAGGAGACTCTGCACACCATTGTGTTTCCCAGAGAAAGTAGCTGCTCCATCGAATCCCATACCCACCAGCTTGCTAATCTGTATGTTTTTATCTTTCATGAATTCAACAAGGGCAGAATAAATAGTCTTTGCATCAGTAGCTTTCAATGGAACTATATCCAAGAAGTGCTCAACAGGTTGACCGTCCATGTTCACCCAGCGGAAGAAAATTGAAAGCTCTTCTGTGGTCGTCACATCAGTGCACTCATCTGCCATTATGCTGAAATGGGAAGCTTGGCGAAGCCGTTTCAGTAAACATTCTTCAGCCCATAAGCCAACTGCCTCAACAAATTCAACAACAGCAACTTTAGATGTGTAGGTGCATTTAATCTAGCTCTTTCAAGGAACCCCTTTAAATCTTCTGCACCACAACTTACGATTAGATCAATAAGTTCATCAAAATTTGTTGTGTGGGGAATGTGGCGACGAGCTAGAAAATGGGTGCAACGAATTAGAGCTTTAATGGCCATTCTGTTCTTCAACTTTTCCTCATCATTAATTTGTTGGAGTTGCTGAATGACTGACCCTTCTTGTAGTGCTGTAGCTGCAGCCATCTCTGCTTCACATGATAGGAGGTGAATATCACTCTTTGCATGAATTTTCATCTTCTCTATTGCCTTCTTCCAGTTCGTGAAAGGTTTTGAGATCCATGTTCCTCCTGTTCTTTGAAGAGAAATTCCTCTCTTCCTGCAAACCTTACAAAAAGCTCCTTGGAAATTTTTATCAAACATCAGCCAATTGAAGCTCTCTTCCCATTTTTTGTTGTATTTTCGACTGCTTGCAGTGATTTTCTTGCTTTTCTCATGTGTAGTTAATCTTTCCTTTGCATGCTTCTCATGGACAATTAATCTTTTCTTGGCAGGACTTGGCTCCAAAAACTCAGTATCAGATTGATTGCTGTCAATTTTATCTTCTGTGTCACTGCTACTTGAGTGGCCAGGTGACTTTGAAGAGCTTGCACCACAGAAGAAAGAGCGAATATCCATTTGAGACTATCTTAAGCTGTCAGGGACTACGAGTGCTTAGAGTTCTGGTTCTGGAAGTTGTAGAATCTGTATAGATCAAAACTCAACAACTGCTACGGTGAGCTGAGGGCTGGCCTTTTTATAGCCAGCCAGCAACCGTAAGTGTGAATCAACGTGTGATAAACCTAAGGGGAGGTGAGAGTCAGAGTTGAATAGTGTGTGAAAAGCATCTAAATAGTGAATGTCACAGTTGACTGAAAATTGCTAGACGGTGGAGGTGAAAATGAGTAGCTGAATTAACTTGTCAGGATCTGACATATGCAGACCTCATTAGATAAGATTATGTTTTTTTAATGTAGGACATAGGCCTTCCAATAATTCTATTTCACTCCCATGGTGACCAGTGCCGCCCGCCCCCCCTTACATTTTCAAAACTCTATTTTTCCCCCCCTTGCAAGAATGTCTGGATGAAACACTGATATATATAGGGGTTTAAGGGGTTCTATTCCAGAACTTCGCTCGCTCGCCCAACCAATGCTACACGAGCATTTTCTAGTATAAGCCTAAAATATACTTACAACAATACAGAATCGTCTGCAATTGTGATTGGTGGCGTCCTTGACTCCACAAAGCTGTAGGGCGAAATTGACGCGGAGACGCTTTTTTGACGCATTTTCGCGTCCTCCGCGGTTATCGATTTTTCTTAATTGACGCGTTTTCGCGTCCTTCGGCATTAATCGGTTAAGGGTGGCCGCACACCGCCCACGCAATTTTTACCGGTTGGTTGCTAAGCACGATTCTGCTACTTTCTTTATTTGCAGGGCTACTCTACTATACTAGAAGGATAAAGTACCTGCCGAAAATACTGCACACCGACTTTGGAGTGAATCTGAAGGAAATATCATGGCCTCGATGTAAAACTTTGAAACAACTTTTTGGAGCGGTGCGGCAAGTTGGAGCTCCAGAATTTTGTACGCCGCTAGCCAAGACGATACTCTAGGGCAAGACAACGAGTTTTTTTTCCATTTCAATATTACTTTATGATTTATTTTCCTTTTATAAGATTTTGAAAAATTCAAATTGTGGTGCCCTTCTTTTTTTTTGTGTTCTACACGTGTGCAAAAAATATAGTCGTTCTCATTATTTGATTCCAAGAAAAACTGATTCAAAATTGGATACTTCTATTCCACTCGCAATTCTTAAGAAATAGCCCCACCCCCATATCTCGTACTACGAGTACGCGAGCAATTTTTTTCAATTAGTTTGTATTGGTTCTAAAAATAGCCCGCCTATATCAAGAGTAAACAAACATCAATACAACAATAACAAGAGAGTCAGAAGAGAGAGCAGTTTATTGGAGATAGCCATAGGTGAAGGTATTAGATCTGCGCAGCTTGGGAAGTCTTCGCTCCGCAGAAATCGAGCCTGGTAGCTATATCCATCCGCTTGAGTTCAGGTGCGCAGAGTCCGGAGAACGGCTACAGGAGGAGAGGCAGCCTGGTGCACCTTGCTGCGTGAGCTCAGACGACGTATGGAGAGTTGCTGTAAACGGATATGAGACAACAAGAAGCTAAACTAAAACACCACAACTTCGCAAAGTATACTTCTGCTACTACTGCGCGATCGTTTCTGCTCGCGTATTATCAAATGGTCGGGTATTGGCGGGGAATAAATTAATGTCCGGATCTACAGGCAGTGCGCGTTGCTATTGTGCGGCCACCCAAAAAATAAAATAAAATAGAAATAATATTGTTTGATGCATTATATACCAATATTATATTAGTTCAACAATAAAATATGTTGTTTGTTGTGTGTGGTGCTGATTGTGATTATGTAGGAGACATCTATGAGTGTCCACAAGGAACGTATGCCATCGGACGTCGAGCTCTACTACAAAACAATTTCATATACACAAAAACACAAACAACAAAGATAATTGTAATACAAACAACAAATTATTCATGATCCTATATAATTGCAACTTATGATGTATTGTATGCGGCTTCATACAGGATTTTTGTTTGGGGTGGGGCTCCGAGTGTACTTCGCCACACCCATTTTTTGGAACCTACACTACTTTGATGCACATCTTTGCATACGAGTCTATACTTTACACTGATGATCAGTGTTCGGTCCTATGCACTAAATGGCTCAGTTATGATAGGAACATAATGGGATACAATATCAGACTAAAAATAAATGCTTCCTAAATGTTCATTTCTATTCAACTCCCAAAATTCTAGGGGGGAACCCAGCGCTAGCCTCCCACTGTATGAACAATCGTTGTATTGAGAAAGTGTAATTTGAAAATGAAAAGCAGTACAAGCACACACGTGGAATTCAACTTACTCGGCATGGATGGTGTCACAGACTGAACGATCCCTCCCATAGGATCCGGAACCTCCATACAATACCAAAAAAACACAAGACAACAATGATATTTGTAACATAACAGCTGGCCTCGCTGAATTGCCCCCCCCCTCCCCCGTCATTACTTTTCACTGACATTCTTGTACCATAACCCCCCCTCCCCCGTCATTACTTTTCACTGACATTCTTGTACCATAACCCCCCCTCCCCCGTCATTACTTTTCACTGACATTCTTGTACCATAATCCCCCCAGCCCTAGCTGGACACCCAAATATCAGTAAGTTGAAATGAAATTCAACTTACCCGGCATGGATGATGTCACAGACCGAAAAAGACCACCGAGTTCGTTCTCTCTCAGGTTGGATCCGGAAGTGCCACATACTGTTTGTTCATGGTTGCTCTCTCTCTCTTTCCACAAATGCACGCACACACATACACACACACACACACACAAGAAAAAAGAAGCTACAGGTGAATACAGATCATAAAAATAAATGTATAATTTATTATACATAAATTGACTGGTGTACACACACACACACACACATGAAATTCAACTTACATGGGCATAGTAGTCACGATCCAAAAAGATCCAGAGTTCCCTCCCAGGTTGTATACGGAAGTGCCACATACTGTTTGTCCACGGATGCTCTCTCTCATTCCACAAATGCACACACACACATACACACACACACACACTAGAAAAAAGAAGATACAGGTGAATACAGATCATAAAAATAAATGTATAATATAAATTGACTGGTGTACACACACACACATACATGAAATTCAACTTACATGGGCATAGTAGCCCCGATTGGAAAAGACCCCCCCTCCCTCCCCCCCCTCCCCCCCCGAGTTCGTTCCCTCCCCGGTTAGATCTGGAAGCGCCAGAATAACATTTCAACTCCACTCACACACATATACATCGAGTGTGAAGCTCCACTACAACACCACAAAAACACAGACAACGACAACGACAATAACAATACATATTACAACTTTTGGGATGTTCAGGGGGAGGGGGGGGGGGGGAGGAGCAGCCACAAATATCAAAGTCTGTGGTCCTTCACACAAAAGATTATGGAATATCAATGGGTGTGTTGTCATCTTTCTTCCACTCTCCCCCTACCTCATCCACCCGACTCTTGTTCTTCGATTCCCGCCTTCTCCGACCGCGAGGACGTCCAGAACTCGGAGCAGGAGGAGCCACTTCCTCTTCTTCATCACTGGAACCTGCTGCCTATTCGTGTTTCATCATTGGAAGACTCAGGTCCGGTATCCTCTCCTTCATGACTGGAAGACTCTGCTCCTGTCGCCTCATCTGCGTAATCGGGGTCGGTGACTGCATTCACATCTGGTCCTAGTAGTATATGTGGTAAAAACTTTTTTTAATTTTTTTGAAAATTTGAAATTGTTCAAAAAACCACAAGCCACTTTCAAATCTCAAAACTCAATGAAATATATATATATTATAGCTAAACAGCTTACTCTATCTCAATATAGCTATAAATAAGTCGTTTCCACAACAGAAGCTTGCTATTTTTCAAGAGAAAGACAAGAGAAAGACAAGCTTACCTCGATCATCTTCTTGACTCCCATTTTCAGTATCAGATTTGACGGGGTCTGATCCACCAACCCTGATACAGGGCCTCTTATAGCCCTAGATGTCGTCTCCCTTCTCTCCGCTTGATCCTGAGTCGCTAGAGTCAGCTTCAAGCAAGTCTAAAACTTGCACCGCATTGTAATTTCTAGACGCCATCTTCCAAAAAATGACTTTGAAAAAAATTTTTTTTTGCATAGTTACCGGGGTCACACGACACGCTCACTTTTTTCCTATGATGTAATAAGCATTACCTAAGACTGTACGTAATAGGGAGGTCCCCAGTTGAACTGGCGATTTTATAAAAAATGGAGAAGACAGTAAGTCAAACCGCAAAGTCTTGGTCGGCAAAGAAGCGGTTGTTTCAATGTGTTATGGAAGGCTACTGAGCTCAAGCAATTTTTTGCTGCTTCTACAAAGCTCTGGAGATGACTGGATCCATAAATAAAGCTGCGGGGGGGACATTATTCACTTGGGGACAGTATTCACACCGGGTTTTTTTATATTTGTTTTTCAAAATCCGGTGACACCGTCACACAGTGAATTCTGTCCCCCATTATGTGTCTCCCATCGTATGTGTCTCCCCCATCGTATGTGTCTCCCCCAACTCTACCGTCACCCTGGACGTTATTCACTAGTGAATATTGTCCATTTTCAGTGAATAATGTCCCCCTCCTTCAAAAAGTAAATCATAAGCTCTGATTCTACTGCTGCATTTTTGTGAAGATAGCTAGCTCATCATAGAGCAGCTCCTCGTATCACCCCACTACTTACAACATCACAAACTGTTCCAGTGCTTACAGTTGACAATAATATTAACTGCATTATTTATATATCTACTATTTGTAAAAAAACAACAAAAAACCATTAATTTCTTAGTACAAGTGCATGCTAAATAATAATATTCATTTCGAACTAATGAAAGTAAGCATTGCTTTATTGTTAAATGCTCCAGAGTGTTAATGATTATAAATTTAGTTCCTCTTTAGCTACAAACAGTTGCATTTTTCAATGTTACATTGTTTTCACACACACACACACAGGCCCCTCAATCAGTTGACCACAGTTTTAGTGAGACTTTATCCTCTATGGAGGAATGATTGAGAAAAAAAGTGATGAAACTAACATTGAGAGAGTTGTTGAATGACTGAAAGAACAATTTAAAAAAATTGATATCATCAAAACACTGGTCACTTTAAACAAAGGATCCAATTTAGGTTCGGGTGACAAAAGAAGCTATGCTCTGTCATTAGAGATAGTAGGTTGCGTTCCCTTGTAGAGAAGATGCATGCTTTAAAAAGTATAATATATCGCTATTCTTTTTTGTTCTACACAAGAAAGGTAGAAAGCTTTACTAGTATTTTATCACACGTATTAGCTTCAAAGGAAGAAGTAAAATTTAACTGACATAACTAATGGTAAGAATGTTTTTCAGGTACAATATTAACTTTAGAGATGGCTATCTATTATAGTATGATATGGTTTAAATGATAGTTGATTGCAGATTGCAATGTCCCGATTAGGGACATTGCTCTGCAATATTTCCTGTCAGATTTCCTGATTTTTCAGAACCATTACTAGTTTACCTATTGGTTAATAATCAGGCTGTCAAGAAGCCAATACAACACATACCAACAGATAAAACTTTCACATTTATGGCAGAAAGAGTGAACAGTGAAAAATAAATTTATTATTAGGAACATGGTCACAAAGAAACTCCTTGACAAGAAATGAGAGGCAATTTATCATCTTATTTAACGACTGCATCTTCTAGGATCGAGTCTGGAATAAGGCTCATAAGCATCTATACAAAGTATTTTGTGTATATCCAATTTACTATGTTCATTTCTGTCAGAAGTGTCTAATTCAGCCCTGAAAATGATATGTGCATGAAAACAATATTATGTAATTATATTGATATGCATAGCTTTTGTATTACATAGTTCAAAGGAGAAATAATTGTTTTGGGCAATTGCTAAATATTCAATTATTTCGAGATGACTAGTTATTTCAATCACTTATTTCAATAAGAGTGACATTGCAAGATATTTCACTCTCAGGCTTTATTTTCACTCACTTCTGTCTCATGAAAATAAACTAGCCTGCTCATGAAATATTTTCCCATATCTCACTCTGACACATATAATGATCATTATGTGTATATTATATTGAGCATTATGTGTATATATAGAACATATACACCTGTTTTTCAATTGTCCACCCCTCATACTGTTTCGCTCTCTCATTACACAAGTCAGAATGTTATATAACCAGATACTTTGCATGCCGGTTAATTTATTTTAACGAGGAGCCAAAGGCAGTGAAAATAAAGCCTGAGAGTGAAATATCTTGCCATATCACCTCTGATGAGTGTAATAAGTGATTTATTTTATGCAAGATATCTTCACCACAGTAGTTTGTACCAGGATTGGTAACTTGACTTGTAAACTTGGCTGTTTTGGTTCAAAGGGGCTCTTCCATACCTCCAGCTAATATTTTAGCAGCTGCTTTGACCTTGGTTGGTGAGTTCTGAGAGGCTATTAAAATATCAGCTGGGAATATAGGGAGTATCTAAGAACAAACACTCAGAGTTATACAGCCAACTTTATCACATGAGTTACCCACAACAAGCTGTTGCAGTAGTACACTTTGAGAGCGATACATGCAAAATATTTCACTCTTAGGCTATATTTTTACTTGCTTTAGGTTCATGAAAATAAATTAGCCTTGTGGTAACGGCTAAGAAACTTCAGACATATCTACTGTAACACTTCTTGTCACTTTCATTCATGTAACACTTCACACCAATTAACAACTCTTTCATAGCTAATGCTTGCATACACACCATGGTTTTGTGTACACCATTCTTTCTGTAACTTTAGTCATTCTTTGAGATTCATGAAAGTATCAGACTGGTTCTTGCGTGCTAAGCCAAGTTATTACATTTCTGGCGACGAGGATAAAACCGTACTGTGCTAATGGCTACCTTCGGGAAAATTAAACCCTTTAACCCCTTAGTGGACGATTGGACAATATACCAAGAAAAACTTCAGTTCTTTTTTACAGCCAACGGGATCTCAGGCAGCCTGGTTCCTGATGGCAAATTGGACGCTGAGGAAGTAACGTACGCTTCCTTAGTCGAGTTGTTACAGTCCCACTACACGAAGAAACAGTCCATCATTGTTCACAGATTCCACTTTAACTGTCGCTCTCGGAAAACAGACGAATCGATCGCCGAGTACGTCGCAGCATTGAGAGAGCTCGCTCTCAACTGCAAGTTTGAAAAGAAGGAACTCCTGGAAGAAATGATTTGTGACCGTTTCGTTTGTGGAGTCAATCATCCTGGCCTAGCGCAAGCTCCTTTCTGAAGGCGACCTAACTTACAACGATGCCAGCCCAGACTATTGAAGCGTCTGAGCGTGATTCTAAGAAACTCGGGTGGAGGCTCTGCGGGAGGCCCTGCACCTGCCAAAATCTTAAATTACACTAAGCCCTTCAAGAATTCGAAAGAATCGACAACTACTATTTCGTGTTACCGTTGTGGAGGACCGCATTTGGCCAACAAGTGCAAGCACACTGAAGTAATTTACAACTACTGCAACAAGAAAGGCCATTTCGAAAGGGTGTGCAGGAAAAAGCTGTCACAGCAGCAACACTCAACACTAGCAAAGAAGCAACGTCAAAAGAAACTTTCAAAATCTACCCACCACACGTAGAAGAAGATCCAGAAGAATTGGTGCCAGAAAACTGAATATGACATGCTTACCTTACAGTATCAAAGCACCAAACCCTACACAGTGGAAGTAGAATTGAATGGCATTCCCGTGGCCATGGAACTGGACATTGGTGCTGCAGTCTCCATTATCAACGAGTCGACGTTTAGCGATCTGCAGAAATCTGCCCCTCCTTCTTTGCAGCCTTCAGCCAGCAAACTTCGCACCTATACTGGGCAGTCCATTGAAGTTTTGGGCGTCACTCAATTACAGGTCAGATACAAAACCCAAGATGCACGTGCAGCAGTGCATGTAGTAAAAGGGAATGGACCTAACTTGATGGGCAGGGACTGGCTCGCTCAAATTAACATTGATTTCAAGGACATACATGTTGTTAATCCGGATATTCCAATCACATCCCTATTGAACAAGTATGCTACTGTATTTGGATCAGATTTGGGTTGTCTCAAAGGTGCTGAAATTAAATTAAGTGTTCATAACGATGCCAATCCCAAATTTTACAAGCCTAGACCAGTGCCATTAGTTTACAAAGAAAAAGTTAGTGAAGAACTTGACAATTTACAACAGCAAGGCATCATTTCACCTGTTCTATTTTCACCATGGGCAGCACCCATAGTTCCAGTGCTAAAGAAAATAATGGGAAAGATAGACTATGTGGGGATTACAAGTTGACTATTAATCAGGCCTCACCTGTTGAAACATATCCCCTTCCTCGTATTGACGAGTTATTTTCCAATCTATCAGGTGGACAGTACTTTTCCAAATTAGACCTTGGCAATGCATACTTTCAGTTGCCACTTAATCAAGAATCCAAACAGTACGTCGCAATCAACACCCACAACGGACTATTCCAGTATAATCGCTTGCCTTTTGGTGTCGCATCAGCTCCAGCAATTTTTCAGCATCACATTGAGTCAATATTGTCAGGCTTGGATGGTGTATGTGGTGTATACATAGATGACATTTTGCTGACAGGCCATACTTTGGAGTCTCACATGCATACTCTTGACGAAGTGCTCAGGAGGCTACTGGACGCAGGGTTACGGCTCAACAGAGACAAGTGCTATTTCTTGCATTCTCGAATTGAATACCTTGGTCACGTCATTGACAAAGACGGTCTTCACCCTACAGATGCAAAAATACAAGCCATTAAAGATGCACCACAGCCTACTGACACCACTCAGCTTCGCTCATTCCTTGGGTTAATCAATTATTATAGCAAATTTTTGCCCAACCTCTCATCAACACTTGCTCCCCTATATGCTCTCCTAAACAAAGGACAGAAGTGGAAGTAGGAATCAACACAAGAAGCAGTATTCCAGAAAGCAAAAGATACTTTGCTGGCCGATTCTCTTTTGGTCCATTACGACCCTTCAAAGCCCATGATATTGGCATGTGATGCCTCTGATTATGGCATAGGAGTTGTTTTGTCCCACCTTGTTGACGAGAATAAAGAACGACCCATCGCTTACATTTCTCGCTCACTCACAGCTGCAGAAAAGCATTATTCACAGCTAGAGAAAGAGGCCCTTGCAATTGTCTTCGCGGTAAAAAAATTTCATCGTTACCTGCTTGGGTGTCATTTTACAATTGAATCAGATCATCAACCATTGAAATTTTTGTTTGGTGAGAACAAGAGAATTCCTCAGATGGCTTCCTCTTGCATTCAGCGATGGGCGATAACGTTGTCAGCCTACAACTACACCATGAGGTATAAACCGGGCAGAGACCTAGGCAACGCTGATGCTCTCAGCTGTCTCCCAAGTGCTACAATTTCACCTCATGTTAGTGTTCCAGCAGACCTCGTGATGGTTATTGACCACCTTTCAGGCACATCAGTAAGCGCTTCCAGTATCAAAGAGTGGACAATTAAGGAACCCCAGCTGTCATCAATCATTAGATTTTTAAGATAGGGTTGGCAAGACCAACAACTGGATAAGGAATATCAACCACATGTTGCAAGGAAGAATGAACTCAACATGATAGACGGAAGTCTCTTATGGGCATCTCGTGTCATTATCCCACCTCCTGGACGAGGGTTAATTTTACAGGAACTCCACGAGACAAATCCTGGAGTCAATCGGATGAAGGCTCTAGCTCGGTCCTATGTTTGGTGGCCAGGCATGGATGCAGCCATTGAAGACCGTGTCAAAAGTTGTCCAGTTTTCCAAGAGTCACGTCCTTCTCCAGCCCCAGCTCCATTGCATCCATGGGAGTGGCCATCCCAACCCTGGAGTCGCATTCATTTGGACTTCGCTGGTCCATTTCTTGGGCACTAGCTACTTTCTGGCCATTGTTGACGCCCACTCCAAGTGGCTGGACGTACACATAATGGCTTCCATTACTTCCTCCAAGACCATAGAGAAACTCAGGATTATATTCGCCAACCATGGATTACCTCACAAAGTCGTCACAGACAATGGTCCTTCCTTCCACAAGTGAGGAATTTCGAGAATTTTTGTCAGATAATGGAATTGTTCATGTAACTACTTCACCATATCATCCATCAAGCAATGGATTAGCAGAGCGTGCAGTGCAAACATTCAAGAAGGGAATCAAGCACACAGCTGGTAAAACTATTCAGGAGAAACTTTCTAAGTTCTTGTTCACATACCGTATCACACCCCATACTACCACAGGCACAGCTCCAGCACAACTTCTAATGGGACGTCAACTCAGAACACGATTGGATCGACTCTTTCCTGATTTGTCTCAGCATGTTCAGAAATACCAAGCTAAGCAGTCACAACAACATGATACGGCCAAACCATTGCGTTCCTTCATGATCGACGACTCAGTGTATGTCAAAGATTTCTCCTCACCAACTCTCTCTTGGAAAGTTGTGAAAGTCTCAGGTCCACTTTCCTATCATGTGGAATTACAATCAGGTCGAGTTGTTCGTCGTCACATTGATGCAGTTCGCAAGAGAGTAGTTTCTCACCTTCCACTCGTCACATCCTCACCTTCTGCATTGGATGGAGAAGATTTATACCTACCTAATGTGCCGCAGACACACCCAGATACTCAGGAAACAGCACGTGCTCCAACTCTACCCTTGCCGACTCTGAATGTCCCACCACAGTGTGATCAACCTCCTGTTCGTAGATCTACTCGTCATCGCCCACCACCTGATCGACTTAGTTACAGTCTCAGAGGGGGGAAGTGTGGTAACGGTTAAGGAACTTCAGAGACATATCGACTGTAACACTTCTTGTCACTTTCATTCATGTACCACTTCACACCAATTAACAACTCTTTCATAGCTAATGCATGCATAAACACCTGGTTTTGAGTACATCATATAATATTAGTCTATTCTTTCTGTAACTTTAGTCATTCTTTGAGATTCATGAAAAGTATCAGACTGGTTCTTGCGCCGCTTCGCATGCTAAGCCAAGTTATTACAAGCCTGCTTGTGAAATATTTCGCCATATCACTCTGAATCGTGTAGTATTATATATAATATTATATATATATATATTTATATATATATAATTGCTAGCTCTGCTAAAGTATTGATACCCAGTAAAACGTGTGAGGAAAGGAAAAATAAAGAAATTTAGTTTCTCCCCATATTTGGTAATGAGTTAGGTAATTGGATATAGCTAGCTTGAGATTACTGTCCAGATACTGTTGATAGTTCTTAAGAACTTAGGTTGTAAACAAAACGAGTACTTATTATTGTGTCTCAGAACTATAAATTGTATGAGAATAATAAGGGGGTAAGTGAATGAAGGGCATGCTTTTAGTGACATGTGAGCAATTATACACAATAGTAAGCTATAGCTATAAACACCGTAGACACGCAGCTTATTCAGCATTCCATCATTATTAAGCGCTGCTGTTGTTTTTTGTTAAGCGTCCATTCCTTCCTGCTTTTATGACTTCATTACGTGCTCAGTGCTTTTCGCTAACTGCTGATTGGCATTCGGCCTCAGTTAAGTTATCACTCGCTGTTAAGTGCACATTTTCTTATTGAGTGTTATAAGCGGAGGTGCTTAAAAAACCCACATCTACAGTAATAAGCAACAAAATCATTATGAAGACTTCCAAAAATATTATAACAACAACAATAATAATAACATAATAATAATGACCACAATGAGAATGGCTTAAGACCTCATTTTTGCGGCCTCCAAACTCTGTTTCTAGTTTTGTGCATTTTTTTACGCTGACCTCTTCCATCATAGTTTTTTAAAGAACCACTAGAACTAGCACCTCCTCCTTCCCTGCTCTGATAAAATTCAGGAGTGTAGCCTCTACTGTATCCATGTTGGTGTCTACTTCCACATTGAGGATTAAAGTGACTTCTGTCATAGCCTTGCTCTCTTGCAGACCACCCACCACCGTATTCTCTACTAGCGTGATGAAATCTCCATGAGTGTCGTTCTTCATGACTTGAACCTTCCATGCTGCTAGCATGACTAGCACTTCCACCATAGCTACCTGTAGGACTACTATAATGGGGAGTATCGGAAAAACTACTATCTTGTGAACGCCAATTAAAGTCTTGATCACTGCGGAAACTAGTTCTGTGAGATCTTGAAGGTCTTGAATGCCTGTAAAATAAAATATTTAAGCTAACAATGTAGAAATTGTAACGGTAAAAACAATATCTAACCTTTCATAAGATAGTGGGCTAGCCATATACTGTAATTCATTAAAAGATTGCTGATAATTTGAAAATCTAATTTATAACAAAAGGAACATAGTAAATTTGCTGAATTGTAGATAATTATTAGTCTTACCCATCTTGAAGATGTCGTATATAATTTGGTCTTTCAATGTGGTGACCTCGAGCCTCATTAAACTCTAAATGAAAAACATATTAAGACTGGTCTCAACTTAATTTTTTTGCTTCCAGTCACAATATAACACGCCTTGCTTAAGCATTAGCTGATTATTAGCCCAGAACATAGTTGCTAGAAGAAAGAAAAAGCTATCAGCCTACAGCTGCATGTCAAAAATATACATTCTTAAACTGTTATTGTAATCACTAAAATGTAATGAAAAATGTGTTAGCCTAAATATAGCTAGTGCAATTATAATGTTTTGTCTGACCTTGTTACAAATGTAAAAACAACAAAACTATACAAATAGTTGCTACAAGCACAAGTCAGGTATAATCACAGCCTAGATTATAATTGGAGCATAAAAAACAATATGAGCTTAATGTATATTGGAAAAGCCTTGTCTTCTGGTAATAATGGAAGAATGTATAATTACATAATAAGTGCACAATGTTCTATCACTTTTGTTGCCAGTCGGCAACAATTCTATTCATTTGTTGGTGGCTGCTTAGATGTGTAACTTATTTACACCTTATACTTCAGTACAGTAGAGCATCCGACACGATCAGTATAAATATAAATACATAATGTTCGTAAGCACCATGTGTCATAACTTGTGAAAAGAGTGCTCTATTCAATCTTTAGTCAATACTTGTTTGTGTAAGCATCATATTCCCGGCTTTGTAGTGGAGAAGCAATCAAGCATTAATATTCTATTAATCAATCCGAGGATATTACACGAAAATTTTTGGCACCTTGCTGAATCGAATTATTGGCGATTACTGAGAACAATAATTATTTACTATACCAAAAAGTCAACAATGTGAGTGACAACATATACTATGTGCATGATTTCAGCATAGCCTCTTCCTTGGACTTAGTAAAGGATGTTGTTAAGAGGTTTTACTAACATTGATTTTAGTGGGCAGAGACTACTTGGTATCATTTAAATTTGATACCTCCGTCGGATTGAGTATGAATACTTTAAGACACTACTATTGAGCTATCGAGTATATTTAGTACTTGGTATAGCCCACCACTAATTCAGTATCAAAATACTTGAGCAATTCATGTGATTTGCATGTGTCCTGAAGGCTTTGCATAGACAGTCTGGTTGGGTAACATTCACTCATAGTACTAAGTATTCTTAGCACAATAAGGCTCTGCGGTCCAAATATTACAAATTTAAACTTTTAGCACAAGAGGCCAATGAGTGCGGAAGCCACCTTTTATTATCATCTACTAGTGCTTATCTCCACTATAACTAAAAAAAATAGCAAAAATATGAAGTCTCAACAATACTGTTGCAAATAATTACTTCCATATATGGGTCTGAAGTGATTCTCTATTGAAAAGTAATAAAATCTAGAGTAGCAGTTAGTTTTCCCAAATATGTTATATTTGTCAGCTTAGTATTCACAGTACAAGAATATTACATGCCAAAGCACCCTGGGCACTAGAAGCTAGTCTCTCCACTTAATGATTAAATGATTAGAGATGAAAAATTCTAGGACTTTATATCGAAACAATTTTGACCTATCTACCGCAACAATTTATCGCGAAAACAACAAATTGTTTAAATAATATGTACTCAAGAGTTTCTGTGCTAGACATAGTGTTAGCATAGGTCACTCAAAATCTTCTAATAATAGGCCTCACTTATGATATTTTATTCCCATAGATGTATCGTCTGTTCTTAAGCTCTCAGATCTGAGGCCAGCAATGTCACAGAGTATACTTAGTCTACCAGGTAAGCTCCCACTACCATATAAGTATCCACCCCATCTATTTCTCTGTTAAATATAAGTGCCCAATTACCAGGTAAGTGTGCTCAGGTATAAAATAGTATGCACAGACTAGTATTGATTGTGTAATCAAAGTCGTTATTCTGCTTTGGCATTTCAAATAAAATTGACAGCAGTGAAGACCTCGAGAATAGCAATGGCAAAAGTCCAAATAGCTCTCAGGACTGTTAATTACAATGTTGTGTTTTCCATTTATTTTCTGAACAAAGGCTCTACTAAGTCATATAGAAAATCGTGTGGCCCTTGCAGGTTTTCAATAGTTCCATATGCAAATGCTGTGCTGCGTGCAAATTCTCGCATAAACAAAAAAAAAACGACTTGGCCGATTAGTATCGGTAAGTGCCACTAGGCAGTTGTTGTAAGTAAATAGTTAAACGCCCATGGTGCTTATAGGATTCAAATTCTTTTAGACTAGTTAGGGGGGAGAAGTTTCTCTTAACCCTCCTCCATACTGGATAGAACCCTGTAAATATGTACAGTATGAGACAAAATAAAGTTTCGAATTCCGTTCCGTAGTACAGCCGTAAAACGGTAGTTTTTTACTGTAGTTTTTATCGTTGCATTCCATAATGTTTTGACTAAACGGCCGACACCATTTACTAAAACAGTAAAAAACGGTTAAGATTTTCTGTCGATTCACAGATACTTCATAGCTAGAAACTCTTCCATAGCTATATCAGCAAGCTATAAGGCCTTGTATCAACCATTAAACGCTACAGGGATAGTGCAAAAAGCTCATACAAAAATTTAACTTGCTTCAATAAAGCTGCAGACTGAAGTTCCGATGGGCACAGAGCTGTAACGAGGTCTGCACTTCGTAGGTCTTCTGTTAGCTATATTGATGGAGCTCCAGCAATAAAAAATCTAAGCCCGAAAAGGCCCCTAACATCGAGAAAATGTCGATACTGTGCGGTGGTCAAACTAACAATTCTACACAAGACAATTTCAAATTTTTTTTTTTACCCGAAAAGCTCCGCCTCAGCAGCCTGTAAACAGGAATGTTTTATTGGATAAACTATTTTTTTTATATTTCTTTGAGTGAGGCGGCGTGAGGTGAACGAGAAAGATTACCGGTAACAACACCGGTCGAACGGAACGGCCGTTATTTACCTAACAGTGTACCATTTTCCCCCATTTTGTAATCGTGCGACGGCCATTCTACGGAACGGAATTCGAAACTTTTTATTGTCTTCTACTGTATGTGTGTGTGCATGTGTGCATGCATGTGTGCGCATGTATGTGTATATGTATATATGTACGTATGTATGTATATACGTATGTATGTATATGTGACAGTGCCTAGGAAAAGGGACCATTTCCGTAAAAAAATGAAAAATGAGTTATTCATACCACTGCGTAGAGCACTTCTTATGGAGTATTTTGATATCAAGTTTATAGGCAGGCGCTCCTTGGTTCACTAAATATACGAGCGGCAATCTGACCATCTTGAGCACAGTTATTTCGAGAAAACTGCAATTAAAACTTTCTATTCTGTTGCTGCAATGCTAACAAAAACTTATAAGAATATTTACCCGCGATTATCCGAGGTAGGGGTAATTTGTTGCTAGGCAACAAATTACCCCGGGTTGGATTTCCGTGCACGCACGGAAGGTCAAAATAGAGAGTAAAAGGTGACTGTGTTTAAACGGGGCGCACGGACCTTTAACAACGGTTTCAGCCACTCAAATTTGGTGTCAGTGTAGCTAAAGGGTAGGAGATACCCGTGGGCCAATAAAAAGAAAACCAAAAAAAAATTTTTTGTCGGTGTTTGGGCTCTACTGTACATTTTTGATTTTACGTAAAAGGTCCCTTTTCCTAGGCACTGTCACATATACGTACGTATGTATGTAACTCGATTTTCATTCGTAGCTAAAATACCATGATAAGTATATAAATAATAATATTACACACCTTTAATAGCTGTTTCTGCATTATACTTCCGTTGTTGAATGAGATACCTAAAAGAAAGTGACCATAAAAAATTGATTAATCTCAGTTATCACTAGAACTCAAATAGAATTGTTTCTGACTAAAACAATTAACAATAATCAAAATACAACAATCAAAATACACAAAGTATTAATGAAATAAATGTCTGATATGAAATGACTAGCTGGTATCAAACAAACAAAAGTGTAGATTCTGGCTAGTATAAACAATGCATACTGTTTTAGCAATTGTACTATGCAGATAATTATGTATAGACTATTGTAAAACAGTGTAAAGCTAAACACAGTGACTTTTAACAATAAAGAAGAGCAGAATTTAAAAGGATTTAGTATACCTTTAACACTTCAATACTTAACATAGCTTTTGTAACTTATTATGGTATTCCTTTTTTTTTTTTAGTCAACTTTCACGCAAGATTAGAAAACCCCTCATGCAAGGGCTTCACTTGAGACTTGTTTGGTTGACTTGGTCCACTGGTGAATTCCATACTTTACTTTATTAAATACATATGCTAGAATCTACTATCCATATTTTATTATTTTATTCCTTTTGTCAGGTCAATGTTATCTACATCATTGCACTGTTAACAAATTACTTTGTGGAAGAAGAAGGTGCTGCTTTGTCAATTGACTTAAAAAAGTAATGTACCAAATTCATCCTATAAAGTATGTGTAAATTCCATTTGCCAGACCTGAAAGTGTCTTATTTGCTTACCAACAAACATTACTACTATGTATGCTTATATAAAGACTGACCTGCAAACAAGGTACCCAGTGCGATTGAGACCATGAGTACAATGAACTGCCAACAATGCCTGACTACCAATTTCTTCCAACATTCCTGACGCAACATGTTCAAATCTAGAATAATCACAAGAGAACAGTGAATTAAACATATCCAATACATTTCATACTGTCATAATTTCCCTATGCATTAAATATTAGTTCCAGTTATAACATGGTATGCATATACAATATACTAGAGTAAAGGCTAATATGCATGAAGGAAAGGGTATTAATTCAATAAGAGAGAGAGCATTGTTGACTCTCACAAGTATTCAATTAATTCTTTCGAAGCCGTAACTGCAAATATGAGGGCAAGGACAGGCCCAAGACCTCCAATTCTTAAAAAAAACCCATTCAATATTACTATGTAAGTAGTACATATTACATGAGTCAGAGTGTAATATGGAGAAATATTTCATGAGCAGGATAATTCACTTTCACTGAGCCAGAGGCCAGTGAAAATATAGCCTGAGAGTGAAACATCTAGCCATATCACTCAGATGAGTGTAATGAGTGGTTTATTCCAAACTAGATATCTTCACTGGAGTAGTTCTACTAGGACTGGCAATTCTTGGATATAGTTGGCTGTAAAACTCTCTAGGGGCTCCCCCCCCCCCCCCCCCCCCCCCCAGGTTGCCATAACTACTAGGGTAATGAGCTTGCAGTACAGCCATTAGATAACACTGTGTGATAAATGAGTTTCCTTTATACGGGTCACATACCTAAAATAACATTGTGAAGATACCTAGCTGTTGAATTTTTTTTTTTTATGTTTTGAAGAGGCTTTGTACTTCATATTTTAAAAATTAAAGTTTTTCCTACTGAACATTACTAGCTCTCAGTCTCGTCCCTCTGCCTCAAACTTGCTGTAAGATTGACTAGTTGTTCTCTTCCGGCTTTTAGAAGCTTTATTTTTTTTGCTTGTTATAAACCTATTGCTACCTACTGTACATGCCTGGCTTGTTTGTTTACGGTTGCTTAAGGTTGCCTGTTGTATAAATTCAAAGTTCAAATTTTTTTAAAGACACGTGAAGTCCAAAACAAAGTCAGCATTGCAAGAGTTGAGTACATTACGCATGTGTAATGTTCCAACACATGAGAATATCTTCGTAATGAGTGATTATTATTATTATTATATATAAAGTATACAGCAATACCTAAATAGAGTAAAATGAACTAACAATTTTAAAATGTGCAACCAAATACACTATAAAACAATAAACTATCACAAAACCCTAGAAAGGTACAGGATCATTTCTTACTCTGCATATATGGAATCACTAGGCACTGCATGACCAGGAACTTTTATCTTGTGGTACTTCACTCCTGCCTCTATGAAATCCTAAAGCCAGTACACAATACATTTCATTTAGTACATACCACAAGAAAAAAAAATTAACATAAAATAAGTCAAATAATTTATTTCTGATATTAAAGACAAAAAAATGCGAACTTGTCATTTAAATCAAGTATTCTGGATGTGATACACACACAGTCGCATGTGTGTAAGTGTGACCTTTTAGACTACTGTGAACTTTTGAGTCATTGTTATCTTGCCAATCATGGTTATGTTTGGTCATAGCAGCAAACATTAGCAGGAACAAACTTCTTTTTTTTTCTTCAAAATTCCTACAGCAACTTCTGAGAAGCTGAATAGAATACAGTATTTTCAGTTACCTTCTAGGGTTGCTGATAAGACACTGTACACTATTTATAAAACTTACTGGAGTCATTGACTCATACTGTATTTTTTATATTGATGTCTTTGACTAGAATGAAAAGCTCAGTAAATGATGCCACAAAGAAAATTATCGGTGCCTATAGGTACGGACATATATACAGAAGAGCCTGGGAGATCCTAATCCACAGACAAAGACTCCTTACTTAAAAATAACGGTCAGTTGCAAAAAAAGGCCACATAGCTATTAAATAAATGTGTGAGTATGAGTGGGAGTGTTCCTGCGTGTGAATGCGTGATTGTGTGTGCGTGTTTGCAGACCATGAATTGCAGTCGTGTCACCTTCATGGCCATTGGTGACCGCTGCTTCACAGTTACTTTCAGGATGGGCCTAAATAGTGGGGGGGGGGGGGGGGGGGGGGGGGGGGCAAACTCCCATACAGTGTTCTTGAATTTTTAGAAAGAAAAAAAAAAAAAGTGGCATGAAAATTTTAGAAAGAAAGAAATAATTAACTGTCTTTGGATTCAAACCAGTGAACCTCTTACCACTCAACCATCTGGAACAAATCTGCACTTCAGTTCTTGGAGTGACTATAAACCTACTTGTGGGGTTTGTGGGTGTGGCCTACACTATCTATGTTCGGTAAGTTCTCTCCCTTATGTCAGTAATATCTGCTGCCACCAGGAGTTGTCAGATGAAGCTGGACCAGGGTAGAACTTCCCTTTACCACCTTACTATCAGTTCTCCACTAGTTGTCAAGGTACTCTCAACCATGCAGAGTTACCCTCAGGTTAGATAGAGGTTCACGAACAATCCAACACTTATCATGCTAAGACAAACTCAACAAAAATAACCAGGCATTACTGCATGACATAAAACTAACTACAAAGTGACCAAAACTACACATAAAAAGATGTAACAACACATTTCTTCTCACAACAACAATAGCTTTACTAATGCATACATACATTCACAAATACCAAAGAGTCTTGTTCTACATGTTAATTGAGATGGGCGGGGCCCACACTACTGCTGAATTTTTCTTCCTTTTTTGTTCTTATGGTTCACTACTTTTTGTTCTCTTCCATTTTCCTTCAATATTTTTCATTATGTTTACTTTTTTCCTTCGTTATTTTTTTCTTTCATCTTCTTTCTTGTTCCTCCCTTTCTTCTTTTTTCTCTTTCATCTCTTTCACTTTAGTCTGATTCCTAATTCTAGCCCTTCTCCTGTCCATCCCTCACTCTATAAAAACTTCATACTCAGAACAAACATCCTCCAAACAAAATAAGAAAAATAACAGCAAGCTAGAGTCATAATTGAGGTCTTAATGATTTGAATTTCCAATTATATTCGTTAAATTCTTCCAATTTTACATAACTGTGATGCTAAAATTCCATGCATTAGTTATCTATTCTCACTAAAACTTTTCTGCATTTAGTTTCTTCTTTCTTTCTTTTTTTCTTCCTTTTCTTATTTACTTTGGAGAATTTTAACACTGAGTATAAATCATGAACAATCTGAATCAGTTTCTATTCAAAATTGAGGTTCAACAGTAGATCACTGTTTTGGGAGTTGGAGCATCTCCTAATCAGTAATGTGAACTTTCTAAACCTTAATTGTTTTCAAAACCATGTGTGTGTATGTGCATACAAAACAGTTGTGTACGTTACTTTCAAAAGTGTGTATGTGTGTGTGTCAGGGTTGGGGTCAAATACATGAGTATTTGTATTTAAGCTGTATTTAAATACGTTTTTTGGAGTATTTGTATTTGTATTTTAAGATTTAAAAAGTGAAGTATTTGTATTTCAAATACTGTTTTAAAATATCATAAGGTAGAAATGCAAGCTTTTGTATTAGTAGGAAGTAGAAAATAAAAAATCTCTTGAACATAATTCTATTCGACAGATTCATTCTATCGTTTAGTTCTGTAAAGTACAGAATCAAGTGTTGCTCGGTCCATGATGGCATAATTATATTGTAATAACTCAATAGCTCCACCTCCTATTGTGAAAGGTTGTTGTTAAATTAACTGATGTTTATGAATAAATGGCAAGTGGCTTCAATGAATTAACCAGCACTGTAAAAATATAGAGAAAAAAAACACTGAGCCTCTGAATCACAATTACACCTACAAACACTCCATACTTCCAACACTAGTTCCAGTGTATTAATGCAGTCCTGCATCTTTAGAGCCAGTTCAAAGATTTTATAGGATAGCGGGTAAGATGTTTTAAGGGTGCTGGGACACCTCCCACGCAAATATTCACAATAAATAGATTTTGGTTGCTAGGAATTACTAACTTTTTTCTTGATGTTTGTAGAGCTCCAACTAAGCGTGTATCCTAAAGAGTACTGCTAATGGACTAACTAAATAAAAAGAACGGGCCTTGGGAGTCTGTTTCATTCAAGTTACGAGCTCCTCAGCCTCAAGTATATAATCCACACCTCCTCCGCGGGTGCCGTCGCTGACGAGCCCATTCTTCGTCTACTGCTACATTTAATGATTGTCTTCAAAACCTTCGTTGTACTTTTTCTCAATTCTGCTTTGTTTTGTCTAGTTGATTGTGCTTATTTGATCCTCGCAGCAGAGCGCCCGAATTTTTTTCTTTCAAAAAAAATTGCAACGAAATTTTGTAGCTAAGGTCATAGTCAGCCTGTATACGAAATTTGGAGTCATTTAAGTAAGTTCCAGGTGCTCTTTAACTTTCGGGCGCCTACCGGTTAGCAAACCGGTTTTCTGGCCGCCTCTCTCTCTCAATGATAAGCCCTACTGAAACGAGTGTGAGGAGATTATTGTAGTCTTGCTAATAGTGTTTTTCTCGGCATGGTCAGGTAAGAGAAGCCTTTTATCAAGCTAGCTAGATACATATTGAGTGTGTGTATGTACCTATAATAGATTAGTGAACCATTTTTGCTGCTGGAAAACTCTACAGTTTCAGTTTTTGTACAGTTTTCTGTACTTAGCTATTCACTTCATTTGTTTATTCATCCTTACTTAGCTAGCTACATCACAAAATATTCATCTATATTTAGCTGGCTATTTTAAAATATTTTTATATAGAGTAAGTATCGTTATATTACATACATTCATAAAAATTATCACTGGTCATCAGAATTCTGTAAAATAAAATAAATCATGAGTGATATATCAGGAAGAAGTTTTGCACAAGAATAAAAAATTAAAATAATGGAGTCATTAGTGAGGTATTATTTACCTGTCAAAGCTTAGAGACAATCTGGGAGCCAGTGTCTGCTCTAGGGAGAAACAATACTGATAAAGTAAGCCAAGAAATACAATATCAAACAGCTGCGCTCTTTACAACTTATAGCGGGGGCGGGGCCTCGGTTAGTTTTATCAATGGTGGGCGGGAAGCTTTGAATTACCCGCGCAAGTTAAGTTAGCAGTCGTTTTACTATTGCGGAGCACAGCGGATTTTTGTGGTTTTTTGTGGTGCGCGCGTTGCTATGTCCCAGCACCCTTAACTCAACAGATATTGTACAAAGGACAAAACTTTTGAAGAACTAATGTTCGTCAGGTGTAATCTATTATTCCATATAACACTTTAGCTTCTGTAATTGTAATGCAATTCAAAATTATTTGTACTTACAATAGAAATACTACATCTAAGAAAGTATTTGTATTTGTATTTTGTTTTTTAGTGCTTCAAAGTATTTGCATTTGTATTTAAATACTATTCAAAGTATTTGACCCCAACCCTGGTGTGTGTACATGCATGTATGTGTGGGTGTGTCCTTCATTTATTGTCTCTTTCACCACTTTTAATTTTATGGTTCCATCAGTCCATGTTGTTATTACATTGTTTTTTTGTATTTTTTACATAAATAAGATTTCACTGAGTTAAATACAATCCATGGACTGATCAATTAAATTGGGAAAATGGCCGCCCAAATTTAACTTGGATTGGTCACAATTGCCAGCAAGGTTTCTATCCTTTCTATCAACTGGTGTGTGTATGTGTGTGTGTATGTGTGTGTGTATGTGTGTGTGTATATATGTGTGTATGCATGTGTATGCATGTATATGTGTGTATATATGACTACATATAAGTTGTAGCGGTGTGCTACCTGCTTACTTGTGTCGTGACACTATAATAGTATCACATACAAAGCCATTCAATGATGAAAATAATAACAAAAATCATGATAAGTTAAAATACATAGTTTCTTACCCTTCTGTTGTAATATCTGTCAGTATATGTTAAGTCTATCACTGCACCCAATTTGAAGCCTTCGCAATTTGCTGCAATGCGCTCCATGCACTGCGCTGGTGTAAACTCATCCTCCAAACTGACACCCCATGTGTATTTTACATCAGCCTGTACTGGTGGACATTTCTCCTTGATTAAACCATTATGAAAATTCTGCAAAAGATTAGATAGAAAAACAACAACAACTGACCATGACTGTATTACTAATTTTCCACTACTTATATACATACGTCTGTTCCATCAAAATATATTTTTCATGCAATTACTGCCCATATGAAGGCTTATGTAGTAAAAAAAAACGTAATAGCATTAAATGTATTTAGACTATGTTGGTTACTTCTATATAATCTACATCTTAATAGCCAATGTTAGAAAATTTCACCCAACAAATTAAAATATAGCTATTTAATCCGATACTTAACTAGACTATATATGTAACCGTCTACAGGAAAACCGGGCTCAACGCGGCGTGCGTAAATATCGAGAAAAGATCGATCGATTTCTTAAAAATGTATTGTTTCAAGCCGACGAAAGGGAACGGTTAGGTCTATTATAGTGGGAACAACTTAAGCTACGACAATAAAACTTGGAGAGCTCAATATCTGGACGCCGACAACTCTGTAAGTGCAACAAAAAAAATTTCGAAGGGTGCCACGTTGTGCCCGGTTTTCCTGTAGACGGTCACATATATTATAAGCCGAATTCCTGGTAGCTGTTACTCAACTGAAAATGCCGCAAAAAAAGTTAACTGCTCATTTAATGTGATTCTAGCTACTTTGCTGATTCCCTGTCTCTTTTCAGTAAGTCCTTATATTAATAACATAACGCACTGAATAGTAAGGCAAACAGATGCAAATCTAATGGGAAGGGAAGAGGAGATCAAAGTAAATGTGATAGTCACACACACTAATGTACCTTCTTTAAGGGAGTCTTTATCGCTATAATTCTAGTCCCATTAATAGGTCTTCCAAAGTTGGTATACTTAAACCACCTAAATTAGGGAGAAAAGAGTATAAAATATAACAAAATTTATATTTAAGTTAATCAGTTAAAACCATAAATAAAAGGCTTTCAATCAAATTTAGGAGAATATTACGTAGGTCCTACAAAAATGATTTTAAATTAGCAAAACAAAGCATATATTATTAGGAAAGTTTTTTTTTCTTTCCGCTATTGCTTCCATTTTATGAGATGGTGTTTCAGCTCATCCATAAAACACCAAGCTAAGTCAAACTTTACATTTTCACCTTTAACCACTAATCAGTAATCGCATAGGAATATTTGGTCAAAAAATTACACCTAGGAAATTGACAAAGGTAATGAGCAAAATCAAATGAGTTCAAATAGATAGGCTAATTCACTTGCTCAAGCATAAGTCACATTAAGTGATCATTTTAACTCTTAACCTGGTATTTGTTGTAGCCCATAAATTATTACCAATGTAACAAGTTCTAGCTATAACCATTTTGTGTGCATTAGTGCTGAGGGAAAATAACAAGCACTGCTCCTAGTCGGAAATTTGGAGTGGGAATTCAGCGACATTTTTTGCCATTGTAATAGTCCAAAACAATTTAGTTTGGCACCTCCGAAATGTGAATTTTTATAACTCTTGTCTAATAAATCGAGTCACACCTTAAATTAAACATACTCACCCCTCTGGTGCAGGGGGATACGGTCCTGAAGGAATATCCCGGACATCACCTTTAGAAACTGCAGCGGCGGCCATACGTTACACTTAACTACCGTTCTTTCTTGTTGTTGTCTACTCACAAAACTAGGAAATGGTCGCTAGACCAAGAATGGGGTGAGCTTTTAATAGAATTTTAGCATAAACGAGTGGTAACGGTACGCGGTCGTGAGCATAGTGTTTCTGTATTTCGTTAGATTGTGGCGTATTTCTGGGCTCTTACCCCACGACTATATAATAGACACAAGTTAGTCTCGCGTAGCCAAACCCTTTACCCGCTAAATTGGGGGGAGGGTAAAGGGTTGAAGCTAGTGCAAACCATACCTATATGAAATTGACTGAACCTTGTAGTGGAGCTTTAGTCTGACAGACTAGCGATACCGATGAGCACATACAATTTTTGCAGACTTTTTAAAGAATACTTTAGGGAATTCTATAACATCATAACATAATATCTACTTGATATTATTGGTATACTGCCAGGGTGACTTTATATCGATTTGTGAATTCAGTTGTAGAGACATTTACTGCTACTGTAACAGTGAAGACTAACAAAATTTTGTTCATTTTATAATCTTGTATCAATTATTAACATATTTATAATTATCTCAGTAGTATAATGAACTTTTATTAATCCCAACTGACAGAACTAGCTAGTTTGTGATAGCAAAATGTTTGGTGTTGGACTGTATTCATTTTTTGGTCTGCCATATTAGAAATTGGGGCGTCTGATGCTGTATAAGAGTGTGTGTCAAGCTATACCAGTCAGAAGAATCCTAATGTCAGAAGCATTCAATTTTTACTTGAGGTATTCACAAAAAGTTTTGCTAAATTATACTCTAACTTGCTTATGAAATGTTTCATTCACAACAATCACAATTTTGATACCTTTCTCTTTACATAATATAGAGTGACCATTTTAGTCACATTGCCACCAAATGGTTTGTGGTGAACCTGATCATTATTGATTATAAAGTGGCCTGAAGGAGTTTATGTGTGTCCACAAATCATGGCCAGTCAACAGATTTGCAGCTGATTGTTGTCAAGGGTACCGGACCTCGGTTATTTGGTAGGAGTTGGTTAAAAGAAATAAAAATGAATTGAGGACAGGTAAATAGTGTAACCAAACTTCAGCTAACAGACATTCTGGAAAAATATGGTGAAGTGTTTAATGAAGAGTTTGGTAGAATGAAAAATTATGCAGCTACTATAGACATACTTGGAGATGCTAAACCTCATTTGCATAAAGCCCATACTGTACCATTATGCATACAAGTACAAGGTTGAGAGAGAATTAGAACGACTGGTTAATGAACCAGTTGATAGTTCTGACTGGGAAGCTCTTAGAGTTCCCATCATTAAAATTGACAAGGAGTCTGTGAGGGTGTGTGGTGACTTCCGAGTTACTGTTCACCAGTTTACAAATTAAATTGGTACCTGACTAAAGGAAATATTTTTACAAAGATTAATCTCAGTCAAGCTTATCAATAAATCATACTTCAACAGTCTCGTAAGTTATGTGTGATAAACACTCATACAGAATCATACAGTTACACTCGATTGCCCTTTGGAGTAGCATCTGCTCTGGAGGGTTTTCAAAAGGTTATGGAACAGTTACTGTATGGAATTCCTGTAGTTGTAGTTAACTATAATGATATTCTAGTCTTTAATCTATGCACAGCACTTGCTTTCACTGAAAAAAGTTTTTGAAGCGACTCAGAAATGCTAACCTGCATGCTAAGAGAGATCAAAATGTCGATTTCTTACATTGTCGATTTCTTACATTGTCGGTTTCATACTCGGGATACATTATAAATGGAAAAGGTTTATGGAAAGTGTTTGTCTAATTTTTCTACTCACTTAGCACAATTGTATGAACTCCTGGAACAGAATACAAAGAGGAAGTGGTCTACTCTGCAGGAAAGTGCATTTCAAATGTCTAGACGCCTCTGATTGGTTTGCCAATCATGTTTGTGTATTGATGTAAAAATGATATAACTAAAACGATAATGTTCATGTGGAGTGGTTCTCCACAATGTTAAACCCAGGGATGCTCAGCCCACCTCCAGTTGACCAGTTCATGTGGAATAAACCAACATTCAATTCAGTGAACCTTAAATAATAATTGGCAATAATGCACGAGTGTAGGGCTTTGTGGGACCACTGTCCTCCTGAAAGTGAAAATAGTCTTGTGAACCAGCTGTTCTCCGCATGTAAAGGGGCGTGACACAGGGGAAGGAGAACATCTGGAAACTTTCGCCAGGTTTTCTTGAAATTGTCCTGGAATGTTGGGACAACCAATTAAGCGACCACAGTTACGTAAACGTCACTCTTACGCACCAACAGCATTACTCAACTCTACACTTACTGTGCTTTATTTCATGATAGTGTTCTCAGTAGATATTGCGCAGGTCTTCACAAAAATGAAATTAATTGCATTCAGCTGTTAGCTCGCATTGGCGGTGGTTAGCTAGAGGGAGTGGCGAAGGTTCTGGTCCTTCGAATTGTTAGTTCAAGGGTCAACAAGGCTTGAGAATTTATAACCCTCAAACAATAACTATTACATAATTGAACTAAGTCAACTGCAAAATGTTTTTTCTTTTTCACACTTCATTTTATTAAGGTAAAGTTTATAAAAATATCTTCAAATACAAATGTTACATCTAATATGATAGAAATAAATACATATATATATATATAGTACAGGTTATTCATAAACTATATCAAATCAAGTTTCAGTTTTTACATTGGTCACAAAATTGTTAGACTAATAGCATTTTTAAAGAGTTACGTCATCGCCATATTTCACTTTTGTATCAGATAATTGCACCTTTCTATAAGTTCCATGAAAATTATTCATGGTACTTCTAGAGTCATCAGCGTATATAATAATCAAAGTTGCCACATATGGAACGTCGACATATTGGCGATATGAAGTCAAAGTAATCAATTTTTTGGATTTAGGTAAAACTTTGACAGTAACTGATATCGAGTCTGAATGTTTGTTTGCTGCACTTCCACCCCATTCATGGCTGTAAGAGGCTTTGCCTGAAACTTTAATCTGCATACACATTATTATAATATACTTAATATAGTTAAGGTAAAGGTAGCTAAACATAGTTGTAACTCACTTCAGGCAGTAGGGGAATTCCAGATTTTATTTCAGTTCCTACTCCTGCTTCTAAATTACCAGACTTGCTCCAAGTATCAGATATCTCAAATGAATAATCCACGGTACGTGTCATTTCCTGTTCTGAATTTCCATCGTTTTCGATAGTAGTACTTTTAAGTTCTACGAGTTCTTGTTTAAAATCACTCTTGTCCAATGAATAAGAAATACCTTGAATAATGTATTTCTTTACTAATCTTGATCTATTGTCTCCTATAAATATAATATTGTTTGTGAAGACATATCCACCTTAAAATAATAATCTATAGAAAAATTCACTTGTGTGTCATTAACAATGACAATGTCTCAGTTGGTAAAGCATCGTCATTACCTGATTGGTGAAAAGTATTAAGTTCTGCCTGCGCTCAAGAGATGACAATAAATAAAAGCAACCCATGACCTTTACGCTCATGCACACTTACATACCATCAAACTGTCCGGAACTTTCAGTTTAGTGACTCTTAGAATGCCTTATTTACCCACTGCTCTTCATTCTTTTTTTATTTTTTATTTTTTATTTTTTATTTTTTTTCTCTTTAAGTCTTGTCTTATCCATCCTGTGATCTATAAAAACTGAACACTGGGTGTCTGTATTCATGAAAAATTCATTCGGTGAACTGAGTTGGGAAAGAATATTATGTAATAGCTAACCATCCACCACAAATTAGTTACTTTGAACTAATTTATACATAACCACACCCACATAATGGCTACATAACCACACCTACTTGATAGGCACACCTCTTTTGTAACAATTAAGATGTAACAATTATCTAGTTAGTAGTGAATAATTAGAATAATCTCACTTTCTCCAGTTTACTGGATACTATGTTTTACATATTCATCAATGTTCTTTTAAGTCTGAACATTTAACATGAATAACAAGTACTTCACCACATAGTGGCACTTGATGCACTAACTTTGGACTGGAGTACCATAGGTAATTATTTTCTTGGTTTGTTCCATCAATCCACTTTTATTCTAGTCTAGTTTGTTCATGAACACACACACAACCATCATCATCATCAACAACACTTTACCAATGTGTTCTGACAATGCTTTACCAACCCGGCTCAGCTCATCAATTGTTCATGAATACATGCACCGTCAATGTCATCGTCGTTGTCTATAATATTAGAACAAAGCTACACCCTACCAAAGTGCTAGCATACAACCGCTTTAAATATTCTGGGATGTATACAGAAAATGATGAAGCTAGGAAGGGGAAAAACCTCGTTAGATTCTAGCAGGGGCAATGAGAGTAAACTACAGAGTCTGCTATGTATAAGAGACCCTAGTAGTGCTTCAAGCTATTTAAAAAACCTATGCTGATTCACTTTGGAGATTCAAATTTTAGTACTAAACTATTTCTAGGGAGGGGTAGGGGGGCCGGGGGGGGGGGGGGGGGGGGGGGAGGGGGGGTAGAGGTTTTTTTGAATGCCCATTAAATGCAGGCCTGATATTAGTCTACTAGAGAACTAATTTTTTCTACCTAAAGCACCTAAAGGGGAGTTGTTTGTATCTTCCTCCCCCCCCCCAAAAAAAAAATTCCCCTGACACTTCTTTGCCTTGCAAAGCAAAGTAGTCTTGGAGTAAACCTTAAAGAGCTTAAACTGCCCCGTTTACTTGTTCTATATTGCCTACAAAAATGCATAAATTACTATGAGAGCCACTGAAATATGACACGACTTCGTGTTTGCTTAGCTTTATAATATGTTGAATATTTAATTTGGATTTAAAACCATCTAAAAACCCAGAGGAGTAAAACTAAACGGTATTACTCTTCAGCACTGCTAAAAGGCAAATACTCTTCAACTTCTGCTTATCAATATAAGGAATACACTTTGCAGTGTGCTGTTTAAAGGTATTGCAGCTTGTCCAGCTAAACACTCACACTTGTGCTTCTAGACAACTAAACTATCCTAATTTTGATGAGGTCTGTACCTCATAATGAGTTATCTCTTTCTTTAACGTATTAATCATATAGACTGGAAAATATGAATGAAATTCAATAACAGTACGAGCCACTACCTTTGTGTTATATATCTCTAGGTACATAAAATGGAGCTCATTTAGCTTTGAGACTATTGCATGTGCTCTAGAGCTTAATTCTGGCTGAAAGCTTACCACTACATCCCGTAAAGTAGCCAAGCATTCTGATTAGCCTAGCTGCGAAACCCTAAAAATGTTAAAAGAACTCTACGCAAAACTTTGTTAGTTGCAGCTAAAAAGCTGCTTCAACATTTTAATAGGGGATTTGCATGATGACATCACGTAACATCCTACCACGCCCACCGATGGTATCACTGCACACCGTGTCCCATTGAAAATGTATTAGTTTTGCTGACCGCCTGGTCTATTTTTGGCTGTAGCACCAGCGCCAGGCTGCACAGAGCTTCCAAATTACAGGAATAGCTTTATTATGAAATTTACTAACTGCTGATAGCAAAAGTTTAGGATTTTCAGCCCTGGCTATTGGAATTCCTGGGAGTGAAATTTGGTGATGGTTATCTAACCACCCTACTTCTTCTTGGAACTGCCTTGAAAACTGAGACTGGCTGGTTTTTCTCAGAATTCTATAGCCTGGTGGTGGCCTGCCTATTGTGCTGTGGATTTTCTTAGAAGTAACCTGATTGTGGTGAAGTTATCATCTCCATAAACTAGTCAGGAGACATAAATGCAACCACCTGTCTGACAGACTCAGACTCTGGCAGAAATACCATTTATAAAAGCAAGTAGCTATAGTTGAACATCTTACTCTCAGTCAGCTTCATGTTGTGAAGTTGAGATAGATAAAAGGTATGTATTTGCTAGCAAATATTGGCAACTTAAAAGAAAGGTAAGCAAAATGGTATGTAGCTAAACAACAGCCTCGCGATACTGTGACTTGTGACAAAGTTAAGAGGTCTAAGACATACTTCCTAAATTGAATATATATAGATCCAGATAGTTGTCTTTGAGAATCAAGGTACAAACGAAAAACAAGAAAAAATATTTACCACAATTTTGAATTAGCATTAACAGGTTTTTCTCTTAGTGCACTCAATTATTGGTCCACCAATTTGATTCACTTCATAGTATTTTATTATGATTATCATCATCATTATCACCCGCAGTAATACATTTTCTCACAAAGCGTGTGGGACTGTTGTATATCTATGGACTGTATCAGTAATAATGTCCTGTTTGCTAGTTTTTAACTAGAATTTATATGTCCCTTCACCATTTTTTTTACCTCTTCAACAGGTAGCTAGCTAATGGCATTACTTAACTCCACAGTAGGTGGGTTATTTTAGGTAGTTAATGCACGGACATTAATGTCCTGCAGAACTGGCATAACTATTGCTTTCATGTTTTACACTGTGGTTAAACTGTAACTAAACAATCAAAGAAAATGAATACATATTGAACTAAGGGGAGAAAGATAATTAAAATAAACATAAAAACATACTCAATCTAAATAAAGTAAACTTGATCAGTAATAAGAGGCAATATTAATTGTAGGCTTGCCAATTCTCCACTGCCGTCCCTGTAGCAATGCTTTTTGTTACAATATCCTCCACAAAGATATTCAAGAGTTCTTCCACATTGTGGAGCAAAACAGCTGATGATACAAATCCTATCTTTTTAGAAATTAATCATTTCTTTCTCATCAGTTTATCCTTAGGAAAGTTATGAAATGATCACCATGTTGTTCTTTCTTCTGTTATCTTAGCATTCAGGAACAAAGCAATCTCTTTTTCTAACTTCTCTTGTAAGACTCACCAATCCCTCCACAGAAATTAGTATCTTCACCACAATCAGCTTCTAAGAAGCAGGCCACCCCCAGGCTATAGAATTCTGAGAAAAACCAGCCAGTCTCAGTTTTCAAGGTGAGTTCCAAGAAGAAGTAGGGTGGTTAGATAACCATCACCAAATTTCACTCCCAGGAATTCCATTAGCCAGGGCTGAAAATCCTAAACTTTTGCTATCAGCAGTTAGTAAATTTCATAATAAAGCTATTCCTGTAATTTGGAAGCTCTGTGCAGCCTGGCGCTGGTGCTACAGCCAAAAATAGACCAGGCGGTCAGCAAAACTAATACATTTTCAATGGGACACGGTGTGCAGTGATACCATCGGTGGGCGTGGTAGGATGTTACGTGATGTCATCATGCAAATCCCCTATTGCATATGCGGATTAAGTTATGGAAACTTCAATAGTACCGGAAGTGACAATTCTATTTGTGTTTTCTCAATTTCAACTGCCAGTTTCTCTGTGCATTGAAAGTTTTAACCTCCAGTATTTTGTAATAGTGGAGGTTGATTGTACTCTACTAACAGCATAAAACAACTCAATTTTTTTTTGTTTGCTCATAAGGTCCCTTTGTATAGACCTACTCACAAATATAATTTGGTTTCCTATGCTTTCTCTCAGTTTGCCTCATATTTTGTTTTCCTCAATGACATAATACTTCTGTGAAGTTAGCTATATGAAAGGAGAATACACTATGACTTTATTTAGCATGTTGCTAATCACTACATAGAACCTTAAGAAAACTTTGAGTTTTGGCAAAAAAAATAGACGAGCTCATAGTGACTACGTCAAGCTCATTACTCCTTATAAGGATATACATGGAATGTGTATACTGACAATAATAATGTAACTATGAATACTAGTTAGTACCCTGCCACTCTGTGGTGCTTGATGTACTAATTTATACAAATTAAGAATGCAGTAGCATAAGATATATTTATCCATGGTTTCCCCTCTCTTGATTCCTTTCGTCTGAGCCATCTCAGTTTTTTCTTATTACAGTAGAACCTCAGAGTTACGTACCCCTTGGGAAATGAGGTGTACGTAACTCTG
>WLWD01006118.1_pt1 | contig 168054 bp, 136 predicted proteins | sample 6712731 | NCBI WGS metagenome assembly WLWD01 (sample SAMN12718690, study PRJNA576275) | sponge metagenome | isolation source: marine sponge | host: Mycale hentscheli | place: New Zealand: South Island, Marlborough, Capsize Point | collected 2014-11-01
GGCACTATGAGAGTTATTGAGTAACCCACCAACCTTCCTCATGAAAGGCACTGTGAGAGTTATTGAGTAACCCACCAACCTTCCTCATGAAAGGGACTATGAGAGTTATTGGGTAACCCACCAACCTTCCTCATGAAAGGCACTATGAGAGTTATTGAGTAACCCACCAACCTTCCTCATGAAAGGCACTATGAGAGTTATTGAGTAACCCACCAACCTTCCTCATGAAAGGGACTATGAGAGTTATTGAGTAACCCACCAACCTTCCTCATGAAAGGGACTATGAGAGTTATTGAGTAACCCACCAACCTTCCTCATGAAAGGCACTGTGAGAGTTATTGAGTAACCCACCAACCTTCCTCATGAAAGGCACTATGAGAGTTATTGAGTAACCCACCAACCTTCCTCATGAAAGGCACTATGAGAGTTATTGAGTAACCCACCAACCTTCCTCATGAAAGGCACTGTGAGAGTTATTGAGTAACCCACCAACCTTCCTCATGAAAGGGACTATGAGAGTTATTGAGTAACCCACCAACCTTCCTCATGAAAGGGACTATGAGAGTTATTGAGTAACCCACCAACCTTCCTCATGAAAGGCACTGTGAGAGTTATTGAGTAACCCACCAACCTTCCTCATGAAAGGCACTATGAGAGTTATTGAGTAACCCACCAACCTTCCTCATGAAAGGGACTATGAGAGTTATTGAGTAACCCACCAACCTTCCTCATGAAAGGCATTGTGAGAGTTATTGAGTAACCCACCAACCTTCCTCATGAAAGGGACTATGAGAGTTATTGAGTAACCCACCAACCTTCCTCATGAAAGGCACTGTGAGAGTTATTGAGTAACCCACCAACCTTCCTCATGAAAGGGACTATGAGAGTTATTGAGTAACCCACCAACCTTCCTCATGAAAGGGACTATGAGAGTTATTGAGTAACCCATCAACCTTCCTCATGAAAGGCACTATGAGAGTTATTGAGTAACCCACCAACCTTCCTCATGAAAGGCACTATGAGAGTTATTGAGTAACCCACCAACCTTCCTCATGAAAGGCACTATGAGAGTTATTGAGTAACCCACCAACCTTCCTCATGAAAGGGACTGAGGAGGAGTTATTGAGTTAAACCCACCAACCTTCCTAATGAAAAGGGAACTATGAGCGTTATGAGTAACCCACCAACCTTCCTCATGAAAGGGGACTTATGAGAGTTATTGAGGAACCCACCAACCTCCTAATGAAAAGGCAATAGAGGGAGTTATTGAGTAACCCAACAAACTTTCCTCCATGAAAGGGACTATTGAGAGTTATGGAGTAAACCCACCAAACCTTCCTCATGAAATGGAATATGAGGAGTATTTGAGTAACCCAACCAAACCTTCTTCATGAAAGGCACTGTGAGAGATTATTGAGTACCCACCAACCTTCCTCATGAAAGGGGACTATGAGAGTTATTGGAGTAACCCACCAACCTTCCTCATGAAAGGGCATTGTGCGAGTTATTTGAGTAAACCCACCAACCTTCATCATGAAAGGGGGACTATGAGAGTTATTGGGTAACCCACCAACCTTCCTCATGAAAGGCACTATGAGAGTTATTGAGTAACCCACCAACCTTCCTCATGAAAGGCACTGTGAGAGTTATTGAGTAACCCACCAACCTTCCTCATGAAAGGGACTATGAGAGTTATTGAGTAACCCACCAACCTTCCTCATGAAAGGCACTATGAGAGTTATTGAGTAACCCACCAACCTTCCTCATGAAAGGCACTGTGAGAGTTATTGAGTAACCCACCAACCTTCCTCATGAAAGGGACTATGAGAGTTATTGAGTAACCCACCAACCTTCCTCATGAAAGGCATTGTGAGAGTTATTGAGTAACCCACCAACCTTCCTCATGAAAGGGACTATGAGAGTTATTGAGTAACCCACCAACCTTCCTCATGAAAGGCACTGTGAGAGTTATTGAGTAACCCACCAACCTTCCTCATGAAAGGGACTATGAGAGTTATTGAGTAACCCACCAACCTTCCTCATGAAAGGCACTATGAGAGTTATTGAGTAACCCACCAACCTTCCTCATGAAAGGGACTGTGAGAGTTATTGAGTAACCCACCAACCTTCCTCATGAAAGGGACTACCAACCTTCCTCATGAAAGGGACTATGAGAGTTATTGAGTAACCCACCAACCTTCCTCATGAAAGGGACTATGAGAGTTATTGAGTAACCCACCAACCTTCCTCATGAAAGGGACTGTGAGAGTTATTGAGTAACCCACCAACCTTCCTCATGAAAGGGACTGTGAGAGTTATTGAGTAACCCACCAACCTTCCTCATGAAAGGGACTGTGAGAGTTATTGAGTAACCCACCAACCTTCCTCATGAAAGGGACTATGAGAGTTATTGAGTAACCCACCAACCTTCCTCATGAAAGGCACTATGAGAGTTATTGGAAGTTTCCTGACAGTCGCAGATACTAACTTCTCTCTTGTCACCTTCAGCACTTCCTCTAGCAGCTTGTCATCACCACTATTAACCGCCTGTGATACAAGTCGACCTACAGAGTCCGTAGATGGGGGAGGAGCTTGCATTTCTAAACGTGGACGTGACTGTCTGTCTTCCTCATCCAGTTGTTGCAGCCTGGCTGTGAGGGGTCGATTGTCATTGGAATGATGGAGAGATGCTGCCATGTTCCCGGGCCCCACCACAGCTATCCCTGATTGCTCCTGATGGTCCAGGTGGCTGGGCGTGGCAAATAGTAATAGAGACGTTGGAGAAATATTCCTCACCAAACATTGCTGCTCTTTGGAAATATCAAACTCCTTCAATAATACACACCATGTGTTTGTGTGAAACATCCCCAATAACCCATGTATATAGCCACACCCACAATAGATAGCCATATATCACACTGACCCACCTACACTCACTAGCTACACCCACACTCACCAGTCCCACCTACACTAGCCAGCTTCTCCCCCACACCACCCCTCCTACCCACCCTCTCTTACAATAGTCTCCATGACTGGTCTAACTGAGGATCCATATGATAACTGAAGACTGTCTTCCTGGAATGCAACACCTAGAATAGGAAGGGGGGAGGGGCTAGACCCCTACACACACATACCCATATACACATGTACTGTACATGCTGTAATGTAATAATGTTGTCTAGTAACGGTAGAGTCATATGCAGAGAACATCACTACTAGGGAACATCACTACTAGGGAGCATCACTACTAGGGAACATCACTACTAGAGAGCATCACTACTAGGGAGCATCACTACTAGGGAGCATCACTACTAGGGAGCATCACTACTAGGGAGCATCACTACTAGGGAACATCACTACTAGGAAACATCACTACTAGGGAACATCACTACTAGGGAACATCACTACTAGGGAACATCACTACTAGGGAACATCACTACTAGGGAACATCACTACTAGGGAACATCACTACTAGGGAACATCACTACTAGGGAGCATCACTACTAGGGAACATCACTACTAGGGAACATCACTACTAGGGAACATCACTACTAGGGAACATCACTACTAGGGAACATCACTACTAGGGAGCATCACAACTAGGGAGCATCACTACTAGGGAACATCACTACTAGGGAACATCACTACTAGGGAACATCACTACTGACTGCTAGCACACTCTGTATATGACATGCACTAGTGTTGTTCCATCTACACATGTCAGTATGACTAGAGTATAGATATTACATAGATAGTAACATTACATAGATAGTATAACAAGACAATCTAATTACAAGGACCAATTCTAATTAATGCCCCTGATACAACAGATACTGTACACACCTTTTCAGCCGTAGATACAAACTGTATAGTAGAAGATGGAGTTACAGTCATTGCCGTGGTAACTGTCTTCTTGTCTAGTTGCGCGGTGTCAACTTGGAAGAGTTGCACTTTCCCATCCTCACATAATACAGCTGCTCTTACTCCCGAATTTGTAGCACGCCCTGCCACACCCACCACATCTTCCTCACATACCAATGAACACAGGGAGGTGCGACCTGAACCACTGCTCTTCCTGGCACACAAACAGCTTGATTTTAAATTCCCATAGTAACGTGCGACAGTCCACACTCCCATAGTAACGTGCGACAGTCCACACTCCCATAGTAACATGTGACAGTCCACACTCCCATAGTAACATGAGACAGTCCACACTCCCATAGTAACATGAGACAGTCCACACTCCCATAGTAACGTGCGACAGTCCACACTCCCATAGTAACGTGCGACAGTCCACACTCCCATAGTAACATGTGATATACTAACTGCATATCCCAATCAAGTGACATCCCTTACCAGATATTGACAGTGTGATCACTGTCGGCTGCAGACAGAAACAACTCTGGCCCAATGCTGACTAGACATCGCACTGTGGAGGCGTGGCCATTCACTCGCTGCATCACAAGGAAACTTCATCTGTCACTACATAAAACTACAACAGTGACAGTGAGTGAGCCATTGTGGTATCCCAGGAGTATTCGCACACATTAGTGGCAAGTATCCCCACACATTAGTGGCAAGTATCCCCACACATTAGTGGCAAGTATCCGCACACATTAGTGGCAAGTATCCGCACACATTAGTGGCAAGTATCCCCACACATTAGTGGCAAGTATCCCCACACATCAGTGGCAAGTATCCCCACACATTAGTGGCAAGTATCCCCACACATTAGTGGCAAGTATCCCCACACATCAGTGGCAAGTATCCCCACATATCAGTGGCAAGTATCCCCACACATTAGTGGCAAGTATCCCCACACATTAGTGGCAAGTATCCCCACACATTAGTGGCAAGTATCCCCACACATTAGTGGCAAGTATCCCAGGATATTGTTTAATTTCAAGGAAAGCAGAAATATATATATATTTTTTAATCTGACTTAGTTCCATATAAAACTTAATTAGCTCATATTTCTTCTATAGCTCTCATCAGACATATTGGTTCATAATTTATGAGCCTAACCTCCTTAACTAATCCCCACCACCCAGTCTAGCTCACCTTCAACAGAGTGCAGTCAGATATCTCCCACACCTTCACCATTCGACAGGCACTTAGTAATAAGTCTCCATGGCAACACATGCTGTATACGCCACTCTTGAAACCCTTCCATTGACTACAATAAAATACTCAATCAAACAACAGAAATATCCCATCTCTCCAGGATTGGAACAGATGTTACAAAAAGATGATGTGATCAAATCTTAAGATCCTCACAAACTCTGCTGAGGTGAGGAGGGACAGGTGATGATCATCAAGCCCTGCCCACCCCAGTATGCAAGATCAGCTGAGGTGAGGAGGGACAGGTGATGATCATCAAGCCCTGCCCACCCCAGTATGCAAGATCAGCTGAGGTGAGGAGGGACAGGTGATGATCATCAAGCCCTGCCCACCCCAGCATGCAAGATCAGCTAAGCCCTGCCCACCCCAGTATGCAAGATCAGTTAAGAAAATGAAGGATTCTCGCAGGATTGCCACAACAATTAGAATTGAGCTGATCCTTACCGACTTAACAAACACGCACAATCTGACTCTAAAACTTTATTTTAAAATAATAAGAGTTTTACCCAGCAATGGACTATGTACTGTCCCTAGCAACGCACCTCATGACCTCTCCAGAGCTTGCATTCCAGTGCACTATCAGTCCATCTCTAGCACCAGAGAAAATACAATCACCTTCACTAGCCCAAGACAGACAGAGGACAGGACCACTGTGAATACTCTCCTATGCACACACACACACACACATTTATAGTACTATCTATCACAGGGGTACGTACGGCTCAGAATGTTAGAAAAACGGGTCAAATAATAGTTTCTACCTATAAACTGGCCCTATACAAACAGCTCTAGTATCAGTGCACAGTTGAAGTCAATGTCTGAACTAGTAACATGCATTAGGTACTCTTAAACACTAACTTGGAATTGAACAATAATATTGAAATGAGAACTGTCGATACATGACCTAGATGGCAGTGCACTGTGACAAGTATAGTACCATGACAACCAGTATGGTACTATCTATATACTAATACGCTTGTGTGTCAGTAATGACCAACGACGATGACCAATGGTGTGTGTATTCATGAAGAATTCACGAACTTTGTACGGTTTGGTAAAGCATCATCAGCTCATGGTAGGTAAAGTGTTATCACATTCAGTAGAAAGTGCTGGTTATTTCTAAGCGGGTGCAATAGATGATGGAAGGCGGTGTAGGTTTCAAAAAGGAAGGCAAAAGTATGAAAGAGAAGGTAAAAGGTGATTAATCGTAACTGAAAAGCGGGTAAAGTCGGTGAGGTAAAGTGGCATAAGTTTAAAATGGAAGGGGAAAAAAAGGCGACCGATTAATTGTAACTAAAAAGCGGGTGGAATCGACGAGTAAAGGCGGGGTTTAGTTTTCAAAAGAAAGGCGAAAGTACAAAATAGAAGACAAGTTTCTCAAAGTAGGACAGAAATTCAGAAGCAGGAGAGATAGCAAAGGAAAAGGGGACTCCATGACGCAAGAAGAAGAGCTGAAGAAAGGAGAGGTGGGATATAAGAAAAGCTCAGATAGTTCAGAAATAAGAGAGCAGGAGAGGGAAACTTATGTAGCCTTAACCAATAGTAGAGGATGATAGCAGACAAAATAACTTGTACTACTGCATTCATACGTCAATACGTCAAGCGCTACTGTGGGTGGGTACTTGCTAGTTAGATGTATTACACCATTACAAGACTTACTTACCATGACAAGAGTACGCTGACCTTGAAGTAAACTCCACACTATTATCTGTTCTCCAACACCTCCACACACCCACTTATCGTCATGGGAACCACCAGCCAACTAAACACCAAATTGATGAAATATCAATAGTGAACTAAAGAACACAACACAAAACTAACACCATTACCATGAACTAGTACTAGACACACTAGTACTAGACACCATTACCATGAACTAGTACTAGACACCATTACCATAAACTAGTACTAGACACCATTACCATGAACTAGTACTAGACACCATTACCATGAACTAGTACTAGACACCATTACCATGAACTAGTACTAGACATCATTACGATGAACTAGTACTAGACACCATTACCATGAACTAGTACTAGACACCATTACCATGAACTAGTACTAGACACCATTACCATGAACTAGTACTAGACACCATTACCATGAACTAGTACTAGACACCAGACCTAAAAATAACACTCAAAAATTGTCTGGACAATTTGTCCGAACAAATCAAAGTTTGCCTGGACATTGACTTATTTTGAGTGGTCAACCCATTTTATTACAATAATTATTGCTATAGTTTCTCCTGCCAACAATTTTACTTTCAAACTTTTTACAAGCCTTGCAAGCAAGCTTTGTTATTTTTGCTCCAGACACCTCACAATCAAGCCAAGACAGCCTGAAACTCTTTGTCCAGCTCATTTTGCCACTTTTTAAACGTTGAGTGATAAACTCACCTTTGCTTAGAAGGTCCAGGTCTAGCTTCAGTATCTTTGGAGTAGCGCTTCATTGATTACAAGCACTAGCTATAAAGGAAGCTACAGCTAATAGCAAGTTTTTTTTGCTGACAACAGGAAATAAACTTACCGAAGAGATCGTAGATTTCTTGGACACAACCATACAAGCCTAACAAGAAGCTAGATCAGAAGAACACCGCAGAAAACTTGAGGGAAAGGTTGCAATCGACTCCGCGCAAGCATTACGGACTCCCAATTTCTGAAGAACTGAAGTTGCTGATTCAGCACAATCGGAAGGATCACGCGACCGACTTAATTATTGCTTCTTGGCCCGTCGCGTATCGCATTTTTTCCCTAGCGAGTGAGAAAACTTTATTTCTGGTTCTTTTTGATGCAACACCTTTTGGCCGGACACAATGACCATGCATATCATTGATTGTACGGTCCAAATCAAGTTTTGTACGGCAATTGACCGATGTCCGCATGCTATTTTTAGCTCTGAGACACCATTACCATGAACTAGTACTAGACACACTAGTACACTAGACACCATTACCATGAACTAGTACTAGACACCATTACCATGAACTAGTACTAGACACCATTACCATGAACTAGTACTAGACACCATTACCATGAACTAGTACTAGACATCATTACGATGAACTAGTACTAGACACCATTACCATGAACTAGTACTAGACACCATTACCATGAACTAGTACTAGACACCATTACCATGAACTAGTACTAGACACCATTACCATGAACTAGTACTAGACACCATTACCATGAACTAGTACTAGACACCATTACCATGAACTAGTACTAGACACCATTACCATGAACTAGTACTAGACATCATTACCATGAACTAGTACTAGACACCATCACCATGAATAGTCCGGCATAGCCAGACCCTTTACCAAACCGCTACGCTGGGAATGGGTACTGGTTGGTGAGCGAGACACTATACAGTGGTGGACTGGTTGGTGAGTGAGACACTATACAGTGGTGGACTGGTTGGTGAGTGAGACACTATACAGTGGTGGTCTGGTTGGTGAGTGAGACACTATACAGTGGTGGTCTGGTTGGTGAGTGAGACACTATACAGTGGTGGACTGGTTGGTGAGTGAGAAACTATACAGTGGTGGTCTGGTTGGTGAGTGAGACACTATACAGTGGTGGTCTGGTTGGTGAGTGAGACACTATACAGTGGTGGACTGGTTGGTGAGTGAGACACTATACAGTGGTGGAGTGGTTGGTGAGTGAGACACTATACAGTGGTGGACTGGTTGGTGAGTGAGGCACTATACAGCGGTGGACTGGTTGGTGAGTGAGACACTATACAGTGGTGGACTGGTTGGTGAGTGAGACACTACACAGTGGTGTACTGGTTGGTGAGTGAGACACTATACAGTGGTGGACTGGTTGGTGAGTGAGACACTACACAGTGGTGTACTGGTTGGTGAGTGAGACACTATACAGTGGTGGACTGGTTGGTGAGTGAGACACTATACAGTGGTGGACTGGTTGGTGAGTGAGACACTACACAGTGGTGTACTGGTTGGTGAGTGAGACACTATACAGTGGTGGACTGGTTGGTGAGTGAGACACTACACAGTGGTGGACTGGTTGGTGAGTGAGACACTACACAGTGGTGGACTGGTTGGTGAGTGAGACACTATACAGTGGTGGACTGGTTGGTGAGTGAGACACTACAGTGGTGTCGAATTGAGAATCAAGGATATTTGTTTATATATATGTGGGGACGTTTGTATGTCATTTTGTACTTTGACCCTTGCGTATTTTTGTGTTAGTTCGGTGTTCGACCCCGTCCCAAACTTTACTTAACAGAATCCTCTGGTTTATCAATCATTACCCGTATCAACCTAGAAATTGAATTGTTTACCACTTTGAATTCTTTAACTCAAAAACTTACCTGAGTTCCATTTCTATTCGAGTTAGTGGTGACGTATATAAGCCCTAGCCCGAGTTAGTGATGACGTATATAAGCCCCATGCAACTGTATTTACTTGAAAATTCATTGTCCACTAGACTAACCATGTGAAGGTAAGTCTTGTGTAGATATGTCCAGTTGTGTGAAAGTATTGTGTTACTACTTAGCTAACGAATATCACAAAGAAAATGTTTAAATAACGTGACTTTTGATTGTTGCTTCTTTTCTTTCAATTCAAACAGTTGCTGGGAGTGGTTACTACGGCATTGAGTCCCTTTACCGTATATACGTAATTTTAAAAACATGACTTTTTTTTAGTAGCTCGAGTGTTAGAAGTTGAACTCAATCACTTAACAGTAGTGCAGCTTTAGGTTCGCTCACCATTTGTGCTCAAGCACATCACTAGTAGTATAAACTAGTACTATATAACTAGTGTGTGGACTAGTAGTATAAACTAGTAGTATAAACTAGTACTAGACAACTAGTATGAGGACTAGTAGAATAAACTAGTACTAGACAACTAGTATGTGTGGACTAGTAGTATAAACTAGTACTAGACAACTAGTATGTGTGGACTAGTAGAATAAACTAGTACTAGACAACTAGTATGTGTGGACTAGTAGTATAAACTAGTACTAGACAACTAGTGTGTGGACTAGTAGTATAAACTAGTACTAGACAACTAGTGTATGGACTAGTAGAATAAACTGGTACTAGACAACTAGTGTGTGGACTAGTAGTTGTGGACTAGTAGTATAAACTAGTACTAGACAACTAGTGTATGGACTAGTAGTATAAACTAGTACTAGACAACTAGTGTGTGGACTAGTAGTAAAAGGACAATTAGCTAGCAGAGGAGGAGTGGCTACTGCTCTCACTTTACCAGCGGCTTCCAAGCGATGCAGTTAATTTCGGAAGCCTCAGTGAACTCGAGGTGTAGATTCTTGGACGACACTTCCCATACTCTGAGTTGTTCACTATTAGTTGTAGCCAAGTACCGACCATCCTCACTGAAAGATACAGCCATGATTAGACTCCAAGATGCCACGCGGGTAGTTGACGATTTTTACCAAGTCGTTGTCATGGAAACAACTTTAGGATTCTAACAGAGTTGTTCGAGGATGGCATTGAATCCATTGGCTACGCCAAAAGGAGTGAAAATTTTGTGTGAGTTATGTAAGAAGCCTGCGTACTACCAGTGCCTGCAGTGCAGATGCACCTACTACTGGTAAGTAGAATTACTAGCGGTGAACGGTGGTGATAGCAGCATTCGTAATGAAGAGCTGAAGCTAGCTAGCGGCGGTGTGAGGGGAGTGTGTTAAGAGTAAGGTGAGGGAGAAGGGAGGGCGAACAACGGAGCAGTCAATTACTAATCATCTTCTCTGTCCTGCTGACCAGTAGCACTTATTTAGATCTAGCAGTACAGTTTGTAGCTATATCAGACAGAATGATCAGTAGTATAATACTGTACTAGCTATAGCATAGGCTCCAACTGTCCTGGAATGTCCAGGACAGTCCTGGATTTGTTGACATTGTCCTGTGTCCTGTATTGCCATTTGTCCTGGATGCAGGAGTTGAGTAGTAGAGTTTTATGTGCTATTATGCTGGGTAGCTATGAAAACCTACTAGATCTGTACTGTAGACTTATTGTACATGCATGCACAGTCAGCATCCTTGTAAAAATACATTATCAATAATCAGCAGCAACAAAGCAGCTGATAGCTACTGCAAGTTCTGAGTCAGAGTGCACTTCAGTTACAGTAGTGTTTGCTTGATCAGGTGCCTTCTTATTCTTTGAGTAAATGGCCACTCAGTCCAGGTCACCATCCGACTCCAAAGAATCGAGTCATCATCCACCAAGCCCCTAAAAAACCCAGAAGAAAGCGTCACTTTGACACAAAATGGACTAAATAATTTAGAGGAATAGGGAGAAGCTCCAAAGGTATTAGCTAAAAATATCTATTGTAGGCTTTTAAAAAGATTTTTTTAACATGTACAGGTGATGCTTATGTTAGATGCACTATTTGCTCGTCTGATTTTGGGATTGCTTATGGTGGGAGAAGTGATGTGACCACAAATGTTAAGGGCAAACACCACATTGAAATGGCCGCAGCTTCATCTTCCTCAATGTCAATGGCACCATTTTGTAGGCCACAGACCTCCTTGAAATTTATTGAGGCAGAGACACTATGGTCAAAGTTTATTGCAATGCACAATATTCCCTTTCAGGCAAGTGACCATGCAACCAAACTATTCCATCGCATGTTCCCAGATTCGTCGGTGGCCCAAAAGTTTTCCTACTAGGCCCACATTACCTAGAAAAAGCACTTACAGATATGTCGAAATTATTTTCTGTCTTGATGGATGAGAGTAATGACAAGACTGATAAATCTTGTATTATTCTTGTTCGCCTTCTTGATACTGATGAAGGTGATGTCCGTACTAGATTCCATTGTCAACATTGGCACAGCTCAGAATCTTTTCAAAGCTCTCAAGGAATCACTTAGTTCTAAAGGGCTAGATTTTCGTAAATGCATAGCTTTCATGTCTGATACCACAAACGTGATGAAGGGTGTAAGGTCAGGTGTGCAAAAACTGATCAAATATGAGCGCCCCAACCACTTGGATGTGGGCTGTATATGACCTAACAATCAAGGAGGCCATGAAGACACTACCTGTTGACATCGACCAGTTATTTATAGATGTCTTTTATTACATTTTTCATAGCAGTAAAAGGAAACGGGAGTTTTGTGATTTGTGGAGGTCTCTTTTTACTTCTGAGCCTACCACTATATTGAAACACTGTACAACACGGTGGCTTAGCCTCCTGAGACGTGTTAACGGATACCTTGCACAGTTAGATGGGTTAGAATCGTACTTTTTCTTGTGATGATGCTGAGACTAGTAAAGTACAATGTATACTAGACAAGCTTCAACACCCACTAACTAAGCCTATTCTTTGCTTTTTAGCCTTTATTCTACCTTCTATGAATAGGTTTAACATTTTGTTTCAGAAATCAAGTGAAAATACTATGTACATGTCTACTTTATTCTGAAATGACCAGGCTTGTTCGTCTCTATGCAAGTAATCTCTTAAAGACAGAAACCACTACTGCTGCTGAAGATGATCTTACTTCACTTAATTTCACTAGAGACAAACAGTTAGATGACGAGGATTTAGGAATAGGAAATGATACTTGGGCATGTATTTCTGCATTAGAAGAAGAGATGGACATCAAACCCTTTTTCAGAGCTGGTCGAGATTTTTATATTGCTACTATTAAGAAAATGTTAAAGAAGTTTCCATTCCATGACTCAATACTGAAAGATTAGGGGATACTAAATCCTGAACAGGTCTGCTCGTACAGTTTCAGCACTGGAAAAACTTGCTAAACGATTTCCTCAATTAGACTTGCATGAATCTGGTTCACTTGATCAGCTGAGAGAGGAATTCATGGACTTGAAACTTTCACCAAGTGATCATCCTTCCCTAGAGAAGCCAACATATAAATCTGCAGTTGGTTGGAAACCAAGAGCTGGTGCTTTTTGGTTTGAAGTGGGGAAAATGAAAACTCTTGATGGACAGTTGAGGTTTCCTTCTCTCTACAAGCTGATGACAGGCTTGCTTTCAATACCTTCATCAAATGCAGACTCGGAGAGGGGCTTCTCCATCTTGAGAAGAATTCACACTGATCAACGTCCAACGTTGAAAGTCCACTATCATCTCTCTTATGACTCTCAAGTTCAACAGTGGTGTGGAATGCTGCCGTGATTCTTCTTTCAGCGAAGAACTTCTTAAGAAGTGCAAGAAAGCTGCTACCATAATGTCACTCAACAAAGAGTAACTATTATGCTTTTACATTAATTTGATGGGTGTGATTTGGGTGTGGTTAGCTATGATTTGGGTGTGGACAGGGGGTGTGGCCAGTGTCCTGGAACTGGTTTTCAAAAAATTGGAGCCTATGCTATAGTCATACCTCACCACACTATAGTCACACCTCACCACACTATAGTCACACCTTACCACTGGGTTTGATGTAGTATAATACTGCACTATAGTCATACCTCACCACTAGGTTTGATGTAGTATAATACTGCACTATAGTCACACCTCTTACCACTGGGTTTGATGTAGTATAATACTGCACTATATAGTCACACCTCACCACACTATAGTCACACCTCACCACTGGGTTTGATGTAGTATAATACTGCACTATAGTCACACCTTACCACTGGGTTTGATGTAGTATAATACTGCACTATAGTGACACCTCACCACTAGGTTTGATGTAGTATAATACTTCACTATAGTCATACCTCACCACTAGGTTTGATGTAGTATAATACTGCACTATAGTCACACCTCACCACTAGGTTTGATGTAGTATAATACTGCACTATAGTCACACCTCACCACTAGGTTTGATGTAGTATAATACTGCACTATAGTCACACCTCACCACTGGGTTTGATGTAGTATAATACTGCACTATAGTCATACCTCACCACTAGGTTTGATGTAGTATAATACTGCACTATAGTCATACCTCACCACTAGGTTTGATGTAGTATAATACTGCACTATAGTCACACCTCACCACTAGGGTTTGATGTAGTATAATACTGCACTATAGTCACACCTTACCACTGGGTTTGATGTAGTATAATACTGCACTATAGTCATACCTCACCACTAGGTTTGATGTAGTATAATACTGCACTATAGTCATACCTCACCACTAGGTTTGATGTAGTATAATACTGCACTATAGTCACACCTCACCACTAGGTTTGATGTAGTATAATACTGCACTATAGTCACACCTCACCACTAGGTTTGATGTAGTATAATACTGCACTATAGTCATACCTCACCACTAGGTTTGATGTAGTATAATACTGCACTATAGTCATACCTCACCACTAGGTTTGATGTAGTATAATACTGCACTATAGTCACACCTCACCACTAGGTTTGATGTAGTATAATACTGCACTATAGTCACACCTCACCACTGGGTTTGATGTAGTATAATACTGCACTATAGTCACACCTCACCACTAGGTTTGATGTAGTATAATACTGCACTATAGTCATACCTCACCACTAGGTTTGATGTAGTATAATACTGCACTATAGTCACACCTCACCACTAGGTTTGATGTAGTATAATACTGCACTATAGTCACACCTCACCACTGGGTTTGATGTAGTATAATACTGCACTATAGTCATACCTCACCACTGGGTTTGATGTAGTATAATACTGCACTATAGTCACACCTCACCACTAGGTTTGATGTAGTATAATACTGCACTATAGTCATACCTCACCACTAGGTTTGATGTAGTATAATACTGCACTATAGTCACACCTCACCACTAGGTTTGATGTAGTATAATACTGCACTATAGTTATACCTCACCACTAGGTTTGATGTAGTATAACACTGCACTATAGTCACACCTTACCACACTATAGTCACACCTCACCACTGGGTTTGATGTAGTATAATACTGCACTATAGTCATACCTCACCACTGGGTTTGATGTAGTATAATACTGCACTATAGTCACACCTCACCACTGGGTTTGATGTAGTATAATACTGCACTATAGTCACACCTCACCACTGGGTTTGATGTAGTATAATACTGCACTATAGTCATACCTCACCACTAGGTTTGATGTAGTATAATACTGCACTATAGTCATACCTCACCACTAGGTTTGATGTAGTATAATACTGCACTATAGTCACACCTCACCACTAGGTTTGATGTAGTATAATACTGCACTATAGTCATACCTCACCACTAGGTTTGATGTAGTATAATACTGCACTATAGTCACACCTTACCACACTATAGTCACACCTCACCACTGGGTTTGATGTAGTATAATACTGCACTATAGTCACACCTCACCACTGGGTTTGATGTAGTATATTACACTATAGTCACACCGACGGCTTCAATTGCTGAGACAATACACATTAATTGAGGAGTAAAACTCAATTTGTTAAATGAGTCCAGACTTTATCATTCTTCCATATCAAGACAGATCACAGGGCTAGTTCTGATTTTTCAAAATCAGATCACAGGGCTAGTTCTGATTTTTCAAAATCAGATCACAGGGCTAGTTCTGATTTTTCAAAAAGGAAGTTTGGTAAGTCACAGTAATGGATAAAAACATCCATAGGTAACAAACTAAAAACAACAGCAGCCCCAATAACAACCCTTGTGGGACTATTAATTTCAATGGATGGCAGTACTGCTGTGTCACAAGTAATGATTGATCATTGGTACAATCACTGTGGTCAACAGTAGCTGCAACCAAGCTGAAGTTGGAGACAGAAATTTATGGAATTGCCACGCAATTAACATGATACTCATTCCGTATAAATGCATAATTAAGTGTATGTGTGTGTTTGCAGTTCAGAGGAACATAGGGATGAAGACTGGGAATCCATTCATGAGAAGATCTGTTCTATTGTTAGTCTTCTTCATGTGAAACAACCACATCCGAACTCACACATCGAGAGAGCACAGAGAGCTCAGCAAACACTAGCACACAAGGTAACTTCATCTATACATAAGGTATCAACACATGTACACACACGGTATCAACACATGTACACACACGGTATCAACACATGTACACACAAGGTATCAACACATGTACACACACGGTATCAACACATGTACATACAAGGTATCAACACATGTACACACACGGTATCAACACATGTACACACATGGTATCAACACATGTACATACAAGGTATCAACACATGTACACACAAGGTATCAACACATGTACACACACAGTATCAGCATTGACATATGCATTTGTAATAGCATTATTTTAACTTATTCTATAGTTAAAATTAACAGAAGCTTATAAAAATATCTCCCTTTATAGTTTAAAAAGTGCTAATTTTTGTATGCCATTTAAAAAACTTGTTCTTAGCATGTTTGTGTGTGTGTGTGTGTGTGTGTGTGTGGTTCTGTACTACTGTGTTCAGGAGAGAATAATAAATGTGGCATTAGAGGAAGGCCGCAAGTATTTATGTGAAGGACGTGCTCCTCTAGCAATACCAACTGCTCTACAAGCTCTCAAAATGCTCTCTGATATCCATGGGAAGACAGATGTTCGACTAACACCTGCCTATCTCATACTAGCTGAGGCTGCAATAGGTTAGTATCTGTGGGATAGAACTGGTATGGTAAATACTTTATATTAAATTAGCTGCAGGTCTATACTTATAGCCCATTACCTGAGCTGTAATGCTTACAGAGCTCTCAACTCTACGGATTCATCCGTAATTTATACTGATATTGCTTTCAGATTACGGACTACGGAAATGGAGCTAGTTTTACGGGGATGGGCGTTAATTAGAAATTATTTAATTATTTGCTATGGATGCTGTAAAGAAGAAGTGTCAAGCTGGAGGGAAGTTCAAATCCTCTTGGAAGCTCCCAGATGGTATCATAGCAAGTTCTAAGGGTGACCAATATGCTCATTGTAAATTGTGCAAGTCTGATTTTAGTGTAGCCCATGGAGGCTTCAATGATATAACACGTCATGCTAGAGGGCCTACACATCAGCAGAGATTCAAGGATAGCAATAGCACTAAGAGTATAGCAGGCATGCTTGGTCAACCCTCAGAGCTGTCACACATTCGTAAGGTTACCACAGCAGAAGTTATCATGTCAAATTTTATTGCCATGCATAATATCTCATTTCTAACTGCTAATCATCTGTCTTCATTATTTGCGACAATGTTCCCTGATTCCAAGATAGCATCTGATTTCTCGTGCAAATGCACTAAAACACGAGCTATTATATGTGAGGCTCTTGATCCATATCACAAGAAGCCTATTGTTGAAAATGTTCGGAATGTCCCATATAGTTTAATGTGTGATGAGTCCAATGAAAAAGGTGACTCTGTAAAACTTCTTACTATCTTAATTAGGACTTTTGAATGTGAACATTCGTCTATTGCAACAAGGCATCTTCACACAGTGGGTATTACTGGCATGACTGCAGTTGATATTTTCGAAGCCATTAAGGATGTGTTGGTGAAATATTGGTTAGAATTTTCCAACCTTGTGAGTTTTGCTTCTGATACCTGCAATGTGATGAAAGGGGTGCGGAATGGTGTATCAGCCAAAATTCGGCAAGAGCAGCCCAAAGTTCTAGATATCCACTGCATATGCCATGTGGTTAGTCTCTGTGTGAAGTCTGCGGTTAAAGCTCTCCCGATAAAAATTGATGAAATTTTAGTTGATATATATTACCATTTTCATAATAGCGTTAAAAGTATTGCATCACTAAAAGAATATGCTGAATTTTGTGATGTGGAATTTAAAGTAATTTTAAGACATTGTGATACAAGGTGGCTTTCTTTACGGCGTAGTATTAATCGTGCAATAGAAATGTGGGATCCATTATTGTCCTACTTCACAAGCCATCCTGAGGTAGAAAAGGCTGGAAGAGTAAGAACAAATTATTCTAATCTCAGTGACCCTTTTAATAAGTTGTGGATGCTATTTCTTCATAATACTCTTATTATTTTTGATACATATAATATATATTTCCAAAGCACCAAAATGGCTACTATTCATAAGCTTCACTCCCATAGTGAGCGTTTGCTAAAAAATGTGCTTACTTATTTTGTCAAGTCATCAGTAATTCGAGCAAAAGCTCACAATTTGACAGAAATAGATTATTCAAATCCCATAAATCAGCTATCTGATGAGGATGTTTTTATTGGTGATGACACTACTGCTTTTCTCCTAAATTCAATTGAAAATGAGGGACTTAGTGCTAATAACTTCTATAAACATGTAAGGTCATTTTATGAGGCATTTGTAAACAAACTAATATCTAAATTTGATTTTAAGTCACAATTCTTCCAATCATTGAAGCTTCTTGATTCGTCAGAGTGTCAGAATCTAAGTTTATCAACTTTTGAAGGGATTAGTGAGACCTTTGCTATTGATTTTGACCTGGGGGCTGTGAAGATGGAGTTTAGAGAATTTGCTGTAGATGGTGACATTTCTAGCCATGATAGTGATGGTAATGCTTATGATGCTGTGAGTTTCTGGCTTCATGTCAAGTCTATGAAAACAGTCCTGGGTGATATGAAGTACCAGCATCTCTCTACCTGAGCCCTCAATTTACTTGCAATTCCAGCTAGCAATGCTGACTGTGAGAGAGTTTTTAGCTTAGTGAGGAGAATCAAAACAGATTTTAGGGCAAGTTTGCTCCCAGAGACTATCTCTTCCTTGATTGGAGTCCACTTCAATTCACCATTTCAATGTTGTAGCCAAACGGATTTCCCAACATCTTTCCTTGACAAAGCAAAATCGTGCACCAGAGAAATGAATGCAAGTTATCGTATTAACAAAGAACAGCAAAAACAATAATTATTTTATCCTATAGGTAGCTCATGTATCATCTCTTTCTGTCAATTATTATTATTTATTATGAAGGGGGAAATACTGAAATGCTCATCAAAATACTGAAATAGCATACCAGTAATACTGAAAAAGCAATTCTTAGGTTGAGAGCTCTGTGCTTACATTCAAGTACTCATACACTCCCTGATAATGTTCCTGTACACAAGTGAATTAGAGGGAAAATGTTGGTATAGTTTATGGACACTGTTAGCCTGCAGATAAGCTAGGCATCTATCTCCAAATATTATATGGATTGTTCTTGGGACTCCAAAGAAGCTCTAGGTCCAACATCTAAGCCAGAGGCATAAAAAAAAAAAAAAAACGGTCAAATTGTCTTCTTTTCTTTGTTGCCATGTCTTTGCTGTTCTTTGTCTTCTCTTTCAACTAGAAATATAGGACAGAAACTTATTAGGCTACTAATTATAGAACAGCGACTTACCAGTTTACTAATTATAGAACAGAAACTTATTAGGCTACTAATTATAGAACCACAACTTATCAGGCTACTAATTATAGAACCACAACTTATCAGGCTACTAATTATAGAACCACAACTTATCAGGCTACTAATTATAGAACAGTGACTTACCAGTTTAATAATTATAGAACAGAAATTTATTAGGCTACTAATTATAGAACCACAACTTATCAGGCTACTAATTATAGAACCACAACTTATCAGGCTACTAATTATAGAACCACAACTTATCAGGCTACTAATTATAGAACAGTGACTTACCAGTTTAATAATTATAGAACAGAAATTTATTAGGCTACTAATTATGGAACAGCGACTTACCAGTTTACTAATTATAGAACAGAAACTTATCAGGCTACTAATTATAGAACCACAACTTATCAGGCTACTAATTATAGAACCACAACTTATCAGGCTACTAATTATAGAACAGCGACTTACCAGTTTACTAATTATAGAACAGAAACTTATTAGGCTACTAATAATAGAACCACAACTTACATGTATCAGGCTACTAATTATAGAACAGAACTTATTACGCTACTAATTATGGAACAGCGACTTACCAGTTTACTAATTATAGAACAGAAACTTATTAGGCTACTAATTATAGAACCACAACTTACATGTATCAGGCTACTAATTATAGAACAGAAACTTATTAGGCTACTAATTATGGAACAGCGACTTACCAGTTTACTAATTATAGAACAAACTTATTAGGCTACTAATTATAGAACCACAACTTACATGTATCAGGCTACTAATTATAGAACAGAAACTTATTAGGCTACTAATTATGGAACAGCGACTTACCAGTTTACTAATTATAGAACAGAAACTTATTAGGCTACTAATTATAGAACCACAACTTACATGTATCAGGCTACTAATTATAGATGCCTACTGTGTGCTACTGTTAGAAGGATCATGGACCTATTAAGATGCTGTGTAAAGGACTACTTTATAGTCTAATGATATTCTTCTAGCTATGTAGCTAAAAAAAGTGAACAACATATCTAGGTAACTAATGTTTGACTAGGTTCGACGATTCCCAATAAAAAAAACCCGAGAAATTTGCTTCACCGAGCCTTTTCATGCTTGGCAGACTAACTTCTACAAGAGATTTCTGTCTGGTTAGACCCAGACAACCTGCAGCAATAACAACAATAATAACAAATCAAGCTAAAATGTTAACAAATGCAATGATTCATTTTATTAGGATTGTTCTGATAAGTCTTGGAAAAGGCGAATGAAGTGATATTTACTTGTTTTTTGCAGAACTGGGTTCACTGGGTGAAGCCAGTCAGTATCTATCTCAAGCACAGTGGGCAGTCCTGAAGGATTCCAATGACATTTCTTCTCTAGTCAAGAGCCAACTTCACAGAAATCTAGGACAGCTTGCTGCAGCCAAAGACAATTATGTGGAGGCTAGAAAACATTTTGCTGAAGATGTATGCAAAACAATAAATTGAGTGTGTGTATTTAAACTAGACTAGCTATACAATGTTGTGTGTAGATATACCAAGCTAGTCTGTGTGGGGGGCCAGATGCAGTGAGTACTGCTGGAGGCTATTTCCACATGGCTGCTGCATTCTTCAAAGAGAACAAGTCTGACGTAGCTCTCTCTTTACACCACAAGGTACACTCATTAGTAGATTGGGTCTGGGAAGGATGATTGAGTAAGTGAATCACTGACTGTTAGAAGTGTATGATCAGCCCAATTGTGTGTGCTATATATGTGTATAAACTAGTGATGTGCTTGAGCACAAATGGCGAGCAAGCCTGTGCACAAACAAAACACTTCAAAAGTATCTATCAGTCCATTTCGAAAATTATATAAGTACGTAGCCGTTCTGACCACTATATACTTTAGCTCACAAATACAGAACTACTTTCTTACTCAATGTTCGAGTATTATAGTCTCTGGCTATCTGAATTACCAGTAGTTTTTGACAACAAACACTCACTGGTACTAAAAAGGCCGAGTTTTTTTAATTACGTCTGGTAAATACCATAGTAACCATTCGCCATAACATTTTGCAACTTGAAAACAACAACAAGAAGTTCTAAAGAATTGCTGCACAGTGTTGAGTCTAACAGTAAGTTTTTAAGACCTAAGTGTGTCTTGAGTTATTCAGAAACAACCTAATACGAAGGGGTAAACAATTAATTTCTTTGAATGATACGTGATCGCTAAACTGAAAGATTCTGTTTAGTGGAAGTATGGGAAGGGGTAGACCTTGAAGCAAACACAAAAACACGAGGTCAAAGTACCAAATAACATATGTACGTCCACACACACAGATATATGAACAAATAAATATCCCCAATTTTTAATTGTGTTATCCCTGATAGTGTCTCGCTCACTTTGCTCGCTTGCCAATTATATAATTATATATTATATATATTATATATATATAATATGACATTAGTAGCAGCTAAATTTAATGAAGTAATGAAAATGGTGACCCACTGTATCAACTGTCAGGCTTTGCAGAGCTCAGAATTAAGTTTTGTTTATACTGCTTCATTAAAAATTATATTCACATTCATACTCAGTCTATAAACCAGCAGTCCAAAACAATACATTTAATGCAGATACAGGAAATGCTACATGGAGTACATTCCTTTGTACGTTTTTTAACCACAAATTTTCTTTTATTTTTTGCAAGATGTAGGTTAAATTCTGACACTTTGAGGCTTCATATTTACACTGCCTGAATAAAGTAGCTCTTCTTCTTTCTAACTATATAAGTCTGGTGTCTGGGAAACTTTCCTAAAACTCATGGTGGCAGTGTTTCTTGAGGTTTTCTAAAATGGCTTTAGAATTATGGCTGTAGTAAATTTGGGAAGAATTAGTTTAGCCTAAACTACACTATTGTTAGATGATTGATTTTAACTTCTAATGTCAAGCTACTAAAATAAAGACGAGTTTTTAAATTATGTATATACGGTAAAGGCATTCAATACCATCGTAACCACTCCCCACAACTGACTTTGACTTCTTTTTTTTCAATTTAAACTTTTTCTTTGGGATAGTCTTAGTAGTAGTTGTAACACACAATACTTTCACACAACTGAACATAGCTACGCAAGACTTACCTTCACAGTTTGTCTAGTGGACAATACATTTTCAAGTAAATACTGTTGCGTAGGGCTTATAACTATGACAAATAGCGTATTACTTTACTACTGCCACTAACTCAAATAGAAAAGAAACTGCTGTAAGTTTTTTAGTTTAACTGCATCCGCAAAAGAATTCAAAGTGGTAAACAATTAAATTTCTAGGTAATGGTCGATAAACTAGAGTATTCTGTTCAGTGAAGTTTGGGGCGGGATTGAACACCGAGCTAACACAAAAATACAAGATGGTCAAAGTGCAAATGACATGTACATTCACATATATGTATAAACAAGTATCCCCGATTCTCAATTTGACACCACTGTATAGTGTCTCGCTCACTTCACTCGCTCGCCAATAAAAGTTGACTATCATAGGGCCTTGCTGATACACTCTATGAAACCTGACCACACTGGGTGAAGACTTGTGAGGATACATATCAGTGAATAAGTAAGTCACTGGGTGAAGACTTGTGAGGATACATATCAGTGAATAAGTAAGTCACTGGGTGAAGACTTGTGAGGTTACATATCAGTGAATAAGTAAGTCACTGGGTGAAGACTTGTGAGGTTACATATCAGTGAATAAGTAAGTCACTGGGTGAAGACTTGTGAGGATACATATCAGTGAATAAGTAAGTCACTGGGTGAAGACTTGTGAGGATACATATCAGTGAATAAGTAAGTCACTGGGTGAAGACTTGTGAGAATACATATCAGTGAATAAGTAAGTCACTGGGTGAAGACTTGTGAGGTTACATATCAGTGAATAAGTAAGTCACTGGGTGAAGACTTGTGAGGTTACATATCAGTGAATAAGTAAGTCACTGGGTGAAGACTTGTGAGGTTACATATCAGTGAATAAGTAAGTCACTGGGTGAAGACTTGTGAGGATACATATCAGTGAATAAGTAAGTCACTCGGTGAAGACTTGTGAGGATACATATCAGTGAATTTAAAAGATCTATAGGAAGTAAAGTTTCATAGATGCGTGCTGAGAGTCTGCCATTATAAGAAAATGTCATGGAGTCGAATAGTCAGAGTTATCTAAAAGTAAAGTAACAATTTGTGTCTGATACTTCATCGGTTGAAGACTATCTATCCTACTGCTCATCTTCCAACCATCATAATTAATATATCTGCCTCTTAAATATAGCTTTTGCAGACTTGAAAGGAAAGCAAGACTGTACTTACCAAGTAAAGTGAGTGTCTGCAGTAGTGTGGATCATGACATAGCTTACTGTTGCCAGTGATAAATGCATGATGCTGGTAGGCTAGGGACATGTTGTGCCTCATGGCATAGCTTACTGTTGCCACTGATCAATGCATGATACTGGTAGGCTAGGGACATGTTGTGCCTCATGACATAGCTTACTGTTGCCACTGATAAATGCATGATACTGGTAGGCTAGGGACATGTTGTGCCTCATGACATAGCTTACTGTTCCACTGAAAATGCATGATACTGTCGCTTAGGGACATGTTGTGCCGCATGACTTCGCTTACTGTTTGGCACTGATAAATGCATGATACTGGTATGCTTTAGGGACCTGTTGTGCCTCATGACATAGCTTACTTTTGCCACTGATAAATGCCATGATCTGTTAGTCTAGGACATGTTTGTGCCTATGACAATAGCTTTACTGTTGCCACGCATAAATTCAGATACTGGTAGGACTAGGGACATGTTGTGCCTCGACATACTTCCTGTTGCCACTGAATAATGCCATGATACTGGTAGGCCTAGGGACATGTTTTGCCCTCATGACATACTTACTGTTGCCACGGATAAATGCATGATACTGTGTAGGCTAGGACATGTTGTGCCTCCTGCATAGCTTACTGTTTCCACTGATAAATGCAATGATACGGGTAGGCTAGGGACTTTTATGCCTCATGACATAGCTTGCTGTTGCCACGGTAATGCCTGATACTGGTAGGCTAGGACATGTTTGTGCCTATACATACTACTGTGCCACTGATAAATTGCATGATACTGGTAGGCTAGGGACATGTTATGCCTCATGACATAGCTTTCTGTTGCCACTGATAAATGCATGATACTGGTAGGCTAGGGACATGTTGGTAGGCTAGGGACATGTTATGCCTCATGACATAGCTTGCTGTTGCCACTGATAAATGCATGATACTGGTAGGCTAGGGACATGTTATGCCTCATGACATAGCTTGCTGTTGCCACTGATAAATGCATGATACTGGTAGGCTAGGGACATGTTATGCCTCATGACATAGCTTGCTGTTGCCACTGATAAATGCATGATACTGGTAGGCTAGGGACATGTTATGCCTCATGACATAGCTTGCTGTTGCCACTGATAAATGCATGATACTGGTAGGCTAGGGACATGTTATGCCTCATGACATAGCTTGCTGTTGCCACTGATAAATGCATGATACTGGTAGGCTAGGGACATGTTGTGCCTCATGACATAGCTTACTGTTGCCACTGATAAATGCATGATACTGGTAGGCTAGGGACATGTTATGCCTCATGACATAGCTTGCTGTTGCCACTGATAAATGCATGATACTGGTAGGCTAGGGACATGTTATGCCTCATGACATAGCTTGCTGTTGCCACTGATAAATGCATGATACTGGTAGGCTAGGGACATGTTATGCCTCATGACATAGCTTGCTGTTGCCACTGATAAATGCATGATACTGGTAGGCTAGGGACATGTTATGCCTCATGACATAGCTTGCTGTTGCCACTGATAAATGCATGATACTGGTAGGCTAGGGACATGTTATGCCTCATGACATAGCTTGCTGTTGCCACTGATAAATGCATGATACTGGTAGGCTAGGGACATGTTATGCCTCATGACATAGCTTGCTGTTGCCACTGATAAATGCATGATACTGGTAGGCTAGGGACATGTTATGCCTCATGACATAGCTTGCTGTTGCCACTGATAAATGCATGATACTGGTAGGCTAGGGACATGTTGTGCCTCATGACATAGCTTACTGTTGCCACTGATAAATGCATGATGCTGGTAGGCTAGGGACATGTTGTGCCTCATGACATAGCTTACTGTTGCCACTGATAAATGCATGATACTGGTAGGCTAGGGACATGTTATGCCTCATGACATAGCTTGCTGTTGCCACTGATAAATGCATGATACTGGTAGGCTAGGGACATGTTATGCCTCATGACATAGCTTGCTGTTGCCACTGATAAATGCATGATACTGGTAGGCTAGGGACATGTTATGCCTCATGACATAGCTTGCTGTTGCCACTGATAAATGCATGATACTGGTAGGCTAGGGACATGTTGTGCCTCATAGATGAATGATAGGAATTTAGTTTTAGGGAAGGGAAGGGGGTGTGCATGGGGGAGTGGCTTAGAGTCCTTGTACACATTGTGATTTACATATGATTTAACTAAATGGTCAAAATTGTCTTATGATTCAATATTTGTATGATTAGGGGATTATAACAGCTTACAGCAATTGCCTTCTCCTGAAAAATTCTCTCTGGATAAATGTGCTCCTTCTTATGAAAGCAGCAGCCAGACTCTCCCTCGCACTTCTAGAGCTCATCTTGTACATGTGCAGGCTGTGTGGCTGATATAATAATTAACATTTCAGTTATAATTGGTCAGGTTTCATAGAGTGTAGCAGCTAGGCCCGTGTGTCTGCTGTCTAATGGGGAGATACATAAGAAGATCTGTATTGATTAGCTTGTTCCTCATAACTGTTTAGGTGAATAAATGTTTAAACAAATCTTTCCAGCTCTCTCTCTTTCTCTCTCATCATCATGGTACTGAAGCATATGCTAGCTATGTAGTAATAACTGTTGTTGAATACAAGTGGTATAAGTAGGTGAGTTTTTAAGACCTAAGTGTGTTTTGTGGCATGTAAAAACAACCGAATACAAAGGGGTGAACAATTAAATTTCTTGAATGATACGGGATCGCTAAACCAAAAGATTCTATTTAGTAGAGGGTATGGGAAGTGGTAGACCACGAAACAAACACAAAAATGCGAGGGTCAAAGTACAATTATCCCCGATTTTCAACCGTGATAGTGTCTAGCTTGCTTTGCTCGCTCGGCAATAGATTAAAGTGTTGACTAAATTAAGGTGGTCTCTGTTTGTTCATTAAGGTGTTGTCTATTTGTTACCCATAATTTGAAGTTGTGTTTATCTACTGATCAAGGTATTGCCAATTTTTATGTATCTATTAATTAGGTGTTATCTACCTATTAGTTCATCAGTTTGAGTCTATCTGTTAATTAAGTGCCGTTAATTAAGTTTTTTATTATTAATTAAGGCATTATGATCTATATGTTAGGTTGTGTCTATATGGCAGTCCCACCTTCAGACTCACTTAGCCAGTTTAGAGAAAGTGTTAATTGCACATCAAGCTACAGAAAGTTTAGCAAAACGTGTAGTGGCCACGCCCAATTCTACAAATACTTCCACGAATACTGGACAGCTTCGTCACACTCTGCACCCTGACCTTCGACTTGGAGTTGGAATGCAAGCTGAGGCTTCCAGCATGCTCCAGGAGATGAGGAGACTCAGGGAGGTGACCTCTGACCCACAGCTCATACACATCTACTACTGTCTGGCCTTGATTCATACTCTAATTAGAGATCACCAAAAGGTAGCACAATTTTTTCTTACAGCATTACACTGCACTAAATTTCTAAAATTTGTTGAAGATGCACACATACACAACGTTGTCCAGTGTTCTCTCAACAGTAGTCCAGTGTTCTCTCAACAGTAGTCCAGTGTTCTCTCAACAGTTTATTAGTCTCAGTATTAGTCCAGTGTTCTATTAGCCTCAATATTAGTCCAGTGTTCTATTAGCCTCAATATTAGTCCAGTGTTCTATTAGCCTCAATATTAGTCCAGTGTTCTCAACAGTCTTTGCTGATCAACTAGAGCTCTTGAAATTATAAAATTTAACTGGAAAATTTTATATCTAAGTTTTGGCCACCTTATTGTCAGTCGGGTGGTCAATTAAAGGTACATCATCGCACACACATTGTGCCATCTATCTATATTTTACCACCCGACTGACAATATATGTATATAATATAGTGTGGTAGTTGAGTGAAAGATAGTCATAAGGTAGTAGTTGCGCTGCCACCAGGTTCTCACTGATGACTGATAAGGTAGTAGTTGCGCTGCCACCAGGTTCTCACTGATGACTGATAAGGTAGTAGTTGCGCTGCCACCAGGTTCTCACTAATGACTGATAAGGTAGTAGTTGCGCTGCCACCAGGTTCTCACTGATGACTGATAAGGTAGTAGTTGCGCTGCCACCAGGTTCTCACTGATGACTGATAAGGTAGTAGTTGCGCTGCCACCAGGTTCTCACTGATGACTGATAAGGTAGTAGTTGCGCTGCCACCAGGTTCTCACGGATGACTGATAAGGTAGTAGTTGCGCTGCCACCAGGTTCTCACTGATGACTGATAAGGTAGTAGTTGCGCTGCCACCAGGTTCTCACTGATGACTGATAAGGTAGTAGTTGCGCTGCCACCAGGTTCTCACTGATGACTGATAAGGTAGTAGTTGCGCTGCCACCAGGTTCTCACGGATGACTGATAAGGTAGTAGTTGCGCTGCCACCAGGTTCTCACGGATGACTGATAAGGTAGTAGTTGCGCTGCCACCAGGTTCTCACTGATGACTGATAAGGTAGTAGTTGCGCTGCCACCAGGTTCTCACTGATGACTGATAAGGTAGTAGTTGCGCTGCCACCAGGTTCTCACGGATGACTGATAAGGTAGTAGTTGCGCTGCCACCAGGTTCTCACTGATGACTGATAAGGTAGTAGTTGCGCTGCCACCAGGTTCTCACTGATGACTGCTGTGCACAGTATGAAACACCAAAGGGGCAGGGCCATATTTAGGGGGGGGGGGGGCAGGGAGGCCAGTAGTTTTTATATTGCTACCTTATATACATAACACTTAACATTATTTTAGAACAGTTAGTTATGAGAAAAAAGGGACTGATTAAGTGAACACATTATCATTGTATTGTCTTATTTTTTTTATTGAGATGCATAGTGGTGAAAAGCATGGATGAAAAAAAAATCAGGTTCTATGGAGAATATAATATTGTGTACTGAATCGGCCTATTGAGTGCTTTTATGTATTGAATTGGAAAGTATCCTGTGCCCGCAATATTCCGCAGTGAAGGGGAAGTCCAGAGTTATTGCGTTGGGTTATTGTGTCCCCCTAAACTACATTTTTACGCTTATTGCATCCCCTGAGGATCTGCTAATTCTATAATACCATTCTGTGTCTATTACATTAATTTGGTTAAATAAAATAGCTTCATATAAATGCAGAGACTTTTTATTACTAGCTATGAGAGTGTTCAGTTCATACAGACTACCGCTTGCATTCCGCAATAAGTCTCTAATTCTTTGGGTGGAATATTCTCAATTTTTCGCTTGTCATTTATCCCTTTGCATGAACGATAGCTACCACATTCTCAAGTCGGGTAATATTTTACAGTTATTTTGCTCTTCTAAAAACTTCTGTAATTTCCCATCATCAAGACTAACTGATTGTTCACTCTCAATGCTACAAGATGGCGGTACTTCTTGCCTTTCAAATTCCCTTTCTACTCCACCTTGAGTATTAGAGAAAAGATTTGCATCAGAATAAAAAATCGAAAGACTTCTTGGCAACATCCATTACATTAGCCTCACGGTTTCTATGCCATTCGCGCATGACCAGTACACAATAAATTAATCAATCATTGGATACCGCGGGAATATCACTAGCTGTCAGTGGCATTTACACTCGTGTAAATGCTAGTCGACAGACTCGTGATATTCTGCGGTATTCAATGATTAATCTATATTTATACCCTTGTTGGAGCTGCTATTAGTTATTAACCCTCAGCACGCATGCATAGAGAGGGTTATAGTAGTCGTCCAGTCTGTTTGTCTGTTGTTTGTCTTATGCTCTGATTTTGGCGAATACTGACAATTAACAGTTGATTTAAGTATGAACTTACTCAGGACGAAAATTTAAGACCATTTATTGTGCTACTTTTTAATTTCGGGCTAATCATTGAGAAAACGCTAAGCTTTCAGCTCCGCGGTAGGTACCAGCTTTTATGGGCAACGCCCCCTAGCATGATGTCATAATCACATGAGCAAATAATTTCTTGCAGCCAGCGGTGTAGTTTGATTTATACTCAGGGAAGTTAACGGAGTTGAAAGAAGTGTGAAGTTTCACGTTGAAAATGTAAGTGAAAAGTGTTTCTGGCTAGTTTAGCTTCTCTTGTGAAGACAGCGTTTCCATGAACCATTTTCATTGGTCGAGCTATTTTGATGCATCATTAAAATAGCTAACAGATTGCTTTTTCTTTTGGAAGGAGATTATATTGTAATAGCTGTAGGTAGTGCTTAATAGTGCTGAGGGTTCACACCTTTGGTGCTTCATTATATATTTAATTATTCCATGCTAGATATCTTCACAATGTTATTTTTAGGTAAACGACTATGAGCTCATGTTATCACATAGTGTTATCTCATGGCTGTAATGCACAAGCTCGTTACCCTAATAGTTATAGCAACCGGGCCTGGCCTGGCCTGGCTTACCAGTTTTCTGGGTTTTTATGGCTACCTTCCTCTAGTGGAGCCTACCCAACCAGGTTAGAGAAGCTGCTAAAATATCAGCAGGGAGTGTTGGCCCCTAGAGAGTTCAAACTACTTCAGTGAAGATTTCTACCATGGAATAAACCACTTATTACACTCAGTCAGAGCAATATGGCAAGATATTTCACTCTCAGGCTTTATTTTCACTCGCCTCTGGCTCTTGAAAATAAATTAACCTGCTCATGAAATATTTCCACTCTGACTCATGTAATAGGTACTATATTACATATAAATATATATTATATGCATATATACAGGTATATATATATTATAAAAGTTTGCCTGTGCTATACATAACTGACATTGAACATTCATCCCCCAGGACATTTTTTCTAGATACGGCCCTGAGGTGTGCGAACCCTCAGCACTACTATACACTAGCTATCCTCTCAGACCAGAAAGAATGATTTATTGGCTATTATATTCTAATCAGGATCAATTTAGCTCAAGCAACGAAAACGGTAGATGTTAACACTGTTTTCATACGAGAAGAAGCTAAACAGGCCAAGGACACTCATTGGTATACTTCCCCACATAATGTAAAACTGCAATGAGCAGCTAGAAATTATTTGCTCATGTCTGATTACGATGTGATGATAGGGGCATTACCCACAAAAACAATTATCTATGCAGATCTGATAGCTTCACTTTTTCTCAAAAATCAGGCCGAAATAAAAAAGTAGCTCAAGAAATTGTCTAAATGATTGTTCAGAGTGAGTTCATACCTAAATCAATGGTTAATTGTCAGTAATTTCCAAAATCTGAGTGTGACAGACAGACAGACAGACAAACTGACAGGAAGACCACTATAATCCTCTTGTGCAGGCGTGCTGAAGGATGACCTCTCAAATTTTCTTAAAAAGGAGTCAGACACACAGCGGGGTTAACGGAGAACTAACTGTAGCTACTGACATGACATAGAGCGTATATACAGTAACATTCACACAATAGAAGTGATAATGTCAACCAAAATAATTACTACTACAACTATATATACATAACACAAGTGACACTCATTGAGTTCTTCAGTTTCCCTCTCTTCTTCTTTTGTTATCTCATTCCCTCTAGCTGTCTTCTCTGAGGTGTTTGGCCCCACATTACATAGTAATAATGTACACATGGCAGAGTGAGAACTAGTTATAATATAATATATATGTATTTATATGACAGAGTGAAGAGTTCACGGATGCTGCTTGTAAACTTCTTGCTGAACTCTCTAGTGATGTGAAACAGAGCCATTTACAGCAAGACCATGCCCACCTCACTCAGCAGTTGCAGCATCTAGAGGACATTAACCTTCAGCTGAAGTCTTACAGTTGGTAGTATCACATAATACTTGTATAGCTATTTTGTTTGAATTGCAAACATCATGACTATAATTGTCAATGAATTATTTGCTTGATTGACTTCAAGAGAACAAATGCAACTAGCAATAAAAACTACATATATAGAAGAAACTCAGTGTAAGTACACATAATAATGTATTTATAAGTCTAGTTCATTTGTTTGTAATAACACATATTTGCTTGGGCCCATTCCACTGAGCATTGTATGGGCATTGTGCGGGTGTGGTATGCACAAGTGGCCTATCTGAGTGCGGGGGCGCAGAAGGACCAGGAACTCGACTACAGCTAGAGCCTAGATGTTAACTTATGGTGGTGCGGGCTATAACTCTGTTCAACCGCTGGCTTGCGCTTGCAGTCTCGCAAAGCAGTCAAAAGCGCGCACTCCCTAATGCGTGTTATACACCAGAGTCCACAGAGGTTAAACAATAAATGGGGATGACTGGGGATGGATTACAATGGGTTTGATAGGTGTATGAATATCATTATGATGTGAGTATACAAGTTATCAACAAGTTCGAGGTGTCGATTAAGTGTTCTCTCTTCTAGTGGGCAGGGCTGGCCTGGGCTTGAGGGTCTTGCTGGTTGGGAGCTTCCGACTGGGGTGGAAGTCCCAAACAGGCATAATCGCTTATTAAACATAAATTTGTAATATCAGACAAGATTCTGAATGAGTATTGCATGGGCTTGGTCTCACAGCTCATTCAACAGATTTACAATATCAGACAAGGAATAAAGCTGATGAGGAATGACAAAAACCATTAGCTAGATAGGTATATTTCACTTAAAATTTCAGAATGAACACATCCAGGACACATGTGCTGACCCAAACCATGCTGGCTCATTAGCTACGTTTCTTCTCTGAATTATGAGAAGTCCAGAAAGATAGAAATAAAACTGTAAAAGGCAAGACATTTTGAGAGGCTGTTCGAAGCTTATATAGTTTTGAGAGAGCATAACAAAAGCTGGTGGGCACAACTACTGCCTGAAGGGTGATTTGCACATATCATAGACAGCCAGCATCCAGGAAGCTCTAAACCAGCTTCTTGTTAAACTTGTAGTTGTCTGGTGTCATGTATATGTGTAGAACTTCCTTGATCTTTAACTCACAACTCTTAGTGGCTCTGTCTACAACTCCTACCTTTTCTCATTTCATGGGGTGATGCTGCAGCTAAGCATGTTCAGTAATGGCTAAAGCCTCATCAACTCTCTTACAAGCATCCTGATGTTCCCTCATTCTTTGATCAATATTATATATATCTATATCTATATATACTTTCCCACAGCTGCAAGATATGCTATACTCTATGGATGACTTGGTGGTAATGGGTATAGTATCTGTGACTAGAGTAAGATGTGGTCTTTGTGTCTTATTATGATGTTAGTGTTAGCGCTAAGTTCCTGAGGTTCAATGTATCATTTAGCACTATGCTGTTATAGTTTTTACAATTGTACCATCTTACAACTGACAGACTTCTCATAGCCGAAACGTTTTGTAAATTAAACTTCATCAATAGCTACTACGATAAAAAAAATAAAATTATGTTCATTTAGAAGTATTAACGTAGTAGTTGTACAGACTTCTCTACAAGAGTCTCAAGACTTGCTCACATTCATATCCTTGGTAACAGTAGTCAAGTGATGAACATAATTTTAATTCCACAAAATAATACACAAATGAAGGTAGTTTGATAGAATAATTCTCATGAATTAGCTAGTTGCAATAATGCTAGTTGTGTTGGGTGAAGAATGAGTGAGTGACATCACAAGACCGGATGATTACATGACACTGGATTTACCGATTCTAACAAAAAAAAAAATCTAAAAAAAAAAAATCTAAAAATAGCTAAATATGACAGTAGGTTTTAAAATGGGTGGCCAATATGGTATGGTGTGCTGAAGGGTGTGGTCAGTAGGTGTGGTTCACACTTCAGTCCCTGGTTCGGCCCCAGCAGGACTAAGTGTGTTCATTTGTTCCAGTATGAATCCAATGGTGTGCTGTCTGATGACTGCAATGTGTGACTGTAGCTGGTGGATCTTAGCATTAGCCTCAGCCAACCTAGCCAGCAACTCAGAGTTCTCTGCAGACAGAGCATCACGAGCCTACAAAATATACCACAATATAAACACTGAACTAGGTACAGCTCAACACTAGACTAGACACATCTCAACACTAGACTAGACACATCTCAACACTAGACTAGACACATCTCAACACTAGACTAGACACATCTCAACACTAGACTAGACACATCTCAACACTAGACTAGACACATCTCAACACTAGACTAGACACAACTCAACACTAGACTAGACACATCTCAACACTAGACTAGACACATCTCAACACTAGACTAGACACAACTCAACACTAGACTAGACACATCTCAACACTAGACTAGACACATCTCAACACTAGACTAGACACAACTCAACACTAGACTAGACACATCTCAACACTAGACTAGACACATCTCAACACTAGACTAGACACAACTCACTAGACTAGTAACTAGACTAGACATCTCAACACTAGACTAGACACATCTCAACACTAGACTAGACACAACTCAACACTAGACTAGACACATCTCAACACTAGACTAGACACATCTCAACACTAGACTAGACACAACTCAACACTAGACTAGACACATCTCAACACTAGACTAGACACATCTCAACACTAGACTAGACACAACTCAACACTAGACTAGACACATCTCAACACTAGACTAGACACATCTCAACACTAGACTAGACACATCTCAACACTAGACTAGACACATCTCAACACTAGACTAGACACATCTCAACACTAGACTAGACACATCTCAACACTAGACTAGACACATCTCAACACTAGACTAGACACATCTCAACACTAGACTAGACACAACTCAACACTAGACTAGACACATCTCAACACTAGACTAGACACATCTCAACACTAGACTAGACACATCTCAACACTAGACTAGACACATCTCAACACTAGACTAGACACATCTCAACACTAGACTAGACACAACTCAACACTGGACTAGACACAACTCAACACTAGACTAGACACATCTCAACACTAGACTAGACACATCTCAACACTAGACTAGACACATCTCAACACTAGACTAGACACAACTCAACACTAGACTAGACACATCTCAACACTAGACTAGACACATCTCAGCACTAGAAAAGCCACATCCTAGAATTAAGTTAGCCACTCCCCACACATACTGCCTCTGCACGGGCCAGTCTTTCTTTGAGAGAAATGTCATCATCACAGTAAAGATCGCCAGCTTGTGAGGGAGTAGTGGTGGACAAGGACCGATTGTCTCTTGCTTTAGCTTCTATAAAATATCAAAATTATACTCACAAGAAACTATAGCCAATTAAGAAATATGTCGTAAAACAATAATAACAGTATAGCTACACAAGAATAACTACCATGAACTATTCCACCACATGTCTGTCACAGAGTGCATCATGTGACTCCACCACATGTCTGCCAGAGGGCATCATGTGACTCCACCACATGTCTGCCAGAGGGCATCATGTGACTCCACCACATGTCTGCCAGAGGGCATCATGTGACTCCACCACATGTCTGCCAGAGTGTCATGTGACTCCACCACATGTCTGCCAGAGGGCATCATGTGACTCCACCACATGTCTGCCAGAGGGAATCATGTGACTCCACCACATGTCTGCCAGAGGGCATCATGTGACTCCACCACATGTCTGCCAGAGGGCATCATGTGACTCCACCACATGTCTGCCAGAGGGCATCATGTGACTCCACCACATGTCTGCCAGAGTGCATCATGTGACTCCACCACATGTCTGCCAGAGTGCATCATGTGACTCCACCACATGTCTGTTAGAGGGAATCATGTGACTCCACCACATGTCTGCCAGAGGGCATCATGTGACTCCACCACATGTCTGCCAGAGGGCATCATGTGACTCCACCACATGTCTGCCAGAGGGCGTCATGTGATTCCACCACATGTCTGCCAGAGTGCATCATGTGACTCCACCACATGTCTGCCAGAGGGCATCATGTGACTCCACCACATGTCTGCCAGAGGGCATCATGTGACTCCACCACATGTCTGCCAGAGTGCATCATGTGACTCCACCACATGTCTGTTAGAGGGAATCATGTGACTCCACCACATGTCTGCCAGAGGGCATCATGTGACTCCACCACATGTCTGCCAGAGGGCATCATGTGACTCCACCACATGTCTGCCAGAGGGCGTCATGTGACTCCACCACATGTCTGCCAGAGTGCATCATGTGACTCCACCACATGTCTGCCAGAGGGCATCATGTGACTCCACCACATGTCTGCCAGAGGGAATCATGTGACTCCACCACATGTCTGCCAGAGGGCATCATGTGACTCCACCACATGTCTGCCAGAGGGCATCATGTGACTCCACCACATGTCTGCCAGAGGGCATCATGTGACTCCACCACATGTCTGCCAGAGGGCGTCATGTGACTCCACCACATGTCTGCCAGAGTGCATCATGTGACTCCACCACATGTCTGCCAGAGTGCATCATGTGACTCCACCACATGTCTGTTAGAGGGAATCATGTGACTCCACCACATGTCTGCTAGAGGGCATCACCCTCACACAAAACTTCTGCTCACAAGCTACCACTTAAAACTGAAACAAAAAATGTGGCAAACCATATGGGACTATGTGGTGGTACAGAATCTGTGAAGGGTAAATTGTAGGATGAAGTCATTGTCAGAATAAACATTTAATGTGAAACCTTCTCAAACATACAAACTGAGGGTTAATATACCCACTTACTCTTCTTCTCCTTTCTTTTAGTGCAGTCGACCACAACATGATCCTTGCAGTGTTTGTGGCAACTTATTCCGCAGTCTTTACAGCGAACTCCTTGACGAACTATTCCTTTCATCTAAACCACACCCACCAGTACAATTAGTATATCCATTAAACAAGGGTGTTTAGGATTAGGTTTTTAAAGTCACAAAAAGTTACGTAGAGTGGTTATGGCATTGACAACACTTCACCATACATATTATAAAACTAGGCCTTTTCTTGGTAGCTGAGTGTTTGTGGTCAGAAGCTACTGGTCAGTTAGGTAGTCAGATTGGCTCATTTTTAATACAGAAACTACCAATACACCGAGAGAAAAAAAAAGTAATTCCATATTTGTTAGCTAAAACTGAATAGGTGCTAGAACAGTAAGTTCTGCATACAATAAATAAACGCAGCCTTCTGTTATCATTTCATATAGCAAAACCAACGTCCATCAGAAAGCCAACGTCCATCAGAAAACCAACGTCCATCAGAAAGCCAACGTCCATCAGAAAACCAACGTCCATCAGAAAACCAATGTTCATCAGAAAACCAACGTCCATCAGAAAACCAACATCCATCAGAAAACCAACGTCCATCAGATTGGAGGTAAAGCATTCTACTGTGTTTGAAGTTCTTGATGCAATGGCTTGCTCGCCATTTGTGCTGAAGCATATCACTAATTAAAAATATCTATTTGTTAGTTATACTATCAAAAATTAACACATATACATACATACACATAAACTACACACAAGGCCACATCCACATCATAGCCACACCCTCCTCACCATGCCCTTGCAGTGTTCACAGACTGGTGTGCCTATGAAGGTGTGCTCCGCAAACAAGTGAGTGAATTTCTCCCTCAACTGAGAATTGGCACTTTCAAAATAAGACAGTAATTCATCATAGCTGATCATGCCGTCACTATGGTAACAAGAATTAAAACAAAGACATTATCACCTTTTTTATATTAAATCAATATTTACACAAATGTATTATTTCATATTCATATCTATTCCATAGTATTGGCCTCCAGTCACCTGCACGCACGAGAATAAAGTGCATGAGATGCACAAATAATTATGGTGATATATCATGGTCCTTTTAGCTACGAAGGAAAATCTATTTCTTTTTTACTTGTACGAAGCTTTCTTAGCGAACTATTAGATACTTCATCCCTGACTAGAGAAGAGTGACACGAAGTGATGAGTCAACTTGGACTAGTGAGGATTAACATGTCAACATGCACCCACACAACACAATTGCAATTACATAATTTCAGATAGAGGACTCTAATTAAAGGAATGTAGGAGGATCATGATGACCCTTTACCATACAGGTCTAAACACGAAGAAATATTTATTGGAGCAGAAAGTCTTGTCTTGTGAACCTCACTAAACACAACCACTCTATCTCCATTCTTTCAGTTTGAAGGAGGCAGAGAGAGAATTAAATGCACTTTTGTTGTTATTTTGGAGTGACCCTCGCTGTATTAACTGAACTTATACCATGGTTGCTGCGGTAACACCCATGGATTAAAAGTGATATTTTCCCGGTGATTTTTCCTGGGGCTATGATATTTTCCCGGTGTCAAGCGAATTCTTCCGTTCCGGCCCAAAATTAAAATTCAATTAAAATTCAATTGAAGCGTGCCTGAAAGTTTACTTTAGCAAGTTTACTTTAGCATTGTAGCTGCCAGCTGTTATCTCCAGATCTAACTCTACCTGGGCTGCTCAGCAGTAAGCAGTAAAGCAGCTAGCTGTGGTAAATTCCTGTGGTATGAGAGCGGCAGGAGAGTTATATGTGGTAGGGCTGGTCCCATATAGGTGGATATGAGAGAGTAGTAGTAGCAGCAACTATGGTATAAAACAGTTATGCCATGGCAACATCGGGGTTATGGAATATAACCGTCCCTTGGCCATGGCATAACTATACATATTGCTTCCCCAATACTAACTCCTCTTCTTGTGTGGTCTTTTACACATTTTAAAATGCAACTATAGTAAATATTAAATCATGGCAACTATAGTAAAATAGTTAAACCATGGCATATAGTAAAATAGGCAACTAAAATAGTTAAACAACCATTGGCCATGGCAACTATAGTAAATAGTTAAACCATGGCAACTTAGTAAATAGTTTAAAATGGCAACTATAGTAAAATAGTTAAATCATGGCAACTATAGTAAAATAGTTAAACCATGGCAACTATAGTAAAATAGTTAAACCATGGCAACTATAGTAAAATAGTTAAACCATGGCAACTATAGTAAAATAGTTAAACCATGGCAACTATAGTAAAATAGTTAAACCATGGCAACTATAGTAAAATAGTTAAACCATGACAACTATAGTAAAATAGTTAAACCATGGCAACTATAGTAAAATAGTTAAACCATGACAACTATAGAAATTATCGCTAGATAACCACCTTCTTCCTTGGGTTTTGCCCTCTGGATTGGGATATCAGCAATAATTCCTCCAGCCCATGGTTTAACTAATACTTACATTTGTCATTAAAACCACACCCATGTACACTAAAAAACCACACCCATGTACACTAAAAACCACACCCACCCACTACAGATCACATTCACATGTACTTAAAGACCACACCCACATACTTGTCTTGGTCCAGGACGGAGAAACACTCTATGAAAGGAAAGTTGCTGGAAATGGCATCAAATTCTTCAATGCTAATGCTTCCAGAATTATCAGTGTCGTACGCCCTAAACACAGCCTACAATACAACATCCTTTATTATCAGTGGCGTACACCCTAAACACAGCCTACAATATAACATCCTTTATTATCAGTGGCGTACACCCTAAACACAGCCTACAACACATCCTTTTACTACCCTTGCAGCACACACACACACATACCTACTCTATCATAACATAAATCTTTTAACGCGCACACACATACGTACATCTACCATCTGTGTGACATGCTGACTCAGCGTATCTGTGTCTAGGCTTGACTGTCTTCCAGCTGCCCACTCAGAGAACTTTGGCAAGTTAGCTTCCACGGCACTTTCTAAGGTCTTGTCTCTGTTGGTCCCTGTTCTAGGTTCCCTAGCCCACGATAGTTCCTCTAGTGAGTTGTCACTCATATTCCTCTCATTAATGGCCACCTGCAAACATACACACACACACACACACAGTAAACCAGGGTGTGCTCCAATAAGGAAACCAAGCTAACTAATGCTCAGATGATTACAGCACATTCCTACTTAAGCAGTGAAGTGCTTCGTTGAGTACATTTACCAAAGTGAAGTAACGCCCTAAAGTAAATATTTCAAGTGTACACACTCTAGTATACACTACATTCAGACTGCACTCAAACCATCACACCTGAAATCTATATGATGCCACACCCACAAGATAACACATGCAAGTGATGCCACACCCACAAGATAACGCATGCAAGTGATGCCACACCCACAAGATAACACATGCAAGTGATGCCACACCCACAAGCCACACCCCTGTCTCACCCTGAGCACACGCATGTAGTAAGTATCGACAGTGAGAGAGGGAGCCTTTGACTGAGCAGCTCTGATGTACGATAGTGTCGTCCATAAAAGTCGGTACTTCTGAAGATTAATATATTGTGATGATGGCAAGTAATCTTTACCCTGGGCATCTATGGCAACCAGGTCCTTCAAGACTATACCTCTATTAACAAGAACAAATTATTTGCAATACCAACAGCAAAGTACTCCACTACTAATACTACTACTACTACTACTACTACTAATGAAATATTCAACAAATCTATTTAATGGTTTATATATGGAATTCCTACAAAGACAGCAAAACACAGACAATAAACCACACCCCTTCCCACCAGACCACACCCTTCCTCCCACGAGAACAGAAATTTGTTCAGAGTGTTGCCTCAGTCTCACTCCATATAACCACGCCCCACCTCTGAACACCCAACTCATGCAATTATATCCCACTCATGTGCAATTACGCCCTTATATAGGAAACTACACCCCTACTCACATGTGACTACACCCCCTACTCACACGTGACCATATCCCTATTCATAGTTGACCCCACACCTATCTATGTGACCACACCCCTACTCACATGTGATCCCACACCTATCATAGTGACCACACCCTACTCACATGTGATCCCACACCTATCATATGTGACCACACCCTACTCACATGTGACCCCACACCTATCATGCGACCACACCCTACTCACATGTGACCCCACACCTATCATATGTGACCACACCCTACTCACATGTGATCCCACACCTATCATATGTGACCACACCCTACTCACATGTGACCCCACACCTATCATGCGACCACACCCTACTCACATGTGACCCCACACCTATCATATGTGACCACACCCTACTCACATGTGATCCCACACCTATCATATGTGACCACACCCTACTCACATGTGACCCCACACCTATCATGCGACCACACCCTACTCACATGTGACCCCACACCTATCATGCGACCACACCCTATTCACATGTGATCTCACACCCCTACTCACACATGACCATACCCCTACTAACACGTGACCACACCCCTACTCACACATGACCATACCCCTACTAACACGTGACCACACCCCTACTCACACGTGACCACACCCATACTCACATGTGACCACACCCCTACTCATACGTGACTCCTACACCTATCATATGTGACCACACCTATCATATGTGACCACACCCCTATTCACACGTGACCACACCCCTACTCATACGTGACCCCGACACCTACCATATGTGACCACACCTATCATATGTGACCACACCCCTACTCACAGCACAGGTACGTGGAAATCCCCGTTGAGTGCGGCCACCGCCTGTCTGTACGTGGCATAATTGGAGTGAGAAGAGAAGAACTGGTTCATGGCCTCCAGGTCTGCTCTCTTGCTCTTGTCCACTTTAGCCCACGTCTGATGCAGTCTTCGAATGGAGAAATGATTCAAACCTCCAACAACTGCCAGCAAAGTATTATAACAATGGAGCTTGAGGAGGTGCTATACAACAACAACAACCACAGTAAAATTAGCCCAACAAATAGAGAATAGCTCTCGGGAGGAGTCGATGTACATGCTAACTAGTGATGTACAGGCTAACTAGTGATGTACATGCTAACTAGTGATGTACATGCTAACTAGTGATGTACATGCTAACTAGTGATGTACAGGCTAACTAGTGATGTACAGGCTAACTAGTGATGTACAGGCTAACTAGTGATGTACAGGCTAACTAGTGATGTACAGGCTAACTAGTGATGTACAGGCTAACTAGTGATGTACAGGCTAACTAGTGATGTACATGCTAACTAGTGATGTACAGGCTAACTAGTGATGTACAGGCTAACTAGTGATGTACAGGCTAACTAGTGATGTACAGGCTAACTAGTGATGTACAGGCTAACTAGTGATGTACAGGCTAACTAGTGATGTACATGCTAACTAGTGATGTACAGGCTAACTAGTGATGTGCTTGAGCACAAATGGCGAGCGAGCCTAAAACTACACTATTGTTAAACGATTAATTTTAACTTCAACAATCAAGCTACTAAGAAAAAGTCAAGTTTAAATTACGTGTATAAGGTAAAGGGGATTCAATGCCATAGTAACCATTCCCTGCAACAGTTAGAATTGAAAAAAAAAAAAAAAGCAACAAAAACAAGTAGCATTATTTACGTTTGGTACAATACTTTCACACAACTGAACATACCTACACAAGGCTTAGCTTCGTAGTTACTCTAGTGGACAAAGAATTTTCAAGCAAATACAGTTTAGTAGGGCTTATAACTGTGACAGATTACGGGTAATGATCGCTAAACCTGAGGATTCCGTTTAGTGAAGTTTGGGACAGGGTCGAACAACGAGCTAACACAAAAATATGAGAAGGTCAAAGTACAAAATTACATACGTACGTCCAAACAAACATCCCCGATTTTCAATTGTGTTACCCCTGTAAGTGTCTCGTTCGCTACGCTCGCTCGCCAATTATCACTAAAATGCTAAAAACAAAATAAATGAATTTAAGGGTGCTGGCACACCGCCTACGCACCGCCTACGCATGCACCCACGCAAATCAATTAACTAAATCAATTATGTTGCTATGGCCTACTTTTATATATTTCTTAAGTTTTGCAGGCTATCCTATACAGTGGACCTCACAGTAAACTATCACAGGAGCTGGCTTACCAGAAATTAGAAGTCCAAAGCAACTACTATGGCAGATATAAGCGGTCACATTCTCCAACATAAATGGCAAAATATCCCCGACAATTCAACTCCACAGTTGGGGGTCTCACCCTCTACGGACTCTGGAACTCACCGCCGACAAAATTACAGAAGCTTTTTTCGATTTACAATTTAGTTTTCAAATTATTCATTGTTATTATTTTTGTGGCGACCATTTCCTTAAATATATCCGTTTTTGGCCGTTATTACGAAATTTCCCTCTGTAATTTTTTTTATTTTTATCTTCTGTACCTGTATTCCAAAAATAGAGTGGTTCTGAACCCCCATTCCGTACTTATGGCCAGAAATAGCATGCAGAACAAGCCAATCATTCCTCGCACAATTTTGTCAATTTCAGCCCCGCCCTCCTCGGGCAGGTAAGGAATACGCGCGGATTATTGGAATGCAGTGGCTCTGAAAAGAGCCCGTTTGAAAAAATAAATAAACACAGACAACGAAATGGAGAGAAGGCGCCCGGGCTGAGACTTCTAAGTTGAGCAGAGCGCCCTGTACAACTTCTCTCCGAGCGGCTTGCTCCTGACTCCCTTCTGCTTCAGGGAGGCAACGAAGGCATCCTTGGTATCACTGGTTCTACGGAGAAGCAATAGAGTGTGGAGATCGAAGCCTTGAGTGACTAACTTCTTGGCTTGTGTTGGTGTGATGCTGGGCTTTCCAAGGGATCTGGTGAGTAGTGCTGCATTGGTATACAGGGTCTTCTGAGCTAACCACTTCTTCATTTGCATGCTAGGCGACTGAATGTGAAGTTTGTCTAGACATCGTGTTACTTTTTGTGCCACAAATATATTTACCTCTGCTATTATTGAATGCAATTGTAGGTACAAGTTCCAATGCACCTCAGCAGTACCTGCAGGATTTAGACCAGAGTCCATAAGTGTACCACCAACAACGGGGGAAGTGCTTGCTTCATATGTGTGCATGCCTGATCTTTCAGGGGAACCTGCACTGACTGGTGCAGATGGACTTGTGCTGCTTACTGGGACAGACAGACCTACGCTGAATTGTGCATATGAACCTGTGCTTGCTAGCACAGACGGACCTGTGTTTACTGACACGGACGGACCTGTGCTTGCTGGCACAGACGAACCGGCATTCATTGGCACAGATGGACCTGTGCTTGCTAGCACAGACGAACCGGCATTCATTGGCACAGATGGACCTATGCCCACTTCCAATTCAGTACCTGTGATATTACATCAGAGATACCAATAATAAACCTGACACAAACTTTTTAATCTCAATTTTGCAATTTTTTTTTGTAAAAAATATAGTTACATTATGTACTACAACAGGAGTCAATAATTCCTCAGATGTGCAATTGAATATTTAGGATTTTGCCAGTAATTTTGTCAGATGACAGACAGTGTATTGTTAGTTGGTGTACAAGTAGCTAAGGTAGCTAGAACTATTTTTTTGTGTGTATCAACTTCTACTGGGATTACATCTTTTCTCGTGCCTAGCAGCAAGAAGTTGCTGTTTCCTCTTTGTTCCTCTGACTCTTCTACTAAGCCATTGGCCACAACTTGATAACCCACCACCAAAAGAGAGACCGTAAGAATAGATCGAGTAAGATCGCTAACTATACCCGAGGAAGTTGAAGGCGGAATTCCGTACGAGTGTTTTTTTAGGCTAGCCACGAACTACAACTCGTGGTCTGGGAACTCAATTAACAGTGCACGCGCGTTGCTATGTGCCAGCACCCTTAAATCAAATTTTTATCTCCACCAGTGACCAATAAATAGAACCACTATAATTATCTCCACCAGTGACCAATAAATAGAACCACTATAATTATCTCCACCAGTGACCAATAAATAGAACCACTATAATTATCTCCACCAGTGACCAATAAATAGAACCACTATAATTATCTCCACCAGTGACCAATAAATAGAACCACTATAATTATCTCCACCAGTGACCAATAAATAGAACCACTATAATTATCTCCACCAGTGACCAATAAATAGAACCACTATAATTATCTCCACCAGTGACCAATAAATAGAACCACTATAATTATTTCAACCAGTGACAATAAATAGAAACCACCTTAATATCTCCCCAGGGGACCAATAAATAGAACCACTATAATTATCTCCACCAGTGACCAATAAATAGAACCACTATAATTATCTCCACCAGTGACCAATAAATAGAACCACTATAATTATCTCCACCAGTGACCAATAAATAGAACCACTATAATTATCTCCACCAGTGACCAATAAATAGAACCACTATAATTATCTCCACCAGTGACCAATAAATAGAACCACTATAATTATTTCAAAATTATAGCAATACCTACTATTCATCAATAATGAGATTAACAACTTAAATTACTAAACTAACCACCTATAGCTAAACAACAACAACAAAACAAACAAAACAAACAAACAAAACATTGGGTCAATTGCTTCATACTCTAAGCCCTTTCAAGCACTGTTCCGAGTGTGAGCTGATCTTTGGAGCAGGTGGTCTCAATGACTTCCTTTGATTGCTTACTGTTTGCAACAAGCATGGTTACCTTGGCATGCAGTTAGCTGTGATATATCCTAAGATGAGTGGGCAGAGTGGAAGTGTTATCATGGCTACCTTGGCATGCAGTTAGCTGTGATATATCCTAAGATGAGTGGGCAGAGTGGAAGTGTTATCATGGCTACCTTGGCATGCAGTTAGCTGTGATATATCCTGAGATGAGTGGGCAGAGTGGAAGTGTTATCATGGCTACCTTGGCATGCAGTTAGCTGTGATATATCCTGAGATGAGTGGGCAGAGTGGAAGTGTTATCATGGCTACCTTGGCATGCAGTTAGCTGTGATATATCCTGAGATGAGTGGGCAGAGTGGAAGTGTTATCATGGCTACCTTGGCATGCAGTTAGCTGTGATATATCCTGAGATGAGTGGGCAGAGTGGAAGTGTTATCATGGTTACCTTGGCATGCAGTTAGCTGTGATATATCCTAAAGGATGGCCAAGTGAATTGTTATCATGGCTACCTTGGCATGCAGTTTATCTGTTATTATCCTAAGATGAGTGGCAGAGTGGAAGTTTTACATGGGCTACCGTGGCATGCAGTTAGCTGGGATATATCCTAAGAGAGTGGGCAAGTGGAAAGTGTTTATCATGGTCTACCTTGGCATGCATTAGCTGTGATATATCCTGAGATGAGTGGGCAGAGTGGAAGTGTTATCATGGCTACCTTTGCATGCAGTTAGCTGTGATATATCCTGAGATGAGTGGGCAGAGTGGAAGTGTTATCATGGCTACCTTGGCATGCAGTTAGCTGTGATATATCCTAAGATGAGTGGGCAGAGTGGAAGTGTTATCATGGCTACCTTGGCATGCAGTTAGCTGTGATATATCCTAAGATGAGTGGGCAGAGTGGAAGTGTTATCATGGCTACCTTGGCATGCAGTTAGCTGTGATATATCCTGAGATGAGTGGGCAGAGTGGAAGTGTTATCATGGCTACCTTGGCATGCAGTTAGCTGGGATATATCCTAAGATGAGTGGGCAGAGTGGAAGTGTTATCATGGCTACCTTGGCATGCAGTTAGCTGTGATATATCCTGAGATGAGTGGGCAGAGTGGAAGTGTTATCATGGCTACCTTGGCATGCAGTTAGCTGTGATATATCCTGAGATGAGTGGGCAAAGTGGAAGTGTTATCATGGCTACCTTGGCATGCAGTTAGCTGTGATATATCCTGAGATGAGTGGGCAGAGTGGGACATTTGTTATCATGCTACCTTGGCATGCGTTAGCTGTGATATTCCTGAGATGATGGGCAAATGAGAATGTTTATCATGGCTACCTTGGCATGTTAGCTGTGATATATCCGGCGATGAGTGGGCAGAGTGGAAGTGTTATCATGGTTATCTTGGCATGCAGTTAGCTGTGATATATCCTGAGATGAGTGGGCAGAGTGGAAGTGTTATCATGGCTACCTTGGCATGCAGTTAGCTGTGATATATCCTGAGATGAGTGGGCAGAGTGGAAGTGTTATCATGGCTACCTTTGCATGCAGTTAGCTGTGATATATCCTGAGATGAGTGGGCAGAGTGGAAGTGTTATCATGGCTACCTTGGCATGCAGTTAGCTGTGATATATCCTAAGATGAGTGGGCAGAGTGGAAGTGTTATCATGGCTACCTTGGCATGCAGTTAGCTGTGATATATCCTAAGATGAGTGGGCAGAGTGGAAGTGTTATCATGGCTACCTTGGCATGCAGTTAGCTGTGATATATCCTGAGATGAGTGGGCAGAGTGGAAGTGTTATCATGGCTACCTTGGCATGCAGTTAGCTGGGATATATCCTAAGATGAGTGGGCAGAGTGGAAGTGTTATCATGGCTACCTTGGCATGCAGTTTCTGTTGCTAATATCCCTAAGATTGAGTGGGCAGGTGGAAGTGTTATCATGGCTACCTTGCATGCAGTTACTGGGATCTAATCCTAAGATTATGGGCAGAGTGGAAGTGTTATCAAGGCTTAACCTTGGCATGCAGTTTTATCTGTGATATATCCTAGTATGATGGCATAGTGGAAGTGTTATCATGGGGTCTACCTTGGCATGCATTTAGCTTGATATCATCCTATAAGATGAGTGGGCAGAGTGGAGTAGTTTAATCATGGCTAACCTTGCAGCATTAGCTGTGCTATATCCTAAGATGATGGTCACGTGGAATTGTTCTCATGCGACCTTGGCATGCCATTAACTGTTGATATATCCTGAGATGAGTGGGCAAATGGAAGTGTATCATGGCTACCTTGGCATGCAGTTAGCTGTGATATATCCTGAGATTGAGTGTGCAAGGGAGTGTTATCATGGGGGGATCTTGGCATGCAGTTAGCTGTGATATATCCTGAGATGAGTGGGCAGAGTGGAAGTGTTATCATGGCTACCTTGGCATGCAGTTAGCTGGGATATATCCTAAGATGAGTGGGCAGAGTGGAAGTGTTATCATGGCTACCTTGGCATGCAGTTAGCTGTGATATATCCTAAGATGAGTGAGCAGAGTGGAAGTGTTATCATGGCTACCTTGGCATGCAGTTAGCTGTGATATATCCTAAGATGAGTGGGCAGAGTGGAAGTGTTATCATGGCTACCTTGGCATGCAGTTCGCTGTGATATATCCTAAGATGAGTGGGCAGAGTGGAAGTGTTATCATGGCTACCTTGGCATGCAGTTAGCTGTGATATATCCTAAGATGAGTGGGCAGAGTGGAAGTGTTATCATGCTTACCAGCAATAGAACTGGCAAGCAATAGTACCACCGCCTACAATTGCTTCAGCACGCTGCGCCATTCTTCCTGAGCACTTTTGTGAACTCAATTATTGTTGTGCACCATTTAGAACCAAAACCTGCCTCAAACCGGAATTTATACACTCAAGTAATTAATTCCATGAAGAAGAGAGAAGTCAGTATCTGGCATTTGTGTGTGTTTGATATAGTACGGTATAGTACAAAATCGTCAGTAACTACATCCCTGTACCAGCTTTACCACCACCTACCCTTGTGCAGTCTATGAACTTCTCCACCATGTCCGCCCTCTTGATGACTGTGATTCCTTTGAGGATGTTACACACCACCCACACCGTCAGACCGTTAAACAGTTGAATGCAGTCTTCAATAAAGGGTGTGTCAGCAGTCGGCTTAGCAGCATGAGCATAGGCACAAAACTCACACAGCTACAAACACACAAATAATATATTAGCACACTTTCTTTCCTCATTTAATTAGACCATTTGAGGCAAATAAACCACAACTACATCCTCAAGCACATGTACCACAACTACATCCTCAAGCACATGTACCACAACTACATCCTCAAGCACATGTACCACAACTATATCCTCAAGCACATGTACCACAACTACATCCTGAAGTAAATTTATCTCGCATCTTAAGTTGACACATTCACTCTGTATTCTATTCCAAATATCTCAAAATGGTCATTCATTCCATATATCTATACTTCTATTCCACATTCCAATAACTCATTAATTGCTATTTCCATCCATAATTTATAAACTTCACTAATTTCATATGTACTCCTATTTCAGACACAAAATACTCTACAATTATATTCATTGATTTCATTTTGCGTGCACACTGTTATGAATTAAATTATTTCAATAAATTTAAACGCTATTGCTCAGAGCGAAAAATTATATACTACACTCACTTTAGTATTCCCAATATTCCTATACCCACTCTCCCGTTCCCAATATTCCTATACCCACTCTCCTGTTCCCAATATTCCTATACCCACTCTTCCATTCCCACTATTCCTATACTCACTCTCCCGTTCCCACTATTCCTATACCCACTCTTCCGTTCCCACTATTCCTATACCCACTCTCCCGTTCCCAATATTCCTATACCCACTCTCCCGTTCCCAATATTCCTATACCCACTCTTCCATTCCCACTATTCCTATACTCACTCTTTCTGTTCCCATTATTCCTAAACTCACTCTTCAGTTCCCAGAATTACGCTACAATATTTTCCTAATCATAACTCCACCTACTGGAATTTTTCTGAACAGCTGTGAATCAATACAGCACATAATCTCGGCCAAATCTGAAGGAGGTGTGGCCTCAAATCCTAAACTTGGTCGTCGTGAAGTTTTGCCAGCAGTTGGTAAAGAATTGGGCATCCATTCCAAATCTTCTGGCCTAAAAATAAACCACACCACCAGAACAATTCTGACATGAAATAAAGAGTGACTATCAAATGAGCTAATCCATAAACTATCAAATGAACTAATCCATAAATTATCAACTGAGCTAATCCATAAACTATCAAATGAACTAATCCATAAACTATCAAATGAACTAATCCATAAACTATCAAATGAACTAATCCATAAACTATCAAATGAACTAATCCATAAACTATCAAATGAACTAATCCATAAACTATCAAATGAACTAATCCATAAACTATCAAATGAACTAATCCATAAACTATCAAATGAACAAATCCATAGAGTTAACTATCAAATGAGCTACCTTCTCTACTCTCACATCTGCTACCTTCTCTACCCTCACATCTGCTACCTTCTCTGTTCTCACATCTGCTACCTTCTCTACTCTCACATCTGCTACCTTCTCTACCCTCACATCTGCTACCTTCTCTGCTCTCACATCTGCTACCTTCTCTGCTCTCACATCTGCTACCTTCTCTACCCTCACATCTGCTACCTTCTCTACCCTCACATCTGCTACCTTCTCTGCTCTCACATCTGCTACCTTCTCTACCCTCACATCTGCTACCTTCTCTGCTCTCACATCTGCTACCTTCTCTACCCTCACATCTGCTACCTTCTCTACATCTGCTACCTTCTCTACCCTCACATCTGCTACCTTCTCTACCCTCACATCTGCTACCTTCTCTGCTCTCACATCTGCTACCTTCTCTACTCTCACATCTGCTACCTTCTCTGCTCTCACATCTGCTACCTTCTCTGCTCTCACATCTGCTACCTTCTCTACCCTCACATCTGCTACCTTCTCTGCTCTCACATCTGCTACCTTCTCTACCCTCACATCTGCTACCTTCTCTGCTCTCACATCTGCTACCTTCTCTGCTCTCACATCTGCTACCTTCTCTACCCTCACATCTGCTACCTTCTCTGCTCTCACATCTGCTACCTTCTCTACCCTCACATCTGCTACCTTCTCTGCTCTCACATCTGCTACCTTCTCTACCCTCACATCTGCTACCTTCTCTGCTCTCACATCTGCTACCTTCTCTGCTCTCACATCTGCTACCTTCTCTACCCTCACATCTGCTACCTTCTCTGCTCTCACATCTGCTACCTTCTCTGCTCTCACATCTTCTACCTTCTCTACCCTCACATCTGCTACCTTCTCTGCTCTCACATCTGCTACCTTCTCTGCTCTCACATCTGCTACCTTCTCTACCCTCACATCTGCTACCTTCTCTGCTCTCACATCTGCTACCTTCTCTACCCTCACATCTGCTACCTTCTCTACCCTCACATCTGCTACCTTCTCTACCCTCACATCTGCTACCTTCTCTGCTCTCACATCTGCTACCTTCTCTACCCTCACATCTGCTACCTTCTCTGCTCTCACATCTGCTACCTTCTCTGCTCTCACATCTGCTACCTTCTCTACCCTCACATCTGCTACCTTCTCTGCTCTCACATCTGCTACCTTCTCTACCCTCACATCTGCTACCTTCTCTGCTCTCACATCTGCTACCTTCTCTACCCTCACATCTGCTACCTTCTCTACCCTCACATCTTCTACCTTCTCTGTTCTCACATCTTCTACCTTCTCTGCTCTCACATCTTCTACCTTCTCTACCCTCACATCCACATCTCAATGAATATTGTGTATTCACTTACAGTGAATCCATACTGAGCATGCTCACTAAATGCCGGTCACTATTGTCCTTCATAGTTTCTTGCAATTCTGCCACTTGTTCTAGCAACGGACTCGAGCCTTTGAAATCTTCCGGATAGTGATCCATCCAATACCTAATGAGATGAGACATCTGCTCACTCCAGTTTACCACAAGCACATTAACAATCTTTAACACATAGAAATTTGGTACTGTAGGTGTCAAACAAAGTTTCGTATTCAGTTCAGTAGAACGGCCGCCACACAATTAAAAAAGGGGAGAAAAAAACGGTATGCCGTTTGGTAAAAGCAGCCATTCCGTTCGACAGTTTTTAAATTTTTTTTCATTCACTGCATACCGAGCTATATAAAAATAAAAATAAATCATTTATCCAATAAAACGTTATAATATTTTGTTTCCAGGCAACTGAGGGAGAGATTTGGGAGCAAAAAAAAAAAAATGAAGCCGTCCAATTAGAAATTGTTTTGCGGAGAATTGTTAGTCTGACCACTGCACAGTATCGATGTTTTCTCAATGCTAGGGCCTTCGTGGGCTTAGACTTTTTACCACTGGAGGTCCATCAGTAGCTAACAGAAAACCTACAAAGTGCGGACCTAGTTGTAGCTGTGCGCCTGTCAGAACTTCGGTCTGCAGCTTTATTGAAGCAAGTTAAAACATTTTCTAGCTTTTTTGCACTATCCCCGTAGCATTTAATGGGTGATACAAGGCCTTAGCTTGTTGATATAGCTATGTAAGAGTTTCTAGCTAGAAAATATCTGTGAATCAACGGAAAACCTTTTTTTTTTTACTGCTTTAGTAAACAGTGTCGGCTGTTTAGTCAAAATGGTATGGAACGCAATGGTAAAAACTACCGTTTACAGCCATACTACGGAATGGAACCAGAAACTTTTTTGGCACCTACTGTACATTTCTTTGTGTGTGTGTGTGTGTGTGTGTGTGTGTGTGTGTGTGTGTGTGTGTGTGTGTGTGTGTGTGTGTGTGTGTGTGACTCCAGCCTTACTGCTGCTCCAATTAGTCCAGTGGGAAATTGTACTTTTGATGCAATATTATGACAGAGTGGACCAAAGCATGAAACTTAGCACAGTGTTTGTTGAAGGTATGTACAGCAATATTAGAAGGGGTGCCATCCAGATATGCATTCCTTTACAAAAATAAGTCTTACAAGAAACTTTGATCAATATAATCGGCGATACCCGCGAATTTTTTTATTTGCGCGCCCAATACAATTATTATAGCGAAAATAAAAAATGGCAATATTACAGGCAGCTAGACTATTTAATAGAACTAGCTACCCTGATAGCTAGCCAGGTGTAGCAAGTTTCAGAGAATTTATTTCAGTAGAATAAAACCATAATATTTCGGCTTGTGGAGCCTTCTAGTGGTTACTGAACTGAATGAGGGTGACTGAACAAGGAACTTTGTATAAACAGATGATACAGAACATGAGATCACTGTGAGGTGGGGCACAGCACCTGGGAATGTTAGTTGGTGTTGGACAATTTCTGTGACTTGTGAGTTGTACTTGGGAGGTGTGAAGGTGTAGTCATAATTTATTAGTGGCCCCTCCAGAATGGTTGCCACTAATTAAATTATGACTACACCTTCACACCTCCCAAGTACAACTCACATGTCACAGAAATAGGGGATTTGCATGATGACATCACGTAACATCCTACCACGCCCACCGATGGTATCACTGCACATCGTGTCCCATTGAAAATGTATTAGTTTTGCTGACCGCCTGGTCTATTTTTGGCTGTAGCACCAGCGCCAGGCTGCACAGAGCTAGGCTGCACAGAGCTTCCAAATTACAGGAATAGCTTTATTATGAAATTTACTAACTGCTGATAGCAAAAGTTTAGGATTTTCAGCCCTGGCTATTGGAATTCCTGGGAGTGAAATTTGGTGATGGTTATCTAACCACCCTACTTCTTCTTGGAACTGCCTTGAAAACTGAGACTGGCTGGTTTTTCTCAGAATTCTATAGCCTGGTGGTGGCCTGCCTATTGTGCTGTAGATTTTCTTAGAAGTAACCTGATTGTGGTGAAGTTATCATCTCCATAAACTAGTCAGGAGACATAAATGCAACCACCTGTCTGACAGACTCAGACTCTGGCAGAAATACCATTTATAAAAGCAAGTAGCTATAGTTGAACATCTTACTCTCAGTCAGCTTCATGTTGTGAAGTTGAGATAGATAAAAGGTATGTATTTGCTAGCAAATATTGGCAACTTAAAAGAAAGGTAAGCAAAATGGTATGTAGCTAAACAACAGCCTCGCGATACTGTGACTTGTGACAAAGTTAAGAGGTCTAAGACATACTTCCTAAATTGAATATATATAGATCCAGATAGTTGTCTTTGAGAGTCAAGGTACAAACGAAAAACAAGAAAAAATATTTACCACAATTTTGCTAACTCCATTACTAGCTATCAGAAGTTTGGACATTGAATTAGCATTAACAGGTTTTTCTCTTAGTGCACTCAATTATTGGTCCACCAATTTGATTCACTTCATAGTATTTTATTATGATTATCATCATCATTATCACCCGCAGTAATAAATTTTCTCACAAAGCGTGTGGGACTGTTGTATATCTATGGACTGTATCAGTAATAATGTCCTGTTTGCTAGTTTTTAACTAGAATTTATATGTCCCTTCACCATTTTTTTTACCTCTTCAACAGGTAGCTAGTTAATGGCATTACTTAACTCCACAGTAGGTGGGTTATTTTAGGTAGTTAATGCATGGACATTAATGTCCTGCAGAACTGGCATAACTATTGCTTTCATGTTTTACACTGTGGTTAAACTGTAACCAAACAATCAAAGAAAATGAATACATATTGAACTAAGGGGAGAAAGATAATTAAAATAAACATAAAAATAAAGATAATTAAAATAAACATAAAAACATACTCAATCTAAATAAAGTAAACTTGATCAGTAATAAGAGGCAATATTAATTGTAGGCTTGCCAATTCTCCACTGCCGTCCCTGTAGCAATGCTTTTTGTTACAATATCCTCCACAAAGATATTCAAGAGTTCTTCCACATTGTGGAGCAAAACAGCTGATGATACAAATCCTATCTTTTTAGAAATTAATCATTTCTTTCTCATCAGTTTATCCTTAGGAAAGTTATGAAATGATCACCATGTTGTTCTTTCTTCTGTTATCTTAGCATTCAGGAACAAAGCAATCTCTTTTTCTAACTTCTCTTGTAAGACTCACCAATCCCTCCACAGAAATTAGTATCTTCACCACAATCAGCTTCTAAGAAGCAGGCCACGGCAGGTCTAGCGCAGCGTACCGAGGTTACCGGCGGTTAAAGGGTGGTCGAACGGAGGAGGGGCTGGGCGGCGCCCGGCCAGGGGTAAAGGGACGCCGACCGCATGCAGTGGGCTTCAATTGATGCACAGCAACAACAGGAGGGAGATGGAAAAGGAAAATAAGGATAAGACGACCAGAGGGCCCGGCAAGGCCACGGCCGGGACGCGGGGCCGCGAAGAACCCACCCACCACGCCCTACACCTGGAAGAGAAGTTTGCTTGGCTAGGGAGGGTGGCTACTCGCATCCTAGGTTGGCGTAGGGTAGCCCGTGACTGGTTTGTAGTCTTGCGCGTGAGGGGGAAAGAGAGGCAGCTGACCAGGGCGAGTCTCAGGCAAGACCTGAGACGCGCAGACCCCAACAAGGCCTCGGCAGAGGCGCAGCCGGACCGCAGTGCCGGCACGCGAGCGACTGCAAATCTCCGGCACACACACGGTAAAGACAGGTGAAGGCCAACGGACTACACATATCTTTGTGGACTGGCACTTACGACCAATCCCTCAGGCAGGTAACCCCCAGGCTATAGAATTCTGAGAAAAACCAGCCAGTCTCAGTTTTCAAGGAGTTCCAAGAAGAAGTAGGGTGGTTAGATAACCATCACCAAATTTCACTCCCAGGAATTCCAATAGCCAGGGCTGAAAATCCTAAACTTTTGCTATCAGCAGTTAGTAAATTTCATAATAAAGCTATTCCTGTAATTTGGAAGCTCTGTGCAGCCTAGCTCTGTGCAGCCTGGCGCTGGTGCTACAGCCAAAAATAGACCAGGCGGTCAGCAAAACTAATACATTTTCGCAAAACTAATACATTTTCAATGGGACACGGTGTGCAGTGATACCATCGGTGGGCGTGGTAGGATGTTACGTGATGTCATCATGCAAATCCCCTATTGTTCAACACCAACTAACATTCCCAGGGGCTGTGCCCCACCACACAGTGATCTCATGTTCTGTATCATCTGTTTATACAAAGTTCCTTGTTCAGTCACCCTCATTCAGTTCAGTAACCACTAGAAGGCTCCACAAGCCGAAATATTATGGTTTTATTCTACTGAAATAAATTCTCTGAAACTTGCCACACCTGGCTAGCTATCAGGGTAGCTAGTTCTATTAAATAGTCTAGCTGCCTGTAATATCAGGTGACTCCTAATCATTAACATTAAATTATTAAACCATAATACATTATAATAAACAATTTATATTGAGCTCTTTTACATAATTAACTGAATTTCACTTTTAAAAATTTGTTTTATTTAAACAATTTTTTTTGGCACCCCTTCTGATACTGTCAACCGAACCTGCATACCAAGTTTCATGCTTTGGTCCACTCTGTCACAATAATTTTTCTTATCTGCTGGACTAAATCCTCCAAGAAATGATATACCTACTAACACAGTACAATGGAAATGCTAGAACTCACTTGAATGCCCGTGCTACTGAAGCCTTCCTCGACTGAGAAGCATCGTTAAGTGAATCTTGATAATCGACACCTTCTTCTAGCTCCACTCCTGCACTATACCTACACCAGCACAACACTGACTCTATCCCTAGACTTCTAGCTCCACTCCTGCACTATACCTACACCAGCACAACACTGACTCTATCCCTAGACTTTGCCTGATACTGTCCCTAGACTAGGACTGCCTGACTCTATCCCTAGACTAGGACTGCCTGACTCTATCCCTAGACTTTGCCTGACACTGTCCCTAGACTAGGACTGCCTGACACTATCCCTAGACTAGGACTGCCTGACACTATCCCTAGACTAGGACTGCCTGACTCTATCCCTAGACTAGGACTGCCTGACTCTATCCCTAGACTTTGCCTGACACTATCCCTAGACTAGGACTGCCTGACTCTATCCCTAGACTAGGACTGCCTGACACTATCCCTAGACTAGGACTGCCTGACACTATCCCTAGACTAGGACTGCCTGACACTATCCCTAGACTAGGACTGCCTGACACTATCCCTAGACTAGGACTGCCTGACTCTATCCCTAGACTTTGCCTGACACTATCCCTAGACTAGGACTGCCTGACTCTATCCCTAGACTAGGACTGCCTGACACTATCCCTAGACTAGGACTGCCTGACTCTATCCCTAGACTAGGACTGCCTGGCACTATCCCTAGACTTTGCCTGACACTATCCCTAGACTAGGACTGCCTGACTCTATCCCTAGACTAGGACTGCCTGACACTATCTCTAGACTAGGACTGCCTGACACTATCCCTAGACTAGGGCTGCCTGACTCTATCCCTAGACTTTGCCTGACACTGTCCCTAGACTAGGACTGCCAGACACTATCCCTAGACTAGAACTGCCTGACTCTATCCCTAGACTTTGCCTGACACTGTCCCTAGACTAGGACTGCCTGACACTATCCCTAGACTAGAACTGCCTGACACTATCCCTAGACTAGGACTGCCTGACACTATCCCTAGACTAGGACTGCCTGACACTATCCCTAGACTAGGACTGCCTGACACTATCCCTAGACTAGGGCTGCCTGACACTATCCCTAGACTAGGACTGCCTGACACTATTCCTAGACTAGGACTGCCTGACACTATCCCTAGACTAGGACTGCCTGACACTATCCCTAGACTAGGGCTGCCTGACTCTATCCCTAGACTTTGCCTGACACTGTCCCTAGACTAGGACTGCCTGACACTATCCCTAGACTAGGACTGCCTGACACTATCCCTAGACTAGGACTGCCTGACACTATCCCTAGACTAGGACTGCCTGACACTATCTCTAGACTAGGGCTGCCTGACACTATCCCTAGACTAGGACTGCCTGACACTATCCCTAGACTAGGACTGGCTGGCACTATCTCTAGACTAGGACTGTCTGGCACTATCCCTAAACTAGGACTGCCTGACACTATCCCTAGACTAGGGCTGCCTGACACTATCCCTAGACTAGGACTGTCTGGCACTATCTCTAGACTAGGACTGTCTGGCACTATCCCTAAACTAGGGCTGCCTGACACTATCTCTAGACTAGGACTGCCTGGCACTATCCCTAGACTAGGACTGCCTGACACTATCCCTAGACTAGGGCTGCCTGACACTATCCCTAGACTAGGCCTGTCTGGCACTATCTCTAGACTAGGACTGTCTGGCACTATCCCTAAACTAGGACTGCCTGGCACTATCTCTAGACTAGGGCTGCCTGACACTATCCCTAGACTAGGACTGTCTGGCACTATCTCTAGACTAGGACTGTCTGGCACTATCCCTAAACTAGGGCTGCCTGACACTATCTCTAGACTAGGACTGCCTGGCACTATCCCTAGACTAGGACTGCCTGACACTATCCCTAGACTAGGGCTGCCTGACACTATCCCTAGACTAGGACTGTCTGGCACTATCTCTAGACTAGGACTGTCTGGCACTATCCCTAAACTAGGACTGCCTGGCACTATCTCTAGACTAGGGCTGCCTGACACTATCCCTAGACTAGGGCTGCCTGACCCTATCCCTAGACTAGGACTCAATCACTAACTTACAGAGAGAGCAGTAGCTTAGCAACATCGAGTTCCTTCCCATACCATTTGCAAACTAACAATAAGACTTTAGGACTTGAGGGATCAAACTCTGTAGGCAAAGTACCATTAACTTCACTGTGGTCTACAGCTACACACGTACACACACACACACACACACACACACACGTGTAATGAGTATTGCACATGTATTGTGACATGTACTGCTCTAAACACCACAGAGTCTCATATGGAGGACCACACCCCCACCCCGCCCACTCTCTAAACTAAAATTTACATTCCCTCAATCTGGAGTTAAATGTGTATAATTTAAAAACATTAAGTATCCCATGAAGCCAACATTTCCTAGTGATGGTCCTTCCTCTGGTATTCATTAAATTGTTCAAGTTGCTGTTTGCTAGTTGACTGAGCCTGGGTTGGACCATATTCATTTTACTGAAAGAATTGCCAATACAAGCCCCCCCCCCCCCCCCCCCCCCCCCCCCTACCATAGCAGTAAGCACTGTGCAATATTCCTTACTTCAAGTCACAATAAAGTTGCGGTGAGAATGGTCACTATGGCAATTCAAACTCACAGTACAGTCATTATGATCAGTCAACCTTGAACAAATTGAAACAAAAGCAAACTAAACTGATTATGTTTCTTTATTATGTTCTCTTACTCTCAATTAGCAGTTTGTGGTTTTTGGTCATATCTTTGTTTTGGTACCTCTTACATCAAAAGTTAACATACCATCAGATAGCTCTTGAATAGGCCAAGATTTTGATACTAAAATTAGTAGTCAGAGACCAATAGTAAAGGAGTTATGGGCACAAAAAAAAAACAAAAAAAAAAAACTGATGTGTGTTTAACAACCAGCCAGCAGGTGTACATGCTTTACTAGCAGCTGATATCTGTCCTGCACGAGTCATTTAGTCCTTGATAGAGAAAATACAAATAAGTTTATCATCCTTGATAGAGAAAATACAAATAAGTTTATCATAATAGTTCCACCTTACAACATGGGGGTTGGTGTTTTATATTGCATATTCTATTTCTGGTTGATTTTAGTGGTATTTTTGTGTGTTTCCTTGATCCAGTTCAGCACCACTGTTGCACCTCTTCAATACCAGGCATTTTCATCACTGTTCCCCAAACTATTCTTTGCTTGGATTTATTACTTTCACCATTTCCATACATTGTTTCTCTCAGTTCTGCTTTATATTGCTAAAAGGGAACACATGCCGAGATATCACAGCTAAATATTAGACTTATGGAGAAGTGTGGGTTACCCTTAAGGCATCTGACTGGTCCCAAACGGAGAAACTAGTTCCTTTTTTTCCCCTTCAACAATGCAAGCACAACCGGTGTAGTGCATATTGTTCAAGGTTTCTATCAACATTAGTCCCATCTTCTATTCTATAAGCTAAGGAGAGCTGAAGTATTTAACAAGGCCATTAATATGCAATGAAACATACTAAGCCTGGAGATGTAGTGCATCAGGAGTGTCGCTGCAAACAAAGTCACCGCTTTCAAATTGCAAATGACTAACCATGATGATTTAACACCAAATACAAGTAAAGACATTGCTGTGTTTCAGTCCTCACAAGTAAAGACATTGCTGTGTTTTAGTCCTCTGAAGTAAAGACATTGCTGTGTTTCAGTCCTCTGAAGTAAAGACATTACTGTGTTTCAGTCCTCTGAAGTAAAGACATTGCTGTGTTTCAGTCCTCTGAAGTAAAGACAATGCTGTGTTTCAGTCCTCTGAAGTAAAGACATTGCTGTGTTTCAGTCCTCACAAGTAAAGACATTGCTGTGTTTCAGTCCTCTGAAGTAAAGACATTGCTGTGTTTCAGTCCTCACAAGTAAAGACATTGCTGTGTTTCAGTCCTCACAAGTAAAGACATTGCTGTGTTTCAGTCCTCTGAAGTAAAGACATTGCTGTGTTTCAGTCCTCTGAAGTAAAGACAATGCTGTGTTTCAGTCCTCTGAAGTAAAGACATTGCTGTGTTTCAGTCCTCTGAAGTAAAGACATTGCTGTGCTTCAGTCCTCTGAAGAGAATTTTTCATTCGAAATAGATTGCTTTTACTGTGGAATTAAATTAGCTAATTTGAAAGAAAGTACGATGTTCTTCAAGTGAAAAACCACCGGAAAGCATTTTACATGTGCATGACCAGCATGACCTGCATGACCTGCATGACCAGCATGACCTGCATGACCTACATGACCTGCATGACCTGCATGCGGCTGATATAATCTACAATCAGACTTGCAGTGTCAATTTCATGAAGGAGCAGACACCATGTCTCAATCAAAGAGGTAGGAACAAAATAATAATATGGGGGACGAGATCACTGCAGATTATATCTACTATGCGTACCAATATATAAACACTAAATGATTTGTTCTTTGCGAATATTTTTGTCTAGGTGAAGTGGTAGAAACAAAAATGATTTTAAAAGAGTCATCCTTCCCGAGCCATCCTTCCCGAGCCATCCTTCCCGAGCCATCCTTCCCGAGCCATCCTTCCCGAGCCACTATGAGTACATCAAGTCCACTCAAATTTTTGGGAAACACTTATTAGTACATTACTAAGCTGTTGTAATGCTATTAGTACATTACTAAGCTGTTGTAATGCTATTAGTACATTACTAAGCTGTTGTAATGCTATTAGTCATATTTAACTATATCCCAAGGCAAATTCACAATTGCTTTAGCTGCATAAATTTGTCATCGTCACTTTTCATTGGTACTTGCTACTGACAACAGAAAATTGAGGGGATTAAGCTCCCACTACTTCTAAGTTAAATAGCTTCAGTCACCCCCCCCCCCCCCCCCCCCCCCCCCCCCCCCCCCCCTCCTCCTCCTCCTCCTGCCCACTATTCCTATCCTGCTTGTCTCAATTCATTGCAAAAAGATTCCACAAGGTCAAGGCTTAGTGTACTCATAATGACTTGAGAATAGAAGCATTTTTGGAAGTTGCCAAATACCAGGAACTTGACATTAGAAGTAAATAAAGCTACTGGACACTGCTTGTGTATCTTGTTGCCACTGCTTGTGTATCTTGTTGCCACTGCTTGTGTATCTTGTTGCCACTGCTTGTGTATCTTGTTGCCACTGCTTGTGTATCTTGTTGCCACTGCTTGTGTATCTTGTTGCCACTGCTTGTGTATCTTGTTGCCACTGCTTGTGTATCTTGTTGCAACTGCTTGTGTATCTTGTTGCCACTGCTTGTGTATCTTGTTGCCACTGCTTGTGTATCTTGTTGCCACTGCTTGTGTATCTTGTTGCCACTGCTTGTGTATCTTGTTGCCACTGCTTGTGTATCTTGTTGCCACTGCTTGTGTACCTTGTTGCAACTGCTTGTGTATCTTGTTGCCACTGCATGTGTATCTTGTTGCCACTGCTTGTGTATCTTGTTGCCACTGCTTGTGTACCTTGTTGCCACTGCTTGTGTATCTTGTTGCCACTGCTTGTGTAATTTTACCATGTTCCCCCAGGAGGATTCCTTAAGACTTTTTTTTTGCTTTTGTTGCAATTTGTTCAAGGTTGACTCAATATTTTTGACAAAATGATTGTACTGTCAGCCGTATAGCCTAGTGCTTCTTGTCCAGAGCGGTTAAGAATATCTATACTACAAAAGCCATCACTACTCGGGAAATCGAGGTAAAAGAGTAACTCCACATTTGTCGACGGCTACCTGCTCGTCTTTAGGAGTGAATGGACTATGATGGTTTTATAAACAGGAGCTAGAACAAGCTTTAAAATATATGTAGATGTGTAGTGTAGTGGTTGTGTCCTTGGCTTAGGGTCTGAGGTCCTGAGTTCAAGCCCAAGTCAGGCAATTTTTCCGTCTGGTTTTCCATATGCCTCCCACCAGGTCCGTTCTCCTGCGAGTTCCTAGCCCGGCTCCAGGAGCTTTGCTTGCACGGCTCACAGTGCCTGCTTAGTGCACAGGCATCCTGGCTCTGCCAGGTGCGCGTGACCACCTAGCGGCAGCAAGAGAATCTGCATTTGGTGTGTGCGTGAATACATTTCCATTTCTTGTAGAAAGTGAACGTCTGTTGTCATTTTCACACTAAAACACAGACCAGGAGTTGTAGAAACGATACCAGCAGTAATAATAGATGTCTCAAAGACAGCAGCCATTTAATGGCTTCATCCACATCTGATAACAACCAATGGTCGACCTGTCCAATGTAATCTACAGCAACGTGTGGAGGATGTCAGATCAAATCTACAGCAACGTGTGGAGGATGTCAGATCAAATCTACAGCAACGTATGGAGGATGTCAGATCAAATCTACAGCAACGTATGGAGGATGTCAGATCAAATCTACAGCAACGTATGGAGGATGTCAGATAAAATTGATAGCAATGTGCAGAGGATGTCAGATAAAATTGACAGCAACATATGGAGGATGTCAGATAAAATCTACAGCAACATAAGGAGGATGTCAGATCAAATCCATAGCAACGTGTGGATGTCAGATCAAATCGAGAGCAACGTGTGGAGGATGTCAGATCAAATCTACAGCAATGTGTGGAGGATGTCAGATCAAATTGACAGCAACATGTGGAGGATGTCAGATCAAATCTACAGCAATGTGTGGAGGATGTCAGATCAAATCTAGAGCAACGTGTGAAGGATGTCAGATCAAATTGACAGCAACATGTGGAGGATGTCAGCTCAAATTGACAGCAACGTATGGAGAATGTCAGACCAAATCTACAGCAACATGTGGAGGATGTCAGATCAAATCTACAGCAATGTGTGGAGGATGTCAGATCAAATCTACAGCAACGTATGGAGGATGTCAGACCAAATCTACAGCAATGTATGGAGGATGTCAGATCAAATTGACAGGAATGTGTGGAGGATGTGAAATCTACAGCAACGTATGGAGGATGTCAGATCAAATCTACAGCAACGTATGGAGGATGTCAGATCAACATGTGGAGGATGTCAGATCAAATCTACAGCAACGTATGGAGGATGTCAGATCAACATGTGGAGGATGTCAGATCAAATCCATAGCAACGTGTGGATGTCAGATCAAATCGAGAGCAATGTGTGGAGGATGTCAGATCAAATCCATAGCAATGTGTGGAGGATGTCAGATCAAATCCATAGCAATGTGTGGAGGATGTCAGATCAAATCCATAGCAACGTGTGGAGGATGTCAGATCAAATCCATAACAATGTGTGGAGGATGTCAGATCAAATCCATAGCAACATGTGGAGGATGTCAGATCAAATCCATAGCAACATGTGGAGGATGTCAGATCAAATCTACAGCAACGTGTGAAGGATGTCAGATCAAATTGACAGCAACATGTGGAGGATATCAGCTCAAATTGACAGCAACGTACGGAGGATGTCAGATCAAATCTACAGCAACGTATGGAGGATGTCAGATCAAGTCCATAGCAACGTGTGGAGGATGTCAGATCAAATCCATAGCAACGTGTGGAGGATGTCAGATCAAATCCATAGCAACGTGTGGAGGATGTCAGATCAAATCCATAACAATGTGTGGAGGATGTCAGATCAAATCCATAGCAACATGTGGAGGATGTCAGATCAAATCCATAGCAATGTGTGGAGGATGTCAGATCAAATCCATAGCAACGTGTGGAGGATGTCACATCAAATCCATAACAATGTGTGGAGGATGTCAGATCAAATCCATAGCAACATGTGGAGGATGTCAGATCAAATCCATAGCAACATGTGGAGGATGTCAGATCAAATCCATAACAATGTGTGGAGGATGTCAGATCAAATCCATAGCAACATGTGGAGGATGTCAGATCAAATCCATAGCAATGTGTGGAGGATGTCAGATCAAATCCATAGCAACGTGTGGAGGATGTCAGATCAAATCCATAGCAATGTGTGGAGGATGCCAAAACTTTTAAATTGGTTAAGTTGGTCAATTAGTAGTACGATACGGTCGTACTTTACAGCTCGCAAGAAATCTCTGACTAAACTAAACTGAGGGCATCATTACACAAGTCTGAGAATAAGAACCCTTTGAATGTTCAATATACATTCATACCCTAAACCCCGCCCCAATCCCCACCCAATTAGATATACTATACAGTTGTGAATGACTTATCTGGTACCCAAGCAACAGGCTTTATTTACATATTGCAGTAACTGCCTCCTTGACTATCATGTTGCTATTTGAATTCGTGGTCCTGCAATCAATTAAAAATTAGCAGTTCAATTAATCCATTCTAGCTGGCTATTCCATAGCTACCCTGCAATGCGAATGCAACACAGTGAAGACATAGCTCAGGGTTAGCAAGGTCACCCAGTACAACAACTGATGTAACAAGAACTCAATACCTGTCTAATATATTAGATAGTCCAACAAGAACTCAATACCTGTCTAATATATTAGATAGTCCAACAAGAACTCAATACCTGTCTAATATATTAGATAGTCCAACAAGAACTCAATACCTGTCTAATATATTAGATAGTCCAACAAGAACTCAATACCTGTCTAATATATTAGATAGTCCAACAAGAACTCAATATCTGTCTAATATCTATTGATGTGATATCGAACACATCAGGACGCATGTGACAGGAGACCACTGTCAGGACACATGTGTCAGGAGACCAATGTGTAGACTATACAATTCCCTAGCTATTTCATGGAATGTAGAGTTCTAAGTTTAAAGGTGGCCGTTGCACCTACCATCCTAGATGTACAGTATACAACAGAGACTAAACATTCAGAGCATGAAAAACCATATTTCAAGATTCACGACAACAGTGTGAATCTTCAAATATCCCAAGCATTTCTAGAATAAATTGTGTGCAAGTTAGAATGCATAATTTATCATATTAATTAGGAGTAGCTACAACTTATATAAATAAAACGCTCAAACCTAGCAACAATTCCAACTGACTCTAAGTTTCACAAAACAGGGACATACACTAGAGTGCTCGCCTCAGGTAAACTTTCATCCAGTCCGGTATACAGGGACATACACTAGAGTGCTCGCCTCAGGTAAACTTTCATCCAGTCCGGTATACGTAACAAGAACAACTTACCGAAGTGTTCTAGCATTGCATTGACTAGGTCGGTAATGCTCTTCTCCTCCACCATGTCGTACACCACCGAAGCCCAATACTCTCGCACAAAACCAAGGAGAGCAGCCGTAAGCACACTAACTTCCCGAAAAATCACTCGAAATGAAACCACAAACAGGTAGGGGACGCCACCAAAAAAAATATGGAGGTGGAGTCGGCTTGGCCGCACCCGGCGTTAACCGTAGGTTACACGACAATTAAATTAATTGCTTTGAAGAAAAAAGTACATACTACATAGCTACGTTTTTTATTCCTCACCACGTTACTCCTCTGTCAGATTAGCTTATTAAATTGGTGGCTGAATTCTGCCTCCCTGCATTCAGGAATTATTTTAGTTTGTTGTTTTGTTGTTGTTTCTGTTATATCTGGACCATTTTTCCTTTGATGTCTGCAATAATTGCATTTAACTTCACTCCTACTCTGAGGTGTGAGAGTTCTGATGAGAATAGCTGGGAAAAGTGTCTCCAAGGTAACTAAGCAGAAAGGTGAAGTTGATGTTATTGTGCTAAGGTCGTGTCTAGCCTTCAGGAGCAAAGCCAGTCGCCAGCTTGTGGTTGGAGTAGCTAATGTATGGTAGTAAGTAGGTACCCGAAGTAAGAAAGAACAATGAAACAATTAATGAGGGGCATGCATACAAGAAATGATTATTAGAAGAGAGGGAGAGAGAATGTAACAAGTATCACAATGGAGTCCAGCTCCTGTTCAGGATGTGGCCTGAACTAGTTCCAAGCTTTCATTATTATAAAGTTTTGGAGTGATTGCCAGAGAGTCTTTGGTTAGAACTATATAGATCTCTTTGTCAAAGAGAAGATTTTAAGATAGGGACTTCAAGACTATTAGCTAGTAAGCTAGCTATTGGTGTCAGCACATGTTCATCAAAGACATACTGTGAATGTTCCACAACTATTATCAAACAATGCATCCCAGTCCCTGGTGGTCTACCTGTCCCTGGTGGTCTACCTGTCTCTGGTAGTCTCCTCCATACGTTGCTGTAGATTTGATCTGACATCCTCCATACGTTGCTGTAGATTTGATCTGACATCCTCCATACGTTGCTGTAGATTTGATCTGACATCCTCCATACGTTGCTGTAGATCTGATCTGACATCCTCCATACGTTGCTGTAGATTTGATCTGACATCCTCCATACGTTGCTGTAGATTTGATCTGACATCCTCCATACGTTGCTGTAGATTTGATCTGACATCCTCCATACGTTGCTGTAGATTTGATCTGACATCCTCCATACGTTGCTGTAGATTTGATCTGACATCCACACGTTGCTGTAGGTTACATTGGACAGGTCGTCCATTGGTTGTTATCAGATGTGGATGAAGCCATTAAATGGCTGCTGTCTTTGAGACATCTATTATTACTGCTGGTATCGTTTCTACAACTCCTGGTCTGTGTTTTAGTGTGAAAATGACAACAGACGTTCACTTTCTACAAGAAATGGAAATTTATTCACGCACACACCAAATGCAGATTTTTGGAGGCAGGAGAGGACCCTCAGAATGACTGCCACTAATTAACTGTCTCAATTACGATTACATGCTACTAAAATAAACTCTCTGAAAGTTGCTACACCTGGCTAGCTATCAGGGTAGCTAGTTCTATTAAATAGTCTAGCTGCCTGTAATATCAGGTTCAGTAAATATAAAGGGGAAATTTGAAAAGCATAGTAGCTATATAAAAAAAAATGGCACCACCCATCATCTTCCACTCTTCCCCCCCCCCCCTCTCACTACTTAACTACAGAATGTCTGGCTATTTTTTCCCTTTTGTATTCACTTCCTCTTTAGAATTTATACATGTATTTGTATAATTGGCAGAAAGATTATCTTGGGGTTCAATTACTTTAATAGAAGTATAAGTGAATGCTGTATTACAGATGCAACATTAGCTATGTGAGTCCTTATATCTTCTCTCTATTACAAACAGAGAGAAGACTATGAAATGAGCTTGCACCAATAGTGATATTAATTGATCACTTCACTGCTGAAGCTAAAGGGAAATTTCAATTTAGCAACAAAAAAAAAATCTCATTAGATGCATTCTCCCTCTTTCACAGGCTTTTTTTTCTTTCTCAATTAAACTATTTGGTCGCCACTGGGAATCAAACCCAGGACCCCCGCATACACAAGCACTTAGCCACTGAGCGCTGACAACAAGCCAACAAACAAACACTTCAATTCTGTATTTATACTGTTAAGGGATCAGTGTTGTGGTAATTGCAATTGGTAATTGTAATTAGCTGTAATCATTACACCATCTGCAGTAATTGTAATTGTAATTGTAATTGCATACCTGTAATTGGCAAGTAGTTGGGGTCAAAGACCACTTTGGTAAAGGGTCAGTTCTAAAGCACATGGCTGAATTAAAACAAAATTACAAACTTTGTGGCCCTATTACATGACCACTTATCCTGAGGAGGCGGATGTGATGTAATTGTATGTAATTGCTAACAGATTTGTTGTAATTAGTTCTTAAAGGTGTAATTGGTAATTGAAATTGTAATTGAGAAGCAAAATTTTTAAGTAATTGTAATTGTAATTGATTACTTTACTCCTGTAATTGCCACAACCCTGTAAGGGATACTGCTATGCTACAGTCTCACTCTCAACAGACCAATGAAAATTCTTTCTTTTTTTTCCAAAGATTCTTTATACCCATGGAATTTTTTACTCTAATTTTTTGCTTCATACTTTTTTTCTCAGCCTTCTTTTACTCATTAGATGTACTTTCTCTCTTTCATAGGCTTTCTTTTTTTCTTTTTTTAATACAGAATTAACAACCTGCCATTCTGTTAGTCATAAAATGAAAGGGAGGGGGGGGGGGGGGGGGGGGGGGAACTTTCTAGAAAATGGCAAAATGTGTACCTGACCAGATCTCATGAAAGTAATGGTCCAGGTAACCAGGGACAGGGATGTCAGATCAAATCTACAGCAACGTATGGAGGATGTCAGATCAAATCTACAGCAACATGTGGAGATGTCAGATCAAATTGACAGCAACGTATGGAGGATGTCAGATCAAATCGACAGCAACGTATGGAGGATGTCAGATCAAATCTACAGCAACGTATGGAGGATGTCAGATCAAATCTACAGCAACATATGGAGGATGTCAGATCAAATCTACAGCAACGTATGGAGGATGTCAGATCAAATCTACAGCAACATGTGGAGACGTCAGATCAAATTGACAGCAATGTGCTGAGGATGTCAGATAAAATTGATAGCAATGTGCAGAGGATGTCAGATCAAATTGACAGCAACGTATGGAGGATGTCAGATCAAATCGACAGCAACGTGTGGAGGATGTCAGATCAAATCCATAGCAACGTGTGGAGGATGTCAGATCAAATCCATAGCAACGTGTGGAGGATGTCAGATCAAATCCATAGCAACATGTGGAGGATGTCAGATCAAATCCATAGCAACGTGTGGAGGATGCCAAAACTGTTAAATTGGTTAAATTGATCAATTAGTAGTACGATACGGTCCCACTTTACAGATCGCAAGAAATCTCTGACTAAACTAAACTGAGGGCATCATTACACAAGTCTGAGAATAAGAACCCTTTGAATGTTCAATACACATTCATACCCTAAACCCCGCCCCAATCCCCACCCAATTAGATATACTATACAGTTGTGAATGACTTATCTGGTAACCAAGCAACAGGCTTTATTTACATATTGCAGTAACTGCCTCCTTGAACATCATATTGCTATTTGAATTCGTGGTCCTGCAACCAATAAAAAATTAGCAGTTCAATTAATCCATTCTAGCTGGCTATTCCCTGCCTGTGGAAGGTGTAATCGTAATTGAGACAGTTAATTAGTGGCAGTCATTCTGAGGGTCCTCTCCTGCCTCCAAGGCCCCTCCAGAATGACTGCCACTAATTAACTGTCTCAATTACGATTACACCTTCACACCTCCCAACACCAAGTAACATTCCCAGGGGCACTTGTTCTGTATCATCTGTTTATATAAAGTTCCTTGTACAGTCACCCTCATTAGTTCAGTAACCACTAGAAGGCTCCACAAGCCGAAATATTATGGTTTTATGTTTTATGCTACTAAAATAAACTCTCTGAAAGTTGCTACACCTGGCTAGCTATCAGGGTAGCTAGTTCTATTAAATAGTCTAGCTGCCTGTAATATCAGTTCAGGTGTGCCTCAAAGTAAATGCCGATTCTAATGGAAACTAAAACTTGAACTAACTGGATTGAATGGTTCTTAAGGTAGAAGACAAGAAGACTGGATGGCACAGTGCCATACAGGTCAGGCTCTTGTGCTTATAGGTTTATTGTTGTCCACATTAACCAGTTAACAGCTTTATTGTCGGCTATAATTAGAGTAAGTGGAAAAACAGTTAACATGTTTATAGGAGCCAGTTAACAGATTAGTTTGTCAGCAATAGCCACTGTAGCACATTACCACTAATAGCCACAGTAGCACATTACCACTAATAGCCACTGTAGCACATTACCACTAATAGCCACTGTAGCACATCACCACTAATAGCCACTGTAGCACATTACCACTAATAGCCACTGTAGCACATTACCACTAATAGCCACTGTAGCACATTACCACTAATAGCCACTGTAGCACATTACCACCACTAATAGCCACTGTAGCACATTACCACCACTAATAGCTACTGTAGCACATTACCACTAATGTTTGCTAATAGACTGATACTTTAAAAGCATAAAAATGGCCTTAAAAATAATAAAAAATTAGTACAAGTATATAAAAGTTACAATATGGACACAAATTCAATTATTATGGCACACACTGCAATAACAGAAAGCTAGAACAGCACTCTAGAAGATGACTGTCAAATAAACAGATGAAACAAATACACACCAACACACCCCCACTAAGAAGATCCAACAAAACCAAAAAAAAAGATCAGAGAGAACATAGAAACTGAGGAATGAAGTCAAAACAAACACACAAACAAACACATGACATTGTGTTCAGTTGAAGTTAGCGCCACTCTCAGGAGCGAAGGTGAAGTCATGGAAATGGACCCCATCACCAACATGTGCCTTCGGGTCAGCTACAACAAACAAACAGACAAGGCCATTAGTAATCATAATCCACCTCTCCTTCTCTACAACTCCCCCCTCTGTCCTCTCTCACACACACAGGCCTGCTGGATTATGCTCGAAAATTTTAGAATTACTATTTTTTTTATTCCAAAAAAATGTGTTATTATTCCAAAAGAATACTGTATGTTATTCCATAAATTAGGAACAAGTGAAATAGTAATGACTGTAGTAGCTATATAAAGTTGGTAGGTTATGAAATGAACAAGTGAAATAGTAATGACTGTAGTAGCTATATAAAGTTGGTAGGTTATGAAATGAACAAGTGAAATAGTAATGACTGTAGTAGCTATATAAAGTTGGCACGTTATGAAATGAACAAGTGAAATAGTAATGACTGTAGTAGCTATATAAAGTTGGTAGGTTATGAAATGAACAAGTGAAATAGTGATCACTGTAGTAGCTATATAAAGTTGGCACGTTATGAAATGAACAAGTGAAATAGTAATGACTGTAGTAGCTATATAAAGTTGGTAGGTTATGAAATGAACAAGTGAAATAGTAATGACTGTAGTAGCTATATAAAGTTGGTAGGTTATGAAATGAACAAGTGAAATAGTAATGACTGTAGTAGCTATATAAAGTTGGTAGGTTATGAAATGAACAAGTGAAATAGTAATGACTGTAGTAGCTATATAAAGTTGGCACGTTATGAAATGAACAAGTGAAATAGTAATGACTGTAGTAGCTATATAAAGTTGGTAGGTTATGAAATGAACAAGTGAAATAGTGATCACTGTAGTAGCTATATAAAGTTGGCACGTTATGAAATGAACAAGTGAAATAGTAATGACTGTAGTAGCTATATAAAGTTGGTAGGTTATGAAATGAACAAGTGAAATAGTAATGACTGTAGTAGCTATATAAAGTTGGTAGGTTATGAAATGAACAAGTGAAATAGTAATGACTGTAGTAGCTATATAAAGTTGGTAGGTTATGAAATGAACAAGTAAAATAGTAATGACTGTAGTAGCTATATAAAGTTGGTAGGTTATGAAATGAACAAGTAAAAGGAATCAGTCTCTCCTACTGTTATACTGAATTACTCAGTATAGAGGATTCAATATATTGCTAGCTACTCTCAGTGAAAACTTTGAACATCCCAGAAAAAATGTTCAAAGAATGGAGAAAACATGCTCTGCTAACTGAAAAAAGTTCAAGAAACCATTTAGCATAATTCTCCAGATGACATGCTGACTCTGAGCCTGAGCTGACACCTCTCGCAGTATTTCAAACTTTGTTCATTTTTTAGACTACAATATCAGAGTGGCCAACACAAGCCCAGCTGCTTTAAGCAGGTAATGAAGATCACCGTATTACCACATTTCTAAATGTTTATGTCCTTGTTGTATAAGAAAAAGAAAGAATTTTTTCTTAATAATTAAGGATTTATATGAACTGATTATTCTCATTTTCTCTTTATTATTCTCCTAAATACCCTTAATTCCACTATGCTATTTCATGTCTACTATTCCAGAAAAAGTGCTAGCATAATCCGGCAGGGCCTACACACATACATACACACTACCTTCATCAGGCGGTGTAAGGCCAGGAGCTTCTGCAGTGAATTCTGCGTCGAAGTTTGTTACGTCTGTCTCACTCTTCACCTCTGGCTTGAAGGGAGCTGGTATCTATAGATATAAACCACACCCAAAGGTCAATTATGCTGTTAAATAGAAAAGTTACTGTTTCCTAAGTTACCATGTAGGCAAGCGACAATATACACATCTGTAATAAAGCAATGCTGTAGCTGTATTTCAATGCTTGGATGAAATTAATACTTTGAACGGAAGCTTAAACCACACGGAATAAAATACTCTTATTGGAATACAGGAATTCTACCGTTGGTTAAAATACAACAACAAAAAACAAACAAACAAACAACAAACAAAACAAATAAACAAAAACAACAAACAACATAACAGCTACATGTACAACAACTAACACACACAAATACCAGTGGTTTTAGTGAAATAAACAGTCTCAGGGAGTGAGATAAACGCAGCCTCAGGGAGTGAGATAAACGCAGTCTCAGGGAGTGAGATAAACGCAGTCTCAGGGAGTGAGATAAACGCAGCCTCAGGGAGTGAGATAAACAGTCTCAGGGAGTGAGATAAACGCAGTCTCAGGGAGTGAAATAAACGCAGTCTCAGGGAGTGAGATAAACGCAGTCTCGGGGAGTGAGATAAACGCAGTCTCAGGGAGTGAGATAAACGCAGTCTCAGGGAGTGAGATAAACGCAGTCTCAGGGAGTGAGATAAACGCAGCCTCAGGGAGTGAGATAAACGCAGTCTCAGGGAGTGAGATAAACGCAGTCTCAGGGAGTGAAATAAACGCAGTCTCAGGGAGTGAGATAAACGCAGTCTCAGGGAGTGAAATAAACGCAGTCTCAGGGAGTGAGATAAACGCAGTCTCGGGGAGTGAGATAAAGAGTGAGATAAACGCAGTCTCAGGGAGTGAAATAAAAGCAGTCTCAGGGAGTGAGATAAACGCAGTCTCGGGAGTGAGAATAAACGCAGTCTCAGGGAGTGAGATAAACGCAGTCTCGGGGAGTGAGATAAACGCAGTCTCGGGGAGTGAGATAAACGCAGTCTCAGGGAGTGAAATAAACGCAGTCTCGGGAGTGAGATAAACGCAGTCTCGGGGAGTGAGATAAACGCAGTCTCAGGGAGTGAGATAACGCAGTCTCGGGAGTGAGATAAACGCAGTCTCAGGGAGTGAGATAAACTGCAGCCTCAGGGAGTGAGATAAACGCAGTCTCGGGGAGGGAGCAGTAGGGAGGAGATAAACGCAGTTATCAGGGAGTGAGTAGAAAAACGAGGAGTCTCAGGGAGTGAGATAAACGCAGTCTCAGGGAGTGAGATAAACGCAGTCTCAGGGAGTGAGATAAACGCAGTCTCAGGGAGTGAGATAAACGCTGTCTCAGGGAGTGAGATAAATGCAGTCTCAGGGAGTGAGATAAACGCAGTCTCAGGGAGTGAGATAAACGCAGTCTCAGGGAGTGAGATAAACGCAGTCTCAGGGAGTGAGATAAACGCAGTCTCAGGGAGTGAGATAAACGCAGTCTCAGGGAGTGAGATAAACGCAGTCTCAGGGAGTGAGATAAACGCTGTCTCAGGGAGTAAGATAAACACAGTCTCAGGGAGTGAGATAAATGCAGTCTCAGGGAGTGAGATAAACGCAGTCTCAGGGAGTGAGATAAACGCAGTCTCAGGGAGTGAGATAAACGCAGTCTCGGGGAGTGAGATAAACGCAGTCTCAGGGAGTGAGATAAACGCAGTCTCGGGGAGTGAGATAAACGCAGTCTCAGGGAGTGAGATAAACGCAGCCTCAGATAAAATAGTTACAAGGTCACGCTTTACACAACTCAATATAAATTACAACCCGCATATAGACAGATATAGTTCCAACGTTACCTTCTTGTCATAAAGTTCTTTGAAGTCTAAATTTTGGAAGAAGATGTGTTTCTTCACTTCCTCTGCATCTCCCTGACCTCCTCCCAATCTGAGAATAGAGGAAAACAACAACAACAACCAAATAAAACAGTAAGGCATCATCATACACTTATAAAACTTATGCCAATACAAGTAAATGCATTATTAAAAAGTTCTGAATTTCACTTCGTAGAAAAGCCTTCCACGTCTCCAAACCACACCCAGTTCATCCTGAACATAAGAAGGCCAACAAAAAGAGTATCACCTTTCATTATTCACTTCTCTTGACCATGCCTTACCTATTCCCTGAAACATTAAACCACTGGTACTTTGCTTGGGATGCTCATGTGTATTTTATCATGTACACCTTGTAAGTTTCTTTATATATCCTTTAGGTGTATTTTAATCATATACACCTTGTGAGTGTACTTTAATCATATACACCTTGTAAGTATATTTTAATCATTTACACCTTGTGAGTGCTTTTTAATCATGTATACCTTGTTTCTTTTATACACACTTTGAGAATATTTTATACACCCTGTGAGTGTACTTTAATCATGTACACCCTGTGAGTGTATTTGAATTATGTACACCTTGTGAGTACATAGTAAAGATCAGACATAGTGACAAAAGCTTTCCTACCTTTTGGTAGGGTCCTTCTGTAGTAGGCCAGATAGGAGACCTTTAGCCACCTCGGATAGCCTAGCTGGAAACTTTATGTCTTCCGTTAAAATGAGCTCAAACAAAACTTCATGATCACGCGAATAGAAGGGGAGACGCCCACACATCATTTCATACATAACCACACCCACACCCCACCAGTCCACTGCCCGACCATAATCGTTGTCTTCTAACACCTAAAATAACAATTATTTATACTATAATGCAGTCTTTATTGTAAACTAAATACAATCTTGAAAAATATGAACATAAGCATTGAAAGTGACTAAGTTAAATTCCAAAGGTAACTACACAAACAAAAAACAACAAAACAAAACAACAAAATTAAACAAAGGTTTTGTTTATAAATTGTTTAAGGTGAACTACTTTGTTCTTAGACTACCTTTTTAATTTTGCCACTTACCTCAGGGGCAAGATATTCAGGAGTGCCACAAAATGTTCTAGTAGTCGCGCCAAATGAGATCTCTTCTTTGCACAAACCAAAATCAGTCAGCTTGATATGCCCCTCTATATCTAACAGCAGATTCTCCAACTAAACACACACACACACACACACACACACACACACACCACACACTATCATTGACATGCCCTTCTCAGTAGAGTAGATTATCAGATTCTCCAACATACACAACGATAGGGGAATTGGTACTGGTTAATGGACTCAAGTGCCAACTGTAGGGGAATTGGTATGGGAACATGTTCTACAACAACATTGAAGTGGGAGTGTCTAGTTAATGATATTCATAGCTTGAGTGCTACCCTGTATTAGAACAGAGCACCTTGAGTACACCTTCATGTGTCCCAATCTCACAAGCTACATGTATAGTTATGTAATAGTTGTCCTCAGTGAGTACATGTCCTTCAGTGGAGCACCCAGCATGCAACCTGCAGTCTGTGGTGTATGTGTGTGGCGCATTACATGTACATATCTTTGTCAGTGCATGTAACATTGCTATCTCTTCCCCTCCATTCTTAGCTGGTGGTTGTCTAGGCCACAGCCCACCCCACGGCTCAGCATTGGTTGGAATAAGTGGTGCTTATGTAAACTCACTGTCCCAAGCTAATGTTCCTTACAGTACAGTATGTGTTAATATTGTAAGTTGTATATATAGAACCTTACATAAACTGGGTATTTGTATATGTTGGTTGAGTTGGATGTTTATAAAACATTGGCTGCTGTTGACTCGACTACTAACTCACTAGAAAGAAATGGAGAAAGTTGAAAATGAAACCATAATTGTGAACATATGTGAATACCACTATAACCATACCAACCTATAGCAACACTATAACCATACCAACCTATAGCAACAATACACTCACACACACAAAATGTAAATTCTCTTGCTGCTTGCTAGGCGGTCATGCGCACCTGGCAGAGCCAAGATGCCTGTGCACTAAGCAGGCACCGTGAGCCGTGCAAGCAAAGCTCCTGGAGTCGGGCTAGGAACTCACAGGAGAACAGACCTTTCCTCACAGCAAGTGGTGCTAGCACCCAAAGTCCCACCTGGACCATTGCTGTTCATGAGAACAGGCCTTTCCGCACAGCAAGTGGTGCTAGCACCCAAAGTCCCAACTGGACCATTGCTGTTCATGAGAACAGGCCTTTCCTCACAGCAAGTGGTGCTAGCACCCAAAGTCCCACCTGGACCATTGCTGTTCATGAGAACAGGCCTTTCCTCACAGCAAGTGGTGCTAGCACCCAAAGTCCCAACTGGACCATTGCTGTTCATGAGAACAGGCCTTTCCTCACAGCAAGTGGTGCTAGCACCCAAAGTCCCACCTGGACCATTGCTGTTCATGAGAAAAGGCCTTGAATTTGCACCCCAGCAAACGCCAGGTCCCCAATCACAGCTGGGTGGACTGGTGGGAGGCAGATGGAAACTAGACGGAAAATTGCCAGAGTACGGCTTGAACTCATGCCCTGAGCCAAGACACAACCACTACACCTCACAGCTACACACACACATACACACACACACACACACACACACACCTTCAAATCTCTGTAGATGACTCCTAGTTCATGAAGGTACTGAATTGCCAGTGTTATTTCAGCACCATAGAAACGAGTTCTGTCTTCTGTGAAGACTCTTTCTCTAGACAAATGGAAGAACAGTTCTCCTCCATTGACATACTCCATAACAAAGCACAGTCTGTCGTGAGTCTGGAACGAGTACTTCAGACACTAAATACACAACAACAACAATAAGATAACATTTCCTTCACAACATATAAAACGACTATAAATAATAATATATACACACACCTACAAAATAACACGTAAACTCCATAAGTTAATGTATTGTAAGTTAATAGTTTTTTTTTGTAGGACTATGAACCCTCAGCTAGTGAGCGTGAGAGGGTCATAGTAGTCATCCTGTCTGTTTGTCTGTCATGATGTGAAGATTTACTGACAAGAATGACGATTTAAGACTTTTATTGTAAAATTCGGGCAGATTATTGAGAAAATGTGGCTGTCAGCTCTGCATAGGTAATGGGTTTTGTGGGTAATGTGGCGATAAAGACACGATGCTTCCACCCACCCTTACCAGTTTACAGACCTGGACAGACTTGCATCAACCAGGAGGGGGAGGGGCCATGAGGGAGGGGCCAAGAGGCTGTCCTCTCTCCAGACCCTTCAACACCCCTCCCAATCTCTAGGAGGTGGTGGTAACACCTCCATTAACTACCAGTTCCAATAGGGTTTTACAGGTATAATAGGTTTCCCAGTTCTAACAGGCTCTTTATAATAGGTTTCCTACATAGTTCCAATACATTCTTACAGGTATAATATATTTCCCAGTTCTAATAGGCTCTATATAATAGATTTCCCAGTTCCAATAGGTTCTTACAGGCAGGGTTTCATACAGGATTTTCAGTTTGGGGGGGGGGGGGGGGGGGGGGGGGGGGGGGGGAGAATTTTCAGTGAAATTTTCCCAGAAGTTTATAATCTGGCCAAAATTTTACTAGCACTTCCAGTTGGAACAGCAACCGTCGAAAGATTGTTTAGTCACATGAAGATGATAAAGACCAGGCTAAGGAATCACTTGTCTGATGAAAACTTGACTCACCTTATGAGAATTGCCATTGAAGGCTCAGACTTAAGTGAAGTTAATTTTAATGAAATTCTGGACATTTTTAAAGAAAAAAATAGGCTCATTAGACTGTAATTGGTATATTATTCTATTATAAAAGTTTGTGTAAAGAAATGAGTTTGGGGGGGGGGGGGGGGGAGGCTCCAGGGCTCCCCCCACCTGTATGAACACTGACAGGTGTAATAGATTTCCCAGTTCCAATAGGTTCTTACAGGTATAATAGGTTTCACAGTTCTAATAGTCTCTTTATAATAGGTTCCCAGTTCTAATAGTCTCTTTATATAGGTTTCCCAGTTCCAATAGGTTTTACAGGTACTACAGGTTCCCAGTTCCAATAGGTTCTTACAGGTATAATAGGTTTCCCAGTTCCAATAGGTTCTTACAGGTAGGTTTCCCAGTTCCAATAGGTTCTTACAGGTATAATAGATTTCCCAGTTCCAATAGGTTCTTACAGGTATAATAGGTTTCCCAGTTCCAATAGGTTCTTACAGGTAGGTTTCCCAGTTCCAATAGGTTCTTACAGGTATAATAGATTTCCCAGTTCCAATAGGTTCTTACAGGTATAATAGGTTTCGCAGTTCTAATAGTCTCTTTATAATAGGTTTCCCAGTTCCAATAGGTTCTTACAGGTATTACAGGTTTCCCAGTTCCAATAGGTTCTTACAGGTATAATAGGTTTTCCAGTTCCAATAGGCTCTCCTCTCCCAGTTGCAATAGGTGCTAGGGCTGGACTGACCAATAAATAGTGCCACTATAATTATTTCAAAATTATAGCAATATTACTAAATACCTTCTATTACACATACTTGAGAAATTATAGCAGAATTAGCAACTTTAACCCAAAAGCTAAAAAAAACACTCTTTAAGCTGGAAGCACTGTATAGCAAGAGAAAACCTATTGTTACAGGGACCATTATAGCTGGGCAGTATACCGGTATCTTTTTTTCTAGTGCACTGTTTTGAAGTAATTTAAGTTGTTAATCTCATTATTGATAAATCATAGTAAGCTAAAAATTTGTATTATTATACATTAATGTCATATTAACATACAGACAAAACAATTTTGTGGGTTTGTGGTTATGTTTGGTTATAGGTGATGGAACTGGGAGCTTCAAGACAGTGAATTTGGAAGTGTTTAAGCTGAAAAAAAGAGAAATTATTTTTCCTTATCTCTATAACTTGGTATACTGATACTTTAATACCTGAAGTTTCATATGAGCCAGATTTTGTGGGCACACGAAATTTGAATCTCGAAATATTTTAAATTTTAAGAAAAAAAGTTTTTAAGCCAGGATTTTTGAATTTATTGAGTTATATCTCTAAAAATTTGACACATGATGTAAAATTGCCTTAAAATTATGTATAACTTTGGTAGCTATACCTTGAAAATTAAGTGAGTTGTGGCTGTTTTTCACCAAAAAAAAATTACGCACGGTAAGGGTCATCAAATGATGACGTTTTAGAGCGGGTTGTGGGCCTTTAGTACACGTAAACGCGACGTCACAAAACAGCGCATGTGTATTTGTGTCATAAAGGCACGAGGGCGCCAGTTTACCGCTAATTGTTGCATGGGTATGGCTGATTTAGCTACGGTTGTATCGCAGGCCCGTGGGATCAAGTTTCACGGCGCTACTGCCTATCACGGCCAGCGTTTTAGCTGCTGTCTGGAGCTGCACAACCCGTAGGACTCCAACTGCATCGCCCTGAATGTTGTCAGAATACCGAATGCTGGGAGCCTTGGGAGTATTAAACTCCTTCAGCTTTTCTTCAGCTCTTGAAAAAGGTGACCTCTTGGATAGGCTTGGCTCCAAGTTAGTAATACCAGCCAACAATTCTGACTGATTTCGACTTCGTTTACTGCTGCTAGTAGAACGATGAGAATCCATACAGCCGATTGCAGTTAGGGAAAGTCCCGTCTTAACGCTCAGGGAAATAACCGTTCGACCTTAGCTCGTTAACTAGCTACGTTTAATGACGAACTACCGCAAAATCTTGACGTAAAAAAAAAAAAAAGGCGTAAAATGTATTAGAGTGAATGAGAAAAGTGCTGTTCTCCGTTTTCCATTCTCTAAACAGGCAGTTTTACTATTGTAAACATTATTGGGATGATGAAGAAAAGGTATGTGTATGTTAAATGACTGTAGTGAGAGTCTATGTACAGTAGTTTAAAAAAATCCACTCTTTAAGTTGGAAGCACTGTACATAGGTCCTCCCCATTACAATATGTCTTCTCTGTCACAATAAGTTTTCTGTTAGGTTCTTCCTGTCACAATAAGTTCTTCTTGCTACAATCGGTTCAATAAGTTCTTTTGTGACACTAGGCCTGCCCCATTACAGGGACCCCTATAAGCCAAAGCCTTCCTTACATTGTGTGTGCACACTTACCGTTAGAAAGGGATGGGCTGTCATTTGCAGTACTCTATTTTCTGTTAAGGTGTGTGCTATTTCATCTTTAGCTACAATCACATCCTTCTTGAGAATCTTCATAGCCATTATCTGATCGGTTTCCTTCTCTTTGCACATAACAACCTACAAACAAATCAAACAAGAGAGAGGTGTCTTACCAATACAATGAAGCACCAAAGGTGCAAACCCTCAGCGCGACTATACACTAGCTAGAAATTACAAAATTATCTCAGACCAAAAGAATAATTTATTGGCTATTCTCATCAGGCATCAATAGCTCAAATAATGAAATGATAGAAACACATCTTCATAAGAGAGAAGATAAACATGATCACAGCAACAACCAGTGACTCCCAGCAACAACCAGTGACTCCCAGCAACAACCAGTGACTCCCAGCAACAACCAGTGACTCCCAGCAACAACCAGTGACTCCCAGCAACAACCAGTGACTCCCAGCAACAACCAGTGACTCCCAGCAACAACCAGTGACTCCCAGCAACAACCAGTGACTCCCAGCAACAACCAGTGACTCCCAGCAACAACCAGTGACTCCCAGCAACAACCAGTGACTCCCAGCAACAACCAGTGACTGGGGAGTCACCTTTCATCTGTTTACTAGTGATGTGTTTAAGCACAAATGGCGAGCAAGCCTAAAACTATACTATTGTTAAACGATTGATTTTAACTTCTATCACTCAGGTCACTAAAATAAAGTAGAGTTTATAAATTACGTATATATGGTAAATGCATTTAATGCCATAGTAACCGCTCCCCGCATGAATTGAAAAAAAAAAAAAGCAACAAAATCAAATCACGCTATAAAAAATTTTCTTTGTGATATTCTTAGTAGTAGTTGTAACGCACAATACTTTGACATAGCTACGCAAGACTTACCTCCGTGGTTACTCTAGTGGACAATGAATTCTCAAGTAAAAACTGTTGCATAGGGCTTATAACTACATGTATGACAAATAGCATATTAACTTACCATCGCTACTAACTCGAATAGAAATGGAACTTCGGTAAGTTTTTTAGTTTTAACTGCACCCGCATGGTAATCAATTCAATTTCTAGGGTGATAGGGTAATGATCGATAAGCAGAGGATTCTGTTTAGTGAAGTTTGGGACGGGGTCGAACACAGAGCTAACGCAAAAGTATGAGAGGGTCAAAGCACAAAATGACATACGTACGTCCAATATAAACAAACAAACATCCCCGATTTTCAATTGTGTTACCCTGTAAGTGTCTCGCTCGCTAGCCAATTAAGTGCCTCATACCTCTAATTATACTAACCTTTCATCTAATTATTACATGACTCAAGCATTCTTGACTGTAAAATTATAATAGCACTTTTACTCAGTTTTTACAACATATACTCAAAAAAATTAACTCGATTTTTCGACTTCTTGCCTCAGTCCTCCTCTGGCTAAGGAATTGGCAAGAAGTTGAAATGCTGGAGTGCATATTAGCTGTTAAAAAAAAAAAAAAAAATATCACTACCTCTGATCGTGCTAAGATTCCACTTCTATTCATTTATGCATTTCTCACCCTTGCATTTCTCACCCTTCTCATTATGTGAGATTGTACCTAATCTAATTATGGGAGCATTAGTGCTCGATGTTTTTAATTATGATGCTCCTTACCTTTCCAAATGTCCCTTTGCCAAGTACCTTCAACATTTCAAAGTCATCCATTGTCTGTCCATCAATAGCAAAGTAACATGTTAATATATTAGCCAGCCAGTGGAGGATGAGTCACATACATACATATACACACACACATAGGGTTTGATACTGGGTGTTGTAGGGAGAGGACATTTTGAGTGTAAAAAAAGCTGAGTGACTTTTTTGTTTGTTTCCAAAGGAAGCATAAGAGAAGAGCTATTGACAAAGTGGCTATTTTTCAAAAGGGATTTCTTGAAGAAATAGCAAAAGGTTATGGAGTCATAGTCACTGGAGAAAGTACCAGGGCTCCAAGAGGTTCAGTTCTGATGTCTAAGTGGAATTCTTAACTAAGTGATATAGTGCTTTCAATTTGTTATAGCTGCAGCTGAGAGATTTCTTAAAAATTTAGATTATGAAATCAGCTAATAGAACAGAACTTGGCACAAAGAATTGCAAAAAAAAGAAAGAAAAAAAAAGGGAATTAATTTAATGAATTATAAGAAAAATAAAAGCAGAATAATCACTGGACCGTGCCACTGGACCGTGCTTTAACATTACTGCAATGGTCACTTTGTTGTTGTTACGTACATCATACATAGCTGATTAAGCAAATAAATTGGCAATTGTTAGGAGGGGAGACTTCGCTTTGGGGTGGGAAATCTCAGGTCCCCCCCCTCTATGAAAACCTGATACATAATACATACATACACACATACACACCTTAATGCCTTGCTTGGCGACAGTGGCTCCTTCTTTGCTGGGCTGCTTGGGTTGAGCTTCAGTCGATCCTTCTACCTTCTTGAGAGATGCTGCCACTTTAGCAATTGCATCAATCCATTCCGTCCTGAAATGCAAACCATCCATCAGTTTACTTAAATGATGCACACTATCAATAATGAATACATAGAGGAGATTTCAAAATTATATATATGTGGGGGCAATATGTAGCTTTCTGATATATCATGAGGAACCACCAGTTCAGGGAGAATCAGTCTACACACCCACACATCCCGCAGAACCGCAGTAATCCATACTAAGGGACAAAAGGGTGTGCAGATCAGCCAAAGTTTGGATAATTGAATATATTAATTTCATAAGGTAATTTTATAGAAATACATGAAGTGCAATAAATATATGAGTTTATGACACAGATTTAATAAAAACCAGTACTTCATTAAGTTTTACTTTAGTAGCTGTGTTATGAGAGTATGCTTGTGCTTTTGACCATTATAGTGTAGTAGATGTAGAGTTTAACCCAGAAATAACCCGTAGAGAAACTATTTTGGTATCAAAAAATGCGCAATTTTTCATAGACTAACATATCCAAAATCCTCTAAAATCCTCTTACGGGAATTTGAAATATTTATATTTAAACACAATTAAGGTGTGAAAATTAAGACAAAAATTAAAAAAAAAAAGTGCAATACAAATATTTACAGGTCATCATCTGAAGTTACAATTTCCAACACAGTTTCTACACAATTCATACAGTTTTCTCCTCTGCAGTCTCCACAAGACTTCAGTCCGTTCTTACGACATGAACACAAATTAGTTCCACAAGGATTTCTGGAGGAGACTTTGCATTTACATTGAACAAAGTTTAGCAATTTATCTGGAGCTGGATCTATGTCTGTCAGAATAGGCAATCAGAGCACTTCTTTGAAGCTTCCAGCCACATTCCATAGGGTCCAACTTATCATCTGAAAGTTGTGTCCACACAACCACTTGATAGTGAACTCTTAGGCTGTGAAAAAAGGCGGCTCTTTCAGTTGGGGGAAGTCGCTCAGGTTCTAGTACCTTTCCATTGGACCTCATCTCCATGAACTTTGAATACCTCAAACTAGTTAAGCTGTCTGTAGCTTTACCCCCATACAAATTAAGAAACATTTGATATCCAGCACAAGCTATCTCTTCTTGTGTTGCCCCAAGGTCGCTCATAAGAAGTGAGGTATTTTGAAGCTTTGGTGATTGCTTTACCTTCTTTAGCAGGGCTGATTTGCCTTGATTATATGTTGCAGAAGTGGTATCGCAACCACTCCATGCATGAATAAAGAGAAGATGTGGTACTACTACTTCACCACAGCTAGTGATGATGTCTCTCACCTTCAAAAGCTTTTTCTGGATCTTTTTTCCCGATAAGCAGTAAATATCTGCCATCTCTTTTTGCCAGTGGTACATCAGAAGCACAATAATGTCTGTATCTTCAGCAACAACAGTTACTTCAGTTCCCTGAGTAGCATACTGAAGGGCACAAGCAACTATCTCAGTGTCAGCATCTCCAGCACTCTGGTGGACTATCTGATTACCAGCTTGTAGGTAGTGACTCAGTAAGGCAATAAATTGACTTTTATTTCTTTCATTGGAAAAGGTTTGCTGATTGAATAGAGCTTCCATGGGTTCACTAAGCTGGATGTTTGCACAAGTTTTTCTCACTATGCGAAGATGCTCATGACTTTTGGTTGATGGTCCCTCATAGCCATCAAAAACAATGCAACATTGATGTCCATACCTTCGATGTACGTACTCCACATGTTGCATGATTACATCATGGTAAGTTGTTTTCTTTGCCCATTTAACTTTATGCAGGAGTGCTCCTCCATCAATAACATATTTTGTCCTTGCATTACACTCAGCTGGTTGTACATCACTGGTAATGATTTTGGCTAATTGTGACGACTTCTGTGTTTTACACATGATCTTTGAACAGAGATGTTGGAAATGCAGTGAGTTCATAACAGAAGTATGGAGATAGATCTTCCTCTCTTTGAATGATGGCTATTAATCGTGAAAACAAGTTTGTAGGATTTATTTGACACTTTTCCTTGTCAATTTGTATCCCTGGTTGTAAGTGATTCAAAGACTTGACTTGATCTTTCCTTTTGAGAGATGCTTGTGCGATGCTGACATGGTCAAGCTTCTTCTGAATCCTTGCTCCAACCTCCTCTGTTCTGTCACAGTTGATTCCATCTCCATCAACAGCAGCAAACCTGATGACAGTGAGCATAGTCCATCTTCATCCAAATTGAAGGGTTCATGCTGATCAAACCACTCCTTGATTTTCGAGAGGTCTTGAAAGTCTCGACTGCACCTAGAACTGCTCAGTTCTACATGTTGTTCACTCGTCTTGTGCTTTGTATTTGTGCACTCTTCTTTGTTTTCACACGTAATTAACACTAGATTAACACATTGGCCTGCATCATTAACTGGCAGTATTATTCATATGGCAAAAACTCTAAATATATTTTTCCCTGGAAGGGATTTCAGAGGATTTTGGATATCTTAGTATGTGAAAAATTCTGCTTTTTACGATACCAAAATTGTTTCTCTACGTTTTTTTTTTCCGGGTATGACCTATTTTTTAGCTATATCTACCACACTATTATACAAAATATCATGGAAAACTGTGTTGCACCAATAATCGGATCAATTATCAGCACAGCCGATATTTCCCTATTTATTACCCTATCGGTAATTGGTTCTTGATAATCGATATATTCTCCGATGCTGCAACACATGGCTTCAATGGTTCAAGTCCTGTTTTTCTTTCTTCGGCTTTCCTTTCTTCCCCCCACTCCTGTTTGTCTTTCTTTTCCCCTCTCCCTTTACCTTCTTCTATATTCTTACTCTCATAAAGTCTTATTTTTATTCCCTCAAATATTCTCCGGTTTTCCTTAGTCATTTCTCTTTCCCCCAAAACATTAATGTACCTGACTTCACTTAAGCAGTTTAAAAGTAAGAATGTTCAGAGTTACAACTTGATCCAGTGTCCGATGCTCCATACTAACTCAAATATGCTACACTGAGGTTGTGTGTTGCACACCACACAAGCAATACATTGCAGGTATCAAAGCTGCAAAACTTGACATTTCATAAACCCTAAGCGTGCAGGCGCGTGAGGGTTAAAACAGTCTCTTTGTCATTCATTCTGTCAACAATGGATCTTGAAGATGGCAGACTTTCATGTCTTGATAGAAGAGTGACTCAGACTAAATGATGACATAAGTCCTTTTAAATTTGCCACTTTTTTTTAATTTTGGCTTAGTTGTTGAGAAAATGAGAGAAAATGCAGACACCACAGTGAATACTACTATACTGCCATGCCATTCATTTGTATACCTGCCATTTAGAATCATGCGTGTTCACGTGAGCATACAAATTTTACCTGACCGTTCAGATTTGTTACATGCATTCTGTAGTTCCAGTAAGTGCTAATCATTTTAGTCTGGTGTTAGGAAGTGTTTGCTGCTGGAGGTGCGCTTCTTTCACCAACTGTAAGTACGCCTGCTCTCCCAAAAGTGTGCCCTAAGTGTTTGTGTAACGTACATGTCAGAAAGTACAAATGTTCCTGTGGCTATTGTTTTTCTACCAAGACAAGTTTAATACTAAAGCCAGAGAATGCCATGAAGTTCAGAAAGTCGTAAAAACCACATGGTTGAGTGGCAAGCACGCAAAAGAGCATTAGAAAGTGTGGATCAGTCCCAGGAGCATAGAATGGCAGATTCTAAACGTCATACCTATAAAAGGCCCTTGAAATTCCTGAAGGAACCAGAGATGCAAGCAGGCCAATGCTAAATATCCTAGCTACAGAAGTCAAATCTATTTTCATAAATAGAACAAAACTACTATTGCCATAAGCTGAAAATTCAAGAACTTAGTTAGTCAACAGTAGTGACTTATTTTGCTAATCATTTTATTTTTCTAAACTAATGCTGAGGGTTTGAATTCTTAGTGCTCTAGTTAATTAACTGAATTATTGTTGGAGCACTCACACAATTTAATGATAATGCTACTTGGATATCTATATATTGAATTGGCTATCAGAAATATCAGCAATTCTGCCATCATAAATATCGGCAATTCAGCTATCGGAAGTATAGGCTTTTATCCTTGTCGGTACAACACTATTAGAAAATAAAACACAATCAATTTTGGCTGCCCTGCACTGAGCTATATCACAGATTTAGTAAGATACTGGTTGTCTTTCTTAAATAATGCACACCACACTCCAACTTTAATACAATTCTAAACCCATACAAGAAAGGTAGTCTATGTCCACACAGAGATGTTTATCTAACAGCTCCATGTAACAGCTATCTGCAAGTACCAGATGAACAAAAATATACTAGGGCCACAAAATAAATAACCTATTAAATTGCCGATCTCTATTCTTAGTGTTTCAGTCAGCTTGGCCATAGTATACTTTATTAGTAAGAGTATCTATCTGTATGTATGTATGTATGTATGTATGCATATATGTATATATAATCCTGTTCAAATAAACACTACTAAATATAGCATTTGTAAGGTCTTAAATAGATACTATTACTTAGCCAACTAGAATATACAGAGCCTTGCTCCAAGTACTAACAATGTTGTGTATCTTGAAACCAGTTACCTTCTGGACCAGTTACCATGCGGTGAACCTTCAGGACCAGTTACCATGCTGTGAACCTTCAGGACCAGTTACCATGCGGTGAACCTTCAGGACCAGTTACCATGCGGTGAACCTTCAGGACCAGTTACCATGCTGTGAACCTTCAGGACCAGTGACCTGCTGTGTACCTTCAGAACCAGTTAGTATTCCTTCAGGACCAATTAGTGTTCCTTCAGGACCAGTTACCATGCTGTGAACCTTCAGGAACAGTTAGTGTTCCTTCAGGACCAATTAGTGTTCCTTCAGGACCAGTTACCATGCTGTGAACCTTCAGGACCAGTTACCATGCTGTGAACCTTCAGGACCAGTTACCATGCTGTGAACCTTCAGGACCAGTTACCATGCTGTGAACCTTCAGGACCAGTTACCATGCTGTGAACTTTCAGGACCAGTTACCATGCTGTGAACCTTCAGGACCAGTTACCATGCTGTGAACCTTCAGGACCAGTTACCATGCTGTGAACTTTCAGGACCAGTTACCATGCTGTGAACCTTCAGGACCAGTTACCATGCTGTGAACCTTCAGGACCAGTTACCATGCTGTGAACTTTCAGGACCAGTTACCATGCTGTGAACCTTCAGGACCAGTTACCATGCTGTGAACCTTCAGGACCAGTTACCATGCTGTGAACTTTCAGGACCAGTTACCATGCTGTGAACCTTCAGGACCAGTTACCATGCTGTGAACCTTCAGGACCAGTTACCATGCTGTGAACTTTCAGGACCAGTTACCATGCTGTGAACCTTCAGGACCAGTTACCATGCTGTGAACCTTCAGGACCAGTTACCATGCTGTGAACTTTCAGGACCAGTTACCATGCTGTGAACCTTCAGGACCAGTTACCATGCTGTGAACCTTCAGGACCAGTTACCATGCTGTGAACTTTCAGGACCAGAGTATCCTTCAGGACCAGTGACCTGTGTACCTTCAGGACCAGTTTAACATGCTGTGAACCTTCAGGACCAGGGATTGACCTGCTGTGACTTCTGGACCAGTGACTGTGTGCACCTTCTGGACCAGTGACCTGCTGCACCTTATGGACCAGTGACTCTATTCACTTCTGGACATGACCTGCCTGTTCTGAACCGGCAGGACAGTGACCTGCTATGTATTCTCAGGCCAGTGACCTGCTGTGCACCTTCTGGACCAGTGACCATGCTGTGCACTTCGGACCAGTGACCCGGGCTGATGTCACCTTTTGGACCAGGACTGCTATGCACCTTATGGACCAGTGACTGACCCTGCTATGGACCAGTGGACCCTTCTGGACCAGACCTGATATGACCTGCAGTGAACCGGCTATGCAACCTCTGGACCAGTGACCTGCTGTGAGAACACCTTCTGGACCAGTGACCTGCATGGCTCCTAATATGTAACTTCTGTTCAAACACTGAGACCTTCTGTTCAAACCAATTAGGGCTTGATGGAACCTAAGTTGAGTACCTTCTGTTTCAAACCCATGTGAACTATGTTGAATACCTTCTGTTCAAACCCTTAGGACTTGATGTGAGTACCTTCTGTTTAAACCCTTAGGACTTGATATAAGTACCTTCTGTTTAAACCCTTAGGACTTCTGTTTAAACCCTTAGGACTTCTGTTTAAACCCTTAGGACTTGATGTGAATACCTTCTGTTCAAACCCTTAGGACTTGATGTGAGTACCTTCTGTTTAAACCCTTAGGACTTGATATAAGTACCTTCTGTTTAAACCCTTAGGACTTCTGTTTAAACCCTTAGGACTTCTGTTTAAACCCTTAGGACTTGATGTGAATACCTTCTGTTCAAACCCTTAGGACTTGATGTGAGTACCTTCTGTTTAAACCCTTAGGACTTGATGTGAGTACCTTCTGTTCAAACCCTTAGGACTTGATGTGAACCTATGTTGAGTACAATCTGTTTAAACCCTTATGACTTGATGTGAACTTAATACATTTTGTTGATATTCTTAATCATACAGGAGAATATCCTACTTCACAAATAGTAGGATACTACTCCATTTAACTGATGCATACACATTAGTGTATACCACAACCGGGTCCTAGCTATGGTATACATTAGTGTATACCACAGGCGGGTCCTAGCTATGGTATATATTAGTGTATACCACAGGCGGGTCCTAGCTATGGTATACATTAGTGTATGCCACAGGCGGGTCCTAGCTATGGTATACATTAGTGTATACCACAGGCGGGTCCTAGCTATGGTATGCATTAGTGTATACCACACCCGGGCTAACTATGGTAAACTACATGCATGCTGTTTTTAATACGGGAGTGTTGATGACATTTGATGTTACTGTGTACGCTACCTCTTACCTGTCACTTTCAGTCTCTGAACAAAATGTTCTGTCAATAAAAGTGGACCATTGTAGCACTCTACATTAGCACAAATATACATACAGTCATATACGTACACATAAATATACACAGCTTCGAATCAACTGACCTGATGACAAATGCATTCTTCTTGATTTTATCATTAGCCAGAATATTGACATTTGCTGGTACACACACACACACACACACATCATATCATAATCGACACCAAACATAGAGTGCTTGCCCTTATAGAGCGGGTGGTATTGTATGGTTAGTGACACTTGTATAGGTGCTACAATGTTGGGCTGGACATCAGATTTCACAAGCAGTGGGAATCAGGTCCCACAAACTCACGTTCTATCTTGAAGTTATTAAGAGGTTCTACTCCAGGAAGAGGCCTCTGTTTGAATCCTTGAAAGGACCCATCTGACCTGAGTACAAACCATCTGGCCCTCCAGTTCTTAATATACTCCCCTACATACATACATACCCACACACACATATCACATAAAAAAATCAAATGCTAGTCTGCTCGTAACTTGACAAGCACTTAAACACTTAACAACACTACAATTTGGCCTGTGGCCAACATCAACTAACATTCTGGCAGTCAGTCTAAGCATACGTTCAGACGCGCACTAAACCTGCTCACCTCTTTTCGACAGCCAACCTTCCTTGATGATGGGCTCCATTACTCCTCGCTAGAAACTAAAAACTAGTCAGCAAATCCACGTCACACCTATCCGAAATTACTTCACATGCACTACTGGTATACACACAGTTATGATGATGTGTGTATGTGTGTGTGTGCGGTATGAAAATATGTACCGCAAACTTAAATCAAACACTAGTAAAAAGTGGGCGTAATTCAGAGAAAGAATGCGCGCGCACAATGAAGGGAAAGGGTCGTTAACTTAACAAACAGTATTGTAACCGCGCGCTGGGGGGAGAAAAAACATTTTACTAATGACGGACAGAGAATCACATGTTAAAAAATGCGTGTTTGCAGCGCTCCATTTTGTAACTCATAGCTGAGACTTGGCTTGACAATACCATTAGAGACTGTGAAGTCTACCTGGCGTCTTATAGACTCTTCCGCAGAGACAGGGACAGGTATGGTGGGACATGCGGCTAGGGAGAGTAAGTTAGCATTGGTAAAGATCGTCAAACGTTACGCAATTGCGCTAAACACGCTAGCAAATCAAAGCAAGGAACGGTTATGCACCAATGGTTATATATAGTTTCTATATATACCTAGCTAGTTCTTCCATCCCCCTTTGTTACCTAGTATTTTTTAGGAAGGTGATTAATTTCATTATTTTGTCCAAATGCTCGCTGTGTAGAGTATCCAATAGTTACAAGCCACCTTATATCACTAGATTATTGATACACTAGCTATTATGTTTTATAATTGATACATTCTACCACTGACGTATGCCTATTTTATGAGCTATTCATATTGTAGATTAGATTGGAATAAGCTAACTTTACTGTAACTTATTGTGAACCATGTGAAATTATATAGAAGTTTAGATGTATAGAAGAGCCTATGTTCGCTATTGTCACAGTGACTTTTATTGTAGGTTTGTGTGTAACTATATATGCCTATGTGTATAACTATGTATGTGTGTGAGTATAACTGTATGTGTGTGCATGCTGACGTTGGTTTTTCTAGATGGAAAGTAATTTAACTTAAGTAATCAAAAGTAGCTCAATAAGAATGATAACATTTGTCCAATCTACTTATTGGAATTCAATCTTGTTGAATTTCTTTAATTACCAATTTATTGCTAGCTAGTTTGTATGCTTTGAAAATCATGTCGTCACCAGGAAATTCTTAAAAATGGATACATTTTTTTAATCTAAAGTCTGTCTACATTCTTCAAAAGCATAATTAGCTACTCTGTAGCATGACTTAGAGGAGAATTAGTAAAGCATTTATCAACAGTAAGTACAATAAATGTACCTAACATTATTCAATTATTGCTGAATGAAGATTTAGCATTTCATATGATTTGTGAATGTCACATATTTGATTTGTGCTTTATTCTTCACTTTTGCACAATTGCAGAAATGCTTTGTCACGAGCTATAATATAATATATAAGTAAGTTTATCAAGGCGTCTATTAACTTGTGATTGAGATAAACATTGTTTTAAAACACACAGTAGATTGACTCGGCATGCATTGTAACTGCCAGATCTAAAACATAAATGCCCATTGCTCACAGTTGTTGCAGTGACTTATAAAATATTTCAATAAAAATTTTGTTGACTTAGTGTCATTAATTTAACCAGTAACAGTTTGAACTTTGCTTGGCTACTTTCTGTCAATAGTGTATCAATACTTTTTTATTTCTTTCCTCCAGCCACGAGTATTAATTACATCAAATACTTATGGAGCCATATCTGACATAAACCACAAACAGGATTTAAAATCCCTTGCATTTCAACTTTATATGGACTCCAGTATAGCTAATTGCAACTTTGTCTTCCCGATTAAAAATAGCATATGCTACTGGGATGCCTTCTTCATAGTCATCTAACACTAGTAATGGAATTAAATGAATATTATAATCACTAACATTGTAGGTTGTATCCATATACATACAACAATTGCACCATGTTTGAGTAGCATATCTTTTTGAAATTCTGTCTCAATAACTAATAACAAATCTTGATCATTCAGCAGTTTATAATCTTCATTTGGTTGTTCACCTTTGTTGCTTATATACAAGAGAATAAAATTATAGTCAAAAGTCTGCATTTCCTTCATAATACTGGCTGGGCTCCTTCATTGAACTTGGGTTACAGTAGTTGCCATTCCACCAGCATTAGCATGGAAAGGTACAAGAGGATTTCTAAGAGAAATAGTAGGAAGAGATCTCGAGTTGATGATGGAGCAGATGTTATAGTTAATAGAAGTGAGGTAGTTGATGATAATGAAGGTGATACTACAGTATCTATTGCAGATAATGAAGTTGAAGGAGAAGGAGAAAAAGAAATGAGTGAGAGTGATGATTTGGATAAGGTTGTACAAACAGATTTAACATCTACATATATCAGCAAGTTGGAGGAGAATATAGTTTCACTGGACAGTAAAAATAAATCCATATCAACAGAAGCAGAGAAAGCACATGAAGAGATGGTTAGGGAGAGTGAAGAGCGAGAGAATTTTTTAAAGAAAGAACTAGCCAAGTTGAAGAAGGAAGTAGACAATTTGGTGTATAATGAGGAAAGTTTTAAAGATAACGATGAGAAAATTGTATTTTTTACAGGTTTGAGCACCTGGGAACTGTTTCATGTCCTGTTCCAGTATATCAAACCTAAGCTGAAACAGTATTCTGTGTAAACTCCCTTTCAACAGCTTATGATAACTATGATGAGACTTCGACTTGGTCTCAGTGGTCAGGACCTTGCCTATCGTTTTAGGGTCAGTAGTGCCACCATTAGTCGAACCTTTGCACATGTGATTGATGTTCTGTACTACAGGGACGCAGTGAAGAAGACAATGCCTATGGAGTTTCGAAAACACTTTCCAAATTGTGCAGTGATAATGGATTGTTTTGAGATCTTTCTGGAACGTCCCACTAATTTACTAGCTAGAGCTCAAACATTTTCCTAATACAAACATCACAACACAATCAAGTATCTTATTGGAATCACCCCCCAAGGGACAGTGAGTTTCATTTCTGAGGGATGGGGTGGAAGAACCAGTGATAGATACCTAACTGAACACTGCTCATTCTTAACTTACTTGGTTCCTGGGGACATGGTTCTTGCAGATCGTGGATTTAATATATCAGATTCTGTCGGGACTTATTGTTCTATTCTGAAAATACCAGCATTCACCAAGGGGAAGAAACAGTTGACCAGTATTGAAGTGGAGCAGACTCGGCAAATTGCCAATGTTCGAATACATGTCGAGCGTGTGATCGGCAATGTTAGACAAAAGTACTCCATCCTCAGTTCTACTCAGCCTATAGATTTTGTCAACTCAAATGGTGAGGTTACGACACTGGACAAAATTGTGTGTGTTGCATGTGCGTTGGTCAATATGTGTGATTCAGTTGTACCTTTTGACTAATAATTATCAATTGTTGCAAATAATATCAATTAAATTTGTTATAACAAAAATACAATTATTTTTTACTCTTTTTCGCCTTATTCTTAAATTGTGATAATTTTCGACAGTCTGGGCAGTACCAATGCTTTGTACTTGGGAAGTTCTTAAGCTTCAAACACTTGAGGTGAAACCATTCTCGCTCACAAGCTCGGTTGTCGCATCCCACCATGTTATCTCCATCAGACACCCGACAGTAACAATAGAGTCTTGTTATGGGTTGACTGCTGCTGTCACCTTCGCCGTCAGTTACATCTTCCAATGATACACTGCAACAACGATCCTGGTCTGTTATACTCGTGGCCTTGGGTTCATCTGTCCTGGAATAGAATTTTCCCAACAATTCTGGTAGGATAGACATGGTGAAAAAATCCTTTACACGGGTGACCTGTTCAAGCCAAAACTGTTCATCTGGAAAAATTCTTTCGATGTGGATGTCACGTTCAGTCCACAACACAAAATCACAGTACTGCCTCCTGGTGCAAAACAATTGGCACTGAACCTATAAAGTATTAACACCAGTCATTACATTTTCCATTGTGGGGTCTAATTACAGCATATGACTTACTTGATAATAATATGAATGGTCACGTTTCAAGCGATACACTTCATTGCTACTACTATCACACTTTTCCAAGCAAAAAGAAGTATCTTCCACAGCCTCTGACATCAAATCGTGCTTGTGACAGTAAGGACACTAAAATACACCATACATGTTTTAGACCAATACAAAATAAATGCACAATTATTACCTTGACTTCACAAATCCCTTCACAACATGTACACACAGTTAAACTGTCTGGTGATGCACCGATGAATGGGTGATCTGTAGAGATAAAAAAGCCACTTTCCATGACTTTGAAATTGTGGTGTCTCTTCAGACTGGTACTGAGATACTCAGAAATGGCTATTTTCTCATGCTCACATCCCCAGTTCATTGCTACTGTCTTAAACTTTGACATTTCTGGATGGCACGCTGACATTATCAGGCTAATAGAAGGTTGGGCTGGGTTGGTTCGACAAGCACTCTTAAAACGAGAAGCTGTAATTCTCCCAGCACGATAAACGAGAATTTACCTGTTGTTTTGTTTTACTTTCCACCTCCATAGCCTGTTGCTCAGTGACAGTGAATTGATAGTCACTAGCAATAGCCAAGAGTTCAGAGTAGTTCAAATTCAGATATTCGGATTTGAAAATCTGAGACAAACACACAGGGAAATTACTATCCAGTGATTTGGGGACATACTGGCTCTACCAGTGACAATATAGCTGGTTTGGACTTGCTCGCTGCTAGCATACCAAGGAATGCCATTGTCGCATCATGACTAGGTGTTTTCTCACGAAATGGTGTTGGTGACTTTGACGTCCGAGGTGTAGTTGACGGTGTCACACTTGTAGATCTTGCTGTGGCAGATGGGGTTGTGCTACAGGACATAAACAGAGCAGGTGAGGCAGTCATTGAAGATGCTGGAGGAGATGATGATGATCGAATAGTTGCTAGAAATGGTGCTGGAGTTGATGAAGGAGATGGTCTGAAGTCCAACGAAGAAAGTTTGGTAGCACTACGCGTCTTGCCTACGAAGTTTATGTCTTTCACAGGTGCATACTGAACTTCCTTAACACCATTGGGCATGACCCAGTACGCTTTCTTCTGGGTTACAGTCATGGAGTCTCGAATACGGACTCCACTCTCAATAGCAAACAACAGTGATGCTACATGAGAGCAAGTCTCACCTAGGCCAGCCATGCAATCACAGTGACCCGCAACAATCTTTCCACTCTCTTCTGCAATGACCCAGGGAGTCAAGGGCTTCTCACTGATTCGCTGGGAATGGTTGACCTGTAAAATATCGCTTATTTTTATTCAATGCTTATGATACTGCATATAACGTCTTACCTTTCCCAGTACAACTCTCCTCTGATCAAACACTTTGACCATCACTTCCGTCACCCAGCCAGATACAAAATTGACATAGCAGTCCAAACTCGTATAATTTAGGAGATCTTCACCTGTGTACCTGCTTGGAGTGTACAGCAGATACATTGCAAGGTTGATGTGTGTGATGGAGGGCCATAAGTCTACATCATCTAGCCACTGAGACCTGTCATATGGATCAAAGCCATCCAGCATACCCAGCTTCGGATCAATTGCATTAGACGGACCCGCCTCGCGATTAAAAGTGCGAGTTTAATGAATGCGATATTCGCGCACTACGCGCACTTTAGTCATATTTAACGCACTTTTTAAACATTTTTACCGCCATTCTTACCACTCATTTGGTGGTCATTTTTACCACATTTACCGCACTTGGCGGGCTTTGCACAACAAAATAAGAGTAGCATAATTGAGAAGCCGTACAAGTTTACCTGGAAGTTTTAGAGAAGCCCTACAAGTTTACACAAGGTAGTACATGTTGCTAGATGGCTCTTAGCCTTATCCAATTAGGACCCACTATATTTGGAGATGTTAAGGACTTAATTACCTACTTGCAAGGTGAAATAGAATTTAAGTACGATGTTTAGCTTTCAATTGAATTAATATTATAAGGTAAAGGACTTTTAGCTACCGCAAAGTGTTGTCCTAGCTGTGGAACTCCCATGTCCTTGCAGTATCGAGGAGACATTATGGACAAATACCGGTAATACAGCATATTGTAAATTGTTTATATACAAAAAATATGAATACATTTAATAAGTGATTTCATCGTTGTGATCAGGTGGAGATGCACAGTGAGGTCCTGCAAAAAGTCAACCTCACTAAGAGTGGGTACTTTTTTTGAAAGCACGCGTGTACCTCTACAAAAATTTATGATTTTGATTTATTGGTGGTTTCGGCAGTATCCAGTGACTCAAGCAGCCAGTGAATGTGAGGTTTCCAATAAGGTCGCAGTTGACACCTATCAGTGGCTACGAGAGATATGTAGTTGGCGCCTATTGAACCATGATGACATGACACTGGGTGGTTCAGGTCCTGTTCACCCAAATGTGGTCCAGATTGACGAGTCTTGTTTTTCCCATAAGCCCAAGGTACTTTGTCATACTTGTTGTTCTTTTGAATAAATGTAATAACTCAACCATAGCATCATCGTGGACACTCTCCTCCATCTCCCGTATGGGTTTTTGGCATGGTAGACACTAGCCATACACCAGCATTGGGCATCCTGGAGTTAGTTGACCAGAGAAATGCGGCAACGTTACTCCCCATCATCCAACGTCATACCAAGCCAAGAACAGAAATATGGAGCAATGAATGGGCAGCATACAATAACGTAACTTCTCTTCCCAATGTATCATCTCATAGTACAGTAAATCATTCCCTCCATTTTAGGGATCCAGTAACTGGAGTACATACAAACAACATTGAAAGTTACTGGAACCGAGTAAAAATAAAATTGAAAAAAATGAGGGGATGCCATCGCCATCAACTACCCTCATACTTAGATGAGTTCATGTGGTTTGAACGACATGGCAAGACTCCCCGACAGGCTTTTGACAGTATTTGTAGAGACATTGCATTAAAATATCCCGTATAATAACACAGTAAACACAGTAACATTCATACCATTTCTTGCAGAATAGATACCTCCACACCCATAATCCTTTAATAGCTACTGAAAACCTATCCTCCAGACATAACTGGTAGTGGGCAAAGCACCCTGAAACAATGGGCTTGTGGTAAGGCTAGCAGTGAATGCACTCATTTCGATACACTTTATATGTGCCTAACCAAATGCCATTCATCCCACTTCTTTCTAAATAGATAGCTAGTGAAAAACATTCATCCAGGGCACAACCTACCTTTCATACCACTTGAAAACCATTCTTCCTTGTAGCTACTGTATAAAGTCATCCAGCACCAGCACACTAAATTTCCCACTTTTTTACTTGCGTTAAATATGACTAAAGTGCAAATGTTTAAAAAGTGCGTTAAATATGACTAAAGTGCGCGTAGTGCGCGAATATCGCATTCATTAAACTCGCACTTTTAATCGCGAGGCGGGTCCGTCTAATGCAATTGATCCATGAAAGGTAGGTTGTGCCCTGGATGAATGTTTTTCACTAGCTATCTATTTAGAAAGAAGTGGGATGAATGGCATTTGGTTAGGCACATATATAGTGTATCGAAATGAGTGCATTCACTGCTAGCCTTACCACAAGCCCATTGTTTCAGGGTGCTTTGCCCACTACCAGTTATGTCTGGAGGATAGGTTTTCAGTAGCTATTAAAGGATTATGGGTGTGGAGGTATCTATTCTGCAAGAAATGGTATGAATGTTACTGTGTTTACTGTGTTATTATACGGGATATTTTAATGCAATGTCTCTACAAATACTGTCAAAAGCCTGTCGGGGAGTCTTGCCATGTCGTTCAAACCACATGAACTCATCTAAGTATGAGGGTAGTTGATGGCGATGGCATCCCCTCATTTTTTTCAATTTTATTTTTACTCGGTTCCAGTAACTTTCAATGTTGTTTGTATGTACTCCAGTTACTGGATCCCTAAAATGGAGGGAATGATTTACTGTACTATGAGATGATACATTGGGAAGAGAAGTTACGTTATTGTATGCTGCCCATTCATCGCTCCATATTTCTGTTCTTGGCTTGGTATGACGTTGGATGATGGGGAGTAACGTTGCCGCATTTCTCTGGTCAACTAACTCCAGGATGCCCAATGCTGGTGTATGGCTAGTGTCTACCATGCCAAAAACCCATACGGGAGATGGAGGAGAGTGTCCACGATGATGCTATGGTTGAGTTATTACATTTATTCAAAAGAACAACAAGTATGACAAAGTACCTTGGGCTTATGGGAAAAACAAGACTCGTCAATCTGGACCACATTTGGGTGAACAGGACCTGAACCACCCAGTGTCATGTCATCATGGTTCAATAGGCGCCAACTACATATCTCTCGTAGCCACTGATAGGTGTCAACTGCGACCTTATTGGAAACCTCACATTCACTGGCTGCTTGAGTCACTGGATACTGCCGAACCCACCAATAAATCAAAATCATTAATTTTGTAGAGGTACACGCGTGCTTTCAAAAAAAGTACCCACTCTTAGTGAGGTTGACTTTTTGCAGGACCTCACTGTGCATCTCCACCTGATCACAACGATGAAATCACTTATTAAATGTATTCATATTTTTTGTACAATTTACAATATGCTGTATTACCGGTATTTGTCCATAATGTCTCCTCGATACTGCAAGGACATGGGAGTTCCACAGCTAGGACAACACTTTGCGGTAGCTAAAAGTCCTTTACCTTATAATATTAATTCAATTGAAAGCTAAACATCGTACTTAAATTCTATTTCACCTTGCAAGTAGGTAATTAAGTCCTTAACATCTCCAAATATAGTGGGTCCTAATTGGATAAGGCTAAGAGCCATCTAGCAACATGTACTACCTTGTGTAAACTTGTAGAGTTCTCTAAAACTTCCAGGTAAACTTGTACGGCTTCTCAATTATGCTACTCTTATTTTGTTGTGCAAAGCCCGCCAAGTGCGGTAAATGTGGTAAAAATGACCGCCAAATGAGTGGTAAGAATGGCGGTAAAAATGTTTAAAAAGTGCGTTAAATATGACTAAAGTGCGCGTAGTGCGCGAATATCGCATTCATTAAACTCGCACTTTTAATCGCGAGGCGGGTCCGTCTAATGCAATTGATCCCCAGCTTCTCTAAATATCTTTCTTCAGTATCTTGCAAGGATGCAAAATATCAACCCAGCAGCAATCTTTTCTTGCTTGTTGGCGCTCCACTCCCAGCCATTATTACAAATGGATTGGACGCTATAATAAGTGTAACTTAGCCGTCCACCAAATATGGCGGCGGTTCTCCCGCCTATTTAATGATGTCATTAACAATTACGTCACTGCAAGGGGTCTATTGCCACAGCAAATCGAGCACTTACCGTGACCACGCCTATCCATCAACTACCGCGAGTGACGATGTTTACCTATGCTAACTTACTCTCCTTAGTCGCTTCCCATGGTGGGGGTGTAGCCATCTATGTCAGAAGCACTACATACAGTTATAGCTCAGAGACCGTTTGTGTCCACCTGCTTCGCGGTTTTTGGCGCCAAAGTTAATTGATCCGCGTAGAAATTGAGAGCTGGCCACGCTTGAATTGATTGTTTGCGTGGCTCTGTTACGGGCGGTTCTGCAGTATTATACTGAATGATTAAACGACCGCAGGTCCCTTAACGCCACAGCACAGAAATAAGCTAGAACCTCCATCTCCCGCGTTTTACCAGCGTGTCCAACTCCCCTGGTTTAGTTCACAAATGCGCAAGCGCAACACTCTGACATCACAAATACGTCGTCATTGAGATAAGAGCTTCCGCAAACGTCACAACTTACACCGAAAATACTAACACTCTCACAAAAACTTTTTTATTTCCCTTAATTTTCAAGATAGGGGTTTCAAATTCATATGGATTAAAATACAACTATTTAGGTATTTTATATTAAATTCCCAAGACACTTACTTAAAAATTGCAAAATTACCAGCTTAAAGCATTTGGGGAGTTTAGTTTTTTATAAAAAATGAAATTAAAAATAAGTAAAATAGTATTAAAATATAAAAATGTGGTACAAATCAAATTAATGAGCCATAGATTCTGTCTGCAAAATCTTTAGACACTTGAATTCAATTTACTCTAAATATCCTCCATTTATAGGGTCACTTCTTCTATCTATTACCACAGTTGTGACCACAAACCACAATTTTTTAAAAACATAATCAATTTCAATATATATTAATTTGTGTGTGTGTGAAGTTTCAGCTTCCTGACATCAATCTGACTGCACATGTATACATTTAAAGAACAATTAACAAAAAACAGAACTTTTTACTCTTTAAGCTGGACGCACTGTACGTGAACTTGACCAGACCCTCTTATTGGGTAAAGGGTCTGGCCCGCGAGACTATTTAAGTTGTGTCTGATTTCTAGCCTAATTTTAAGTCTTACACAGGAGAAAATACTAATTAATTTTCTGGCTGGTGTGAGTTATCTTGGTTAATTCCCTATTTGTCATAGTTAACCCTACCCAACAGTATTGTTCTGACCTGAAAATTCATTGTCCAATAGCCAAATCACTGAAGAAAGTAAGTCTTGTATTGGTATATCAAGTGAACAAGTGTATGTGAAGGTGCTGTGTGTTACAAGGACTGCTTAGCTAATGAAAAATCTTTAACTTTATTGACAGGTTAGATTTTTGTCTCTGACCTATCTGATTTTTTGCCTACACAGTTACGTCTTGTGTACTTATTGAGTTCATTTTCTAACTGATAGCATTCAAATGGCAAATTTACATTTGGTCCTATATTGAAGAGAACAATTGTAGACTTGTTCAAGGTGTGGCCACTTTTAAAACCATGGAGGGTGCTATGCCCATAACCACAAACTTCTGAGTTTATAGCTAGCTAGATAGCCATCACATAACTCTTCATGATAATACAAAGATTGCACATTTTAAAGCATGATTAGAATGGGGTGTCCTAAACAGGTGGTCTGGCGAAGGACCAGGCTACCAACTTAACAAGGCGCAACGCGAGTTACAAGAGACGCAGCCGATGGCCAGCGAGAGCTTTCAGCCTTGTCTAATGCACGCAAAAGAGCGCAACCGCCAGCAAGGTGTCTTTTACTGTTTGTCAGAGGTTGGTAACAATTTAATAATCCACAAATGACGAACATAAATAAGTGTGACCATAGACAGGAGGTCAGTGGTTCTAATCTAGCGAGTATGAATAACATTAATTATGACAGGAAAAGGGTGGTCAGTTAAGGTAAAGTAAGCTAGGAATGTTCAATGTTCATTGCCAGGGGCGACCTGGGCTTGATCTTGACTCTGTCTGGGCTGGGTCCCACACATCCTCCCGGGGCGGGAATGGTTGGGGGCGGACTCATCAGGGATGAAGGGGATCAATCTGTTGGCAGGTCTTCTGTAGGATTTCCCTCGGCACTTGATCTGGACAGCTCGGACTTCCCCATCGTCTCCGGGGAAGACTTTCTCGATGATAGCCAGAGGCCAATCTCTGATCTTGAGTGTCTCGTCCTTGATGTAGACTAGGTCCTGGACTGCTAGGCGACGTCCTTGGTAATTCCACTTGGATCGTTGAGAGCACGAAGCAAGGTATGTGCCTAGCCATTGGCTCCACAGATCTGATGTTAGTCTGGAGACTAGATTCCATCTTCGCAGACTGGAGATCTTGCCTGTTGGTGGTCGTGGAGTTGGAGCAGCTTTCAGTGGTCGACCCACTAAGAAGTGTCCGGCAGTCAGGTACGTTTCTTCTGCGACATCATCACTGTGAAGTGGAGCAAGTGGACGTGAATTGAGGATTGCTTCTATGTCGGTGAGGAGGGTGTAGAGTTCCTCGTATCGGAGTGCATGAGGCTTAAGATTCTTACGGAGCAGGGTCTTCATTGACTAAACTGCTGCCTCCCAGAGACCACCAAAGTGTGGGGCTCTGGGGGGTATGTTGTTCCATTCGATTGCATTGCTGTTGGCAAAGTTGAACACAGCTTGTCGTGTGCTGACAGATTCCGTGAGTTTCTGTAGCTCACGGATCTCTTCCCGGACACCAAGGAAGTTGGTCCCATTGTCAGAGTAGATATGAGACGGGCATCCTCTCCTGGCGACGAACCGTTGGAGTGTAGCAAGGAAGTCATCGGTAGATAGTGACGTGCACAGTTCCAGGTGGACAGCTTTGGTACACATACAGACGAATACTGCAGCGTAGGTTTTGATGAGGGTGGGCTTGCGAGTGTATCCTTGACGGATGACGAAGGGTCCAGCGAAATCTACACCGGTGTTGTCGAAAGGTGGTGCTGGAGTGGTCCTGTAGGAGGGCAGCATTCCCATTCTCTGTTGAAGGGGCAGGGCATACGCTCTCTGACAGGAAGAACAGGATCTACTGATTAGCTTCAATAGATTTCTGAGGTTGGGGATGTAGAAGGATGATGACAGGATGGAAGCCAATGCTGATATGCCTGCATGGCTGTAGGTGATGTGAAGAGTACGCACAAGGAGTTTCGTTAGCATCGACTTGGCGTTCAAAGGAGTCAACTGGCGAGGTGAGGTCGGAGAGTGAGGATCCCGAACTCTGCTGTTGACGAGGAGATGACCATATCGTGAGAGAACGACAGTAGACTTGGAGAGGGCGTGGCTCTTGGGGAGTCTGGTGGCTCTTTGTAGAGCTAGGAACACCTCGGGGTAAGTCTCCAATTGAGATAACTTGAAGATGACATGCTTGGCAGTCTAAACTTCAGTAGATGTGAGAAGATCAGACTTCAATTTGACTTTGTTCCTGGATCTAGAGTTGCTGGCAAACCTGAATATCCAGGCAACGACCTTGTACAAGGTGTGGAAGGAGGAGAAACGGTTCCATAAGACATTCAGGAATTGTCTCTGTGCGGGATCTGGCTGGAGATCTGGTTGGATGGAGAGGCAGTGGATTTCTGCCACAGGTTTGGAGAGTTTGTGGACTGGCCACTTGTTAGGAGGGAGAGTGAGCCAAGGAGGGCCTGACCACCATAAGGATGAGGTAGCCAAGTCTGGTGCTCTGACTCCTCTGCTAGCCAGGTCAGCCGGATTGTCGGAAGACTTGACATGTCTCCAGTAACTATGAGGAACGAGATCTTGTATGGCATGAACCCTGTTGGCCACAAACGTACGAGTTGTGAGGGGCTCTTTGGTAACCAGTACAGGACAATCTCACTGTCCGTCCAAGCGAAGACTTGAGATGGGGGAATTTCCAAGAGGGAACTGGTGTGACTGAGCATCTTGGCCAACAGGTGAGCACCAAGAAGTTCAGCTCTGGGAATTGTGACAGGTTTCACTGGTAGAACTCTGGCCTTGGCAATGACCAGGGTCGTGGAGATAGAGCCATCTTCGGAGACCGATCGAAGGTAGATGGCTACCCCGTAGGCGACTGAGGAAGCATCACAGAAGCCATGAAGTGATTGGAAGACAGTCTTTCTTTGGGAAGGTGACAGTCTGCGTGGGATAGCAAGGCTATTGACAGATGGTAGATCATGAATCCAGGTATCCCATCTATCTTTGATGTCGTCTGGAACAGGCTTGTCCCAGGACAAAGATCTCTTCCATGTCTCCTGGAAGATAATCCTGGCAGGAATGATAGCAGGTGCGAACAGACCCAAGACTTCAAAGACTCCTGCGGTGCCGGAGGCTATGACTCTCTTGGTGATGGTAGTATCGGAGGGGATGGTGGGAGGTATGGAAACGTGCAGTGTGTCGTGTTCCACATCCCAATGGATACCCAAGGCTTTGGGAGCTTGGTTGGGTTGAGTGAAGGTGAGAGAGGTAGAGTCCTTCTCAAGGAGATGATCAGGAATACGTTGGCGAAGCTCGAGTGAGTTGGACCTCCACTTTCTCAAGGTCATCCCGGCTTGAGAAAGGAGATCACACAACTCCGTCTTCAGCTTGTCAGCAGCATCCACGTCGTCCGCACCAGACAGGAAGTCGTCGACATAGAAGTCTGACAGGATGGCGGAGGAGGCTATAGTTTGGTTGCTAGGTAGGGTCCCCATGAACCCGGTGGATTTAAAAATGAAACATGCATTTTCACAACCTTGAAGGTATCTAATAACCCAATTTTGATGTTCCCATTTCCAAAAATTGTCCGAAGCCATCCATATCGTAGCTATTACAGATATCATCACCTCTATAAGTATTTAGCAACTGTAACTTTTGAGTCATGAATATTATTGTACTAAGTAACTCAGTATTTCTACAATTATAAAATGAGGAATGAGCTTAAGTTGTTGCTTTGGTAATTCAAGGAGTTTAAACATTAAATATGCACAAAACATTGAAATCAAGTGAATAACAATGATAATTAAATCATAAGTTCAGATTACAAATAGATAATATGTGTATAACATACTAGTCAGCATAGTCATCGTCATCTTCACTGACAAGATGCTCATCAATCTCTTCATCATCATCATCATTCTCCTCCTCAACCTTCTCAATTAAGTCAATGAGTGAGGGAGGCAAACTAGGTCCACATGACCAAACTGGCTCCACAAAACCCTCCTCCATCTTTACCCATCGTTGGTCATTGTCATAAGGTTTGGGTCGCCAGAAGCAAGCCTGGTTAGCACGCTTGTAGATGGCAAGCCTATAATTGACCCTGCCAACATGGGGAACTAGACTATTCCTGCAGGGTGGAAGGCGAGTCAGGTCAACCTTAGATTTAGTGGTAAGATTTTCATTTTCTCCCACCATCTTTCTGAGCATCTTGGCTCGCACCACATCCACAGAAGTTTCCCGACCCTGACCATACATGAGGCAAGTAAAAGCCTCCACATTTGTCATCACCTCCGACTTCACTGTCCAATCATCACCAAGTTGTCTAAAAGCCTTATGGTACTTGGGTTTTTTTTGGAGCTTCTTCAGTGGTCCTACTTTTCCTTTGCCCTTGAATGCACTGGTGCAGTCCTCACCAGAGAATACATAGAACCCAAGTAGTGTGGTGCAGTACTCTGGTTCCAGTGACTCCGCCAGCTCTGTCACATTGATAATCTGGCGATGTTTGCCCATGCCAATATCAAGGAAAATAGTCAGGCTAATGGAGTGTGAGTGGTGCAACATAATAAAAAAGATGTCACTATCTGGAGTCCTCACTACAGCTGACTTGTACCCGAGCTTGGCAGCATAGTGGAGGTACAGAATAATCCTGGTGTCTGTTTCCTCTTGGTCTGAAGACAATTCAGGGATCTCATTGGTCATTACTTCACCATTGGATGACTTCAACTGATATGCCTTCCCCTCCTTGACTATAACTGCTGTCCCTCACTTTTGGAGTCTTGAAGCTGCCACTTTGCTTCCCCATACCCGGAACAGCAGCTGGCAGAGCTGTCGCTTGTTGTCTTCATTGGCTAGGAACAGCTTGAAGTCTGCAGGTTTCCTGGTGGCTGGGCCATCAATGATGTACTTGTGAGAGGAGCCCCGACGTACCCTCTCCTGTGCCTTGATTGAGTCTTCATGGTAACAGTCTGTGGAAAACATGAAGTTTTTCTTGGCAACCATACAATCCAGCACCTGGAGGCAAATGCCACCGCATGTCTGAGGTAGATTAGTGAGCATATACCAGAGCGCCATACCATCTTGAATGTGAATAGCATCGTTTGGATAGGACTCGTCTTCCGTAATTTCATCCAGCAAAAAGTGTAGCATGGAAGCTTTGTTGGTTTTGGCAAAGAAACCATCAGGGGTGCCAAGGCTAGGAGAAACCGGAGTCAGAGAATAATGCATGAGTTAATCAAGGCTGAGAGGCTCATCCAGAAGTTGTGATTTGACAAGGAGCATGAAAGCCAGATTGCTTTGCTCACTGTATTGGATGAGTTTTCCCTGTGAGGATGTGAGCTTGACTGTCTTATTGGAAACCTCCATGGTTTTAAGCTTCTGTCTCTTTATTGGTTCAAAGAAGGTTTTTTCAGAAGACCCATTCTGGAAGCGATTCCTGATGAAAGCTTCCTTGGCTGTTTTACCAACTGTATCAGCTTGAAGAACATCAATCTCAACATCAGGGGAAACTGGAGCACCAGATGCTATATTATACAGATGGTCCTTGTCATTGATATCGAATGGGTTAGTGAAGTTCTTAATAGCTTCAAGTGTTCTCTGCACAGCATTTTCACTCTTCTTTATCTCAGCAGCCTCAAGTTCGCGATGCTTTCCAGCTTTTGGACACTCAGGGTCTTGAATGAGTCCGCACATCTCAAGCATCCTTTCAAAATACTGAGCACGAGTGGATGTTATGCGGCACCAGCGCTGATAGGCACCAAACATGGAGAATAGGCCTACTAGACCCCTGTCTGACTTGGAAAACTTCATGAATGTCTCCTCCATGGTCTTGTCGACTGCACTGAGTGCACTAGGAATGAGTGATCGTGCCACAGCAATACCGCCATTCTCAAGAAGCTCTTTTGCACCAGGGTGAGATAGGTCAATGTTGGTGAGGAATTTCCCATTACACTTGTGGAAGAGTTTCAGGTTGTTGGTTTTCACAGAGTAAATAAGCATCAAGATGAGACGGGCATGATCAATAAAGCCAAACCAAAAGCTAGCAGTCTTGCCCAAGAGACCAGTGCGAACCTTTTCCTCAAATTTCACATAGTTGCTAATAATGGAAAGAGTAGAAGGGTCTTGGAGGACAAGGTTAGTGTTCTCTCTGTTGCACAACTTGACCAGGTTGAAAAGCGCAACTGGGTTGTTTACCTGAACACTTTCCTCCTGTTCAAATTTTTCCATCATTAGACGCTCCAATGCTTCGCAGACTGTTTTGAGACAATATAGTGCCTTGGCATAAGCTTTACCGCTAAGGACACTCTTCAGGCAGCCGCTGGTGACAAGATCAGCCTCAAGGAGAATCTCAGCAGTGAATCTGCTCAGGATGCCAAGGAAGTGATGCAGCAAGAGCTGCTTAGGAACATGGCGAAGAAAATGATGGCTGCAGCCATTGAAGATGAACGCCAGCGGCGCATCAAGGAGCTGTCATAGCCTGAGCCCTTAAATTTGTGTCCAGTCAACATACCCATATAATTCATCACAGTGTGGAACTGTCCTGGAGTGACTACATGCAACTTGTACTTCTCAGGAAATTTCCATATGAGGGGAAGAGCCTTCATGCACCCACCAAGATCAAAGGTGTTGAGGATGTACTTTTGTCCTACTTCAGCAGTGGCTTCTTCAGACTGCCTTAGCAGCTCCTGTATGACACAGTACTCTGTGAATGGCTGGTTGATGGGGGTGAAGTAATCAATGGTTGACTTCCTGGTGGGCTTCATACCAGTGGCTGATACAAATCCACCAAATGCTGGAACTGGTTGTTTCCCACTGCTTCCCACCATACGAGCCAAAAGCCAAACACGATACTTATTTAAACTTTCATCATACACTCTATCATTCTCAACTGGAGGTGTGAACACAGCACCATCCGGGAATTTGGGGCCTACCCTGCTATAAAGAGACAATGGAGGAAGTATTTCGGGTGGATCTACCTTGAGTGATCGACTCTTAGCACGGTCATAGAGTGGCAGTGTCCGCTTTGCTGTTATCTGGAAACCAGGTTTCAATTCCTGAATCATAATGCCACCTATTCACAGTATTGGACCCATGTACACTTGTAGTGATTTTATTAAGGTTGTCCTATTCAAGATGAAACACTTTATTACTAATGCCAGTGACAATCTGAGGAGTCAGGAAAGATGACACTTCATCAACAGCCTTTGCTAAGGCACTCTCAAGCTCCAGGCCAAAGTTGTAGGACTCCGAGTGGCCAAGTCGGTTAAGGATGATGGTTAGCTGCTTGCTGCGATACAGGTGCCGGAGTGTGCAGCATAATAGGATATGTTTTGGCAACTTCCATTCTCCTTTTGTCACAGCACGGCATATATCTTGGCCAATAGACAGTACAAGTCATCTCGTCGTCTCACTTTTCTCCCCAATATCTGCCTCTCCAGATAAAACAATGTTGAGGAATTTGATGAGATTTGGAGGGAGTAGATCCTCAGACTTGATTTCAAGGTCATCAGCTGTGGGAGGCCAGGGTAAAGGCTTATGCTTATTGAAGGCTTGTAGGATCACACCTTGAAGATGATGAGCAACATCCTCATACTTATCTCTGGAGCCAAGCTTGTAAGCATACGCTACAGCATCTGCAACTGTCATACTGGCATTGTAGACTAGATTAAAGGTGATGAAGCCTCTATCACCTGGCTTTACTATAGCAAACGCAATTCTCGTACTGATTGTATGATCCACAAGTCGACTCTTTAGTTTCGTATCGCTATAATCAATCATTGGGTAGCCATTTTTCTCTAGTTCCTTGTTATACAGGAACTGCAGAGAGGAGAGCCGCACAACTTCATTATGATTAATGACATAATCCTCAATATAGTCCAGAACAGATTTGAATGCTTGTTAATGAGCAGTAGCCTTGCGAATCTGTTCTGTGTCAAGGTCACGAATCTTGGTTCGCTTCTCTGCACGGACATGATTGTAATACTTTGTATTAAATTAAAATTAATCTATACCTTTCACCTGACGATAAAGATGGGTATATCCCAAAGCTAATGCTCGAGGTTCAACCTCTTTCCAAGTGGCAGGCTTGTTCTTCCAAGATATAAACTTGATTCTTTCCTGAGTCTTCCCAGACACCTTTTTCTCAAGCTTTTCACAGAATATACATTCTGGTGGAAACAGTGGCCCTGCAGCAGGGGATGGCAATTTTCGAGGAGAGCGTGAGATCCGGGATTCAGTTGAAGTGCTCGGTGTATCACTCAAACGGTCTAAATTTTTTGTGAAGTATTGGTAGCACCCTCTGTGATACCCAACTGTTTCTAAATCCATACCGTCAAGAGACTCAGGGACAAGACGACAAACATCTGCCATTCGATAGGGTGAAGTATGAGCCTCAGCTAGTCTTCTATCACGTACAATATGAAGTTGTGCGAGCTTATCGGCTGCTGGGTATGCTGGATGGCTTTGATCCATATGACAGGTCTCAGTGGCTAGATGATGTAGACTTATGGCCCTCCATCACACACATCAACCTTGCAATGTATCTGCTGTACACTCCAAGCAGGTACACAGGTGAAGATCTCCTAAATTATACGAGTTTGGACTGCTATGTCAATTTTGTATCTGGCTGGGTGACGGAAGTGATGGTCAAAGTGTTTGATCAGAGGAGAGTTGTACTGGGAAAGGTAAGACGTTATATGCAGTATCATAAGCATTGAATAAAAATAAGCGATATTTTACAGGTCAACCATTCCCAGCGAATCAGTGAGAAGCCCTTGACTCCCTGGGTCATTGCAGAAGAGAGTGGAAAGATTGTTGCGGGTCACTGTGATTGCATGGCTGGCCTAGGTGAGACTTGCTCTCATGTAGCATCACTGTTGTTTGCTATTGAGAGTGGAGTCCGTATTCGAGACTCCATGACTGTAACCCAGAAGAAAGCGTACTGGGTCATGCCCAATGGTGTTAAGGAAGTTCAGTATGCACCTGTGAAAGACATAAACTTCGTAGGCAAGACGCGTAGTGCTACCAAACTTTCTTCGTTGGACTTCAGACCATCTCCTTCATCAACTCCAGCACCATTTCTAGCAACTATTCGATCATCATCATCTCCTCCAGCATCTTCAATGACTGCCTCACCTGCTCTGTTTATGTCCTGTAGCACAACCCCATCTGCCACAGCAAGATCTACAAGTGTGACACCGTCAACTACACCTCGGACGTCAAAGTCACCAACACCATTTCGTGAGAAAACACCTAGTCATGATGCGACAATGGCATTCCTTGGTATGCTAGCAGCGAGCAAGTCCAAACCAGCTATATTGTCACTGGTAGAGCCAGTATGTCCCCAAATCACTGGATAGTAATTTCCCTGTGTGTTTGTCTCAGATTTTCAAATCCGAATATCTGAATTTGAACTACTCTGAACTCTTGGCTATTGCTAGTGACTATCAATTCACTGTCACTGAGCAACAGGCTATGGAGGTGGAAAGTAAAACAAAACAACAGGTAAATTCTCGTTTATCGTGCTGGGAGAATTACAGCTTCTCGTTTTAAGAGTGCTTGTCGAACCAACCCAGCCCAACCTTCTATTAGCCTGATAATGTCAGCGTGCCATCCAGAAATGTCAAAGTTTAAGACAGTAGCAATGAACTGGGGATGTGAGCATGAGAAAATAGCCATTTCTGAGTATCTCAGTACCAGTCTGAAGAGACACCACAATTTCAAAGTCATGGAAAGTGGCTTTTTTATCTCTACAGATCACCCATTCATCGGTGCATCACCAGACAGTTTAACTGTGTGTACATGTTGTGAAGGGATTTGTGAAGTCAAGGTAATAATTGTGCATTTATTTTGTATTGGTCTAAAACATGTATGGTGTATTTTAGTGTCCTTACTGTCACAAGCACGATTTGATGTCAGAGGCTGTGGAAGATACTTCTTTTTGCTTGGAAAAGTGTGATAGTAGTAGCAATGAAGTGTATCGCTTGAAACGTGACCATTCATATTATTATCAAGTAAGTCATATGCTGTAATTAGACCCCACAATGGAAAATGTAATGACTGGTGTTAATACTTTATAGGTTCAGTGCCAATTGTTTTGCACCAGGAGGCAGTACTGTGATTTTGTGTTGTGGACTGAACGTGACATCCACATCGAAAGAATTTTTCCAGATGAACAGTTTTGGCTTGAACAGGTCACCCGTGTAAAGGATTTTTTCACCATGTCTATCCTACCAGAATTGTTGGGAAAATTCTATTCCAGGACAGATGAACCCAAGGCCACGAGTATAACAGACCAGGATCGTTGTTGCAGTGTATCATTGGAAGATGTAACTGACGGCGAAGGTGACAGCAGCAGTCAACCCATAACAAGACTCTATTGTTACTGTCGGGTGTCTGATGGAGATAACATGGTGGGATGCGACAACCGAGCTTGTGAGCGAGAATGGTTTCACCTCAAGTGTTTGAAGCTTAAGAACTTCCCAAGTACAAAGCATTGGTACTGCCCAGACTGTCGAAAATTATCACAATTTAAGAATAAGGCGAAAAAGAGTAAAAAATAATTGTATTTTTGTTATAACAAATTTAATTGATATTATTTGCAACAATTGATAATTATTAGTCAAAAGGTACAACTGAATCACACATATTGACCAACGCACATGCAACACACACAATTTTGTCCAGTGTCGTAACCTCACCATTTGAGTTGACAAAATCTATAGGCTGAGTAGAACTGAGGATGGAGTACTTTTGTCTAACATTGCCGATCACACGCTCGACATGTATTCGAACATTGGCAATTTGCCGAGTCTGCTCCACTTCAATACTGGTCAACTGTTTCTTCCCCTTGGTGAATGCTGGTATTTTCAGAATAGAACAATAAGTCCCGACAGAATCTGATATATTAAATCCACGATCTGCAAGAACCATGTCCCCAGGAACCAAGTAAGTTAAGAATGAGCAGTGTTCAGTTAGGTATCTATCACTGGTTCTTCCACCCCATCCCTCAGAAATGAAACTCACTGTCCCTTGGGGGGTGATTCCAATAAGATACTTGATTGTGTTGTGATGTTTGTATTAGGAAAATGTTTGAGCTCTAGCTAGTAAATTAGTGGGACGTTCCAGAAAGATCTCAAAACAATCCATTATCACTGCACAATTTGGAAAGTGTTTTCGAAACTCCATAGGCATTGTCTTCTTCACTGCGTCCCTGTAGTACAGAACATCAATCACATGTGCAAAGGTTCGACTAATGGTGGCACTACTGACCCTAAAACGATAGGCAAGGTCCTGACCACTGAGACCAAGTCGAAGTCTCATCATAGTTATCATAAGCTGTTGAAAGGGAGTTTACACAGAATACTGTTTCAGCTTAGGTTTGATATACTGGAACAGGACATGAAACAGTTCCCAGGTGCTCAAACCTGTAAAAAATACAATTTTCTCATCGTTATCTTTAAAACTTTCCTCATTATACACCAAATTGTCTACTTCCTTCTTCAACTTGGCTAGTTCTTTCTTTAAAAAATTCTCTCGCTCTTCACTCTCCCTAACCATCTCTTCATGTGCTTTCTCTGCTTCTGTTGATATGGATTTATTTTTACTGTCCAGTGAAACTATATTCTCCTCCAACTTGCTGATATATGTAGATGTTAAATCTGTTTGTACAACCTTATCCAAATCATCACTCTCACTCATTTCTTTTTCTCCTTCTCCTTCAACTTCATTATCTGCAATAGATACTGTAGTATCACCTTCATTATCATCAACTACATAGGCGGCTCTGACGGTACGGCCAGTCCGGCCATGGCCGGACCACTTTTTTAGGATCGGTGGGCGTGACCAAACTATTGCACGCCCCACGCGCAAGTTGAAAATTGCAGCGACTTACTGTGATACCGCGCATCAGCTATGGCTTCCAGCTCTTCTACTTCTTCTTCTAGTGTCCATTCTTCAACCACTGCTGAAGATTTGTTACCGGAGTCTCCACATCAGCCGGAGTTCTTTTCATTTCCAAAGAAAGCTTTTGGCAAGAAAAAAGTAGTGCATCGGTCATGCCAAGCAAGCTGGTTTCGTTCTTGGAGATGGCTACATTACAATGAGAGTGATGATTCCTTGCTTTGTCATCTCTGCTGCAGAGCAATAAAGGAGAAGAAGATTGGTATTAAGCCCGGTGCTACAGATGAAGCATTTGTAAGTTAACTTACTAACTTCAATACCTATAGCTATAACATTTAAAAATAATATGCCTGCCTCATTTCTGTAGCTTTCGAGAGGTTTTTCCAATTGGAAAGATGGAACTGTCGCATTGAGGAAGCATGAATCAAGTGCATGTCACAAACTTGCCACTGAGCAGTTGCTGACATTACCAGCAACAAATAAAGATGTTGGAGAAATGCTGTGTAAGCAGTTGTCGACACAAAGGGCATTTAACAGGCACTGTCTGCTAAAAATATTGAGCAGCTTGAAATTTTTGGCAAGGCAAGGTTGTGGCATCAGAGGTCATGATGACAAATGTGATGGAAACCTGTATCAATTGGTAAAGCTTATGAGCCAAGATGATTCAAAGGTAATAATGGTTGTCAATTATTATCATATCACTAAATAAATAATTATAAGTGCAGTGTCAAGAGTGGTTGAAGAAGGATCGTGAACGGTACATGAGTCATGACAACCAAAATGAGTTTCTTAAGCTAATGGCTGTGAATATACTTCGACAGATAGCAAGCAAACTTCAATCCACTGACTTCATTACAATCATGATCGATGAGTGTACAGATGTAGCTAACAAAGAACAAGTAAGTAATTTTTGAACTGAATACACTCTTCCTTTGTTGTCTCACATAAATACATATTTCAACAACATATACTAATAACTATATATAGGTTGTTGTTGTACTACGCTGGGTGGATGACGAGCTCCAGCCACATGAAGAGTTCATTGGACTCTATGAAGTTGCAACTATTGAAGCATCATCCATAGTTGCAGTAGTGAAAGATTGCTTGCTTCGTTTAAATCTATCACTTACAAAAGTGAGAGGACAATGCTACGATGGGGCGAGCAATATGACTGGAATAAGAAGAGGAGTAGCAACTATTCTTCAAGAAGAACAGCCTACCGCTTATTTCACTCACTGTTATGGCCATTCTCTCAATCTGGCAGTTTCTGACACAATTAAAAAGAGTGCATGTATGAAGAAAGCCTTGGAAATTACTCACGAAATGACAAAGCTAGTAAAATATTCTCCTCGCAGGCAGAGTATTTTTAATCGGTTAAAGGATGATTTTTCACCAGGATCTGTCGGTATTCGTGTGCTATGTCCAACCAGATGGACAGTGCGTGCCGATTCCATGCTCAGCATTATCAAGAACTACCCAGTACTGCAAGATCTTTGGGATGAGGCAACACAGATCGTGCATGATAGTGAGACAGTAGCTCGTATTGGAGGCGTTTCTGCACAGATGAAGCTGTTTGACTTTTATTTTGGCCTGGTACTAGGTGAACTCCTCCTTAGACATACTGACAATCTCAGTAGATCCCTGCAAAAGAAACAAATTTCTGCATGTGAAGGTCAGCAGACTGCAGAAAAGACAAGGAAGACACTTATGGGAATTCGAAATGACAAAGACTTTGACTTATTTTGGGAGAAAGTCAACAGAATGACTTCAGATGTGGAAGTTAGTGAGCCGGTACTCCCTAGAAAGAGAAAAGTTCCACGGCGATATGAAGATGGGAGTGCACCACCTACTTATGACACGAGTCCAAAGAACATGTATCGGCGAGTGTATTTTGAAGCAATAGATCTTTTAGTGCAGACCATACACGATCGTTTTGATCAGGCTGGCTATGCTATGTACAGTTGCATGGAAGCACTGCTTCTCAAGTCAATCAATAAAGAAGACTACACCGAAGAATTAAAAAAGATTTTGGAGGTTTACAAAGATGACGTTAACGGTTCAAATCTTGAAACTCAGCTGAAAATTTTTTGTACCACTGCCCCTGATGGAATAAATAGTATTTACGATATTCTTTCATACCTTCAGAAATTATCCTTGGCAGATAAAGAGCTTATTAAAGAAATTTGCATTATTGCTAAACTCATATTGGTTATGCCTGCCACGAATAGCTCTAGTGAATGTTCATTTAGTGCAATGAAACGGGTTAAATCTTACCTACGTTCAACTATGACGCAAGACCGATTAAATAATCTCATGATTCTTCATGTACACCAAGAGTATACTGACAGTATTAACTTGACAGAAGTTGCAAATGATTTTGTTAGCCGAAGTGATCGTAGAAGTCAAGTATTTGGGCACTTCTAAACACCAATTATATCATCACATAAACTGTCAAATTCCTTTGCTTTTATTCAATTCAATTTCATTTATATAGTTTAAATTATCACAATTGAGCCACACCCACTTTCTGGCCTGACCACCTGGAATTTGCCAGAGCCGCCTCTGAACTACCTCACTTCTATTAACTATAACATCTGCTCCATCATCAACTCGAGATCTCTTCCTACTATTTCTCTTAGAAATCCTCTTGTACCTTTCCATGCTAATGCTGGTGGAATGGCAACTACTGTAACCCAAGTTCAATGAAGGAGCCCAGCCAGTATTATGAAGGAAATGCAGACTTTTGACTATAATTTTATTCTCTTGTATATAAGCAACAAAGGTGAACAACCAAATGAAGATTATAAACTGCTGAATGATCAAGATTTGTTATTAGTTATTGAGACAGAATTTCAAAAAGATATGCTACTCAAACATGGTGCAATTGTTGTATGTATATGGATACAACCTACAATGTTAGTGATTATAATATTCATTTAATTCCATTACTAGTGTTAGATGACTATGAAGAAGGCATCCCAGTAGCATATGCTATTTTTAATCGGGAAGACAAAGTTGCAATTAGCTATACTGGAGTCCATATAAAGTTGAAATGCAAGGGATTTTAAATCCTGTTTGTGGTTTATGTCAGATATGGCTCCATAAGTATTTGATGTAATTAATACTCGTGGCTGGAGGAAAGAAATAAAAAAGTATTGATACACTATTGACAGAAAGTAGCCAAGCAAAGTTCAAACTGTTACTGGTTAAATTAATGACACTAAGTCAACAAAATTTTTATTGAAATATTTTATAAGTCACTGCAACAACTGTGAGCAATGGGCATTTATGTTTTAGATCTGGCAGTTACAATGCATGCCGAGTCAATCTACTGTGTGTTTTAAAACAATGTTTATCTCAATCACAAGTTAATAGACGCCTTGATAAACTTACTTATATATTATATTATAGCTCGTGACAAAGCATTTCTGCAATTGTGCAAAAGTGAAGAATAAAGCACAAATCAAATATGTGACATTCACAAATCATATGAAATGCTAAATCTTCATTCAGCAATAATTGAATAATGTTAGGTACATTTATTGTACTTACTGTTGATAAATGCTTTACTAATTCTCCTCTAAGTCATGCTACAGAGTAGCTAATTATGCTTTTGAAGAATGTAGACAGACTTTAGATTAAAAAAATGTATCCATTTTTAAGAATTTCCTGGTGACGACATGATTTTCAAAGCATACAAACTAGCTAGCAATAAATTGGTAATTAAAGAAATTCAACAAGATTGAATTCCAATAAGTAGATTGGACAAATGTTATCATTCTTATTGAGCTACTTTTGATTACTTAAGTTAAATTACTTTCCATCTAGAAAAACCAACGTCAGCATGCACACACATACAGTTATACTCACACACATACATAGTTATACACATAGGCATATATAGTTACACACAAACCTACAATAAAAGTCACTGTGACAATAGCGAACATAGGCTCTTCTATACATCTAAACTTCTATATAATTTCACATGGTTCACAATAAGTTACAGTAAAGTTAGCTTATTCCAATCTAATCTACAATATGAATAGCTCATAAAATAGGCATACGTCAGTGGTAGAATGTATCAATTATAAAACATAATAGCTAGTGTATCAATAATCTAGTGATATAAGGTGGCTTGTAACTATTGGATACTCTACACAGCGAGCATTTGGACAAAATAATGAAATTAATCACCTTCCTAAAAAATACTAGGTAACAAAGGGGGATGGAAGAACTAGCTAGGTATATATAGAAACTATATATAACCATTGGTGCATAACCGTTCCTTGCTTTGATTTGCTAGCGTGTTTAGCGCAATTGCGTAACGTTTGACGATCTTTACCAATGCTAACTTACTCTCCCTAGCCACATGTCTTAGCATCGCCCACAAAATTATTTTCCCTTCGCAAATTCTATAGCAACCGCCCTAACATAGGTGACGAAGGGTTTCCTAGACCCGAAACGTCGAGTCCTCGCCTACTCCCTTCAGATTAAAGTCTAACTTTCAAACCTGAATTGTGGGTGTGGTTTTGCTTTTTTCCAGACCCCTTTAGGTGAGAAAGTTTCAATCTAGTTTTTATGAAGGGTCAGAACTTGATAATTGTGAGGTAAAAAGTTGTTTAATTTTGTTTAACTACAATTCGCCTTATTGGTACGGTTACCTGCTGTCATCCTCCTAAACTACAGATTGGCAGTCTGAGCTGATGTGAGCCCGCAGTCATGCGTGCGCATGCTCCTTGCGCGAGGCAGCGGTATGACCTTGGACCCACCCCCCTGTGTGGCCTTGGGGGTGAGACTCGGCAGGTCAGTGGCAATTAGCATTAATTGCCCTGCATCGCCGGAGTCCCCCCAGCTCAAATCACATCCAAAGAAATGGATGGAGTATTTCTAGCTATCCTTAATTAGGTGGTTTGAAATGGGGAGGTGGTGGGACTGAGAACAGTGGCTATCAGTAGCTGCTAGCTATCAGGACTAATATACTGGTGCCCGGGTGCCATTGCTTCATGTGTGACCGCTTAGCGCATGGTCGCCGTACTCACAGGTCCTCTGCCGACCTTTACCTGGGCGCGTGTGATGCATGGGCTACATCTTCGTTAACTACGTTTAACTACGTTAAACTACATTTAACTACAATTCGCCTTATTGGTATGGTTACCTGCTGTCATCCTCCTAAACTACAGATTGGCAGTCTGAGCTGATGTGAGCCCGCAGTCATGTGTGCGCATGCTCCTTGCGTGAGGCAGTGGTATGACCTTGGACCCACCCCCCTGTGTGGCCTTGGGGGTGAGAGACTCGGCAGGTCAGTGGCAATTAGCATTAATTGCCCTGCATCGCCGGAGTCCCCCAAAGGGCCGCAGGAGGCGGCCTACACCCCCAAGGCTATAAGTAATAGGTTAGGAAAGGGGGTTGACAGCTCTCTTACCAATGGTAGTAGGCTGTATACCTGTGAAAGTAAGTACAGACAAGCATACACAGTGAGAACTGAGCGTTATGACAAGAGTAATGCTGAACTACCCATGACCCCCAACCTTCTCCCTCTCACTGGCTTTGTGATGTGGCCATCCAGTGACTACGTATTGGTTCCTTAGAGAAGGGAGTGGTGCAACCGACCTTGGAGTTGTGATCAGTGCCTGGTACCTGGATGACTCCAGCCACCATGTCTGTCTCGGGTAACCCGAATGGGCACAGCTTCAGTAAACCAGGACTGGTGAGTACTGTATACTCCCAACTCACCTGCATTCACTGCACACTGAAGTCTAAGTAGACTCTAGGAACACAACCAGGGTAGTGGCCGTCGGGTGAAGGAGACAGTAGTGGTTAATACGTGACGAACCCCATACCCCAGGTATGATCTGTCTGACTGCCACACCCCTATTGGGTGGAGAATCTAACCTTACGTGCTAACAGTACCATCACTACTCTCTACACCACTCTTGCCATAGTCAAGTGGCGTGTGACTCCAAGACTTACTCCTGTATCCTAGTACTACTGTTCAACCCTCCCCAAGCCGGCATTAGCTATTCAGTCAAGTGACCGTGTCTTAGTAATAACAGTGGGTGTGCCTGGTGGAGGCAGCAACAGACACAAGTGAGAAGGAGCATGTCCTGATTGCGTAATGGGGTAATTGAGTGAGTGCCGTGTAGATGCATACGAGAGCCTCAGAACAAATAGGCAGCGAGCCTGAGAATACCTAGGCAGTGAGCCTGAGATTACATAGGCAGTGAGCCTGAGAATAGATAGGCAGTGAGCCTGAGAATACATAGGCAGTGAGCCTGACAATACATAGGCAGTGAGCCTGAGAATACATAGGCCGTGAGCCTGAGAATGAGCCTGAGAATACATAGCCAGTGAGCCTGACAATACATAGGCAGTGAGCCTGAGAAAACATAGGCAGTGAGCCTGACAATACCTAGGCAGTGAGCCTGAGAATACCTAGGCAGCGAGCCCCAGAATACATAGGCAGTGAGCCTGAGAATAGATAGGCAGCGAGCCCCAGAATACATAGGCAGTGAGCCTGAGAATAGATAGGCAGCGAGCCTGAGAATATATAGGCAGCGAGCCCCAGAACACATAGGCAGTGAGCCTGAGAATACCTAGGCAGCGAGCCCCAGAATACATAGGCAGCAAGCCTGAGAATATATAGGCAGCGAGCCCCAGAATACATGGGCAGTGAGCCTGTGACTAGATAGGCCGTAAGCCTTAGAATAGATAGGCAGCGAGCCTGAGAATAGATAGGCAGCGAGCCTGAGAATAGATAGGCAGCGAGCCAGAGAATAGATAGGCAGCGAGCCTGAGAGTATATAGGCAGCGAGCCTGAGAATACATGGGCAGTGAGCCTGTGACTAGATAGGCCGTAAGCCTTAGAATAGATAGGCAGCGAGCCTGAGAATAGATAGGCAGCGAGCCAGAGAATAGATAGGCAGCGAGCCTGAGAGTATATAGGCAGCGAGCCTGAGAATATATAGGCAGCGAGCCTGAGAATACATGGGCAGTGAGCCTGTGACTAGATAGGCCGTAAGCCTTAGAATAGATAGGCAGCGAGCCTGAGAATAGATAGGCAGGGAGCCTGAGAATATATAGGCAGCGAGCCTGAGAATAGATAGGCAGCGAGCCTGAGAATACATGGGCAGTGAGTCTGTGACTAGATAGGCTGTAAGCCTTAGAATAGATAGGCAGCGAGCCCGAGAATACATGGGCAGTGAGCCTGTGACTAGATAGGCCTAAGCCTTAGAATATATAGGCAGTGAGCCTGAGAATACATAGGCAGTGAGCCTGAGAATACATAGGCAGTGAGCCTGTGACTAAATAGGCCTAAGCCTTAGAATACATAGGCAGCAAGCCTGAGGATACATAGGCAGTGAGCCCAGGAATACATAGGCTGCAAGCCTGAGAAAGGATAGGCAGCGAGCCTGAGAATATATAGGCAGCAAGCCTGAGACTATATAGGCAGTGTTCCTGAGGACAGATAGGCAGCGAGCCTGAGAATACACAGGCAGTGAACCTGAGAATATATAGGCAGTGAGCCTGAGAACAGATAGGCAGCGAGCCTGAGAATACATAGGCAGTGAGCCTGAGAATAGCTAGGCAGGGAGCCTGAGAATACATAGGCAGTGAGCCTGAGGGTACATAGGCAGTGAGCCTGAGAATGGCTAGGCAGCGAGCCTGAGAATACATAGGCAGTGAGCCGCAGACTAGATATGCAGTGATCCTAAGAATACATGGGCCGTGAGCCTGAGAATACATAGGCAGAGAGCTTGTGAGTAGATAGGCAGCAAGCCTGAGAATACATAGGCAGTGAGCCCTAGAATACGTAGGCAGCAAGCCTGAGAGTACATAGGCAGTGAGTCTGAGAATAGATGGGCAGTGAGTCTGAGAATAGATAGGCTGCGAGCCTGAGAATACCTAGGCAGTGAGCCTAAGAATACATAGGCAGTGAGCCTGAGAATACATAGGCAGTGAGCCTGTGACTAGATAGGCCGTAAGCCTTAGAATAGATATGCAGTGAGCCTAAGAATACGTAGGCAGCAAGCCTGAGAGTACATAGGCAGTGAGCCTGAGAATAGATAGGCAGTGAGTCTGAGAATAGATAGGCAGCAAGCCTGAGAATACATAGGCAGTGAGCCTAAGAATACGTAGGCAGCAAGCCTGAGAGTACATAGGCAGTGAGCCTGAGAATAGATAGGCAGTGAGTCTGAGAATACATAGGCAGTGAGCCTGAGAGTACATAGGCGGTGAGCCTGAGAATAGATAGGCAGTGAGTCTGAGAATAGATAGGCAGCGAGCCTGAGAATACATAGGCAGTGAGCCTGAGAATACCTAGGCAGTGAGCTTAAGAATACATGGGCAGTGAGCCTGAGAATACATAGGCAGTGAGCTTGTGACTAGATAGGCAGCAAGCCTGAGAATACATAGGCAGTGAGACTGAGAATACATAGGCAGCAAGCCTGAGAATACGTAGGCAGTGAGCCTGAGAATACATAGGCAGTGAGCCTGACAATACATAGGCAGTGAGCCTGAGGATACGTAGGCAGTGAGCCTGAGAATACCTAGGCAGTGAGCCTAAGAATACCTAGGCCGCGAGCCCCAGAATACATAGGCAGTGAGCCCGAGAATACATAGGCAGTGAGCTAGGCAGTGAGCCTGAGAATACATAGGCAGTGAGCCTGAGAACAGATAGGCAGCGACCTGAGAATACATAGGCAGTGAGCCTGAGAATATATAGGCAGTGAGCCTGAGAACCGATAGGCAGCGAGCCTGAGAATACATAGGCAGTGAGCCTGTGACTAGATAGGCCGTAAGCCTGAGAATAGATAGGCAGCGAGCCTGAGAATACCTAGGCAGTGAGCCTCTGACTAGATATGCAGTGAGCCTAAGAATACATGGGCAGTGAGCCTGAGAATACATAGTGAGCTTGTGAGTAGATAGGCAGCAAGCCTGAGAATACCTAGGCAGTGAGCCCCTGACTAGATATGCAGTGAGCCTAAGAATACATGGGCAGTGAGCCTAAGAATACATGGGCAGTGAGCCTAAGAATACATGAGCAGTGAGCTTGTGAGTAGATAGGCAGTGAGCTTGAGAATACATAGGCAGTGAGCTTGAGAATACATAGGCAGTGAGCTTGAGAATACGCAGGTGAGCAAGCCCGATAGTGCATGCAAGAATATATAGGCCTTGGGCCTAAGTGTGAGAATAGGTAGGCAAGTCTGATAGTGCAAGAACAGATGGCAGCGAGTTTGAGAGTGCACGAACAAAGCATGACAAAGTGCCACTAAGGCAGCCAGTCTGAATGTGAGAATGGATAAGAACAAGAGTGACAGAATAGATAGGCAGCAAGCCTGCGAGTGAGAGTAGACATGCAGTGAGCCTGATAGTGAGAGAATATGAGCCTGATAGAGAAAGACTGGACAGGCAGTGAGCCTGACAGTGAGAGAATAGACGGCCGTGAGCCTGATAGCGCAAGAATAGACAGGCAGAGAGCCTGATCATGTGAGAATAGACAGGCAGAGAGCCTGATAGTGCAAGAATAGACAGGCAGAGAGCCTGATCATGTGAGAATAGACAGGCAGAGAGCCTGATAGTGCAAGAATAGACAGGCAGAGAGCCTGATAGTGCAAGAATAGACAGGCAGAGAGCCTGATCGTGTGAGAATAGACAGGCAGTGAGTGTAATAGTGTGAGAATAAGTCCAGTACCAATAGAGTGAAGGGCAGCGTGCCCTACATAGACGCTATTAAGGGGGCCCCGACGGACCATCACACCTCTACTAGGTGGAGATCTAACCCTAATTACTAGAACCTACTACCCAAGTTATATATTATAATGCCACACTGACAATAGTATAGTGTAGCTTATGAGTCCTAAAACACTGCATCCAGCACTACAGTTCATTCTCTAATCTCATTCATTATGTAACCCCTATTTGTTCCACATGTAACACTCTCATGTCAGCATAAATATCAATTACAGCATGCACCTGACTGATTCAGGAGTTTCTGCTTCGAGAATACCGCTCACTTTGACAGAGCCAACCTTAGCAACACCGTGCGAGGGTCTGGCCACATACTGCAGATAGTTACTAACATGCACTGGACAATAATAATCATATTTTTTTTTTGAATGAAGGTTATAAAGCAGAGAGTGGGAGCCGGCAACACATCCCACACATGTAATGAAGGCCTACGCCCGACCATAGCGAGGGTTCAGCGTGCCCTTGTGATCTAGGGGTTGTGACTGTGGGTAGAGAAACAGCATCAGGACTAGAGTCCAACTCTTAACCCAACTGCACTAGCTAAGCAAGGCAACTGAACTGGCCGCATGCCCATGTATTGGTATTGTCGAGCCATAGAATTACTGTTTTCTGCTGATTGCATCTGTAAGTATCAATGAAGGCCATTCACCACTGACTGGTGGTTTAGATCCCATATATCCAACCTGACCTGCAGAAAACTAATTATTTAGAGTACAATATATCTACAGCCCCTTACTATTCGAATAATACCACCACTGATGAGCAGCCATCCTTAGAGAGCTAATAGTGCCAGCGGTGGATCAGCCATTCCAGGGCATACTATTTTACCTGATGAGAATTGCAAGTTGTAAACCCATGGGACCTTCAGGGCCTCCCCCCCCCCAGTGTCAGCAGACTAGCGGTACCAGGTAGCTGCTAGGCTAGGGCTACCAGCACTGAGAACAGTGGCTATCAGTAGCTGCTAGCTATCAGGACTAATATACTGGTGCCCGGGTGCCATTGCTTCACGTGTGACCGCTTAGCGCATGGTTGCCGTACTCACAGGTCCTCTGCCGACCTTTACCTGGACGCGTGTGATGGGTGGGCTACATCTTCGTTAACTACGTTTAACTACGTTAAACTACATTATTAAAATTATTAATTGGCGAGCGAGCTAGACAGCATTAGGGTGGATAATGCAAAATCGGGTATATGTTATTGGCGAGCGAGCGAAGGGAGCGAGACAGTAGGGTGGATAATGCAAAATCGGGTATATGTTATATGTATGGATTGTACGTATGTCCCGTAAACGCACGCGTGGGAAACTTTTTTCTAAAAAAAAAGCACGGCTTTTTAGGCTTGACCACAGTTTATTCTTAAACTACAGCATTAAGCTAGCCTTACTTTATACTTAAGCTCCCAAGTGTGAGAAAATTCTTGCGAAAACGCTTGCTTTTCAAGAAACAAAAAGTTGATTCGACTGGTTACTATGGCATTGAAGACCCTTTTCCAGACTTAATTAAACAATTTCTCCGTTTTAGGGGGATACGGAGTGCCGATTGTTGGTTGTCAAGAGTCATTGGTAGTCAGAATGCCGTAGTATTAATGCTAAGGAAGCTACTACTACTCGAGGGAAGCTGAGGTAAGTATGTAATTCCATATTTGTTAGCTAAATATGCAAATATAACGCTGGCATTTCTGTTTTGTAGCTAAGAGCTTGTTGTCAACAGTAACTGGTAAATTCAAGTAGTCAGAATGGCTCAAATTTGGTACTACAAAAGTTAGCACTGCTCGAGACAATGAGGTAAGAAAGTAATTTTGTATTTGTGTGCTAAAATTGATTGTCTTTTGTTTTTGTAGCTGAGAGCTTGTCAAGAATTTGAGGTAATTCAGATAGTCAAAGTAACTTAAATTTGATACTACAGAAGTTATCAATAGGAAATTGAGGCAAGTAGTAATTCCATATTTGTTGGCTATAAATTACAAATAATAACAATGGTTTATTTTTTAGTTACTGGTAATTGAGATTATCAGAATGGTTAATGTTTGATACTACAAAAGTTACCATTAATCAGGTAAGAGAGTGATTTTGTATTTGTTTGCTGAAATAAAAGGTAATAACTGCTATTACAGTGTTTGCATGAAGTAAGCTAAAACATAGTAACATTTTATGTTACGTAACTATCAGGCTCGCTTGCCATTTGTGCTCAAGCACACCACTAGTTTATATATGTGTGTAAGGATGGTACGTATGCCCCTAAAATGCGCGCGCGGGGAACTTTTTTCTCAAAAAAAACACGTCTTTTTAGGCTTGACCCCAGTTTATTCTGAAACTACAGCATTAAGCAAGCCTTACTTTATACTTAAGCGCAGAAGTGTGAGAAAATTCCTGCGAAAACGCTTGCTTTTCAAGAAACAAAAAGTTGCTGCGACCTGTTACTATGGCATTGAAAACCCTTTACCAGATTTAAATTCAAAACTTCGCCGTTTTAGGGGGATACGGAGTGCCGCTTGTTGGTTGTCAAGAGTCATTGGTGTTCAGAATGCGGTAGTGTTAATGCTAAGGAACCTACTACTACTCGAGGGAAGCTGAGGTAAATATGTAATTCCATATTTGTTAGGTAAATATGCAAAAATAACTCTGGCCTTTCTATTTTGTAGTTAAGAGCTTGTTGTCAACAGTGACTGGTAAATTCAAATAGTCAGAATGACTCAAATTTGGTACTACAAAAGCTACCACTGCTCAAGAAAAAAGTAATTTTTGTATTTGTTAGAGCTTGTTCAAGAGTTACTGGTGATTAAGATTATCAGAATGGTTGATGTTTGATACTACAAAAGTTACCATTAATCAGGTAAGAGAGTGATTTTGTATTTGTTTGCTGAAATCAAATGTCATAACTGCTATTATAGTGTTTGCATGAAGTAAGCTAAAAATAGTAACATTTTATGTTACCTAACTATCAGGCTCGCTCGTCATTTGTGCTCAAGCACACCACTAGTATATATGTATGAATGTATGTGTGGATGGTACGTATGCCCCTAAAATGCGCGCGCGGGGAACTTTTTCTCCAAAAAAAACACGGCTTTTTAGGCTTGACCCCAGTTTATTCTGAAACTACAGCATTAAGCAAGCCTTACTTAAGCGCAGAAGTGTGAGAAAATTCCTGCGAAAACGCTTGCTTTTCAAGAAACAAAAAATTGATTTGACCGGTTACTATGGTTGAAGACCCTTTTCCAGATTTAATTTCAAAACTTCTCCATTTTAAGGGGATACGGAGTGCCGATTGTTGGTTGTCAAGAGTCATTGGTAGTCAGAATGCCGTAATATTAATGCTAAGGAAGCTACTACTACTCCAGGGAAGCTGAGGTAAGTACGTAATTCCATATTTGTTAGCTAAATATGCAAAAATAACTCTGGCCTTTCTGTTTTGTAGCTAAGAGCTTGTTGTCAGCATTGACTGGTAAATTCAAGTAGTCAGAATGGCTCAAATTTGATACTACAAAAGTTACCACTGCTCAAGAAAATGAGGTAAGAAAGTAATTTTGTATTTGTGTGCTAAAATTGATAGTCTTTTGTTTTTGTAGGTGAGAGCTTGTCAAGAATCCACGGTAATTCAGATAGTCAAAGTAACTTAAATTTGATACTACAGAAGTTATCAATACTCAGGAAATTGAGGTAAGTAGTAATTCCATATTTGTTGGCTAAAATTACAAACAATAACATTGGTTTATTTTTTTATCATAGCTGCGAGCTTGTTCAAGAGTTACTGGTAATTGAGATTATCACTATCAGTTTGACCTTAGCATCCCCATCCTTGTTCATCCGCCTACAAACATCGCAGGACGCAACATGGCTTGTTACATCCCGGGACATGCCAGGCCAGGTGAACAACCGGTTCAGCTTCAGTCTTACTTTCTTGGCGCCTAGGTGTCCTCCACGTTCATGAGCCAGTTCGGGCAACTTATTCCTGTCACTTCTCGGAACCACTATTCTACAGACTTCCTCATCCATATCCCCTAACATCCTGTTCAACTAATACTCCGTCCCTAAACCCGTATTTGGACACGCCTGCCCCAAATTACTGAACCTAGATGTTTGTGTGTGTGTTTTCTAAAGTTTACATCACTTCTATTCACTTAACTGACACCCTTTCTCATCTATATAAACATAATTATCAGCTCCTCTCACCCTCATACAACTAACACTTATCACCTTAATGGCTTAGTCACCCTACCTCCTCTCTTTCCTATATAACTATATCACTTTCTCTTATTTCTCAGTCTTTTCAATATATCGAAATCTGTAAAGTCTCATAAAACAATTGAGATATTAACTTGATTGTGAGATTACGGGGACCCAATCCTGCCTTATAGTAACGGAGCACTGTAGGGATTTTGTGTTTGGTTCTACAATTCCCCTCTCTTAGTTTGGAACTGTTTCTGAATAATCTAGTTCAGAACTCGCTTTGACAGTATCCTCTCAGGTTAGCCCTAGCAAGTGTCAAACAGTCTGTCAGAGAGTCATCAGCAGTCTGTCTTTTTATCAGGTTCTCTCTGTCACTTGTGTTTGTCATGTCCGGACAACCCAGTTCCAAATCCTAACAGTTCCCATAGTTTAGTATTGTTCCATTGTTAGTATCAGCATCAATGTTAGTGAGCATGGCCTCCCTTGCCATCTCACTCTTCTCTTCATTCTCATCTGGCTTCCCCCTGGTTGAGCTGGAAGCCGCCTGGTGAAATACCCGAATCAACAGCTTCTGAAGACCCGACACCCTGGGGAGGTGTGGTCACCTGTGTAAGCTCACTTCTGGTCTTGCTTCCAGTCACACCCCTTCCAGTGGGTGTGGCCTTTTCTTCCACACCTCCCTCAGCGGGTGTGGGGTGCCTCTCCTTGCCTCCTGTGGTGGTAGGAGGTATCAAATATACTATGGACTTGTCCCTTTTGCTGTGGGCGTGTCCCTTTTTGCTCTGACTAATTCTCCTTCCAGTGGGTGGGGCTGTTGTCTTGGCTCCACCTCTCTGGTTTCCCTTGGCCTTGCCCTCCGCAGGAGGTGTGGCCCTGTCCTTTATTACTCTGTCTTTGGATGTGGTAAATGCTTCAACTGTACTTCCTGCTTGAAGTGTTAGCTCTGTTATCACAACCTTATTGGTGTGTGTGACCTTCTGTTTCCTTTGTCTGACACCACCCCCCACAGTGGGTGTGTCCCTCTGGACCTGGGCACCCCCCCCACGCAGTGGGTGTGCCCCTCTGAGCTTGGGCACCACCCACTGCAGTGGGTGTGTCCTTCTGAGCCTGGGCACCACCCCCCGCAGTGGGTGTGCCCTCCTGAGTACCTGTCAGTCCGTCTGGGGGTGTGGTCTTACATGCCCCATCCCTTTCAAGAGCTGACAGATCATTCTGATTGCCAACATCTGGCTCCAAGTGGTAGGAAGTCAGATGTGTGTCTTCCTGAGCTGCTCTGGCATTCTGTTGCCTAGCAACCTCTTGCTTTTTAGCTGCTGACCGGGTCACTGCTAAGCAGCTCTGCTCCTCCCTGGCTTCGGCTGGTTGTGCCGAGTCAGTAGAGAGCGTGGGAGCTACGGGTGTGGCTTCCATGCCTAAGAGGTCCGGGGTGTCACCGGAATTCCCAATCTTACAGGGGTCTACCCGGAAGGCTGCCTCCATAAGCAGTTGCTTAGCTGACCTGACCCCTAATGGACTGCAAACAATACATGGTCAGTCAGTAGGCCCTCATTACCAACTACTACCCTACGTTCGCACTGTTTCCCATCTACTTCTATCAACACCTTAGTACACTCTGCTCGAACAGGATGTCCTGATGATACACCTTTTACAACTTCAAACTCATCCATTACTAATGGGTAGAGTAAATGGTAAGGAATGTCCAATATTACCTGATACTGGAGCCGAAGTTACCATAGTTCCCTCAAGTTCGGTACTTCCGTCCCAGTTGATGGATGAGTTTGAAGTTGTAAAAGGTCTCCTAGAGTTACACTGCTAGCTCGTTTAGGTACTCCTGATTTGTTGTCAGATACCTTCTTTGTATGTTCGTATGTTCTGTTCGTCTTCCTATCTCTGTCTGGGCAGTCAAAGAACTTGTGTCCAGGTTTGTGACACACAGGCAATTGGATAGTAAGACTCTTCCAGTATTTCTTCGGCATTTTAAGTTCGGTTAGCTCTGCTTCCAGACTTCTGATAAACTTAGACAAGTCACCCCCCTCCTTAAAACAAGAATTTCGGTTAGCTCTGCTTCCAGACTTCTGATAAACTAAGACAAGTCACCCCCCTCCTTAAAACTAGGTATGTCTCTAGGACTTAGGGCGAACTTATCAGTTTTTACTACTCTGGTTCTCTTGGGTTCTACTCGCCTCATCATAGCGGTCATTGCTTGAACAAAATCATCAAACCCGGCTGGTACATCACTTGCACCAGCTCCTACACATCCTCCTTCCTCCTATCTTCCCTTACTACTCTTTCCATACCCGCTTCATCTCCTCCTTCCTCTCCTGATTTCTCTTCGTATTGTGATTCAATCACAGTGATGTTGTCATCTTCTTCCTCTTCCAGGAGTGGTGGTAGAGGTGCCACTTCCTTCTTGGGAGCGCTCTTCTTCTTCGCAGGCATGACAGAGTGATCCTTACTCAAATGTGGATCTGTACAAAAAAAGAATAAACAAATGATTACAAGGAGAATGAGAACAGGAAAAGAATTAGAAAGAAATGAATTTTAGGAGCACTACAGGTAAGCACAAACAACAATATTAACACCAATCAACAAGTACAGAAGTGTTAAATTCTGTTTCCCTCAGGGCTGTTGTTGGAGAGGTGACCTCCGTGTAGGTGCTCGGTTCTGCAGGTTATTGTGTCTCTCCTCAAGGATTTGCTGGCCCTCTGGTTAGTTGTGTTCTCACCGCAGAGGGTGGTTAGGCTCTCTCGGTGAGGTTGGATGTGAAGACGCCGCACTCGGTCGATTAAAACCAGGTAGTCGTCGGTAAATTCGGCTGTACAGGTGATCAAGCTGCCAGCCCGGTAGATTCAACAGAGGAGTACGTGTGGCTATCCGGAGTTTTATGTCTGGATCCCACCGCTGCCACCAACTGTCGGGCCCACGGAATAGATTCAGCGGCTGTTAGCTACTCCCTAGATCTGATACGCTGCCACCAGGAGATAACTGATGGTCCAGCAGCACGCACACACACATCTATATATCGGTTCCAGCGTCCAAGACCCACGCCTGGTGGGTGTGGGCACCGTCCTTCGTCTTCATCGTCGGCTGTTCCCCAACAACTACCACCGCTGGTACTCTACTCTCACACCCTTGACATCTTGGAATGTGGCTGGAGCGGTAGAGTGGACAAGCCTGATGATGGAGGCCTTCAGGACTCTGTGTGTGTAATCAGTCAAGTTCTAGTGTGTATTTGTTTGTGCCTTGTGTTTCTGATGTTTTTGTTTAGGAAAGTGATGCCAGTGCTACTGGAGTGGGAGCTGTTCTGTGAGGAAGAAGGAGGAACTTCAACCAGTGGCCTTCTTCTCACGTCAGCTGAAGGGAGCACAGTTCAGATATAGTGCTCAGGAGTTGGACGGACTTGCCATGTATGAAGCCATCCGGCACTTCTCTTCATCTGTATTGTAAGAAGTTCACTGTCATCACAGATCATCGGGCATTGATGATTCTCATGACTGTCAAGCGAGAAAACCGGAGACTGGACAACTGGTCGATGAAGCTATCTAAATACCAGTTCAAAATTGTATACAGGAAGGGAGCGGACAACATGGTAGCTGATTGTCTCAGCAGATGCCATGGAAAAGAAGGATATGTTGCTGATGGAGAGCATCAGCATTAAGGAGTGAAGGGAGATGTAGGCCAACCCACATAAAGGAATCATTAGTCAGCTTGTCATTATAGTTTTGTGAATGTGTGGATTGTACCTGACTTGTTTGTGCTTTGTATGTTGTATTATTTTTTGTGGTCAGTGCATGCAGCTGCACCCAATGCATGATGTCCATTATGGACTCAGTTCTTTTTATGTTGTCAATATCATGACCGGATGTTTGCAGCTTCTGTGAAGTATTTAATGAATGGTGTGCTTTCATTTTGTTGTCTGTTATCATGTCACTCATCACGGTGTGTGTACATTCTCCTCTTAATTAAAGTTATTTAATCTGTTTTCACGCTTTAGGGTGGGTAAAGGTGCGCCTTAAACAGTCAAAAAGAGGATACAGATTCTGGTGGCAGCAACTGCTTGCTGTCTCCAGTGTGAGTGTCTGACAGACTCTGTGACAATAACCCTAGCCAGGCCCACTGATGGCCAAAATAATGAAGTTAGGAAACATAGGTTTCAACATGCCATTTTCAAGAAGGTTACCCATACTTGCAACAGCTAAATGACCCCACTACTAATTTGTAACCAGGTGGCTGAATGTACTGCTCCTCCCTATTCTCAAGCCACTGCCAGCCTGAATGTAAACACTCATCAATTAAAATTAGTAGAGAGTGCAACTAAGAGGCCATAATTAAAGTTTATTTTAACCGTTTCTTTCCTGAATTGTTTTTACGTGCGTGGAAATATCTAATCGTCGACCGCTGGAATAGAGGTTTATTTTTTAACTCGATGCTGGCTGGGAAAACTCCTTAGCAACCATATGTCATGAAATAGATCAAGAGTTTGGGATTCCCCTCATTTTTTGATTGAGAAAATTGAATAATATTTAGGCCCTCTACTAATACTTTAAAAAAACATTTTTTTCAAAAAATTCCACTTTTCCCATCAATAAAAAATAGAAATAATATTGTTTGATGTACTTTATACCATTATTATATTAGTTCAATAAAATGTGTTGTTTGTTGTGTTTGATGCTGATTGTGATCGTGTAGGAGTCATCTATGAGTGTTCACAAGGAACAAATGCCATCGGACGTCGAGCTCAACTACAAAATAATTTCATATACACAAAAACACAGACAACAAAGATATTTTTAATACAAACAACAAATTATTCATGATCCTATATAATGGCAACGTTATGATGTATTGTATGCGGTTTCATACAGGATTTTTGTCTGGGGAGGTGGTGGGGCTCCGAGTGTACTTCGCCACACTCATTTTTTGGAACCTACACTACTTTGATGCACATCTTTGCATAGGAGTCTATACTTCACACTGATGATCAGTGTTCGGTCCTATGCACTAAATGTCTCAGTTATGATAGGAACATAATGGGATACAATATTAGACCAAAAAAAAATTCCAAAATGTTCATTTCTATTCAACTCCCAAAATTCTAGTGGGGGGGGATCCCAGGGCTAGCCTCCCACTGTATAAAACCCTGGTATGTATACTCCACAATGTCCATGAGAGAAACAATCACCGTTGTATTGAGAAAGTGTAATTTGAAAATGAAAAGCAATACAAGCACACACGTGGAATTCAACTTACCCGGCATGGATGGTGTCACAGACTGAACGATCTCTCCCAGGTTAGGATCCGGAACCCTCCACTACAATACCAAAAAAACACAGACAACAATGACATTTGTAACACAACAGCTGGCCTCGCTGAATTGTCCCCCTTCATATGATTCATAATTACACATAGGTTTAGATTTTCGAAGGAAAAAAAATGGAAGACACTATGCCATCAGGATTGGAAGTTCTTCCTCTTCTTTCAGCGGAAATTGCAGCTTCCTTTAGGCTTTTGAACTGCCTATTGTAAACTGAGTTGGATTTTTGGGTGTTCACTGGGGTGGGGGGGGGGGGGGGGGGGGGGGGGGGAGGAGGGGGGCGATGGCCCTCCAGTCATTGCTTTTAGCTGACATTCTTGTGTCATCACCCCCCACCCCAACTGGACATCCAAATATCAGTAAGTTTTAATGAAAAAAAAAGAAGATACAGGTGAATACAGATCATAAAAATAAATGTATAATTTATTATACATAAATTGACTGGTGTACTCACACACACACACACACACATGAAATTCAACTTACATGGGCATAGTAGCCCCGATCGAAGACTCCCGAGTTCGCTCTCTCCCAGGTTGGATCCGGAAGCGCCACATACTGTTTGTAGTCCAGTTGAAAATATTGGGTGTTTCGTTACAAAGTGGATAAAAGCACCAAAGTTCTTAGGAGCATTAGTTGTTGCATATAGAAGATATTCAGACGGGTAGCCACTTCATTTTAGTCTTTGTGGTGAATTTTGAAGATATTGGTATAAAATACATCAAACTATTATTTCTATTTTTTATTTTTTTTTTATGATGGGAAAAGTGGAATTTTTTGGGAAACTTTATATATATATTTTTAAGTATTAGTAGAGGGCCTAAATATTATTCAATTTTCTCAATCGGAATCCCAAACTCTTGGCCTATTTAGTGATATATGGTTGCTATGGGGTTTTCCCAGCCAGCATCGAGTTAAAAAAACAAAACGGTAATGCTCTATTCCGCGGTAGAAGATTAGATTTTTCCGCGCGCGTCCAAACAATTCGGGAACGAGAGGGTTAAAGGTCATTTTAAAGAGAAATCCAAAAAGAGGCATGGAAAGAATCATGAGCCTCCTCTTCCTGTATATTTAGGATTAAAAATTCACACTCACACAAGAAGTAAATATCTCGTCAAGTCTTTATGCAACCTTGGTCTCAGTGTAAGTTATAAGCGTGTTCTTGAGTTAGAAGAACAGCTTGCAGGTAGTGCTTCCATGCATTTTGAAAAGGAGGGAACTGTTTGCCCACCAAATTGCAGAAGGGTCTTTTTACAGTTGGAGCGCTAGATAATCTAGACCACAACCCTTCATCAACAACTGCCTAAAACTCATTTCATGGACTGCAATTTGCATTATTCAGTTTCCAAATGGCTGTAATCCTAATATTGGTAACAGCAACATCATTTTTGATCCCTCATTAACTAGAAAATGTGTTCTTCCTGATGCTTATGCCCATGTCCCTGCAGTAGATTGCAACATTAGTGCTATTAGTTTACCAGCATGTTCAACTTCAAAATACCAAGTTGAAAACTTACTTGATTCAGCCAGGACCAAACAAGTTGAATGGATTAATAATGCTATTCCATTATTAATGAAAGAGAAAATTGTACAATCCGATGACATTTCGTGGTCTAGTTTTCATGCTTCCCTGCAAAAGGATCTGGTTGAATCCTGTGTCATATCCCTGTTGCCATTGTTTTATGAAAAGGCTGCTTCTATAGCTATGATAAAGCATGGAATACATATTCAGAAGAATATTACTGAGCATCTTAATGCAGGTCAGATTCCTGTAATGGCATTGGATCAACCATTATTTACACTGGCCAAATGTGTTCAGTGGAAATGGCCAGAAATATTTGGAGAAGATAAGTTTTTAGTCATGTTTGGGGGTCTTCATATTGAGATGGCTTTGTGGAAGACCATTGGTGATTTTCTGGAAGACTCAGGATGGACAGCTGCTTTGACTGAATCTGGAATAGCTACAGCAGGAAAAGCGAACTCCTTCTTGACTGTCTCACCTCACAAGGACAAGAAGAGTCCATCAAGTGACATTACTAGCTTTAGCTAAACTACAGCATGAGGCATGGAATATGTACATATCATCAAGCTCAGAGTCCACTGAAATGTCATTTGAAGTCTGGAGGCAATCTATGATTTCAAGAAGTTCAACATTTCAATTTTGGGATCTAGTAATGGAGTTTGAAATTATGGTACTTACTTTTGTTTATGCACATAAAACAAGAAATTTCAGTGTATATGTTGAGTCTCTTGACAGCATTGTGCAGTGGTTTTTTGCTTTAGACCACATCAACTATGCACGTTGGATCCCAATACATATAAGAGATATGCAAAATTTACCTGATAGCATTTCTGATTAATTCAAAATAAACTGGGTTGTTAGTAAAACACAAAATCCTTTCTCTTGTATCCCTGCACACGAGCAGAATAAGTTGGTTAAAGATTCTGGTGGTGCTGTGGGGCTCACTGGGAATCCTTCTGCTTTTAGGAGGTGGATGATTGCTGGACCCGAGCAAGCTCGTCTTTTAAAAGAATTTGAAAGTCAGTTAAACGGCTACTGTGAAGAACACGATTTTCATCATCATGAACAGAGTGTCTCAGTGCAAGAGCTTTTTAAAAACTACGTTTGTGATCTGTGTAGTATCATCACTACCATGGGAAACCTTTTCTTGGATGATGACACAGATTTGTTAGTTCTGAATACACGCAATTGTGCTAGTGAAGATGTACAGGGCTAGGGTTTTCACAATACAAAGATTATGTTCAAAATGTGATTATCACAAAGAAGATTTCAATTCACCAGCCTAAAAAGAATTCTTTACCCTTATTTAAACGTCAAAGAGTGAAAGAAAACTAAGTAAAGAAAAAAATCAATAATCTCAAAAGTGATGTTTGCTTATTCAGTCATTTTTATATATCCAGTACAATTCGAGGAGGAGATTTAGATGAATTTTTCTCTCACGAAAATCACCCATGGCCACCTTCTTTATCAGACAATGGTAAATTACGCCTACCTACCAGTAAAGCTGACCTGCTGAGCTTTTTCAAAATTATTAAGCTGATTGATGGAGCAGCAGCTGTTCATTTTTTATCATGTAAGAGTGTTTCTACCTTTGCAGAGTACAGTGAGTTGGTATTTAACAAATATGTTGAGAAAGAGCTTGATACTTGTGAGAGAATTGACATCATCTGGGATGACTACAAACATGATAGCCTTAAAGCTACTGCAAGAAATAATCGGGGGAAGAGAATTCGAATTAAGGTGAACAAGCAAGTAAAAGTTCCTCGTAACTTTCAAGACTTTCTTCGGTATAGTAAGAACAAACAAGAACTGTTCGAATTCCTGACATCCAATGTTGTTCTCATATCTACAAACAAGAATCTTTGTGTTACTTCTGGTAAGCTAGTTGTATTAATAATTAATCCAGTATTAATGCTGAAATTTAATTTTCCAGGTTCATCTGTTGTCACTGTCAATTATTCAACTCAGTTTCTACAAGATTGTGACCATGAAGAGGCGGATACGAGACTTGCTCTTCATCTTATTGATGCTATTAACCATGGTGCCCGAAATATACTAGTATGCACAGTTGACACGGATGTCATAGCATAGGTTCCAAGAGCCACGAAAGCTCCGTGGCAGTCACGGAATTTTACTCTATTAATCTGCCACGCACACTATATTATCAGATGAATTGATTACAAAATGCAAAAAAGCTACAACCATTCTCCAAAATAAATCAAAATCAATAGTCATTGTCATTAATTATATTCATAACATTAATTACATGAAGGATGTGGTCAATTGAGTTGATTTAATTAATGGGTGTGGTTTGTCACTGATTTCCATTTCTCAAACTTGGAACCTATGTGTATGCCTTATTAGTCTGTTGTCTAGTGGTGAGTGTGTGTGTGTGTGTGTGTGTGTATGCCTTATTAGTCTGTTGTCCAGTGGTGAATGTGTGTGTGTGTGTGCCTTATTAGTCTGTTGTCCAGTGGTGAATGTGTGTGTGTGTGTGTGTGTGTGTGTGTGTGTGTGTGTGTGTATAGTAAACAGTACGCTCCAATGCAGAAGAGGTTATGATTAAGAGAAGAGTTACTGTGTGTTGTGTTCAGCAATTATCCACTATACATAGTGTTCTTTAATATATGTGTATGTGTGTGTGTGTGTGTGTGTTACAGACCCCATTACTTATTAAAGTAGAAGACAACAGGTTTTCTGCCAATCTACACAGCTCTATTACAACAGTATTGGAAGAGAGCAAGTGGATGACACGCCTCCAATATAAAATGCCTGAGGGCCTCTATAATTTACAAAGAGCTAACATCAAAGACACTCTGAGCAGCTTAGTAGTAAGTAACACTTAGGAAAGAACGCCACTATATCCTGTGTATCTATTAGTGAGGCATTGAGGAAGAGAACGCCACTAGTTCCTGTGTATCTATTAGTGAGGTATTGAGGAAGAGGACGCCACTAGTTCCTGTGTATCTATTAGTGAGGCATTGAGGAAGAGGACGCCACTAGTTCCTGTGTATCTATTAGTGAGGTATTGAGGGAGAGAATGCCACTAGTTCCTCTGTATCTATTAGTGAGGTATTGAGGAAGAGAACGCCACTAGTTTCTGTGTATCTATTAGTGAGGTATCGAGGAAGAGAACGCCACTAGTTCCTGTGTATCTATTAGTGAGGTATTGAGGAAGAGGACGCCACTAGTTCCTGTGTATCTATTAGTGAGGCATTGAGGAAGAGAACGCCACTAGTTCCTGTGTATCTATTAGTGAGGTATTGAGGAAGAAAACGCCACTAGTTTCTGTGTATCTATTAGTGAGTATTAGAGTGAATGAGAAAGTGCTGTTCTCCATTTTCCATTCTCTAAACAGGCAGTTTTACTATTGTAAACATTATTGGGATGATGAAGAAAAGGTATGTGTATGTTAACCCTTTCGTTCCGGATCCCGCTTTAAAGCGGGGTGAGACCGGTCGGCTTCTCCGAATTTTTAAAAATAGTTACTTTATAGCTAGAACCTTCAGATTGCATACACAGGTGCCCAATGCATTGAAGAAGCATCTAAAATAGCTTTCAGCCAGGACTGCTTCGACAGTACCTCACAGCAGTTGCGTTTATTTCTTCCTCGGCAAAAAAAAAAAACATCGGTCCTCCGTCGAATTTTAAAAAAAGTTACCTTCTTCACAGCAACTTCATTTATGGATCCAGTCATTTCTAGAGCTTTGTAGAAGCAGCTAAAAATTGCTTGAGCCCAGTAGCCTTCCATAACATATTGAAACAACCGCTTCTTTGCCGACCAAGACTTTGTGGTTTGACTTACTGTCTTCTTTTTTTTTTATAAAATCGCCAGTTCAACTGGGGACCTCCCTATTACGTACAGTCTTAGGTAATGCTTATTACATCATAGGAAAAAAGAGAGAGTGTCGTGTGACCCCGGTAACTAAGCAAAAAAAAATTTTTTTTCAAAGTCATTTTTTGGAAGATGGCGTCTACAAGTTACAATGCGGTGCAAGTTTTAGACTTGCTTGATACTGACTCTAGCGACTCAGGATCAAGCGGAGAGGAGGGAGACGACATCTACGGCTATAGGAGGCCCTGTATCAGGGTTGGTGGACCATACCCCATCAACTCTGATACTGAAATTTTATATGGGAGTCAAGAAGATAACCCCGGTAAGCTTGTCTTTCTCTTGTTTTTTTCTCTTGAAAACTAGCAAGCTTCTGTTGTGGAAAGGACTTATTTAGCTATATTGAGATAGAGAAAGCTGTATAGCTATAATATATATATATATTTTCATTGAGTTTTGAGATTTGAAAGTGGTTTGTGGTTTTTTTGAACAAATTCAAATTTTCAAACATAAATTAATTTTTTTTTACCACATGTACTACTAGGACTTGATGTGTATGCAGTCACCAACCCCGAAGAGGACTCGGATGAGGGAGATAACTCGGATGAGGCGACAGGAGCAGAGTCTTCCAGTGATGAAGAAGAGGATGCCGGACCTGAGTCTTCCGATGATGAAGCAGATGAAGAGGCAGCAGGTTCCAGTGATGAAGAAGAGGAAGTGGCTCCTCCTGCTCCGAGTTCTGGACGTCCTCGTGGTCGGAGAAGGCGTGCACCGAAGAAGAAGAAGAGTCGAGTGGATGAGGTAGAGGGTGAGTGGGAGAAAGAGGACAACACACCCATTGATATTCCATATCAATGCGTGGCTGGTCCTCATCGAGGTGTGGTAAGTCCTATGTGTACAATTCTAGATGCATTTTATGTTTTTTTTACGACTCAAGTGTGGGAATTACTGGTGTCTGAGACGAATGCTTACGGTGCTAGAATAATACCGGGTAGTTGGAGAGATACCGATGAAAGAGAGTTGAAGGCGTACCTGGGCATTCTTATTGTAATGGGTATAGTTCAACTCCCGCGTTTGGCGATGTATTGGTCGACGACTCACGAAGAGTTTGCTCCTGTTTTAGTTCGAAAAGTAATGCCCAGGGATCGTTTTTTTCAGTTGTCGAGGTGTTTACATGTAAATGCCACCGACCCGTCATCGGTTACGCGTGGTGTAGCCGATTACGATAGACTGTATAAGGTGCGCAAGCTGCTTGACCTAGTCGTTCCCAAATTTGAGTCTGTATACACTTTACATAAGGAGTTGAGCTTAGATGAGGCTATGATTAAGTTCAAAGGTCGTCTTGGGTTCAAGCAGTACATGAAAGACAAGCCAACAAAATGGGGTATAAAGGTTTTTGTGCTGAGCGATGCTACGAATGGCTATATCTATCGACTTGAGATTTACACCGGCAAAAACGAAACATTAGATAATGCTACTGGCTTGTGTAGTCGTGTAGTGCTTGACCTCATGAAGGGTTTTGATTATAGTGGTAATACTCTATACATGGATCGTTATTACTCCAGCCCTAGGTTATTTTTTACTTTAGGCAAGATAGGAATTGGTTGTTGTGGTACCGTTCAGAATAATCAGAAGGAATTTCCTCAGGTTTTGAAAATAAGTAAGTCTAAGAAGAACAAAGGTAAGTACGATTATCGGTCAAATCAAACTCTCACAGCTATGGTTTGGTTTGACAAGCGGCCTTTATATATGCTTTCGACCATCCACAAGCCTACTTCTAGCTCACCTACCACCGTATTGCGTACCCAGGTCACTGGATCTCGCGTAGCTGTAGACTGCCCCCCGTGTCTACCGGACTATCAAAAATACATGCGCGGCGTTGACAGGGGGGATCAGATGATAGGTTACTATAATATAGGTCGCCGGTCTAAAAAGTGGTGGAAGCGTGTTTTTACTTATATTGTCGAATGCTCTATTTTGAATGCTTATGTGCTTTTTTCTTGTCAAAATCCTCGTTCGAAAAAACTGAAGTTTAGGTTTCTTGAGCAGCGAATAAACTTAGCGAAAGCATTGATAGGTTCTTATACAGGATGTAGGAAGCGTGGTCGTACCCCTCAGGTAGATAGTGAGCGTCTCAATAGGAGTTTAGATCATTTCGCTGACAGGGCAGAGCGTAAGGGTGAGTGTGTCGTGTGCAGAAGCCGCCATGGTAAGCGTCGGGATACAATGTGTGTGTGTACTGTATGTAAAGTGAATTTGTGTAGTCCTTTGGCGGGCGGTGAGAGGAGACAGTGTTTTAGGGAATACCACACAATGACAGACTATTCACAGAAATAAATAAAATATAAACAAAAATAATAATAATAAAAATAACAAAAAATTAAACAGAAAAAAAGCTGGGGGAAGTTTTTGTATTTATTCATTATTTCTTGATTCACCTGCATTTTTTTTTTGAGAGTTGAATGTTGTAGTAGCGCTTCTGGGGAGGGATCTAGCTCGGGGAGGGAACTCTGGATCTTTTTGGATCGGGGCTACTATGCCCATGTAAGTTGAATTTCGTGTGTGTGTGTGTGTGTGTGTGTGTGTGTGTGTACACCAATCAATTTATGAATAATAAATTATACATTTATTTCTATGATCTGTATTCACCTGTATCTTCTTTTTTCTTGTGTGTGTGTGTGTGTGTATGTGTGTGCGTGCATTTGTGGAATGAGAGAGAGCAACCGTGGACAAACAGTATGTGGCACTTCCGGATCCAACCTGGGAGGGAACTCTGGATCTTTTTGGATCGGGGCTACTATGCCCATGTAAGTTGAATTTCATGTGTGTGTGTGTGTACACCTATCAATTTATGAATAATAAATTGTGACCGGCTCCCAGAAAATCGACCATTTGCAAAAAAAATGAAAATTCATTTTTTAGCTTCAGTAAGCCCAAAATTTATCAGGAAGTACGATGAGCCCTTAAGCGTTTTTCTCCGACGCTTCTCCGCAAAGATACAAACAAAAACACTACACGCGTTTTCACCAATTAACCGTTCGTTTTTACGAGAAAAATCATTTTACAGCAAGACGCCTAAAGTCCGTAAATTTCTCCGCGTCACGGTTACGCCCACATTTGCCGGGAAAAAAATGGCCGTTTGTTTACTCAAACCACGTTCTCTATAGATTTATAGCCTTTTGGCCTTCTTGTTCACTAACTGGATATGCTATAGCGCAAGCTTTCAGCACCCAGAAGGTTTGTAGCGTTAGCTATTCTCTCTGCCATATTGGTTGACACTATTAGGCTGGAGCTATTTCGCGGGAGTTGTTATGGTGACTCAGTGATGACGTTTTTTTATAAGTTCGTTCACGGCCCGCTTCAAAAGACAAAGTAAGTTTAGTGTATGAAAACGCTATCTACTAACGCTGAAATTTTGCACAGAAGTTGAAAACCCCTTGTACTTACCCCTGTTAATTTTTTTTTTTAATCCAGAAAAAAAAATTTTTCGGCTTTTTTCGGCCTTGACGCGTTTCAATAATTTATTGCAAATGGTCGATTTTCACGGAGCGGGTCACAATTATACATTTATTTCTATGATCTGTATTCACCTGTATCTTCTTTTTTCTTGTGTGTGTGTGTGTGTGTGTGTATGTGTGTGCGTGCATTTGTGGAATGAGAGAGAGCAACCGTGGACAAACAGTATGTGGCACTTCCGGATCCAACCTGAGAGGGAACTCTGGATCTTTTTGGATTGGGGCTACTATGTCCATGTAAGTTGAATTTCATTTCAACTTACTGATATTTGGGTGTCCAGTTGGGGCGGAGGGGGGGGGGGGGGTTATGGTACAAGAATGTCAGTGAAAAGCAATGACATGGGCAATTCAGCGAGGCCAGCTCTTATGTTACAAATATCATTGTTGTCTGTGTTTTTTTGGTATTGTATGGAGGTTCCAGATACTAACCTGGGAGGGGGGATCGTTCAGTCTGTGACACCATCCATGCTGGGTAAGTTGAATTCCACGTGTGTGCTTGTACTGCTTTTCATTTTCAAATTACACTTTCTCGATACAATGATTGTTTCTGTCATGGACAGTGTGGAGTATACATACCAGGGGTTCATACAGTGGGAGGCTGGCCCTGGGTTTCCCCCTAGAATAGAAATGAACATTTTGGAAGCATTTATTTTTAGTCTGATATTGTATCCCATTATGTTCCTATCATAACTGAGTCATTTAGTGCATAGGACCGAACACTGATCATCAGTGTGAAGTATAGACTCTTATGCAAAGATGTGCATCAAAGTAGTGTAGGTTCCAAAGAATGGGTGTGGCGAAGGACACTCGGAGCCCCACCCCCACCCCCCAAACAAAAATCCTGTATGAAACCGCATACAATACATCATAAAGTTGCAATTATATAGAATCATGAATAATTTGTTGTTTGTATTACAAATATCTTTGTTGTTTGTGTTTTTGTGTATATGAAATTGTTTTGTAGTGGAGCTCGACGTCCGATGGCATACGTTCCTTGTGGACACTCATAGATGTCTCCTACATGATCACAATCAGCACCACACACAACAAACAACATATTTTATTGTTGAACTAATATAATATTGGTATATAATGCATCAAACAATATTATTTCTATTTTATTTTATTTTTTTATTGATGGGAAAAGTGGATTTTTTGGGGGAAAAAATTTTTTTTTTTTGAAATATTAGTAGATGGCTTAAATATTATTCAATTTTCTCAATCAAAAAATGAGGGGAATCCCTAACTCTTGGTCTATTTAGTGATATATGGTTGCTATGGGGTTTTCCCAGCCAGCATCGAGTTAAAAAAATAAAACGGCAATGCTCTATTCCGCGGTAGAAAATTAGATTTTTCCCCGCGCGTCAAAACAATTCAGGAACGAGTGGGTTAAATGACTGTAGTGAGGGTTTATACAGTAGTTTCAAAAAATCCACTCTTTAAGTTGGAAGCACTGTATATGGGATGCTTTTGGCACTGGCAGAAATTTCAGGTATTACAATATTAACAACATTATCAACACACTGGGAGCAGACAAATCACAAGCACTGCCATTTTTTCATACATTTTTAGGTTGTGACACATCACAATTCCATGGAAAGGGAGTATGGGATGCATGGAAGTCTTATCCCTGTATAACAGCTTCTTTTGCACAGATTCAGCAACCCTTTTAAACTTATGACTGCCCAGTCAGAAGTATTTAAAGCCTTAGAAAGATTTACCTGCATCATTTATGACAAAACTACAGAACATAGCAGTGTCAATGGCTTGCGACAGGAATTGTTTTCAAGATATTCGAAATTAATAGAAAACATTCCTCCTACTCAGGTAAAATAAATTATCGCTATAATATTCTGGTGTTACTTAACCCTTTCGTTCCCGAATTGTTTGGACGCGCGCGGAAAAATCTAATCTTCTACCGCGGAATAGTGCATTACCGTTTTATTTTTATAACTCGATGCTGGCTGGGAAAACCCCATAGCAACCATATATCACTAAATAGACCAAGAGTTTGGGATTCCCCTCATTTTTTGATTGAGAAAATTAAATAATATTTAGGCCCTCTACTATTACTTAAAAAAAAAAAAAAATTTCCCAAAAAAATTCCACTTTTCTCATCAATAATAAAATTAAAAAAATAGAAATAATATTGTTTGATGTACTTTATGCCAATATTATATTAGTTCAACAATAAAATATGTTGTTTGTTGTGTTTGGTGGTGATTGTGATCATGTAGGAGACATCTATGAGTGTCCACAAGGAACATATGCCATCGGACGTCGAGCTCCACTACAAAACAATTTCATATACACAAAAACACAAACAACAAAGATATTTGTAATACAAACAACAAATTGTTCATGATCCTATATAATTGCAACTTTATGATGTATTGTATGGGGTTTCATACAGGATTTTTGTTTGGGAGGGGGGGGTGGGGCTCCGAGTGTACTTCGCCAGGTCCGACATCTTCTCCTTCATCACTGGAAGACTCTGCTCATGTTGCCTCATCTGAGTCCTCTTCACAATCCCTCTTCACAATCGGGTCGGTGACTGCATACACATCTGGTCCTAGTAGTACATTCTGGTAAAAAAAATTAAATTGTTTTGAAAATTTGAAATTGTTCAACAAACCACAACCTACTTTCAAATCTCAAAACTCAATGAAATATATATATATTATAGCTAAACAGCTTTCTCTATCTCAATATAGCTATAAATAAGTCCTTTCCACAACAGAAGCTTGCTAGTTTTCAAGAGAAAGACAAGAGAAAGACAAGGTTACATCGATCATCTTCTTGACTTCCATTGTCAGTGTCAGAGTTGACGGGGTCTGGTCCCCAACCCTGATACAGGGCCTCCTATAGCCCTAAATGTCGTCTCCCTCTTCTCCACTTGATCCTGAGTCGCTAGAGTCAGTATCAAGCAAGTCTAAAACTTCCACAGCACTGTAACTGGTAGACGCCATTTTTCCAAATTGACTTCGAAAAAAATTTTTTTTTTGCATAGTTACCTGGATCACACGACACGCTCACTTTTTTCCTATGATGTAATAAGCATTACCTAAGACTGTACGTAATGGGGAGGCCCCCAGTTGAACTGGCGATTTTATAAAAAAAAAAAGAAGACAGTATGTCAAACCGCAAAGTCTTGGTCGGCAAAGAAGCGGTTGTTTCAATGTGTTATGGAAGGCTACTGGGCTCAAGCAATTTTTCGCTGCTTCTACAAAGCTCTGGAGATGACTGGATCCATAAATGAAGCTGCTGTGAAGAAGGTAACTTTTTAAAAAATTCGACGGAGAACCGATGTTGTTGTTTTTTGCCGAGGAAGAAATAAACGCAACTGCTGTGAGGTACTGTCGAAGCAGCCCTGGCTGAAAGCTATTTTAGATGCTTCTCCAATGCATTGGGCACCTGTGTATGCAATCTGAAGGTTCTAGCTATAAAGTAACTATTTTTAAAAATTCGGAGAAGCCAACCGGTCTTCACCCGCTTTTAAGCGGGATTGAGAACGAAAGGGTTAATATCTCAATCTATTTTATAGGCAGCGTTACTTCAGCATTGTAAGTGAGCACTGTATCAATGTGGAATTTGGAGTCGAAGTTTACAGTGCCAGCAACAAGTACCTTCACCCGATGGTTTTGGCTGGAAGAATGAGCAAAGCTTATGGTGGCCAATATGGACACATTTACCTGAAGCAGCAAAAACAAGCAGGGAATTGCTGAGATGTGGCTGTCTCCTTGTGTTCAAGAAAGTGTCGCTGTAAAGCTGCTGGTTTGCCATGCACTGGACTATGTCATTGTGGGGAAATTGCTAGTTTTTTTTCCTTTATCTTTTTTTCTTTTAATGCAAGCTACTCCCTTATATTTTATTTCTATTGTGTTAAATGAGCTTGTATGAAGACATAACCTATTTATAACTTAAACATAAAATATTTCGCATTTTTAATTTTCGCGTATAAAATGTATTAATCGCAAATATTAAAATGTTCGCGCAGTGTACCCCGTATAAAACAATTTTTTTAAAGTATGGCTACTGAAATGCTTAACCGTTGAGCGTCTATCCACCTGAATAGTATGGGGCTGTGAATCTCAAAACTCAGCAACCAGACGGAAATAAGCTGTGCGTTCTGTCTTCACCCCATAGCAACTCTGAGATTGTCAGAAATTGAGTTTCAGCTAGCACCGTTAGAAATCTAAGTCCAATTTTTAGGCACTTCTCATTTGCAGACTAATATACTTTTTTTGCGTAATAATAAATAGTTTGACATGCTTTAAAAAATTCAATTCTTGGAAAAGAAAAAAAATTAATATTCATACTTTTTCATGTCATCAAACTGGTCATCATCAAATTGACAGGGAAAGGGTAATACATGCATACAATTAAACATAATGATCACTCAACCTGCCGAACTTTCTGTGCAAGTATAAACATGTGAGGTAAATGAGTTTCTTATTATTATTTTTTAAAATTGCTGAATAGCTCAGGATTGCAGTTTGCTCAGTACCACTTGTCAATGTGACCGGAAAAATGAAACTGATCAATAATAATGTTGAGTTCGGCAATTTTGATGGCTGTGGGAGTTAGTTTTGACCGCTATTCATTCATAGCATATTTTTTTAAGTGGCACCTATCATCATATACGATAAATTCTGAAGGATAAGAAAACAAACATTATCACTGACTATTAATTTACCTAGACTCTTCGTATTGGCTGAGTTTTCGTATATAAATGTATGGACCGCTCCATACACTTGAGACTTGGATTCAGCTCCATACAGCTCATTAATCATAGCTATGGTACCACATGGCCATGCTCCAATTAAGATTCCTATGACATACATAGTTTGTTCACAACCACGAATTATGTTTAAGTATGTGACTTCAATCTGGTCTTGTCTTTTTCAGTATTACATACCAGACTATGAGAGTCTTAAATTGCAAAATAACTGACAAAAAAAGAAGTATTTTGAAAGGTTATTTACATGAATCAGATTTCATTAGGCAGTGCTGGCGGAAGGAATTTTAAAGTGGTGAGGCCACTTTGCTCTTGGTCTGCTGATGACTCTAATAGAAGGGGCCATGACAAAAAAAAAACAAAAAAAAAACTCACACAAAGATACAATTTACTCCCATTTTGAGCACATCTTCACTGATATTGTTTGAAAAAAACCTTTACAAAAAACAAACCAAAGTATAGCTACAGCAAAAGATTATAAGTCTGACTCTGTAAATGTTCCAAACATTGTTTGTCGATGATCAGACAAATCAACAAAATTGTTTGCTATGCTAATAAGAGATAAACTATCAGTCCTTTCTTTATGAATATGTAACATCATTAAATTGTTCAAACGACTTTCACTCATAGTTGACCGCAAATAAGATTTAACTCTCCTAAGAGAGCTAAATGACCGTTCACTGACCGCATTAGTGGCTGGCATAACTAAAATGTGAGAAACAAGTGAACACACTTGAGAAATTAGCTCCCTTTGCGAAATTGAACTAAGTCTTAAAAATTTAATAATGGAATGTACATCACTACCTGCATCAGGAGGATAGTTTTGTGCTAATATGTTGAGTTGCATATGTAGCATTTCAGCTTGAAAATCCTCTTGGTAAAATGTTACAATGAAATCTAGTTCCTCAGCAAAATCTTCCTTCTTATTAGATTTCAGAAGCAGAGATTCCAATTTACAGTAAACTCTGTAACCTTCCTGGTCAAATCTGTTGTGATACAATTAATTATCAAATCCAAAGCTTCAAAATAATATTGTCGATAATAGCTTTGTACATCAGGAAAAGTGTAGTTTTCTGTGCCACTGGTATCAAGCCGATTTGGAATCTTTCTTCTCCGCGGTAATTCAGGATCATTTATGTCTTTTTCACTTGTCATCTTTAACACCTTATCCCAGAATAATTCAAAGCTACTCTCAGATCGAATACTCTTTAATGTCACCAGTGTCATCTTGGCAATGCTTTGCCCTTCAGCAGCAGATACCTTAGGTGACTGGAGTGTCTTGCTAAGGTTATCACTGTGACGTAGAATTAGCTCACTCAACAATACTCCAAAGAAAAAATCAAATGACTGCATACACGAAGCTACCCCACGAATTCTAGATCGCATTTCAGTATTCTTAACAACCTCAAGTGATTCCTCCCACAGTAGCATAAGAATGTCATAGTTCATAACAATGCTTTGTAAAGTGTCTGCACACACGGTCCATCTGGTAGGACACAAAACACGAATACCTGGTGACTCCACAGAAAGTTTTTGCTTTAAATCTAGTAAAATTGACTCGTGCCGTGGAGATTTCTTTACTAAGAACACTGTCAAGACTATTTCTAATAATTTTACTTTGCTTGATTGTATCTGAACACGCCAGATTTAGTGAATGTCCATAGCAATGCGTATACAAAGCTCTGGGTTCTTCTTTTGCTATTTGAGTTGCAACACCATTTTTCGAGCCACACATTGATGATGCTCCATCATAGCACTGACCCCTCAATTTTGATATACTCAAATTCGATCTTAAAAGAAAATCTTTAATAACATGCACTAATGCTGATGCCTTTGTGGAGCCAACTTGATATAACCCCATGAACTCTTCATGAGCTTCCAATGAGCTATCAACCCACCGACAACAAATAACTACCTGTTCTGAATTGGAACAATCTGTGGTCTCATCAATCATAATAGTAAAATAGTCCGTAGAATGAAGGCAATCAATAATTTTGTGGGACACTTGAAGACTCATTACTTTTAAAATCTCATTTTGCATATCATGTGAAACATACTTGTCTGTCTTTTTTTCATCCAATCTTTTATTCTAACATCATCTTCTGCTCTCAAGCTCAATAATTGAATAAAATTAGAATCACTTTCGTCTCCGCCTCCTCGTAAAGCCAGACCCTGTCTTGCTAGAAAACGAATATTCGATACAATCTTCAGAAAACACAGTCGCCTTTCAAGCTTGTCTTTTTTATGCTTTGTGGAAATTATTTCAGCTACATTGGACGTTGATGCAGGAACAGTAACTATTTTTAATAGAGCTTCTTTATGACAGTTGCTTTTCTCATGATTACCAAATTTGACTGTGGCATCCTTCCAATTGGTAAATCCTTTCGAAATAAACGTTGTATCTAGATTAGGAGACCAATTCAGCTTGCCTTGCATCATTGCTTTCATGCATATGATACAGGTAACTGAATCACTACTTTCCCTGTAATGCAGCCATGACCATCGTTCAAACCAATTAGATTGAAAAGCTCTGTTAACTATGGTCTACAAAATATAAAATAAGTAATTGGCTAATTAATTAAATAAATAGAAAAGACTATTCTGGCATTTTGTAAGCTTACTTTGACACCAAATTGTCGTTTAGGAAAACTAAATCCTTTAGGCTGATGAGCTTTTTCAGGGACAGCCTCATTATCTGGAAGATTCCCACTACTGGAAGCCATACTCACTGAAGCCATAGTATTCACTGAAACCATACGTTAGCCTGCAAGTCCCGTGTGGTGGCAGAGGACTTATAACGATCCCTACCGCCGGTAAAATGAGTTGACAATTTATGACGATCTTTACCAGCTAATGCTAAAAAAGAAATGTGGAGCGGCCATGGCCGCTCTGGCCGCTGCGGTTCCGCCACCCCTGTTAGGTGTGAATGAAGTTTGTAGCTATTGGTATTCAACATCAAAGGGACTTATATGTTTAGGCTAGGTCACACTATATACAGCCTGTCATAAAAAGTTGCGTCAACTTTCACGTTAATGAAAAAGTCAGTACACACAATATAACATGAACTACACATATATTGATTATTTTCTGTTCCTTACCTACACTGTAAAAAAAGTGGTGGCCATATCCCACCAAACATGTTTCCCACCTTAGGTGTGATGTCACACCATGATGCTGGTGGTGGGACACTCCCACTCTATGGTGGGATTGTCCCACTTGACATCAGTGTGATGTCACACCATTATGAAGTTGGTGGCCATATCCCACCATAACATTGTGGGAGTGTCCCACTTGATGCAAGTATGGTGAATAATCATGAAAATGGTTCAAATATTAATTGTATATATACTGTACAGCAATTAGAATTCTGGTAGGTGCTCAGATCTGCGCCAGTATGGCTAATTGTATATGAGTATTGTTATGTCTTTCAGCAGACCTGTCCCCAGCCAGTTGTGGGGGTTTCGAGGATGCCCTCACTCGCCTTGCGCACAACGCGAGAGCCACAGTCTGATGGACAGTGAAGTTCGCTGCCACCAGAGTTCAGCTAGAGATAAATCTCTCTTGTGTTAGCTAATTTCTTACAAGTGCATGAACTAAAATTACAACACGTGGCGAGGGGCTTATGAGTAAGGGTCCACTCGCCACTGACCAATGAAATTGACACAACCGTGTGCATGATATTCTACAGGTGACATGCGCACCACTAGTTGATGTTCCAAACGATACACACTCTAACAATACTTAAACATGAATGACATGATACATAACATAACTAGTTCAGCTCTTCTTCTCCTTTGAATGTGGGCAGCTCCTGTATGCCCACACCAGTACTTGTGATATTCAGCCATCAGCGAGTACTCCAATTATAACTCACTGTAAGTGTGGATAACTTTTGCGGTGAAGCACTTATTATTGTTGTTGTTTTTATTTATGAACTCCTCCAAGTATTAGAGCCACTGCGCGAACTGTTTCCGAGATAATACACAGAAAGGGCGTGCCCGTGTTAATTCCGTATTCAACCGCAATCCGTATACTATTGCTTATTACATACACCACGCGTAATCCGCCGAGCACAACGAAAGCTCTACTACTGTCTTCTCTTAGTCTTCTTGTCTACTGTGCAAAGGTGAGTGAGCCTGTCTGTAGTTCTATGTTGGTAGTGATAGGCTATCTTGTTACGGAAACAGCTTTTAGAAAGGGTAGGAAGTCTTTCCTTATTTCGGGGTTGTTGCTGGTAGCCATTTTCGCTGTATTTTTATTTCTTTTCTTTTAGCTTTGAGAATATTGGTGCTGCTGCTACCTGCTTATCTAGTGAGGTACCATGGAAGTAGGAATTATAAAGAAAAGATAAAGGTAAGTAAGTCTGTTGTTAATCCAAGCAGTAATTTTAAGTGTTCATTAAAGTTTGTATACCTATGCACTTACAAGTATTTCTAGTGCATGCATGCACATACTATTATTTCTAATCTGTGCATGCACAAACTTGTATTTCTAGTGCGTGCACGCACGTGACTGGTAACGCACGTACTGGTATTTCTAGTGCGTGCACTCACGTACTGGTATTTCTAGTGCAGCACGTACTGGTATTTCTAGTGCGTTCATGCACGTACTGGTATTCTAGTGCGTGAACACACGCACTAGCAATACCACTGTACACGCACTAGTATTACCACTGTGTGCACACACACGCACACTAGTATTACCGCTGTGTACACGCACTAGTATTACCACTGTGTGCACACACGTACTAGTAATACCACTGTGTACACGCACTAGTATTACCACTGTGTGCTCACACGCACTAGTAATACCACTGTGTACACTCACTAGTATTACCACTGTGTGCACACACATACTAGTAATACCACTGTGTGCACACGCACTAGTAATACCACTGTGTGCACACGCACTAGTAATACCACACTGTGTACACGCACTAGTATTACCACTGTGTACACGCACTAGTTTTACCACTGTGTGCACACACATACTAGTAATATCACTGTATACACGCACTAGTATTACCACTGTGTGCACACACATACTAGTAATACCACTGTGTACACGCACTAGTATTACCACTGTGTGCACACGCACTAGTAATACCACTGTGTGCACACACATACTAGTAATACCACTGTGTACACACACTAGTATTACCACTGTGTGCACATGCACTAGTAATACCACTGTGTGCACGCACTAGTAATACCACTGTGTACACACACGCACTAGTATTACCACTGTGTGCACACACATACTAGTAATACCACTGTGTACACGCACTAGTATTACCACTGTGTGCACACACATGCTAGTAATACCACTGTGTACACACACGCACTAGTATTACCACTGTGTGCACACACATACTAGTAATACCACTGTGTACACGCACTATTATTACCACTGTGTGCTCACACGCACTAGTATTACCACTGTGTACACGCACTAGTATTACCACTGTGTGCACACACATACTAGTAATACCACTGTGTGCACACGCACTAGTAATACCACTGTGTACACGCACTAGTAATACCACACTGTGTACACGCACTAGTATTACCACTGTGTGCACACGCACTAGTAATACCACACTGTGTACACACACTAGTATTACCACTGTGTGCTCACACGCACTAGTGTTTGTTCGTACTAGTGTTTGTTCGTACTAGTGTTTGTTCGTACTAGTGTTTGTTCGTACTAGTGTTTGTTCGTTCTAGTGTTTGTTCGTACTAGTGTTTGTTCGTACTAGTGTTTGTTCGTACTAGTGTTTGTTCGTTCTAGTGTTTGTTCGTCCTAGTGTTTGTTCGTACTAGTGTTTGTTCGTACTAGTGTTTGTTCGTACTAGTGTTTGTTCGTTCTAGTGTTGTTGTTCGTCTATGTTTGTTCATTCTAGTGTTTGTTCGTTCTAGTGTTTGTTCGTACTAGTGTTTGTTCGTACTAGTGTTTGTTCGTACGTTCGTACTAGTGTTTGTTCGTACGTTCGTACTAGTGTTTGTTCGTTCTAGTGTTTGTTCGTACTAGTGTTTGTTCGTACTAGTGTTTGTTCGTTCTAGTGTTTGTTCGTACTAGTGTTTGTTCGTTCTAGTGTTTGTTCGTACTAGTGTTTGCTCGTTCTAGTGTATGTTCATACTAGTGTTTGTTCATACTAGTGTTTGTTCATTCTAGTGTTTGTTCGTTCTAGTGTTTGTTCGTTCTAGTGTTTGTTCATTCTAGTGTTTGTTCATACTAGTGTTTGTTTGTTCTTACTAGTGTTTGTTCATTCTAGTGTTTGTTCATTCTAGTGTTTGTTCATTCTAGTGTTTGTTCATTCTAGTGTTTGTTCATACTAGTGTTTGTTTGTTCTTACTAGTGTTTGTTCATTCTAGTGTTTGTTCATTCTAGTGTTTGTTCATTCTAGTGTTTGTTCATTCTAGTGTTTGTTTGTTCTAGTGTTTGTTCGTACTAGTGTTAGTTCATACTATTGTTTGTTCTTACTAGTGTTTGTTCATTCTAGTGTTTGTTCATTCTAGTGTTTGTTTGTTCTAGTGTTTGTTCGTACTAGTGTTAGTTCGTAATTGCTTTCTGCATTATTACTCCTTTTTCTCCGTTTCTTCTCTTTCGTGTTTTTCTAGGCAATGAATGCCCGTTATCAGGGGTTCTTGCTGCTATACAAGGATATTCTAGCTTGAATCTTGATACTGTTGGCATAGTAGCTACAGGTAAGTTGCAATTGTATGTATCATGACGTAATTATGATTAGTTAATAAGAACTTTAATAAAAAATTAGTTGGCTCTACTTTTTCGGCTTATTTTGGGTGGGGGAGGATGGTGGAGAGGGAGAAGGAGATGTCAATGGTAAAAGTGTGGAGTCATGGTTGTGAGGTGTGTGAGTATGAGGTGGAGGACAGACAATGTCTTTACATGCATCCGGGACAAAGTCCCGGATTTTATCATGCAGATACTTCTGCCTCTCCTGTGGCAGTCCTGGTGGCTCAATCGCTTCGGGTAGCTGTTCGGGACGGGGCTTCCAGTCTTGGTGGTTCTTTGTGAGGAGGGTGAGTGTCTTCTCCTCAGCATCACATCGCATCTTCACAACCAACTTTGCCTGGTGTACATGAGGAGAAAATCAGGTGGTGGAATGACGTAATGCCATCAAAGGCTCCCCTCTTGAAGTATGGCTGAAAGTGTTCCGCCCAGTCGTACTGTAGAACATGCACTGTACCATCCTCAGACTCAGAGACAGAGGTTATCATTCCATATAAGCATTAAAAATATTTTGGTAAAAAATTGATAGAAAATTGTCCAATTTGGTGCTTGCTGCGTTGTGCCCGATTTTCCCGTAGACTGTCACATGTGGTGAAATTTAGTTTTTATTATTTCATCCCGCGATACCCTTCCAATTAGAGCACACTGTAAGTGTTGATAACATGGTGAAATTGTTATTATTATTACTATTACAGTAAAACCTCGATTATCCGAACTAATTGGGGATTTAGGTGTTCATAAAATCAAATTGTTCGTATAATCAATGTCCGCAATGGTAGACTTGCCAACTTCAAATTCTTTAGAAAGATCTGTAGCAGTAGCCCCATTCCTCAACTTCTTGCATATTTGAAGCTTTTTTTCGATAGAAAGGACCGTTCTCTTCCTTTTTCCACTCTTTTCAGCCATTGTCCCGTCAGCAAATCTGAAAGAAGCGGCTTTTGCGATAAAAAAACGTGACCTAATCAATGCGCGCGCGGTAGTTTTCGGAGTTCGGTTAATCAACAGTTCGCATGATCGACGTTCGGATAATCGAGGTTTTACTGTATATTATTATTATTATTATAGCCTTTCCTGACTGTGATGATGATGGCATGCCACAGCCACCTGCATGCAACAGGAATAAATCTGGGAAAACGAGCAGCTCCGGGTCATCATCCCGCACGGGTGTTTTTTACGTGGCACTTAGTTGGATAATTTGTAGCGGATGGATTTACGGCACGCGCCTCATGAATATTATAATCAGATTGAGGTTTTGAAGGGAAAAGTCCTAAGACTTGAACCAACTTTTCTCCTCAAAATTTTCATTCCAAAACCAATTCTGAGGTCATACTAGGCACAGACCCGCTTCTAACTCAATTCCTATACCGCTGCGCATTCTAAATAGTCACCCCAAACGGACCACGCAGTGACCTTTTGTGAGACACTTTGGTTTCTGTCAATCAGATAACGGGTGGTGGTTTGTTTGTTGTAAGGTTTCCCCTAGACTGGAAGTGCTTTTGAACTCTGGACTAAGGTAAGATTATTCATAATAGATTAAATAAACTAAGTAATTTAAAATTAAAAAGCTAACTATTTTTTTTCCATAAAATAATTCAAAATAAAATACATGCCAAAGTGATGGAATTTCATATGGATCAGTTGAGGAAGCATTGCAGGATATGTGGAAACAGGTTGACAAAATCAAAAGGCAGATTGCAGCCAGTGTACACATGTGCAGACTTCGCTGTAGACCTTCTCTCTCATGCTGGGCTTGACTTAGCGGCTGATGGAGATGACACACCAGTTCCGACTCACTTCTGCAACTGTTGCCGTATGAAGTTGGATAGAGTGAGGAAGGCCAAGGAAACTGGCACTCCAACTCAACCCATCCAACCAGTGGAATGGACACTTCACACTGAAGACTGCAAAGTAAGATATTTACTGTCAAAAGAATGACTAATAACAATAATAATAATGATATTAATATAACAAAAAGGAAAAACCCACCTGAACATTACATGGTAACCCAAGAATCTCATCTCTCCAGGTTGTCTATATTATTTATGACCTTCTCTGGTAATCAATCATCTTATTAAATATTAAAAAGAAAATTTTAAAATTAGGGAAAAAAAAAAAAAGAATATCACTTTTAAACATTCCATAGTAACCCCTGAATAGAATATTATCTTCATCTTCCTGCTTGTGCAACATCTGATGAATATAATTACTTTAAAATACAATTTTTGAGCAATAATAACTATGATGATAATAATGATAGTAGTAGTAGTAGTAGTAATAATAATAATAATAATAATAATAACAATAATTATTAATAATAATAATATTTACAGACCTGCAAGCACTTTCAACTTCTTGGCAAGGGAGGTGGCCACAACAGAAAGGCTACCAAAGGAAGAGGTCGGCCCAAGGGAGAGTCTCCTAGGAGTGTTATACAACACATAAACTCCATTGCTTCCCCTTATATACTGCCCAGTGAAGATCCTCATCCCATATGTTATGACACATCTTTGTCTATCAAACTGACCTGCCCAATCTGCCTGTGTCTCTTAAACCAGCCCGTTCTGCTCTTGTGTGATAGCGTGGTTTGTGCTAACTGCTGCTGCCAAGCGATCCAGGCAACTTGTTCGCTTAAGTGCCCATGCTGTTATGATACATTATCTTCTTCTGCCATTTCTTCACCCTCGGCTTTGCTGCATTCATTACTGAATGATGTTCTAGTGAAATGCATTAGAAAATGTGGTAAAACTGTGAAGGTGCAGCACTATCAGCACCATCTTGCTGGGAACTGTAGATCACATTATGAAGATCTGAACTCACCTTCAAAGGTGACACTGCGGGATGTCCTTGACAAGCCATACACATCACCAGCAACAACCACTGAGATGAAGGCAACCAGTCATTTAGTGCGCAGGTTACTGTGTCAGGAAGGCAGCAGTTCTTCCAAAACGTCCAACATAATATGTGACCGTCTACGGGAAAACCGGGCACAACGCGGCGTGCGTAATATCGAGAAAAGATCGATCGATTTCTTAAAAACGTATTGTTTTAAGCCGACGGAAGGGAACGGTTAGGTCTATTATAGCGGGAACGACTTAAGCTACGACGATAAAACTTGGAGAGCTCAATATCTGGACGCCGACAACTCCGTAAGTGCAAAAAATTTTTTTTCGAAGATTGCCGCGTTGTGCCTGGTTTTCCTATAGACGGTCACATATCAGTACCCACTGGTGGTCAGGTTTGTGATCCTAAGATGAATATTACCATAAAATTATTATAGCTGTACATATTTCTAGCCTATCAATTTGGTTAGAATACCTGGCTGCAGAGTAAATAGTGGAGATGCGAGCACAAGAACCATGCAGCGAAGAACAGATGTGATGAGCACTATTCGGGAGATGACCAGTGGAGGCGATAGTTCATCACAGCTCGCAGCTGAGATCAAGCATCTTTCTAAGGAAGAAAGAGAAGATCTCCTCAGTGAAGCTAGTCTTCCGGTCACTATCCCTCCAAACCATGCTCTTGCTATGAAGGCTGACCTTGGTATACCTTGGAAAAAACTAAGGATACTAAGGAGGTGAAAAATGATTAATAATGATTTTTTCAAATCTTACCAAATTATCATTTTAGGTGGTTTAAGACCTTTAATGTTTCGATTGCTAGCGAGAGGAAGCAGCGACAACTTGCTAAACGAAGCATAAGTGACAACTTGGTGGCAGAGAGGGGTGCCTTCACTTTCTCCGCTGACAATGGTGAACAGATTAAGGAAGTGCCATTTGTGTATTCCCCCAACCTTATGATCACCATTGCTGAATTAGTGGACAAACATGACAGGTGGTATACCATAAGTATTTATGTATCCAATATTACAGGTAGTATACTTACCAGGTGTTCTGGCTTAACATGGCATAGAGGGGCCATTCCATCTAATGAGTTGTGGTTGAAGCTCAGTGGTGATAAGGGTAGGGGAAGCTTCAAGCTGACTCTTCAGCTGGTCAACACTCACCATCCCAACTCATTGAAGAACACTCATGTTGTCTCGATCTTCAAAGCTGGGGATAGTGTCGCCAATCTCCACACTGCACTTGACATCTATGCAGAGCATGTGAAGGAGGCACAGGAGATGGAAATTCAGTATGTAACTTCTTTTAGGATTCAATTTCTACAAATATAATACAATTAAATTTGTATAATATAGGAACCGCAAAATTCGTCTCTTTCAGTCAGGAGATTATGAATATCTTTGTAGGGTGTATGGGCTGAGTGGAGCTAGTGGTATGTTAAAATTAATATCCCAATTAATGCAATTTTTTAAAAATAATTAATAAACTTACTTCCACAAAAGGTCGCCATAACTGCTTATGGTGCACGATCCCGAGCTCAAAGTTGCCTGAGCCTCTGAGTGTAAGGGGATCTTTTCCTGCTAGATCTCTGGAGTCCTTACAGGAAGACCATGCCAGGTTTTTGTCTGAAGCAGGAGGAGATTTGAAGGAGGCAAAGAATTACAACAATGTAATTGGTGTGGCACTATTTCAAATTCCTCTCTCTAATGTACGTTAAATCCTAGTTGCCTATAATATTTGATATCACTATTAATACATATCAGGTTTGCATACCTGGATTGCATCTATCACTCGGCATCTTCAACAGATTGTGGAATCTCTTGGAAGATGCATGCAAGGCTTTAGATTTCAACTGTGCTGTTGCAGACAGTGGTGCTGGCCTTTCTGAGAGTGACTCCAGAAATTTGAATAGACTGTCCAACCTAAAGTTGGAGTTGACGAGTCAACAGCGCTATTCTCACCTCCTGTCTGAAATGCTCACATACAGTGTCCTTACGCTTGGTAGTGAGGATATTGATGCTTTATCAGCCAGCCTGAGGGAAGAAATTGCTGCAACACAAAAGCATGTTAAGAGCCTGGTAATTATAATTAATCTTAATACCAACTAACCTATTTCAGTAAATATTTCCAGACAAAAGAGATGTCCAAAGTGGAGAATAGCCTTAGGCGAAACTTAAGTGCTTGCAGTGGAGCGTTCTATAGCTGCCTGGAGGATAGCCTTCAGGTGCTCAACGTCAAGCGACAGGCCTATCAGGGTGGGACTTTCATAGGCAATCACGTGCACAAGTTACTCAAAGTATGTTATTCTCCTAATTATTATATATCCGTTACTTACTTTACTCTTTCAGGATGAGAGCATCACAGCTCTTATGGACAGTTTGAAGAAAATGAGCGCCACACACCCTTCACAGCAAGTAGCCATAAATGAAGTAGTGGACAAATTTTCTAGTATATTCCGACTCTTCGGAGAGTGCCATAGGGGCTACAATTCATCCAAATATATGAGTGATGCCAACATTGATCGCTTAGGTGCGTGGAATAGTACCTTAATGAAAGTAATCAGTAATTTACTCTTGTATCCTTTCTTCAGAATCTGATCTAGTCTCCTTTATGAGTTTCTATCGGAAGAAGTTTCCTCAGGCCAGCATTCTCCCCAAAATGCATGTCCTTGAAGACCATGTTGTTCCATGGATGAGGAAATGGAGAATCGGAGCTGGCCTGATGGGAGAACAAGGGGCAGAATCCATTCACGCTCATTTCATGAGGCTGGAAAGGACTAACCTAGGAATTCCCAATGACGTCGATAGATTGAAGTATATGGTGAAAGAACATATGCTGGAGTCTGATCCATCACTTACCAGCTTAAGACCAGCCACCAAACGAAGAAAGCCTAATTCTGATGATGATGAGCTGTCTGCTGATAACCTGTAGTAACTGTCCCCCTCCACTTATTTACCTTCCACGCTATACCCACCTTCATCTTAATGTAAAAAAAATGCCACAACAAAATTATAAACAAAAAAATAGCTAGCGAGTAAAAAAATATGCTGCAGTTACAGAATGTATTGATTTACCTTCTATCAAAGTCCTGTAGCTGAAAGCACTTCCAAAAGTTAACCCCGCTCTATAAGCGCAAGAGACATATAACCTCACATAAGTTACTCCGAGGCGCTCCATTTTTTTCACAATTTGCATCTGCGGTGTCAGCAAATTCTGGTTTATTAATTGACTCCCTCTCTCTGGAGTTTGTACCCACGTGATTACGCTAAAAATGCATTTTCCTGCAAGGTATTGTGGTAACTATGGTGGTTGTCAAGGAATTTTGCTATCAGGAAAAATTTTTTGTGGGCGGGTCTAAGTGCCGTGTTTAGACTTTAATGAAACACCTGTGCCCGAGATGCTCTTCCGATTAGAGCCCACTGTAAGTGTAGATAACATGGTGAAACTGTTGTTTATTATTAACCCTCAGTGTGCATGCACGATAGGGTTATATAGTAGTCGTCCTGTCTGTTTGTCTTTCTGTCTGTCTGTCACGCTCTGATTTTGGAGATTACAGACAATTAACCGTTTTCATTGCTCGAGCTATATTGATGCCCTATTAAAATAGTAAATAATAAATTATTCTTTCAGTCTGAGGTTATTTTGTAATAGCTGGCTATGTAGCTAGTAGCGCTGAGGGTTCGCACCTTTGGTGCTTCATTATTATTATTATTATTATTATTATAGCCTTTCCTGACAGTGATGATGATGGCATGCCACAGCCACCTGCATGCAAGCGTACGTGATTTCTGCTCTATTGTGGAGCAGTGGAAAAAGAATTGGGTACCGAAAAGTCCTCAAGCAAGTGGAACTTGAGTGTGGAATCCGACCTTCTCTTGCCGTTATTCAAGCTGAGATACAGTTAAATGGTAACTATTGATGGTGCACTTTTATTAGAGTTTAACTATTCTTACCTGTATGCAGATTGGAACACTTCTCTCAGTACAATGGCTCTGGTCACTAGCCTAATTCCTGACAGTCGACACAAAGCAGACTATTGAAAAATTATTTGCCCTAGCCAGGTAAGCCTAAAGCTAATTACACCATGAAATATCAATTTTAAAATAAGGTCATAACCGTAAAAATCTGAGCTACTTAATGCATGTAAGAAAAATTCTTTTTGCCAGGTGAACATATGTGTTTAACCTTGTCACCTTACTCGTATAAGCACAATCTGACACTTTGTCAGACCACCTTTATTTACCCTCAGCGCGAGAGAGTTATCTGTTGTCTGTCTGTCTGATTTCTTACAATTAACTGTTTAGGTATGCACTTAATTTGAAGGACAATTTAAAACCTTTTGTTGTGATACTTTTTGAGAAAACACGAAGCTACAGCTCCGTATAGGTACGAATTTTTGTGGGTAACACCCATTTTGTCACATGTTATCATGTGAGCTATTAATTTCTTGCAGCATAAGGTAGTTTTCTTTATGCTCAAAAGTTAAGCACTTGACTTGTGTGTTAAAACTATCTCTTGAGTGTGTTGGATTCCATTATTAAGACGCATTTACATCTACTGTTTTCATTGCACACCTTTGTTTATACTTGATAGGTCTGAGAAATAGTTTAATAGCTAGCTAGTGTATAGTGGCGCTGAGGGTTCGCACCTATGGTGCTTCATTAAGAATTTGCCAGTGACACTTAATATTCTAACTTGATTATTATCCTCAGGTAGTTTGTTGTTTACAGTTTTCAGCTTACAAAATTGTGTTGGGATTGCGTTGGGTACATCCCTCAGGGTTTTATGGTTGTGAAAAGCCTTAGCTTAGTACATAATCTATTTTTATTTTTAGGAAATTTGAAGCTGATATAATTGACAAAAGATTTTTTTTCTTTGCAGGGTGATGTTTCCGGCTTTATCAAGAAGGGACAGAAGTCTCCTTACATTATTGTGTTGGAGTGGGGAGCAAGCTTTCCTTGTGGTGGATAAAGTAATCGTGTGCGAGTGCACTCCTATAGAGAACATACCACTTCTATTGTTAAGTGCTTTTTTTTTGTTTTAATATACATTATCCCCAGGGGTGTAATACTTTTTATGCATTCATGGAGTATGTATTTTTGAACAAGAACTCTAAATTACCTGCATCAGTCAAGCATTTTATAGCTTGTCTTAAAAACATTTAAACTTGTGTTCTGTAATAAAATCATATTTTTTCATGATTATGTTAAATGCTATTGTGTGCGTATTCTATCTATTTAATTTGATACAATAAAGTGGGGAAAAATACACTAAATATAGTGGGAAAATACACTAAATATAGTGGGAAAATTACACTAAATATAGTGGGAAAATTACACTGATTATAGTGGGAAAATTACACTGATTATAGTGGGACTCTCCCACCTTATAAAGTGGGACATTCACACTTAAATATTGGTGTGATTCTGCCACCAAGTTTGGTGGGACTGTGGAGACAAAGCTGTCCCACCAAGTTTGGTGGGATATTCCCACCACTTTTTTTACAGTGTACCAATAGACCATTCACACCCCATTGCATACCCACTTGAAGTAGATTCAACCACTGTGTCTGTCAACTTGGGTTTCTTCACGGATGTGGGTGGGACCTTGCTGTGGTTGATGACTTCTAGTACTAATTGTAGTTAGAGTTTGACCTCCAGAAGAATAGCTTGTCTGCTGCAACTCCTTGGCAATCCCATCTTCATAGTCTTTCACCATGGCTGGACGTAAGATTCGAAGCTGACTCCCAACTACTTGCAGTTATAGGCTGACTTAGCCAAACCACCTGGATTTTAGTGATGCAAAACGATTATCAGGTTTCCAAAATAATGTGTATTCATAAAAATATACTGAACATTTATATTATTATTCACTATCAGACCAGCCACCGCATCTTGAACAGAGTCAGGTGGTCTGGCTTCAGTAGGCTGATTAGGCGTAGCAAGTAAAAGTGTGCATGTGTTGACAATATGGAGACTCATGCAGCTTTGACTCGACCAGGAATGCCACTATATTCTAAGTAGTCAGCATTTGTTGCTCTATATACATCACGGTGGTTCTTCATGTTACCATCAGCAGTTTGAGCAGCTTGGTAGTTTACATGAATAACTGATCAAAATCCCACAAATTAAAAGAATAACTAATAAAAAACCGAGTGAGTTGTGTCACCTGAGTATTTATCCATAAATACTCCATTCTTCAAGACTAATTTTACCAGGATACCATGATGCAGCTTTCAGGAGGGCACACTGGAAAAAACCATCCTCTATCTATGACAATCTAATTTTTGCCTTTCATGTAGTGATAACATTTCGCTGTTGTGTTACATAGATGCTGGCACAACTTCTTATTCAGATACCCAAGCAATCTATTTAAGGGTGCTGGCACACCGCCTACGCACCGCCTACGCATGCACCCACGCAAATCCATTAACTAAATCAATTATGTTGCTATGGCCTACTTTTATATATTTCTTAAGTTTTGCAGGCTATCCTATACAGTGGACCTCACAGTAAACTATCACAGGAGCTGGCTTACCAGAAATTAGAAGTCCAAAGCAACTACTATGGCAGATATAAGCGGTCACATTCTCCAACATAAATGGCAAAATATCCCCTACAATTCAACTCCACAGTTGGGGGTATCACCCTCTACGGACTCTGGAACTCACCGCCGACAAAATTACAGAAGCTTTTTTCGATTTACAATTTAGTTTTCAAATTATTCATTGTTATTATTTTTGTGGCGACCATTTCCTTAAATATATCCGTTTTTGGCCGTTATTACGAAATTTCCCTCTGTAATTTTTTTAATTTTTATCTTCTGTACCTGTATTCCAAAAATAGAATGGTTCTGAACCCCCATTTCGTACTTATGGCCAGAAATAGCATGCAGAACAAGCCAATCATTCCTCGCACAATCTTGTCAATTTCAGCCCCGCCCTCCTCGGGCAGGTAAGGAATACGTGCGGATTATTGTTTAGGGTGAAATATTTTGGAATGCAGTGGCTCTGAAAAGAGCCCGTTTGAAAAAAATAAATAAACACAGACAACGAAATGGAGAGAAGGCGCCTGGCTGAGACTTCGAAGTTGAGCAGAGCGCCCTGTACAACTTCTCTCCGAGCGGCTTGCTCCTGACTCCCTTCTGCTTCAGGGAGGCAACGAAGGCATCACTGGTTCTACGGAGAAGCAATAGAGTGTGGAAATCGATGCCTTGAGTGACTAACTTCTTGGCTTGTGTTGGTGTGATGCTGGGCTTTCCAAGGGATCTGGTGAGTAGTGCTGCATTGGTATACCGGGTCTTCTGAGCTAACCACTTCTTCATTTGCATGCTAGGCGACTGAATGTCAAGTTTGTCTAGACATCCTGTTACTTTTTGTGCCACAAATATATTTACCTCTGCTATTATTGAATGCAATTGTAGGTACAAGTTCCAATGCACCTCCAGCAGTACCGGCAGGATTTAGACCCGAGTCCACAAGTGTACCACCAACAACGGGGGAAGTGCTTGCTTCATATGTGTGCATGCCTGATCTTTCAGGGGAACCTGCACTGACTGGTGCAGATGGACTTGTGCTGCTTACTGGGACAGACAGACCTACGCTGAATTGTGCATATGAACCTGTGCTTGCTAGCACAGACAGACCTGTGTTTACTGACACGGACGGACCTGTGCTTGCTGGCACAGACGAACCGGCATTCATTGGCACAGATGGACCCAGTGGCGGATCCAGTAGGGTTCGACTTGGTTCGTCCGAACCCCCCCTTTTACACACTGCCACACCCCAAATTACTTGCTCTTTATCCCCACCTCGCTGCACTGTTACCTTTAGTCATTTCCAGTGTTATAAACCTTACCGACTATGCTTTTTCAGCCCAAGCCTTCCGTTTGTAGTATAGGCCGATCGACACGGTTGTTAAAACGAGAAGCCCGAGCCGTTCACTTAGTTGACAAATCGACACGGTTGGTAAGGCGTCACTGAAGCTCTAGGTTTACTAGTTGGTAGTAGTGATCGAATTGGTGGAAGCACCTCAAGATCAACATGAGCCAGAGAAAATTACATTGCTTTTTTAGAAAGTCCTGTTCTTCTCCTGCAAAGTAAGTTGTTGTTGTTGTTGTAGTTGTTTTTTAATTTCTGAGACTACGCATAATCTTATCAAAGCATGGTTTTGTATTTTAATGTATGTATGTAGTATATATATATATATATAATATATAAATTATTATATATATAATATATATGTATATATCAGAAGGAGCAGATTGAGTCTTGATAAAGAGGGTGAGGAAGAGCCCGAGCCATCTGTTGTGCCTGCTGAGCCTGCTCTCTCTTTAACTGCTGGATCTTCCTCAACGCCTGGTCAATCTGTCGTGCTCACTCCCTCTCCAGTCCCCTCAACCAGAATCAGAGCCTGGTCCATCTTCAGGGTCTGGATCATTCTCTGTGCCTGGTCCATCCTCTGGATCTGGATCATTCTCTGTGCCTGGTCCATCCTCAGGGTCTGGATCATTCTCTGTGCCTGGTCCGTCCTCAGGGCCTGGATCATTCTCTGTGCCTGGTCCATCCTCAGGGTCTGAATCATTCTCTGTGCCTGAACCAGCTATGGTACCACCTTGTTCAACCATGTCATTGGATTGCGTAATTGTTAATAATGCAAGTTCCGTAATGGAACATTGTGCCAATAGTACTATCGCCGTAGTCTCTCCTGGCCCATCTTTAAGGTATTCTAGTGATTTTGATGAGTCCTGTGCTGACATTGGATTACTTTTGAAATCAACATCTCAAGCTGATGTGAGATGTTTTTCTTCTTCAAAAAAATATGCTATTTTGATTAATCATTTTAGACCATCAAGAGATTTTAAATTTCCTGGTAGATATCTTGATGGTTGTAGTAGAAGTTGTCAATATTCTTATTTAGTTGACAATCCTTGGTTTGTGTATAGTAAGGAGGAAGATGGGTTGTTTTGCTTGCCTTGTGTTCTTTTTGCAACTAAAGAAAATTTAAATCAGTTTGTTACCGAGAAGTCTAATCACTGGACAAAAAAATCTAGTAGGTTTTCTTCTCATAATTCTAAACATTATCACAAGTTGTCTATGACTCAAGCAGAGGCTTTAAACACTACTCATGCTGCACCTCAAAAAGCTATTGATAATCAGCTAAAGAATATTAGGACAGAGGAGATAGCCAAAAACCGAACAATAATAAAGCATATAGCTTCTGCAATACATCTTTGTGGGAAACAGTGTATTGCTCTACGTGGTCACAGAGATGATAAAACTAGCGATCTCAGTAGCAACCAGGGAAACTTTATGGCAATACTAAACTATAGTATCCATGGTAATACTGTTCTTGCAGCTCATTTCAATCAAGCTTCAAAGAATGCAATTTACTCCAGTAAAACTATACAGAATGAAATAATTGAAATAATTGGTGACAACAGAGATAGAATATTAGGTGAAATTAAGGAAGCTAAATATTACTCAATTCTCTGTGATGAAGTTACTGATGTATCAAATAAAGAACAGGTTAGCATTGTCTTGAGGTTTGTAGATAATACCAAATCCATTCGTGAAGAATTTTTGGATTTCATATCCACTGACAGAGTTACTGGAGAAATTCTGGCTTGTAATATAAAGAGTACTTTAGTGAAATACGGCTTGGAGTTGGAGAATTGCAGAGGCCAGGGTTATGATGGGGCCTCAAATATGTCAGCTAGACATGGTGTTCAAGGAATATTAAGTAAAGAAAACAATAAAGCATTGTATGTTCACTGCAATTCTCACATACTTAATCTGTGCATAGTCCAAGCGTGTTCTTTACGGTCCATACGAAATATGAATGGTACTGTTACTGAGTCTTCGTTTTTCTTTAAAAACAGTCCTAAAAGGCAAAGCTTTTTGGAGTTAGTAATAGACAAGCAAACTAAATCTAAGAAAGTTAAAGATTTATGCAGAACTCGCTGGGTCTATCGTCATGAAGCCTATGAATGTTTCTTTGAATTGTTCAAATATTTGCATGATGTTATGTTAGCAATAGTTAGTTGTGATGATACATATGGTGATATGAATTGGGATTCTAAGACTATAGTGACAGCAAATGGTCTCTTGAAATCTTATAACAACTTTAATTTTATATATTCTTTTATTACAACAATGAATTGTATGAGTGATATTAAGCCTTTGAGTATTAAACTACAGTACAGAACAAATGATGTGGTTTATGCATACTCAAAGATTAAAGATGTAATTGAAGAGTTGAAGTTGATACGAGCAAATGAAGAATTACTTCATTTGTGGTATGAGCAAGCTAAATCTCAAGCTGGCAGTATTGGTGCAGAACCATAAGTCCCTAGAATTGTTGGTCGTCAACTGGGTCGTGACACTGTACACTGTTAAAAATGAAGCGTTATAATAACACTTTTGAAGTGTAAATCAAGAGTGTAAAACCTTGCAGTGTTATAGTAACACTGAGGCCAGTGTTAATTCTAAGTGTAAACACTGCAGCATTCCAGTAACACTGAAATAAGTGTAATTGTGAAAATTGGTGTAAATGACCACATTTTTTGTTTCTTTAGCATTTATTTACCTGATAACATTCAAGCCATTATCATTAACTGCATGGTTGTACTTTATTAAAATCAAGTTAAATTGTACAATGAGCTAAATATTTCATACTGTATTTTTATTTAATTTTAGCTAATATACTGATACATTCATAGAAGTTTATAAACAAGCAGTAAGGGAACTTGCTGCAATAGCTATCTATCTAAATTCTACAATTGACAGTAACTTTGTTGGCTACTTATTTGCATATAGCTAAGCTTGGGGCAGGAAATAGAAGAAATCTAGCCATTGCTCCACGCAATGTCTAATTTAATGCATTATTTAAATCCCCGCAGAAGACCGTCTTGCTGTACAAACTTTGGCAAAAAATTTCTGAGAATTTGTTTACTATTTGAGTGCTTACTGAATGCGCGGTATGGTTTTTATTGCGATGCGCACAAGCACCCGCTTTTTACGGGAGAGCGTTTATTAGAATATTCCAGGCCCTCCTTATCCTGCAGAAGAGTTTTATGGATATGGTGTTTTTAAGTGCAGATCGTGCCTTGGATCTTTCGGAGAAATGGTAAGTTAAAATATGTGTTTATTATTGGAAACAATAGAGTGTTTTAGCTAACGTAAGTGACGCATTTGAATAGAGTTAGCCGTTTAAGTTGAGTTTGAGCACGGAAGAGGTAATTTCTTCTTTATGATTAATGAATTTAGCAGGTAGCTAGTTCAGTACTTTTTCCGACTATATCTGAGAGTTATCTCAAAACTTATTTACTGCACTCTTTTTATTTATTTTTTTCATATGTAATTTTAGGCTACAAAAAAGTGCTGCTGTGAAAATCTAGAGATGCTTTTGGAGACTAACAAAGTAAGAATATACAGGTTAACACAAAATTATTACAGTTGTTAGTTCAGCAGTTGATTATAAACCATTCATTTACCCTCAGTTTGCTCTTTTTTCTTCTTTCCCCAAATATTTCCCCCAAATTAAACATGCCACAAGATTAGTTCCTGTTATAGTTTGTGTTCTCATGCTGTCCAGACTATTCAAAAGCATTATCATGCTATAATATAGAGTGATAATAGTAAAAAATGTATTTGTAGACAAACACATTTGTTTTGCTTCTTTTTCTATTTCTATGTATTTTTGTGTAGCGTGTTTAGTTGTGTTATGTTTGTGTATATGTGACCGTCTATGGGAAAATCGGGCACAACGCGGGGAGCATCATTTTTTATTTTTTTTACAGAAATGGGCTCCCCTACGTCTGAAAATATAATCCTCCAAGTTTGAAAGTCCACGCTCTCACTGTTCCCAAGATTATACACTATACATCGCCATTAAGCAAGCTATAAACTTTTCAATAAAATCAAGATTTTTTGCTTCTTCGTCACTGCTAAGGCGTGGCAGCAATGATTCCGTATTCTACCGCACTCTCCGCATACTATAGGTTTTTACCGCGCGCATTGTGTAGAAACATCAACAAGGAGTTATTCTCTCAACAACACTGCTGGTGGAAAAAAGGTTAGCGAGCTTGTCTTTCTTGTTCTAAGAGGATAGTTAGTTAGTATCTTGTTATGCTGAAGACTGGGTGGTGATTTTTTAGCTAGCTAGTTTCCTATTCTCGTTGTAGTTGTAGGTAGCCCTTATAATACTTGTTTTTTGTTTTTTTTTCCTCTCATTCTTTTTAGCTTTGACGATGCTAGTGCTGCAATATGCTATGACAACTGGGGATCTGGTGTTCCTGAAATGTGAAGAAAGGTAATTGTTAACTAGTTAGATTGTCTACTTTTTGTTGCTGTAGTTGCTAGTAACCTTTTTTTTTTCTTTTCATTTCCTAGATTTCATGGTGCTTGGGCTGCTGCTATCTGTAATGAGGTTCTGGTGTTCTTGATTGAAGAAGAGAATAATGGTAAGTCTCTAGGCATGCACTACTGTTATCATTGTACATACACGTACTAATACTAACACTGCATTCACGAAGTAGTACTGCACACGAAATGCTAACACTGTGCACACATACATAGTATTAACACTGTGCACGCACGTAGTACTATTACTGTGCACGCACATAGTGCTAGCACTGTGCACATACATAGTACTAACACTGTGCATGCACGTATTACTGTGCACGCATATAGTGCTAACACTGTGCACGCACGTAGTACTATTATTGTGCACGCACATAGTGCTAGCACTGTGCACATACATAGTACTAACACTGTGCATGCACGTAGTACTATTTCTGTGCATGCACATAGTGATAGCACCGTGTACGCACGTAGTACTATTACTGTGCACACACCTAGTGCTAGCACTGTGCACACACATAGTACTAACACTGTGCACGCACATAGTGCTAACACTGCATGCACGTATTACTGTGCACGCACATAGTACTAACACTGTGCATGCACGTAGTACTATTTCTGTGCACGCACACAGTGCTAGCACTGTGCACGCACATAGTACTAACACTGTGCACGCACGTAGTACTATTACTGTGCACGCACATAGTGCTAGCACTGTGCACACACATAGTACTAACACTGCATGCACGTATTACTGTGCACGCACATAGTACTAACAATGTGCACGCACATAGTGCTAACACTGTGCATGCACGTATTACTGTGCACGCACATAGTACTAACACTGTGCATGCACGTAGTACTAACACTGTGCATGCACGTAGTACTAACACTGTGCATGCACGTAGTACTAACACTGTGCACGCACATAGTGCTAACACTGTGCACGCACATAGTACTAACACTGTGCACGCACATAGTACTATTACTG